>Ga0209415_10019747_pt1 | contig 10522 bp, 6 predicted proteins | sample PeaSoiSIISIP2007_FD_187696 | JGI IMG/M metagenome (GOLD analysis project Ga0209415, IMG submission 187696) | Peat soil microbial communities from Weissenstadt, Germany - SII-SIP-2007 (SPAdes) (version 2) | ecosystem: Environmental > Terrestrial > Soil > Wetlands > Peat | place: Germany... | reverse complement strand
GTCGGCCATTGGATTTTAACACACCCGCCGCTAGAGCTCGAACAGCGTTGCCTGCCGGCGCAGAGGCATTTCCGCACTCCATTCGCGCCATTCGCCCAGCAGCGGAAAATAGAGTCCCAACCGGATCGGCCGATCATCGCGTTGCGACATCAACCGCGCGTAGCGCTCCAGTTGCTCGCGATAGCGTTCTTTCTCAGCTTCAAGAAAAGTTTCCACGTCTTCGCCCGCGGGCTCGCTGGTTTTGTAGTCGATGATCCAACGCACTCCGTTTTCATCGATGAACGTCCGGTCGATCACGCCCTCGCACAGTTTCCCACCGATCCATCCGGCGATCGGCAATTCGCTCGCGGCGTCCGCGTGATTCTCGAGACACCAGCGCCCGCGCGGATCTCCGAGGGTCCTTAAGAGTCCCGCTTCCACGCGCTCGACGGCCCATCGCATCTCCCCCGCCGGTACGCCAAGATTCGCCAATACGGCGCGATAGGCTCCGCGTCGCGAACGCACTGCGTTTTCATCCCAGCTATCCAAACCCTCGCGCGCGATTCTCTGCAAAAATCCGTGCAACGCGTCACCGGCGAATCTGGACCGATCATTGGCCCATTGATACGCTGGCTGCTGCCGTTGCTCTCGCTCAATGTCCGGGCGATCCCATGCAACCGCAGGCGGAGCCGTGGGAACGCGCCACTGGGCGGGCAGACGGCGGATGGTCCTGGCGTTGGTGATTTCCTCGGCATCTCTGCGCCCCGTGGGATTTGTGAATTGCTCTTCCACGGCGGGCCAAAGCAGCTTCAGGAACGAGTCCGACTTGGGCTCCGCCCGCGTTCCATCATTCTTTTGGCGGATCGAACCCAGCAAATGGAGATTGCTCCGTGCCCGCGTCGCCGCCACGTACAAAAGACGCCCGGTCTCCTGGTCCGACTTGCGCCGCTCGATGCTCGATAGATATCCATAAATCGGATCATCGTCGCCGCCCGACTCCGCGATGGGCGCCAGCAGAAGGTCGTCGCCGTGTTCCACACAAAGCAGCAAACTCTGATCGTCTTGGCGCGTTATCTCCCCCAGACCCGGAAGAATCACGGTGTCAAACTCCAGGCCTTTGGCCTTGTGAATGGTCATGACCTGTAAACGATCGCCGGCGGCAGCGTCTGGCGGAGCGAATAGCCCATTCACTTGCTCGCGGAACCACTCGAAATCACCGATATCCGCGCCTTCCGCGAGATTATCGAGCAAATCGAGGTAAGTCCCCGCATCCTCGAGCGCGGCTTCGTCTTTCACACACGCGGGGCCGCCCAGCCGGAGCCACGCCGCCTCCACCCAATCCCGCAGAGGCCGCCGTCCGCGCTCCAAGAGCGCCTGCTCCATCACGGGCAGAATTCGTTGGATTCGCGCGCGGCCATCCTCGCTCAACGAATTATGCGGTCGATGGAGTAGATCCCAAACAGTCGCATCGCGATCGGCGCTAGCCAATGTGTGCAAATCCGAGAGCGTGAGTCCGCACCAGGGTGCGCGCAGGATTGCCAGCCACGAGACTCGGTCGGCCGCGTGCAGCAGCGCGAAAGTGAGCGCCATCAGGTCTTCCACCACCTGCCGTTCACCTAGCTGATCGATCTCAATGGCTTGAAAAGCGATGCGATGGCGCTCCAGGGCGCCGACGATCTCAAGGAGGTGCGTGCGCGACCGGACCAGCACTGCGGTGCTGCCCTCTTGATGTTCACTGATCAGTTCGATCACGCGCTCGGCTTCGTCCCCTGCGCCGACGAACGCGTGCACGCCGATCTGGGTATCCGAACCGCCGCTAGAACCTGGAACTCCTGGTGAATACGCAATTGCGCCAGACTCGATGTCGTCGGTCGCCGGCAAGATGGATTGAAACGTCCGGTTCACCCAATCCACAAGTCCTGGCCGCGATCGAAAATTCACGCTGAGCGTCAGCGGCTCCAACTGGATCGCGCCAATGCCTTCCAGACGCGCCTTCAAGAACAGACTGACGTCGGCTTGGCGAAAGCGATAGATGGATTGCATCGGATCGCCAACCAGGAACAGGGTGCGTCCATCGGCTGGCTCCCATCCTGTAGTCAGCTGTTTGATCAGCTCAAATTGGGTGTGGGAAGTGTCCTGGAACTCGTCCAACAAGATGTGCTGGATGCGATGGCCCAGCGCCAGGGCCAGGTCCTCTGGCGCGTCTACACGTCCCAGGGCCTCGGAAGCGCGGATCGAAAGCTCCGCGAAATCCACGCAGCCGTGCTCGCGAAACACCATTTGCAATTCGGCCACTGCCAGCGTGAGCACCGCAACGGCTGCCTCCAGCGCGCGCCATTGCAGCTCGGTGAATTCAGGCGGGGGCAACGTGCGGACACGCGCCAGGCGCTCGATAAGGGCATCTTCACCGCGCAGGCTGGCCGACAACCTCTCCCAACGAGCGTCCACTCGCTTGCGCAGTTCGCCTTTTTGGGTGAGCAGCAGATCGGCCATCTCCGTCCAGTCGTCCAGATTCTCCAAACGCCCTTCGGGCAAAGTCTCTACCGAGGCGCCGTCATCAAACGAGTCGCGCAATTGTTCGAGTTCGTTCGAGATGATCCGCTGCAAGGAGTCTTCCAGCACCTCACGCTCAGCCCCGATGTGCCGCAGCCATTGATCGCGCTTCTCCAGCATCTGGGCGATGAGTTGCCCTGCCCTTTGGAAATCGTTATCCAGATGCAGCAGCAGATCGGCCAGCGCTTCGTTGCCCTCTTCCAGATGGCCCATCGTTTTGCGTGCCGCTTCTCGATACAAGCCTTGCGCCTTCTCCACAATCTCCGGCATGGCGCCGAATCGCGCCAGCCAGGGCATGCGGCGCGTGATGGCCGCGCACAAGGCATCGATGGTTTCGATCCGCAGCCGTGCGGGATTCTGCAGCAGGTTCCATTCCAGGCGCCGTTCGTGGTCCAGAACGTCGCGCGCAATCTGAAACGTCAGCCGCTCGTGCTCTGCCTCAGGCGCTACTCCGCTGTGTGCCGTCCGAAGAGCTGAGATGACCCGCGATTGCATTTCGCCGGCCGCTTTGCGCGTGAACGTGATGGCTACCACCGCGTCCGGCGTCTCCACGGTTTCAAGCAGCTTCAAATAGCGTTGGATCAGCAGTTCGGTCTTGCCCGATCCGGCCGGCGCTTGCACGATGAAAGACTGTGAGACGTCCAGCGCCCGCAGCCGCGCCGCGCTATCCGCGTTCATGTTCAAACTCCCGAATGCGGCACAGCGCCCGCAATCCGCAGTTGTCGCAAGCGCCGTCCTTGGGGTCTACTTCGGCCCGGCCGTCGCGATAGTTTGCCGCGAGCTGCTCCAACACGCGCCGCCACTCTCCCAACTGCGCTTCAAATGGAAGAGGCGCCTCGATGGACATCTTCTTCATCGCGGGCAAGGTGGCGCCCGCCGCCGTCAATCCACGGAAGCGAAGGTCGCCGGTACGAATCATGGCGAACGCCGCGCCGGCAACCGGCCGCTCATTCGTCACGCAGTAGAGCGGAAGCTGCGGCTCTTCGGGACGCTCGCCGTCCCATCCTTTCGATTCCAGTTTCCCCGTCTTGTAATCAAGAATGATCTGGCGTCCGTCCGGAAGCTCATCCACGCGATCGGCTCGCAACCTGACCTCGATTCCCGAAATGGCCGTCACGCGCTCCGCTTCAATCCCCGCCACAATGAATTCCGGGCGCGATTTCTCGATTTCCAACCACCCCCGCAGCAATCGTTGCAAACGCCGCTTCTCGAGATCGTGGCCGATGCCCGGTCCCAGCTTGGCCACAGCCGCGTCAGCGCCCCGTGAGATCAGAGCTTCTACGGCCGGTGGCGACAGCTCCGTCAATCGGGCCTGCGATCCAAGTTCATTCCAGATCACTTCGAGTGCTTTGTGAACCGTTGTTCCGCGATCGCGATAGCTAACTCCGAAGTCGGGGTCCTCCATCGGCTTGGCCCCCAGACGATGCTTTGCGAAAGCGCGAAACGGACAAGCCGCCATATCTTTGAACAGCGACGATCCGCCTGAGCTGCTGCCGGCGAGCGCTGGCCCGCGATCATCGGCGATTTCTTCGAATGCAGAATTGGCGCGTATGCGCGTGACCCAGTCGTCCGCTCCGGGTCCGCCATCCGCATTCAGCCACGCCCCGCCAGGAACCAGAGGACTCGGCGCGAGCGTTCGATCGCCCTCGCGTTCCGGATAGCTCAGCACTATGTCGGGTGCACTCCGCAGCAGCCGCGTCATCAACGTGCCCGAAAAATCGAGCTCGCGTGCGGCCGAGCAGTGAGGCATGTTGTGCTGGCGCTGTAATGCTGTCGGAACGAACGGATTGAGATTTGCCGCGGTCGGCAGCGCCTCATCATGCAGGCCCATGATCCAGAGATGATCGAAATGCAAGCCGGAGGCTTCCAGCATCCCCATCACCTGTACCGGCGCGCCTTCGTCTTCCACTTGAAAGTGCGTGTTTGACGCACTTTCGCGCATGCAATCGACCATCTGAGCGAGATTCAATGGGTCCGTCGTGAGATCGAGTGAGGCGACACGCGACAACAGATCGCGCCAGGCGTCAATGGTTTGAAACTCGGTGCTGCTGGGCGGTCGATCACCGGGCCAACCAAAGGCATCCAACAGGCCGGCGATGTCATGGCTCCATTCGCCGGCGGCGCGTTCCTTTCGGAGAGCTGGAAGCCTCTTCTCCACGCGAGCCAACACGCGCTGCAATTGTGGACAACTATCCGCGGCCTCGCGCAGCTTAGGAATGCTGACGTCCCAAACGCTCCTGCGGCGCAGCTTAGCGTCCAGCAGCGCGCGCTGGTTCCATTCCGCTTCCGCTCCGCCCAGAAACGGCGAGCGCAGCAACATTCCCGCACGCGACAACGGCAGAGCGCCCAGCGCGAACTCGAGCATAAGCAATGCGGCGCGAACCACCGGATAATCGCCCAGGGGCGGTCCGACGGATAGATGGAACGGTCTCTCGCGATCGACGGCATCGGCTCCCGGCTCGAGCGCCTGGCGGAAAATACGCTCCACTGCGCCGCGGGAGCGCGTCAGATCGGATACAACGATGATGCCGATCTGCGCTTTGGGATTCGACTCGAGCAGACGCCGAGACCACGCGGCAGCGCTCCGGATTTCTTCGTAGGCATCCCGAACTCTCCTGCGTTCCACCACCCCTGCACAATCGCGGGCCATCAGAACTCGCCGTTCGCCCAGGGCATCGATAAACTGGGCCTGCTGAGGTGTCATTTCATCGAAGCCCGCGACATGCACTTCGCTGGGCCGAGGCAGATCGCCGGCGGAAATCTTCTGGCGGAGAAAATCGCTTAACTGAGCGCGCTCCAACCAGCCACCCGCGCGGCACAGTCTTTGGAACTCGCGCGACCAGGCCGCAAACGCGGCTGAGTCCTCGGCCCCTTCGAACGTTCCATCGACAGCCAGACGAAATGCAGCCAGGAGCCGCCAGGTTTGGACCGCCTGCCGCGCCGTCTCGGGGATTTGTAGCAGGGATGCCCCTTGCGGCGATTCGCGGATGATCCGTTGCCACAGGGCTTGCTCCTGCAGCTCGTTCAGCAACACCGGAGCATCGCCGTTCGCGCCGCGCCACAACCATTCGCGCCATGCGCGATCGAGAAATGCCTCGTATGGAAGAATGTCCGGGCGATTCCAGACCCTGTTTCCACGACTCGTTTCGATGCCGTGAAATTCTCCTGTGAGCACACGCGCGAGCCGGCGGCTGGCTGTAATAATCGTCGCGCCATTCTCGAGCGCGCGGAAAATCTCCTCGTGCATGTGTTTTCATGATATTTGACCAAGAGGATTACGATTGCCATCGATGGCCCGGCTGGCGCCGGCAAGAGCACGCTGGCCCGCCGTATTGCGGCCAAATTGGGTTACGTGTACGTCGACTCCGGCGCCATGTATCGGGCGTTGGCTTTATGGGCGTTGCGCGCTAATGTCGCTCTTTCGGATATGCACCGGCTGGAACAGCTCGCCAACGCGGCTGATATCGAGTTCGCGGCCGACGGGGTTTCCATCTTGCTGAATGATGAAGACGTCACCAGCGCCATCCGGACGCCGGAGGTCAGCCAGGCCGCTTCCGAGGTATCGCTGGTGCCTGCCGTACGCCGGGCGCTGGTGCGGAAGCAGCGCGAGATCGGCGAGAAAGCGTCAATCGTGATGGAAGGACGCGACATCGGCACCGTCGTGTTTCCCGAGGCGACGGTCAAGATTTTTCTGGATGCGGTTCCCGAGGAGCGGGCCACGCGCCGCGCCAATGAAGTCGCGCTGCCGGCCCAGATCGTGGAGCGTCAGATTCGCGAGCGCGATCAGCGTGACCGCGGACGCGCCGAGTCGCCACTGGTCCAGGCCCCCGATGCCGTCTACGTCGATACCACCGGCCTGAGCATCGACGAAGTGGAAGCGGCCATCTTGAAAATCATTCGCGATCGCACCTCGAACGGCCGGGAACGAACGCAATGAACAATTTGCTCGTGATGAAGTTTGGCGGCACCAGCATGGGTTCCGCCGAGCGCATCCAGGTTGCCGCGGCCATCTGCCGTGAACAAAAACAACAGCGACCCGTGCTGGCGGTGGTTTCCGCGATGTCGGGCGTAACCGATCTGCTGCTTGGGACATTGCGGCACGCCGAGGCGGGAGATGAAGCAGGCATCGAGTCCAGCGTGCAGAGCCTGTTGGCGCGCCATGAAAAAACTTGCGGCCAACTGTTGCGCGATCCCGAGCAACGCGGCCGTGCGATGACCGGCGTTCGTGAACTCATCGCCGACTTTCGCCGCATCGCGCACGGGATGCTGATGCTCGGCGAGCGCCCGCCCCGGTCCGTCGATGAAGCCATCGCGATCGGCGAGCGCCTTTCCGCCTTGATGATGGCTGAATATCTGGAAGCATCCGGCATTCCAGCGCGCGCCGTCAACGCCGCCGATGTTATCGTTACCGACGCCGTGTTCGGCAACGCCACACCAATCATGGATGCGACGCGCGCCAAGGCCGAGAAGCATGTGCGGCCCCTGCTGGAGAGCGGCATTATCCCGGTGGTCACCGGCTTTAACGGAGCTACCGTGGATGGCCGGCCCACGACACTCGGCCGCGGCGGCTCCGATTTTTCAGCGTCGATTCTGGCTGCCGTGCTGGACGCTTCCGAGCTCTGGATCTGGACCGACGTGGATGGCATTATGAGCGCCGATCCCCGCTCCGTCCCCGAGGCGCGTGTATTGGACACCCTCACGTACAACGAGGCCGCGGAGTTGGCCTACAACGGCGCCAAGGTTCTGCATCCCCGCACGCTCGCGCCATTAATCGAGCGGCAGATTCCGGTTTGGAGCAAGAATAGCTTCCATCTTGAACACCCGGGCACGCGAATTGTGCCGACATTGGAAGCGCCGCCGGGTCCGCGAGCCGTGACGTCCATGGCTAATGTCGTCCTGGTGTCCATCGAGCCCGCGAGCGCCGCGGTCAGCGGTACTCGGCTCATGGCGCGCGCGCTGGACGCTCTGGCCGAAGCCAACGCCGAAGTGCTCGCGCTCTCAAGCTCCAGCTATCGCCAAAGCTTCTGCTTCCTGGTGCGCAAGGAGGAGCTGGCGGGCGTCATGAAATGCTTGGAATCGGACCTCGCCCTGGAGCTGACACATGGCTACCTGAAGCCCATTGCCGTGGACGATAACGTGGGGCTTCTGGCCCTGGTGGGCGAGGGCATGCGCGGCACGCCTGGATTGGCCGGCCGCTTGTTCCAGGCGATTTCAGAGCAAAACGTCAATATTATTGCGATCGCCCAAGGCTCCAGCGAGCTGACCATCAGTATCGTCGTGCGCCGCGATGGCCTGGAGAGGGCGATTCAGGCCGTCCACCGCGAATGCCGCTAAGTGCGCGGGCATGTGTCAAACTGAAGTCGTGCCTGAGTATTGTACCTGTGGGGCGCAACTACCGCCGGATGCCCGCTTCTGCCACAAATGCGGGAAGCCGCAGTACGACTACATGCCCGCGGAGGAGGTCGTTGAGCCCGAGCCAACTCCGCTGCCGCCAATGCTGGCGCCGCTGCAGCCTCTACTAGTCCCGACCGACATTGGTTTTCACAACGGATTGGCCGTGCGCATCGGATTCATCGCGGCCATGGGCGCGGTGCTGATAGCCCTCCTCCCCATTCCCCTGCCGTTTGTGCGTCTGCCAGTGGCCTTTGTGGCCGCCGGGTTTTTGGCGGTATTTCTTTATAGCCGACGGACCGGTCAGACTCTCAGCATCCGCAGTGGCGCACGGATGGGTTGGATCACCGGCATTTTCTCGTTCACTCTGGTCACCGTACTGTTCACTGTTGCCATGGTGGCAGTCTCCAACGAGGGCGGGTTCATAAAACAACTCCGCAGCCAGTTGCCCGCCAACGACGCTCGCGCCGACATGATCCAGCAGTATTTGAGCAGCCCGGCCATGATTGCCGGACTGGTGGTTTTCTATCTGATGCTCTTCTTCGTGGTTTTCACGGCGCTGCCCATCATCGGCGGCGCGCTGGGCGCAAAGGTTCTTGCCAAGGAATGACGCGCTGGATTCTCGCGGCGTTTCTGGCTGTCAGTCCGCTGTGCGCGGCACTCACTAGCGAGCAGCGGCAGCTCAGCCTTCAATCCTTCGAATACGTATGGGCCGTAATCCGCGACAAGCATTGGCAGACCAAGCCGGGCGGTCTGGATTGGCAGGCGATTCACGACGAGTTCAAGCCCAAGATCGAAGCTGCCGACAACATGGACGCCGTGCGCGCTGTGATGAGCCAGATGCTCGGCCGTCTGCGCCAGACCCACTTCGGTATCGTTCCCGCTGATCTGTATTTGAACTTGGACGCATCGCGAGGCGGCGACGTGAACGCCGGAATGGATGTCCGCGTTATCGGCGCTCAAGTGCTGGTTACCTCCGTGGAGCCCGGCTCCTCAGCCTCCCTGCAAGGCGTTCACCCGGGCTGGGAGATTGTAAAGATCGCTGGCGCCGATCTCGCTCCCATTGTGGCCAAGCTGAACGAAACGTATGCCGGTTCTACCCTCCGCGATCTCATGCTGTGCCGTGCAATGTTGACGCGTCTCGCGAGCAATACGGCATCGATCTCCGTCGAGTTTCTGGACGGCGCCGGCCGGCATGTCAGCAAGGTTCTCGCGCAAGCCAACCCGAAGGGCGACCTGGTCCAGTTTGGCTACTTGAATCCGATGCATGTTTGGATCAGCGCCTCTCGAACCGGAGGCGGTGGCATAGGTTATGTGGCCTTTAACGCTTTTCTCGATCCCCAGCGGCTCATGACCGCCTTCGGTGACGCCGTTCAGTCGTGCCATACATGCGACGGCTTCATCGTCGATCTGCGCGGAAATCCCGGCGGCATCGGAATCATGGCCATGGGTATGGCGGGCTGGTTCATCGCGCAGCCGGACCAAAAGCTCGGTACGCTGTACATGCGCGATAACACGCTGAAATTCGTCGTCAATCCACGCCTGACGACGTACTCCGGGCCGCTCGCTATCCTGGTGGATGGCACGTCAGCATCCACGTCGGAAATCATGGCCGAAGGATTGAAGGACCTGGGGCGGGCCCGCATCTTTGGCACCCATACTGCTGGCGCGGCCCTACCGTCGTTATTCGACAAGCTACCCGATGGCGATGGATTTCAGTACGCCATCGCGAACTACATTTCCGAGGATGGACAGCCTTTGGAGGGGCGCGGTGTCACGCCCGACGTGGAAGCGCCCAGCACACGAGAGGCACTGCTGGCCGGCAAGGATCCCCCGTTGGACGCCGCGATCGAGTGGATTCAACAGACCAAGCCAGCCGCGAAATAGTCACACGTGAATGGGCTGATCTTCAAGCAAGCTGACGATGCGCTCGCGCAATTCCGCCGTGATGCGCGCCCGGTCCCGCAATTGGGTTTCGCCGGTGGGAATCGGTTCGCCGATGCGCATGGTCACGCGTCCGCTCCGTACCGTTCCTGAGCCAAAAGGCAGCACTTCGCGCGTTCCCTTCAAAGCGATTGGAACCAGCGGAACTCCCGCGCGGATCGCGATATAAGCCGCCCCTTCCTTGAAGGCCGCAAGTTCACCGGTATGCGAGCGCCCACCCTCGGGAAAGATGAGCAGGGAAATACCGTGCTCGCGGATCACCTGCGCGGCCGTCGTCATGGTTTTCACGGCTCCTCGAGCGTCGTCCCGTGGGACGGGGATATGGCCGGCCCGCGCCAAATGCGTCCCGAGCAGGGGAATCTGGAACAGTCCGCTCTTGGCGAGAAAACGGAATTGCACGGGAATGTTTGCGAGAACCGCGGGCGTGTCCATATAACTCAGATGGTTCGAGGCGAAAACATAGCTTCCGTCAGGCGCGATTTTCTCCAGGCCTTCAATGCTCACCTTCACTCCGCTCACCCACAGCAAACATCGCGCCCAACCACGCGCCACCACGATTTGCTTGTGTCCGCTGGTCTCAAACAGGGAGACTACCAGGTTCACCAGGCCAAAGCCGACGGTGGCCAGGATGATGAGCGGGGCCGTGATGAGGTAC
>Ga0209415_10019746_pt1 | contig 10522 bp, 12 predicted proteins | sample PeaSoiSIISIP2007_FD_187696 | JGI IMG/M metagenome (GOLD analysis project Ga0209415, IMG submission 187696) | Peat soil microbial communities from Weissenstadt, Germany - SII-SIP-2007 (SPAdes) (version 2) | ecosystem: Environmental > Terrestrial > Soil > Wetlands > Peat | place: Germany... | reverse complement strand
AACGCCAATCCCGCCTACAACCGCGAGATGTTCAACGAGGCGCACGACTTTATCGTGCAGGCGTGGACGCGGCCCGGCCCGTGGCGCTACGAGGGCAAGCATTTCCATTATCGGCACGTAAATCCGTGGGCGCTGCCATACCAGAAACCGCATCCGCCGATGTGGATACCGGGTACGCTCAGTCCGGAAACGGTCGAGTGGTGCGCGGCGCATCGTTATCCGTACATCGGCCTCGGCACGCCGCTCGCGCCGACGTGCGATCTCTGGGACTTCTACGCCGACGAAGCCGCCAAGCATGGCTACCAGGCCGGGCCGGAGAACTTCGGCTACATGGTGGCGACGGCGGTGGGGGAAACCGAGGAGAAGGCGCAGAAGGTCGCGGAAGGTTTCGTTTACGGCGGCGGTCAGAATGCGTTTTCGGCACCCGAATACACGATGCCGCCGGGCTATAACTCGAAGGCCGCCATCCGGATTCTCGCCAAACAGCAGACCAGCGCGTGGCTGGGAATCAGTGGCGAGAAGGTGCGGGAGCAGATGTACGGCAGCGACGGCGTTTCGCTCGATTACCCCGAGATCCGCCGCAAACTGCACGCGGCGTTGATGCGCGGTCAGCAGAACATGCAGGTGCTCGTCGGCACGCCGACAACGCTGATTCCCAAGATCAAGTCGATCATGAGCGTGTTGCGCACCGGCATCTTTATCATCCTGAGTATCCAGGGGCCGGTCGGCGACGACGATCGCCGCACCAGCATGCGGCTTTTTGCGGAGGAAGTAATCCCCGCACTCAAGGCGCATGCGAAGGCGATCGACCTGCCCGATCCGTTCGAGCGCACGCCCGGATCAGTGAAGTTGGCGCCGGGTGCCAAGCGAGCCGCGGTCGTGGATCGCGGCCCGCTCGCAGCGCTGGGATTCAAGTAGAGCGGAAGGAGATTGGTCGAAGAGCGCAGAACTTTGATTTCTCCGGAAACTGAAACCTCTAAGAGGTTTCAGACTTCCAGTTAGGGGAAGATGCGGGCTCCGCCGTCATGATTGACGAGCAGCCCAGCAGTCTTGACCTGACTTTTCGGACTGCTCGCGATGCCCGAATAGCGGCTAAGTCCCGCCAAAACTTAAGTATCGTTGACGCGCGGCCTGGATCATAAAGTAGCGCCGATCAGCAACAGGAGCCCGGCTTGACGGGCTGCGCCGGATCGGGCGCAACCTCTGGTCACCACGTTCGGCGCGAAGGAAATCAAGGCGGGGCAATAAAACTTACGATGTAGTCGATCGCCGCGCCCAGATTGTCGGCCTCGGTGCGACCGGAGCGTGCGCGCGGCTTGAATGAATGGTCGCCGTCTTCGAGCCATTCGATGCGAATCGACTTCGACAGCTTATAATTCTGCACGTCCTCTGGTTTGCCAAACGAGTCGCGAGTTCCCTGAAGGATCAACGTCGGAGTACGCATTTGCTCGAGATGGCGGGTGCGGGTTTGCGCGGGCTTGCCGGGCGGATGAAACGGATAGCCAAGGCATAAGAGGCCGCGGACACTGGACTCGTCGGTGATCATGCTCGCGATGCGGCCGCCGAGGGACTTGCCGCCGATGACGAGGCGCTCGCCACCGCCGAGTTTCTCGATGGTGTCACGCCAGGATTCCATCAGGGCCGGCCCGGAATCCGGGGCGCCGCCCTTGCCGGTTTCGCGCCGCCGGCGCATGTAGGGAAACTCGAAACGCGCGACGCGAATGCCCGCCTTGGCGACTCCTTGGGCGATGGTTTCCATGAAGGGCGAATCCACCGGGGCGCCCGCGCCGTGCGCGAGCACCAGAGTAACCGCGGCGGACTTCGGCCCGTTGAAGAGAAATTCCGGCATCCAGATATTTTCTGAAACCTCATAAGGTTCCAGACTTCCCTTTGGTAAGATCCGGCTTCGCCGATGGGCGAATATCATCGCGCAGGGCGAGTGGCTATTACGCAAACTGACTAACGAAATAGCAATTCCTCGCGCAGTAGCTATTGCGCGGACTGACTATTGAACGAAGTAGCTATTCGCGAACTATTGTGCGAATGCGCCGCCGTCCACCGGCATCGGCACGCCGGTCACGTACGACGCGCGCGACGAACACAGCCATGCCACGCTTTCGCCGATTTCCTCGGGCTCGCCGAAACGCTTGAGCGGCTCCGAGCGGATGAAGCGCTGCTCGGTCTCCGCGCTGCCGCGCATAATGCGCTGCATCATCGGCGTGCGGATCGGACCCGGGCACACCGCGTTGACGCGGATGTTATGCCGGCCGTATTCGAGAGCGGCAGTCTTGGTAAGTCCGGCGACGCCGTGCTTCGCCGCGACGTAAGCGGGACCGCCGATACTGCCGACCAGCCCGGCCATCGAAGAGGTGTTGACGATTGCGCCGCCGCCGCCCTGCTTGAGCATCTGGGCGATCTCCGCCTTCATGCAAAGCCATACGCCGGTAAGGTTAATCGAGAGAACGCGATGCCAGTTTTCTTCGGTGCACTTATGCGTCAGCGCGCCCTCGCCCTCGATGCCGGCGTTGTTGAAAGCGCAATCGATGCGGCCATAAGTTTCGACGGCCTTCGCGACCATCGCGTCGACTTCATTCGCTTTCGATACGTCAACCTTCATGAAGAGCGCGGCGGCGCCGGCGTCCTTCAAGGCCTTGAGGGTTTCCGCGCCGGCGTCGGCGACGACATCGGCGATTAGCAACTTCGCGCCTTCGCGCGCAAAGATTTTGGCGGTCGCGCGGCCGATGCCGGAGCCTGCGCCGGTGATGATTGCGATTTTGCCATCGAGTATTCCTGCCATGTTCATTCCATCCTATGGCAAGACTATCGCTTGCCGGTTTTGCGATTGCCCGATCTGATTCTTTCTTGGCTGATTGGTGCTCTGGCCGATCACGCGGGCTTGCGAAATGGCGCAACGGCAGTCGCTGCGCGCTCGGCCTCACGCCGGATCAAAACCAGGTCTGTTCCATAAAGTAGAAATTGCGCGCCGCTGTCGATCACCGCTTTCGCGTTTTCCGGACGATTCACCGCGCCGGCCACCGCGATTCCGCGCTGCTTGCACAAGGCATTGACGCGCGCATTCGCTTCGCGCAGTGCAGGATGCGTGTATTGGCCCGGGAAGCCGAGGCTCTGACTCAAGTCCTGATGACCGACCAGCACGAGGTCGATCTCAGGCTGCAGAATGTCCTCGATGTTTTCGAGCGCCTCCTTGGTCTCGATCAAGACGGCGAGCAGCGTGTTCGCGTTCGCGTGGGCCATCGCGGCCAGCGGATCGACGTCTTCGTAGTCGGTACTTGCGCCCTGATATATCGCCATCCCGCGGCGACCCTGGGGATGGTACTTCGCGTACTCGACGAAGCGGCGGACGTCGTCGCCGGTTCTGACGTGCGGGGCGATCAGGCTCTGGCATCCGGTATCGAGCAAGCGCGTGACGTACTGATATTGCGTATCGGGAATGCGCACGATCGGCGTGATTCCGGCCGCATGCGATTGCGCGACCAACTCGACTACGGTCTCGAGGTTGTACGCGGAATGCTCCGTGCAGATCATCACGAAGTCCATGCCGGCGGCGGCGAGCGTGTGCACGACGCCACGCCCGCGCGTCTCCCACACGAGAGTGCCTAATGCGATGCCGCCGGACTTCAGCGTGGCGCGCAGCCGATTGATGCGCATGGGATTACCTCAACATCAGAGTGAACGTTGAGGCCTGCATAGCACATTGGCGACCGTCAACCCTAGCTGGCCTAGCTGTAAAATCATCGTGGCGGCGCTGGACGAATCGATCGGTTGGCGTCATGATTCGGCTAAGTCACAAGAAGTCAGGGCGGGTAGCCAAATACAATCGCGTAACAGCGATAACGAAAGTGAGGAATCCCATGAGCGCGTACACGATTATTGACGTCGATACCCATGTCACCGAATTGCCGGACCTGTGGACCAGCCGCGCGCCGGCCAGTATGCGCGACCGGGTACCGCGAATTGAGACCAAGAACGGACGCCTGTCGTGGTACGTCGGCGGGACGTCGATGCTGGCGAGTCCGGGATTGACGGCGACGGCGGGCGTGGGGAGTTTCAAGAACCCGCCGAAGACCTTCGAGCAGATGCATCGGGGCGCCTACGATGCGAAGGCGCGGCTGAAGTACATGGACGACATGGGCATCTGGGCGATGGTCATGTATCCGAACGTCGGCGGCTTCGGGGCGCAGCAGTTCCTGAAGTTGGGCGACCCCGAGCTGATGCTGACGTGCGTGCAGATTTACAACGATTGGCAGACCGAGTGGGCGGCGGCCGACTCGCGCCGGCTGATACCGATCACGTCGATACCGTTTTGGGACGTCAACGCGGCGGCGAAGGAAGTGCGCCGCTGCGCCGCGATGGGCCACAAGGGCATCCTGTTCACCGGCGAGCCGCAATATTGGGGACAGCCGTTGCTGGGCGATCCGCATTGGAATCCGTTGTGGGAGGTCGCCGTCGAGCTTGACCTGCCGATCAGCTTCCACATCGGTTCGGGCAACATGGAAGAGGGCCTGCTGCAAAACAAAATGGCGGTGTATGGGAAGATGGCCGCGTTTACCGAGTTGGCGGTCGATATCTTTCTACGTAACGGCGTCCAGCTCAACGACTTGATTATGTCGGGAGTGCTGGCTCGCTACCCGAAGATCAAATTCGTCTCGGTGGAGAGCGGCATCGGCTGGATTCCATTCGTGCTCGAGGCGATGGATTACCAGTGGCGGGGCAACGATGTGGCGGAGGAGCATCCGGAGTTCGATCTGCTGCCGTCGCAGTATTTCGCGCGCAACATTTACGCCTGCTACTGGTTCGAGCAGACCGCGCCGCAGCGCCTGATCGACAAAATCGGCGTCGATAACATCCTCTTCGAGACCGACTTCCCGCATCCGACTTCGCTGTTCGGCGACGAAGTTCACGCGCGGATCAAAGGCGGGCTCTCCGGCTGCGAGGAATCGGTGCGGCACAAGATCTTGTGGGAGAATGGGCGGAAGCTCTACAAGGTTGAGACGCCGACGGCCGCCGACGAGGCGAAGCGCGCGGCATAATTCACGCGCCGAATCGAAAAGCGTTACGGGGTTGACGTGAACGACGAACGTTCGCGTCAACCCGTAAACGCTTGCCGTCAACCTCGCACTAAAATTCGAGCGAAGTCTTATTGCGCGCCGGCTTTGGCCTGGACGCGCCATTCATTATTGGTCGTGCGATCGCCGGCGAGCCACTTGCGCAAGTCTTCATGCGCGGTGGCCGCGCGTTTCGCCGTGATCTTGTCGGCCTCCGGATGATCGACCGTGAACTCGAGATTGAGCCCGTTCGGATCGGTGACATACAGCGAAACGCAGTAACCGTGGTCGATCACGATCGTCTCGAAGCCGGCTGCGTTGAGCTTTCGCTGTAATTCCTGCTGGCCGTTCGCGTCGGCCACTTTCAACGCCAAATGGACGAACGGCGAATGCGGCCCGTAATGGGCAAACTTCTCGCGTTGCCGCGGATTTGCAAAATAGAAAAAAGCCAACGCGCCGCCGTCTGCGATTTGAAAGAACAGGTGGCAATAATACAACTCGTCTTCGCCGAAAACCTTGTCGCATTCGCGCCAGGCCGCGACCATCGGCCAACCCATGATGTCTTCGTAGAATTTCCGCGTCTGCTCCAAGTCGCGACAGACGTAAGCCGCGTGATGCAGTCTGACGGGAACCGTGTTCGGCGTGTCATTCTTGCGACCGTTGGTTCGTGCACTGTCCATAGCGATTAGCCTCGTACCTCGTTCTAATCTTTGTCGCTGGCCGTCGGCAATGGCGGCGGCCACTCGATCTTGACCGGTTACAGAGTCGCACCGGTAGGCTGATCGGGATGGTCGTCGGAAAAAAGCGTCAGGCCGCAATTTTCGCAGCGACGATTGAACAGGCCGTACCAGTATGGCAATCGCAATTTCTCGCAAAAGTTCGCTGCGCATCGAGGACAGCGGATGGCGGTCACGCGGCGCGCGAGGGCGATGCCTGCGGCGATCCAGAGCAACGTGAATGGCACCAGTATCGCGTCCGAACTGGTGAGGGCGATTACAACCCATCCGGCCGGAATGAACGCGACGAGCCAGATCATCACATGCCTTTGCATCCGGCGGATCTGCAGTAACGCGACGCGCTGTGCGGGCGTGGGCGGGAGCCATCGCGGATAGATTCGACGCGGCGGCATCGGCGGGTCACGGCGACGGCGATGCAGACGGTGACGCTGACGCCGATGGGGACGCATCTGGTTCCTCGTCCGGGACGATCTTGAAGAGCGACAACGGCATCGCGGTAGGACCGGCACCGCCGCTCGGCGGCGGTGATTTGGCGACCGCCGGGATCACGATCGGCGTCGGCACGGGGGAGGGCGTCGGCGTTGCGGAGGGCGACGGCGATGGACTCGCAACCCTTGGCATTGCGATTGGTGTCGGCGCTGGCGCTGCTATCAGCGACGACGATGGCGATGCGGTCGGTGTCGGCGAAGGAGTGGCCGTGGATGCCGGTGGGAGCGTCTGTGTGGGAATCGGAACCGGCGTCAGTATCGATGGCGCCGGAGTGGAGGCAGGAGTAGCCGAGGGCGTGAGCGTCAGGGACATCGAAGCTGCGGACGGTTGCGCGGCGGTTGGAGTTACACGTGTCGTGGGCGCCGGCCCGGCGGGCGTTGGAGTTGCAGCGATCGCGGGCGGTTACGCCCTGGGCGTTGGTGAAGGCGCCTCGGCGGGGCCGATTTGCTGCTCTCCTATCGGCACCAGGGTCTCCGGCGGCAGTTCCTCTTCGGAATCGTCGGAAGCCGCGGATGCCGACTGCGGCGAACCCGCTGGAGGTATGTCCTCGACTTCCGCGACCGGCGATTTTGGTATCGGCGGTGGTGGGCTTGCGGCGGCCTTTTGGGCGGCGCGAGCCTTTTCCACGCGATCTGCAAGGCCGCTCGCATAGGCGATCGCGGTCGCTTCGAGCAGGCCGCCATGGGACGCTGGCGCCGGACCCATCAGAACCGCGTCGGCGCCCATCGCACACGCATGCTGATCGATGATGACGCGGGTGTCGTGCCGAGCCGGATCGGCGGCGGATATCTGGATCGTCCCGAGCTCGCGATAGGGTTGCGTGGGCAATGCGGAAAGCGTCTCGATCGCGCAGTCGGACGGCCGTGACGGAACATCCTCAGAGATCACGCGCGAGACCATCACGTGCGCGGTAATGGGAAGATCGGGAGGCGGCGTTGATCGCGCACACGACATCGCGAATGCGGTGCACGCCAGTATCACCGACGATCGCGCCGACGATCGGATTATCCCCACACGCAACGAATACCGGCGCTCCGCCGCCGCCGCAAGCCTCACTCGTAATGGCGACGGCTGACGCTCGCATTGCACGCCCTTTGATATAAGATTGGCTATCGCGAAAATTACCACTGCGGGATTCATCTGATGGCATCGAAGGGCGAAGCGAAAGGCGCGGCGGTTTCCAGACGCGACGGCCATACACGGCCGCTGCTGGGCGCGCACATGTCGATTTCGGGCGGCGTCAGCGAGGCGCTGATTCGCGCGCGCGACACGGGTTGCGAGTGCGTTCAGATTTTCACCAAGTCGTCGCGCCAATGGGTCTCCAAGCCTTACCCCAAGGAAGAAGTCGAGAACTTCAAGCGGGCCCTCGGCGAGACCGGCATCAAAATGGTCATCGCGCACGATTCCTACTTGATCAACATGGGCGCGCCGGACGAGAGCATGCGCAAAAAATCGGTCGCCGGATTTATCGACGAACTCGAACGATGCGAAATGCTCGGCGTGCCTTTTCTGATCGCGCATCCGGGGTCTCACGTGGGAGCCGGCGAAGAGAGCGGTATCAAGACGATCGCGAAATCGCTCAACGAGGCCCACCAGGCGTGCGCCGGTTTCAAGGTCGAAGTCGCGCTCGAAATCACCGCGGGGCAGGGCAGCAACCTCGGCTACAAGTTCGAGCAGATGAGCCAGATTTTCGATGCCACCACCGAAAACGAGCGGATGCGCCTGTGCTTCGACACCGAGCACGCGTTTGCGGCCGGCTACGATTTGCGCGACGACGAGGGTTACGAGCGCACTTTCGCCGAGTTGGACGAACACGTCGGACTCGATCGGCTGGTCGCGTTTCACATCAACGATTCGCTCAAGCCGTTTCATTCGCGCATCGATCGCCATCAGCATATCGGCAAGGGCTACCTCGGCCTCGACCCCTTCCGCCGCTTGGTCAACGACGCGCGCTTCGCCGGCATCCCGATGTGCCTCGAAACCGAGCCCGGCCCCGAGATGAAGGACATCACCGCCGACTTGCAACAACTCCATCAGCTTTTGAAATCCGCCAACTGATGATCAAACGAATTTTGACCGGGGACCGGCCCACCGGACAGCTTCATCTGGGCCATTACGTAGGCTCGCTGCAAAACCGCGTACGGCTGCAGGACGAGTACGATACCTACATCCTGATCGCGGACGTGCAGGCGTTGACCGACAACTTCGAGCATCCGGAGAAGCTTGAAGCGAACATCTTCGAAGTCGCGCTCGACTACCTGGCGGTCGGACTCGATCCGGAGAAGATCAAGATCGTCGTGCAGTCGATGGTGCCGGAGCTGACCGAACTGACGATCTACTTCATGAACCTGGTGACGGTGGCGACGCTCGAGCGCAACCCGACGGTGAAGGAGGAGATCAAGCAGCGCAATTTCGTCAAGGGCGTGCCGGTGGGCTTCTGGTCGTACCCGATTTCACAGGCCGCCGACATCGCGATCTTCAAGGCCGACCTGGTACCGGTCGGTGAGGACCAGTTGCCGATGATCGAGCAGACGCGGGAAATCGTGCGCCGCTTCAATCGGCTCTACAGCAAGGTGCTGATCGAGCCGCGCGCGATGCTCGGCGCGGTCGCGCGGCTGCCCGGCACCGACGGCGGCGCGAAGATGTCGAAGTCGGTCGGCAACTGCATCTACCTGGGCGACCCGTCCGAGGTGGTGCGCAAGCGCGTGATGTCGATGTTTACCGATCCGACGCGGATACATCCGACCGACCCGGGCCACGTCGAGGGCAATCCGGTGTTCACCTATCACGACGTTTTCAATCCGAACAAGGAAGAGATCGAGGATTTGAAGGAGCGGTATCGCCAGGGGACGGTCGGCGATGTCGAGGTGAAACAAAGGCTCTTCGAGGCGCTCGAAGCCTTTCTTGCGCCGATTCGTCAACGGCGTCAGGAACTGGCGGCGAAGCCGCAGCGCGTTTACGAAATCATCGTCGAGGGCACGCGCAAAGGCCGCGAGCTGGCGCAAGCGACGATGGCCGAAGTCCGCCACGCAATGAAGATCGCATATAAGTTCGAGTGAGGAATTAAGCGAAATACTCCGAGCGCCGTATGAACCGTGTAATCACGTGCGATTACGGTAGATCACATAAGGCTTCCCAGGACTTACTGAACAAGAACCTTCCGCTACTAGTAATGGCAACACGTAACTCATCACCTGCGGTGTTTCACGATGCTCTAAGAACAGAGCTTCGCCCACCGAATTCGCTACGAGGGGGACTCCTATTCGCGCCCATTAGAACTGGGCTCTGCGTTTCTATCTCCTCGCGAATCACACCAATTATTTCCGCACTGATTCTTTTCTCAGAATTCTTGAAACTCACGACCAATCCGGTCGCGAGTGAACATTGCGGTCTACGAAGAGCTGATCAGCGCGTCGGAAGTTGGATGAGCGTAGAGCACGAACGCCTGATCGATCTGTGTAACGAGTTGCTGCTCGGCGGGGTCGCGGCGCAGTATCCAGCGCTGGCGCAAAACGCGGCCGAAAAGTCACTTCGTTGACCGACTTCCTCGAGGAGTTACTGCTGGCCGAGCGCGAATCGCGCCGGACACGGGCGCGCGAAATGTTCGCGCGGGTGGCCGGCTTCCCTGCCATCAAGACCCTTGACCATTACGACTTCGGCTTCGCCACCGGCGCGCCGCGCAAGAAGATCATGGAACTGGCCAGCCTCGCTTTCGTCGAGCGCGCCGAGAACATAGTGTTCCTCGGACCCTCGGGGGTGGGCAAGACTCACCTCGCGATCGCGCTCGGCTATCGTGCTACCCAGAAGGGTTATAAAACACGCTTCTTCAGTGCGGCCGATCTGGTGCTGATGCTGGAAGCCGCGCAGCGCCAGGGCCGCTATCGCGAGGTCATGCATCGCGCGGTTAACGCCTACCGCCCTGCTGATCATTGACGAGATCGGCTATCTGCCGATGAGCCGCGAGCAGGCCCACCTGTTCCGCCAGATCGTTGCGCGTCGCTATGAATGCGGTGCGATGATACTCACTTCCAATCTCACCTTCGGCAGCTGGGACAGCGCCTTCGCCGGCGACAGCGTGCTCACCGCCGCGATGCTCGATCGCGTCCTGCACCACTCGACCATCGTTAGCATCAACGGGGAGAGCTTCGGACTCAAGGACAAGCGCAAAGCCTGGCTGCTCGCCGCTCCGGCCAAAGCCAGTAAGCATTAGACGGAACGGCGAGGGGGGAG
>Ga0209415_10019745_pt1 | contig 10524 bp, 9 predicted proteins | sample PeaSoiSIISIP2007_FD_187696 | JGI IMG/M metagenome (GOLD analysis project Ga0209415, IMG submission 187696) | Peat soil microbial communities from Weissenstadt, Germany - SII-SIP-2007 (SPAdes) (version 2) | ecosystem: Environmental > Terrestrial > Soil > Wetlands > Peat | place: Germany... | reverse complement strand
GGCATCATACACGCCCTCGATGTCGAAGATTTAGAAAACGCGATCAAGATTGCCAAAAATGTCGAACCCTTCGTCGATGCAATCAAATTGTCCTGGCCCTTGATCATGATGAACGGAGCAAAGGCGATCAATCAAGTAAGAAAAGAAATTCGCTTACCCATTATTGCCGACTTCAAAGTGAGCGATATTCCGGAAGTCTCGAGCAAAATAGTGCACTACGCAATCGAGCACGGCTCAGATGGGATAACCTTCCAGGGATTTGTCGGCAAGGATACGATGCAGGAATGCATTCGGGTCGCGCATAAGAGTTCTGCCTGTACGTTCGTGGTTACAGAAATGTCCCATCCAGGCGCCGAACGATTCATGCAACCGGTCGGAGATAAAATTGCCAAAATGGCAAAGGATCTTGGATCCGACGGAATCGTCGCCCCCGCGACCAGGCCCGAGCGCACGAGTGAATACAGGAAGATAGTTGGCGAGCACGTAATGATAATGTCGCCAGGTGTCGGAGCTCAAGGCGCGAAAGTTGGAGACGCCATAAAAGCAGGCGCGGATTTTGAAGTCATCGGCCGTCGTATTTACCAGGCTCAGGATCCTGGAGATTCTGCGAGGCGCTTCTCCGAAACGATCGCTCAACTGAAAAAGCAGCTACTGCTGGTTCAATCCTAGTCACTTAGTCGCAGAGTTTCACGCGCATTCTCTCCCAGAACCATTCGCTTCGATTCCTCAGAGATTTCCAATTTCTGAAATTCGGATATCCATCTTGTCGGACTCAGGATCGGATATTCGGTTCCAAACATGAATTTATTTGGAATCCTCTTATTCAAGTAATAAACAAGTTCCGAGGAAAACATTTTCGGATACCATCCTGACAAAACGCAATACATGTTGGCTTTGTGAGTCAGCACGGCGAGCATTTCATCCACCCAGGGCCAAGCTACATGGCAGCCTACGATTGTTAGATCTGGAAACTCGGCGGCCACCTCGTCAAGCAGCATTGGATTATTTAGGGAGAGTCTGACTCCTCCGCCACCAGGAGCTCCGATTCCGATCGCAGAGTTGCCCCAGTCGACGAATAAAGGAATTCGCAACCTGACGCAGACTTCGTACAACCTGTAAAGGCTTCTGTCATTGGGAGCGACTCCTTGAATCATTGGGGAGAGTTTCAGACCCAGGCACTGAAGATTCCTGACTGTACGTTCAAGTTCCTGCTTTGCTACTTCCGGATTGGAAAGATCTACAGCACAAAGCGAGTACAGTTTTTCTTTTCTATCTTGAGTAATCGCGAGGAGCGCGTCATTTGGCGGAGTTTTTCCCCTCTTCAGATTAGAAGTGTTGACATTGTGAAGGATAAGCTTGTCAACGGCAGCTTCCTGATAATCTGCCAGCATTTTTTCAACGCTAACAGGGGTGATGGAAGTTTTGAAGAATTTGGCACTATACTCGATTAGATCCCCGTAAGGATCGATCAGAAACTCCTTGATCGGTGGATTGACATGGGCATCTATTATCAAAGACGCTTTCTCCTACTGCCTGATTCTTCGATCTTGTGTCCGCATTTAAGATCTCTCCGAACCATGAGCCCCTTTCCCATAAAGAGATAATATCATCGTAGTCAGATGGAATTCAGAAAATCAAAATGAATTTTGATCTCACCCAAGACCAACAGGAGATATTCGATAACTCTCTCAAGCTCGCAAAAAAATATCCTCCAAAGTACTGGCGCGAAAAGGATTCCGCGTCAGAGTTTCCCAAAGAATTCTGGAGCGAAGTTTCCTCCAATGGATTGACTGCGATTCCATTTCCGGTTGAGTACGGTGGCTTGGGATTGGGATTAGTCGAATTACTCCTCGCTGTCGAGGGAGTTGCAAGAGGTGGCGCTGGAATGGACGGGGGCAGTATTTTTCCAACCGGTCCTGCATATGGTGGGTTCACCATTCTAAATGGTGGCACCAATGAACAGAAGGAAGAATATCTCCCCGAGATCTGCAGGGGGGCCTTGATTTCGCTCGCTCTTACCGAATCCGAATCCGGATCGAACGTGACAAAGATCAGAACTTTCGCGAAGCCGAACGAAAAAGGAGATTCTTACGAGATTAACGGAACTAAGCAGTTCATCTCTGCCGCACGCGAAGCAAAACACATCGTGATCGCTGCCAGGACCAAAGACTACTCGCAAGTCCAGAAAAAAACCGATGGTATCGGGCTCTTCATCTGCGACCTCCCTTCCCCTTCTATTTCATTTCAGACCTATAGAAAATGCGGCTTCCACATGATCGACACAAGTGAACTCGTGATAAGCAGACTTTCCGTGCCGTTTTCCCGAGTTCTCGGCGCAGAGCCTGGAAAGGGCTGGGATCAAGTAACCAACACTCTGAATGCTTCTCGATTGATTTTTGCGATTGCCGCAATCGGGACGGCTTTTCTCTGCCTCGATATAGCAACGAACTACGCAAAGAGTAGAATCGTTTGGGACAGGCCGATAGGAACTCATCAAGGGGTCTCCTTTCCATTGGTCGAGGCATTTGTCGGGCTGGAAGTCGGGAAACTCTCAATCTACAGAGCCGCGTGGTTGTACGATCAGAAAAGGGATTGCAGCATCGAGACGTCCGTCGCAAAATTCCAAGCAGTAAACTCAGCCTTCAAGGCAGCAGACGAGGCCATGCAAACCCTGGGGGGCCTTGGATACATGCAGGAAAGCGACGTAGAGAGGCATTGGCGAAACCTAAGACTCATGAAAATGGTTCCGATCACACAGCAGATGACGGCAAACTTTCTTGCAAGCAGGGCGCTGGGACTACCACGATCTTACTGAGATATGTTTCTTCAAAAACGAACTACCACTTTCGCCCTAAAATCATCGGGCAACCTAGACTATGAAGGGTTTCGACCAGATTCTCTTATCACTCGTCTCAGAGGTTTCCCGACGGGAGACTTTGGTATCTCTTTGACGAAATCAATTGTGTTAGGTACCTTGTACCCGGCTAACTTTGATGAACAGTAGTCCTTGAGGATTTTGACTTGTTTCTTTTGTTCGAAACCAGGTTTCAGAACTACCCACGCTCGAACCGTTTCCCCATACCGTTCCGACTTCTCTGAACCAACCATCGTCTCGGCGACTGAAGGACACTCATAGAGTATGCCCTCAACTTCCGCCGGCCACACTTTGAGTCCTCCTACATTGATGATATCCTTCTTTCGATCCAAGTAATAGAAGGCTCCATTGGAATCCTTGCTTCCTAGATCACCAGTGTGAAGCCATCCATTCTTCATCGTTTGTTGCGTGGCTTCCTGTTTCTTCCAGTATCCGAGCATCACCTGCGGACCTCTCGCCACGAGTTCCCCAACTTCATCCACGGGCATCTCCTTGTCTTGATTTTGTATATCGACTACTTTGACCTCTGTCTCCAAAACGGGATATCCAATCAGGTTTTGTTTCGTCATGCCGGGAGGAGAACATGTGAGTACCGGACTTGACTCCGTCATACCCCAAGAATCAGTGATCGCCACGCCGGTTTTCTCCGCAAATCGAAGCTTCACCTCGGGAGGTAAGGGAGAGCCCGATGAAATTGCCATTCGAATACAAGAGAAATCCGCCTGCCGAAGCCCAGCCTCATTGGCGAGCAGAGTGATGTACGCTGTTGGAACTCCGTAAAATAGCGTTGGCCGATACTTGGCTACCGCCTCAAAAACTTGTGCGAGGTCAAATCTCTCGAACGCTATTACTGTATTCGAAGAATTGACTAGCGTGCCCAGCGCGGCGTTAAGGCCTCCAATATGGGAGAATGGGAAGATTACGACGGCCGTTTCTTTTCCTACGCTGTTTTGTAAAGCGTGATTGAACTGGTACTGACTTGCCAGTAGATTGAAGTGAGATAACATAACTCCCTTCGACGGGCCAGTCGTCCCCGTCGTGTAGGGCATTGCCGCGATGTGCGAGAATGGATCCAATCTGGCAGATTTCTCGAGCGCCTCGCGACTCGCAACAAATTCAGTCATTCGAATGACACTATTACCGTCTTCGCCATTGTCGTATCCAGAAGTGATTCCGTTAATCTTGTGCAGCGCGCTAACTTCATCCATGTTCGTCAGAATGACTCTCCTTGCACCTGCCTCTCTCAGAATATTCTTAGATCTTACCCAAAGTGAATCCAGAGTAACGACAACCTTTGCTTCCGAATCAGATATTTGGTATCTGAGCTCGACCTCGCGATACCGGTGATCAATCGGGGTCAGGACTCCCCCTGCTTTCAGCGTACCATAATAGGCGATCATGAATTGTGGAGAGCTCGGTAGATAGCAAGCAACTCTATCCCCGTCCTTTAGTCCAGTGGCAAGCAAAGCTTCAGCAAAGCGCGAAGCAAGTGCGTCAATTTCGGCATAAGTAAAAACGGAATTATTGAAGATGATTGCGGCATTTCCTGGAAATCGAGTTGCAGATCGCTCAAGAGTTTCATGAACAGACCGTGGGATTTCGCCAGACTCAACCCCAGATCTAATTTTACTTTCCACCAATGAGCTGTTCGCGGTGCTCTCGCGGACTCTCGAAGGATTTAATACTTATTTGAGGTCAGCGCCATTCCAATATGAGTAACGTAGAGTTTTCCAAAAAACAAAGTGGGTCACGCCAGGTTCTAATCGATGGAAAATCATTGAGTATAGATGACCTTGTCTCGGTCGCAAAGACAATGTGGCTGGTAGACCTTGATAGTGGGGCCTCCTCCTCGATTAAAAAAGCCGAGAAGATGATCGAACAAATAATCAGAGATAAGAAACCCGTGTATGCCATCACGACTGGCGTTGCAGGTCTTTCTAATACCGTAATCGATTCTGCCACCAGTGAAGAATTTCAGAAGAGAATACTGTTTAGCTGCGCCGTGGGAGTTGGTCAAGCCTTCTCAGAAGAAATCGTTAGAGCAGCGATTCTCTGCAGGTTGAATACGTTTGCAACCGGTCACTCTGGTGTTCGGATAGAGATCGCAGAATTCTTGCTTAGGTTGCTCAACGATGGCGTTTATCCATATGTTCCGGAGCAAGGGAGTCTTGGATGCAGTGGCGACATTGCTCCGCTAGCACATATAGGATTGCTCGCGCTCGGAGAGGGTGAGATAATATCAAAGGATGGGAGGAGGAAACCCGCTAATGAATTTCTCACATCGATAGGTCTCAGACCAATCGCTCTTAGAGCAAAGGAAGGCATATCACTTGTGAACGGGTGTTCCTTGTCCGCAGGACTTGCAGCGATTTGTTGTTATGAAGCATCAAATCTCCTGAAAGCGGCCGAAATCATATGTGCGATGAGTGTGGAAGGGTTGGTTGGATCTTCGAGCGGCTTCCAATCAAAACTAATCAACGCCAAACCCCACAGAGGACAAGTAAAGGTCGCGGCAGATCTTCGAAAACTGATTGAAGGCAGCACTCTTGTAAAAGATTCGATGAATGATCCTTACACAATCAAAGCTATTCCTCAAGTCCTCGGGACAGCGTATGACGCACTCAACTTTGCTCGCGAGGTCACGACAATTGAGATCAACTCGTCGAGTGACAATCCTCTTCTGTTTCCGGACGGGGATGAAATCATATCCGGTGCAAACTTCCACGCCCAAGAAGTGGCCTTCGTCATGGACTCGCTTGCAATAGCGCTAACACCCATCGGCGATCTATCAGAAAGACGTATCGAACGACTTTTGAATCCGTCGCTGAGCAACAAGCTGCCTCCGTTCTTGGTAAATAATCCCGGAATTAATTCGGGCTTCTTGGATGCACAATTTACCGTCGCAGCTTTGGCTGCAGAAAACAAGACGCTGTGTACGCCTGCCTCGGTAAACCCTTCATCAGTGTCCGCCTCGGCCGAAGACCATGCAAGCCAAGCACCGATTGCTGGTAGGAAGTTGTTAAAGCTGATTTCAAATCTAGAGTTTCTACTGGGAATTGAAATGATCTGTGCCACGCAAGCTCTAGACTTTAGACTCGCGAGTGGCTCAGCAGTTAAGATGGGCAAGGGAGTCAGGATCGCCTATGAGCAGTGCCGAAGTGAAATCAGCTTTTTAGTTGATGATCGTATTCTGTACCCCGACTTTGAGAAAGTTCAGCGAATGATTCATGATGGGGACTTGGTCAGTCGTGTAGAGAATGAACTCGGAAAACTTCTCGAATGAATGTTCAAGGGTGAAATGTAAGAATTGCCAAAAGAACCCAAAGCCCTGTCTGGCAAATACGAACTAGTCAAGCTCGTCAAAGACAACGGAATCGCCTGGCTGTACCTCGATCGACCTAAAAAGAAAAATGCTATGAATCCTGCGATGCACCGAGAGATTAAGGCCGCCCTTGAAGAGGTTGAAAAGGACGAGTCTTCACGAGTCTTGATCATTACTGGAACCGGCGATAGTTTCTGTAGCGGGCTCGATGTCATAGAATCCTTCGTTGACACTTATGATGATCCACGTAGATTCTACGAAGCTTTGCTTGATGTCTCGTCTGTGGATGGTTGGAACATGAAGCTCAGGTACTTTCCCAAGCCCACAATTGCCTGCGTAAACGGCTACTGCTTTGCTGGTGGTTTCAATATCTTGTCAGCGTGCGATCTAGCATTTGCCTCCGATGAAGCAAAGTTCGGGTTATCAGAAATTAACTTCGGCCATATACCCGCGGGCGCGACTACTTGGTCTGTCTCGGAATTCATTCTTCCAAAGAACGCAATGGATCTGATTCTAACTGGAAGAGTGATCGACGCAAGGGAAGCTGAACGGATGGGATTGATCAACAAAGCAGTACCAAAATCGAAATTGAGAGATGAGACAATTGCCCTAGCTGAGGTATTGAAATCAAAGCACCCTGTTGCTCTCCGGACAGCCAAGCGGAACTATCTCCTTTCAAGAAGACTGGGTTCAGATCTATTTAGCGCGATCACGAGCGAGCTCTCGATGCTTCACGAGAATACCTACTTCACCCAGGCAGAATGGATTAAGGTAGCGCTTGAAAAGTTCAAGTCAAAAGAATTCAAGCCCGGCCTCGAGACTTTCAAGCGGACAGAAAAGAAGGCCCGTAGAAATCCGAAAGAATAGCTCTATGGGAGATTTCCCGAATACGTCGAGGGCGGGGCCCCTATGGCAAGATGCCGAATGAGACCTTCAATTCACTCGTTGCAAACTTCAGGAATTTTCTAAGTGACTTGCAAAATTCATAGCCATCTGGGATCCCTTCTTCGGTGATCCTCAGAAAGAAAGTCATTAACCAGACTCCAAGAGATATTGCTTGAATCCTTTCTTTTAATACAAGTTATCATGTGTGTAGAAGGGAAGCGGGGGTATAGGTAAGTTCTTCGCTTTCACTCGAATTACGATGCAACATGTTGAGCATTTCCTGAAATTGTAAAGTTTCTAACGAGTGAAATAGTTCGACCGTTAGGAGGTTCTTCAGGTATTTTCCGCATTTGTAATAGACTGAACTAGAATGATAAGACCCTTGTCATACGCCCATGGTAGCGCAAACCTCTGCCGTCAGATCTGAAGCAGTGGTGCTGTTGGTTTGACCCAATACACTCAGAGTCAATGTAAGATTATTCTGCGAATTTAGTTTTGTTGCATTTGCACAGAGTGTATCTTCAGCATAACCCACTACATAGAAAGTTATCGTTGTATCGTAATCTCCTGAACCAGTCAGATTTCCTATTACGTCGCTTTTTTGCCTTCCATTTTCGACCCAATAAACAAGATTCCATGAACCACTGTAATTGACAGAGATTGGATAGTAGAACTGAGAGGTTACCGAAGTATCGCAACAAGCGATAAAAGTGATATCGAATGAAGTTTGAGAACCCACAAACGTTGTGGATGTTGAATTGGGAGGAGGAGTGCTTAGATAAATCACAGTAGTAACTGTAGTAAGATAGCATTGAACTGGTGGAATACAACCTGAATATTCTCCTGTTGTCGTAGCGTAAGTTGAACCTCCAAATGATAACGTCGTGCTACTAACGGTAGTATAGGTAGTGGACTGTAAAAATAAGGTGCCATATGAGTTTGTCATCGTCGTGGTTTGGGTTGTTGTGGAAGTCCTTCCAGAAGAGGAACTGTAACCTACAAAGGCTCCGAGAGTCAAAGCAAGAATTGCAATTACGATTACGATTGCAACGACCTGTCTTGCTTGCATTTTTAGACGCATTGGAGATATTAGAGAGACCGATATTTGATTCTATTTAATCACAGAACCGTTCTCACAAACGAAACAAAGGTAAATTCTCAGAAGAATTTCTCATGGTCTCTTTCGTGTCTACGCTTTCTTCCCTTAGCGATAGGAGTTTCAGTTTGGTTGGTGAGTTCTCATTCTGTAATATTAAACAAAAGTGTGTGAACTGTTGAAAGGGGAACAGACGAAAGAGTCCAAACCATAATCGACACAGAGTAGAGACCCGATGCTCCAACTAGAATTGGCACCAATAGATTCACCGTTATCCCACAGCTAAGCTTCCCAAAATTCGCTATAGCAATGTACGTTGATCCGTTGGAAAGATTATGAGCAACTGCATATACAATCGCATCAAATGAGACATTTGCATTATCCTCTATTGTTATGTTGAAGGAAGGCTGTAAAATGTAAACAAGATTGATTGGCTCAGTAAAATTAACAGTTTGACCTAGTGGCACTGTTTGACTGGATGCCGACGAAGCTCCAACATAAATTGGAACCCTAATTGCAATTAGACTTCCATTGAAAAAAAGAATGATTAGGATCAGAAAAATGCAAGCTTTGGAATACTTCAACTGCTAGTCAAGCATGGGAAGTCAAGTCATTATTTCGCTTTAAGAATTGCTTACTTGCGAACTAACTCAAAAGATCTACCTTAACCTATTTCAGAGCTTGCTTTAGCAGAGTATTCCAGCTATTTTCATTTGGGATCCCCGCTCGCTGAGCCGGAGTTTCACAGCTTGAATCGAATTGAACGGAACCATATCAAAATACAATCTTCGGGCGATCGTCTTACCCGATCCGTGCCACTCTACTTTATTTCAGGAATCCTCTCAATCATAGTCGGGATTTCAGCTGATATTAATTCGAAATTATTTTGCCAATATTTTTCAGACGAATTTAGCTCAGACTCAAATTCTGACCTTCGTGCAAAAAGGTTAAACTCCCTTACATTTCTTGAAAAATCTGAAACTTGTTTTCAGGTGAGAATCCATGATCGCGGGTATCCCGAAAGAAACCGCGAGTGGGGAAAAGCGCGTCGCAATCACGCCGGACGCCATCTCCAAACTCAAGGATTTTTCAATCCTCGTCGAGCACTCTGCCGGCGAAGCTGCAAACCTTCCAGACTCTGCCTACATGGAAAAGGGCGCAGCGATAGCTCCCGATTCTGACTCTCTCTATTCTCAGGCAGACATCGTGTTCAAGGTGCAGCCTCCGAACCCTGCCGAAGCTGGCCGATTGAAAGAGGGCTCGACCCTTATCTCCTTCCTCTATCCGCTAGCAAATCTCGAGTCAATCCGGAAGCTCGCCGCGCGCAAGGTCACCGCATTTGCGATGGAACTCATTCCCAGAATCAGCCGCGCGCAGTCCATGGACGCTCTCTCCTCGCAGGCTAACGTCTCCGGCTACAAGGCCGTCCTGATTGCAGCCGATACTTTGCCCAAACTCTTCCCCATGATGATGACCGCCGCCGGAACAATCTCTCCCGCGAAGGTCTTTGTAATGGGAGCAGGTGTCGCAGGTCTCCAGGCGATTGCAACCGCCCGAAGGCTCGGCGCCGTCGTCGAGGCTTACGACGTCCGTCCTATCGTGAAAGAGCAGATAATGAGCCTCGGAGCAAAATTCGTCGAGGTCGCGGTCGAAGCAAAGGACGCGCAGACCGCCGGTGGGTACGCAAAAGCCCAGTCTGAAGATTTTTACAAAAAGCAGCAGGAGCTGCTCGCAGATCACGCGGGAATGTCTGACGTGATCATCACTACCGCTCTTGTCCCGGGACAGAAAGCTCCAATCCTTGTCTCGGAGGACGCTGTGAAGAGGATGCGCGCAGGTTCGGTGATAGTAGATCTTGCCGCGGAGCAGGGAGGCAACTGTGCTCTAACTGACCCGGGAAAAACCGTTGTCAGGTACGGCGTGACAATTCACGGCCCCTTCAACGTGCCGTCCTCCATGGCCCCGCAGTCAAGCCAGCTCTACGCTCGCAACATCACTTCGTTTATCTCCGCAATTTTCAAGCAGGGTCAGATCACAATCGACATGAAGGACGACCTGATCAAAGGACCGCTCGTGATAAACGGTGGTGAGATAGTGCACGAACCGACGAAGAACGCACTCGCGAAAGGAGGCTCGTAAAAATTGGCAACTGACGCAGCCCAAGCAGACCTCGCAGTCAACCTGCTCGTCTTCATCCTTGCGACCTTTCTCGGCGTCGAACTGATCCGGCACGTCTCGCGGTTATTGCACACACCGCTGATGGCGCTCACAAACGCGATTTCATCGGTTTCAATCGTCGCAGGACTAATCGTACTCTCCGAGCCGAAGAATGACTTTATCCTGATT
>Ga0209415_10019744_pt1 | contig 10524 bp, 8 predicted proteins | sample PeaSoiSIISIP2007_FD_187696 | JGI IMG/M metagenome (GOLD analysis project Ga0209415, IMG submission 187696) | Peat soil microbial communities from Weissenstadt, Germany - SII-SIP-2007 (SPAdes) (version 2) | ecosystem: Environmental > Terrestrial > Soil > Wetlands > Peat | place: Germany... | reverse complement strand
GGGTGGTCGGCGAGCCTATCAAAGTGCTCAAAGACGGTACGGAACATCTTTCGCACGGGGAGCTTGGGTACCAGATCGAGCTGCAATCCCACGACGAGGTGGGAGACTTGGCGAATTCATTCAACGGCATGAGTCTGCAGTTGCATGCGGCGAATGAAGAAATCGTCACCTGGGCTAAGACTCTTGAGGATCGGGTCGTGCAGAAGACAAAGGAACTCCGGAGCGCCCACGAGCATGTGCTGCGGGTAGAAAAAATGGCCTCTCTTGGCAAGATGGCGGCGGTGGTGGCGCACGAGGTAAATAACCCGCTCTCCGGCATTTTGACCTATGCCAAGCTGCTTCGAAAGTGGGTGGGGACGGGCCAGGCGGAGCATGAGAAGCGCGAGGAGGCAATGCAATGTCTGGATCTGATCGCTGCAGAAAGCCGGCGCTGCGGCGAACTGATAAAGAATCTACTGAGTCTCTCGCGCACCGCGCCCATGAACGTGCAGTCGACCGACCTGCGCGAAGTGATTGATCGTTCTCTACTTCTGGTGCGGCATCAACTGGAAATCGGCGGAATCGAGCTGCAACTGAAGCTTGCGCAAAATCTGTCGCGCGTGTCCTGTGATCCGGCGCAGATTGAACAAGTCCTGCTGGCGCTGATCGTGAATGCAATCGATGCCATGCCCCGCGGCGGCAATCTCTGGATCGAGACGCGGCTGAGTTGTGATGAGACGGAAGTCGAGATCCGAGTGCGCGACGACGGAGCAGGCATCGCCCCGGACGTATTGCCGCAGATTTTTGAACCTTTTATGACGACGAAAGAGAATGGCCGCGGAGTCGGGCTGGGCCTGGCGATCAGTCGCGGCATTGTGGAGCGGCATAACGGACGCATCGAAGTGCAATCGGAGCTGGGCCGAGGTACGACTTTCACCGTAACCCTGCCAAGTCAAGCTCCCGAGGCTTCGCTGGCGGCCGTCGGCGATGCCGCGATGAAGGTGAGGTGAGTAACGTGAGTACACAGGGAAAACTGCTGATCGTAGACGACGAAATGAGCGTGCGCGACTCGCTCGGCAAATGGTTCCGCGAAGAAGGCTATGAGGTGGCTACGACAGAAAACGCGAGCGATGCCCTCACCCGGCTGGCAGAACAACGCTGGGACGCGGCCCTGGTGGATATCAAAATGCACGGCACCGATGGCATCGAACTGCAGCGTCGTATGCATGAAGTGGATCCGGAACTGATCGTGATCATCATGACCGGCTACGCCTCGGTCGAGACCGCGGTTGCGGCGTTGAAGAACGGCGCCTATGACTATGTGACCAAGCCCCTGGACCCGGATGAGATCGCACACCTGGTGAAGAATGCCCTGACCCACAAGAGGACCGCGCAGGAGAACATACTTTTGCGCGAGACCGTCGCCGAGGTTGCACGCCCAGGAGAACTGATCGGGCAAAGCGCCCCCATGCGCAAGATCTTCGATGCCATTGAGACCGTCGGTCCCACAGACGCTACCGTGCTGGTTACGGGGGAGAGTGGTACCGGCAAGGAGCTGGTGGCGCGTGCGATCCATCAGGCCAGCCCGCGAAGATTTCATCCTCTGGTGGTCATCCACTGCGGCGCTTTAACTGAGACGCTGCTCGAAAGCGAACTCTTCGGACACGAAAAGGGCGCCTTCACCGGAGCGCAGTACCGCAAGAAAGGCAAATTCGAAATTGCCGAGGGTGGGACGGTTTTCCTCGACGAGATCGGCGACATCACCCTGAAGACACAAACCGATCTGCTGCGGGTGTTGCAAGAACGAGAAATCACTCGCGTGGGCGGCAATCAAATCATCAAAGTAGATTTCCGCTGCATCGCCGCTACTAACAAAGACCTGGAAACATTGATCGACGAGGGTAAGTTCCGTCCTGACCTTTTTTATCGGCTCAACGTCTTCCGCATCGAATTGCCGCCGTTGCGCGAACGTCGGGAAGATATCCCCGTGCTGGTGGATCACTTCGTTCGCAAGTTCTCGCTGGCGATGAACAAGCGCGTCACTCGAGTTTCACCTGCAGCTATGAATCAATTGCAGCAGCAGCCCTGGCTGGGGAACGTGCGTGAACTGGAGAATGCGGTGGAGCGCGCCATGGTAGTGGGGCAGGAGCCGGAACTGCGCGAACAGGATTTCATCTTCAAGCCGCAAGGCACCTCCAACGGCTCAAGCAAAACCCTTGAGGATATGGAGCGTGCCCACATCTTGCGCGTGGTGGAGGAGTGTGGAGGCAATCAGAGCCATGCCGCCGACGTTCTCGACATTGACAGAGTCACCCTCTACCACAAGCTGAAGAAGTACGGCTGGACTCGCACTCCGGGAGAGCGAGACAAGAAGTCCGATGAAGTCGCCCGATGAAGGCACGCGATGAAGCTGCTGCAACTGTTGCCGATCGGGAGTGTGGATGACGGGCTGCTGAAGGATCTGCGTCCTGCCGTCGAAGAAATTCTTTTCGTCCCCTGCAAAGTGCTTCCTGTCCGTCTGGATCCCGAGTTCGCGTTCCACGGAGAGCGGCAGCAGTACCACTCCTCGGAGATCCTGCAACGGATGCAGAGTTTTCTTACTGCCGACTCCTGGCGAGTGCTGGGCCTCGCGGCTGTCGATCTCTACATCCCGATTCTTACTTTTGTTTTCGGCGAGGCGCAGATGGGTGGCCCCTGTGCTTTGCTCTCGGCGCACCGGCTGCGGCAGGAGTTCTATGGCCTTCCGCCCGACCATGAACTACTTCGGCAGCGCCTGATTAAGGAAGCGGTTCATGAAGTGGGACACACTCTCAACCTGACCCACTGTGATGACTACCGCTGCGTGATGGCCTCCTCACACGCTGTAGAGTGGATCGACATCAAGGAAAGCGCTCTGTGCGCCGCCTGCCGCGCTGCGGTAATGCCGATGACGCAGGTCCAGCCCGTGCAGAACTTCTGAACTCGTGGACCGATTCGAATACCACACTCTTGATGGAGACGGCACCAAACACCGGCCGCCCGGTGTCCTGGCTGGTTGAGCCTAGGATCCCGGCGGCCTGTGTTTCGGCGGTCCTCGTTTGGACGAGGAGCGAGGCTGGTTCGCCTCGCAGACCGCGAGGTCGAGTTATGACAGGAAGAACTCTTTCGCCAGCGGCAGCCAATCCTGGTCTGGGATGTGGGCTGTGACATTGTTCATGGCCACTCCTCCATCCTGGGCCAGCGCGCCCAGCGCCATCGGCATGCGGCGCTGCAGGCGGCTTGCCGACTCTTCGGTCCACCAGCGGGCGAGCGGTCCGCCCAGCAGATTGCGGAAGCTGGTCTTGGCATCGGGCGCCTGCACCGTGAGCAGCCAGCCCTCGCCATAAGGATCACGGAGTGCGAGCTTAGGATTCCGCACGACCGTTTCGTTGATGTTAGATACGCTACCTTCGATGGGCGAAACCATGTCGACGGCGCAACCGTCGCGATGGATTGTGCACATCTTCTGGCCCTGGCGAATCCACTGGCCGCGTTGCGGCAGCGTGATGCTCTCCAGCTTACCGGTCAGCTTGGAGGCAAAATCATCCATGCCAACGCGCACCAGGTTGGGGCTCTCGCTCAATGCCCAGGTATGACCGGGGTGGTAGCGCAGATTTTCTGGCACCTCGAAACCGCCCACCAGAGCCGGCTGGAGGCGTGGCATGGCGTCCTGCTTTGCCTCGGCAACTTGCAATATGGGTTGAACAGCCGCGTGGCGGGTGCGGAAGTAGTCAATCATTAAGAAGGTCGCGAATGTGAAGAGAACCAATAGGACTGTCATAAGTCACCTCGCCGGAGGGCCGTCTTGCGAGCCACTCACACTTTTCTAAAGGCAATTGCTATGCCACGACGAGGTGGACTGCGAGAGATTGGATCGTTGGCCGCGATCTCACGCTGAATCAAGCGGATGGACGACGCGCAATGGCATGGTGCCGGAGGTTGAGACTAGATTCTCAACACAGCGCTGATCAAAATCGCAACTGGGTCGAAGCACGTGTTTGTGCTGATCGGAGGGAAACGAAGCGAATGACGACTTGCAATCAACTACTTACAGCTTGCTAGTGTGCAGATGAATCTCACAACAGGCAACGTTGAAGAATGCAACGTCGCTCGACAGTGTCCTTTTCGCATGAGAACTCCGCCAGAGGTGAAGTGTCCCCGTTGTGATCACCGTCACGGATCGGTGAGATGCTTATCACTGCCCGCCGAGACTACTGAGAATGTAATGACGCACAGAGAACGTTGCGCAAAAGTCCAAGAATCTATTGCGATCGTTCCCGGGGAGCGGCAATGATAAATGACGATTTAGTGCAGTGTCCTCTGTGCGGTGCTTACGCACACATCGACAAGCCTGAACTGCTTGCGGCTTTGAACGATCCGAAGATCCGCCAACAGGTTGAAGGGTACGTCGCGGAATTGTTGAAATCCGCGTCGGGCGAACTTGTCCCTGCAGGTCAGCCCGGCAAGGACATCCCCAAAGACGTGCACCGCTGGAACCCGAGTGTACCAGGGTGGCGGCGGAGCCCAAAGGAATAGGGCTGGCCCGGCGCGTCCGAGGGTACCGATGTGAGTGCAGGGCCGCGCCCGCTTGGGATCGACAGGCCACAATCGTGGAAACAGTTCACAGATCCAGGAAGGCCCGGACCGACGTTAGATCTTCGCCCGCGCGAACACGAAAGCCAAAGTGCTTCATGATGACCTGCATGGCTACGTTGTCCGTAAGCATTTCCGCGGACACGCGGGCCAACCCTTCATCCCGGGCGATCTGGACTACACGGCGGAGCAGTTCGTTCCCCAGTCCAAGTTTCTGATACTGATCGGAAACCAGCACGGCGACTTCCGCTTCATTCCTGGCGTGAAGTTTGTTCATGCGCCCGACGGCGATGACCTGTCGCTCTCCCGTACCTGGATCTTTACGCTCGGCGACCAGCACCATTTCGCGATCATAATCACCGAAACAGATGCGCAACAGCCGCTCATGTTCCACACGCCTACTCAGGCTCAAGGAGCAGAAGTAGCGCAAATAGACGCTGCGGTCGGAGAGCGTCTCATGAAACTTGACCATCAGGGTCTCGTCTTCGGGGCGAATCGGGCGGATGGTAACCTCGTTCCCATCCTTCATCGTCCAGGACGAGAGATACTTTATAGGATACGGACGGATGGCGGGCTTGGGCAGCTGATCGAGAGCCACTGCCGGACCGTGCAGCACGATTCTGGCATCGAGAGCTAACAGGCGTTCCGGTGAAGCCAGCAGAGGATTGATGTCAATTTCAGCAATCCACCGCTGTTCGAGCACGAGCTGACTGAAGCGGACTAGCAAGTGTTCGAGGGCCACCAAGTCGACCGGCTTGCGTCCACGGACTCCTTTCAGGGCGGTGAAGATTCGTGTTTGCTCCATCATTCTTTGGGCAAGCGTCGTGTTCAGTGGCGGAAGGCCCAGGGCGCGGTCTTGGTACACTTCAACAAGCTGGCCCCCAGAGCCGAACAAGATTACCGGTCCAAACTGCGGATCGACACTGCTGCCGAGGATTAGTTCGTAGCCATCGAGCTTTATCATCGGCTGCACGGTAACGCCTGAGAACTGGTCCAGGCCGGCTTTTTCCGCAACAGAAGACTTGATGGTGCGATAGGCAGCGCGGACCGCGGCTTCATCCTGCAAGTTCAGTTTGACTCCGCCGACATCCGTCTTGTGTGTGATGGTTTGGGAAAAAACTTTCAGCACGACCGGATAACCAATTTCCGAACCGCGCGCGACCGCCTCGTCTTCGCTGGCTGCGACACGAGTTTCAACCGTGGGGATGCCATAAAGCGATAACAACTGCTTCGATTCAAGCTCCGTAAGCAGAGTACGGCCGGCGCCCCGCGCATTCTGAATGATCTGTTCGACCTGGCCGCGCGATGCACTCTGCAGCTCAGACTGTTCCGTAAGAGTGGGGGTTTCGTAGAGTCCACGCAGGTTGTAGGTGTATCGCCACATGTAGGTGAAAGCCCGTGCGGCTGTATCGGGGTAAGCAAAGGTTGGAATACCCGCCGAATTCAGAATCGCTTCGCCGGCGGCAACGCTGTTCCCTCCCATCCAGCTGGCGAGTACCGGTTTGCCATAACCTTTGGCGTAGGGCTTCAAACGTTCTGCCATCTGCGACGGGTCGGTCATTCCCTGCGGGGCAACGATGACCAGGAGACCGTCACCGTTGGGGTCTTGGCAGGCAATCTCGAGGGCGCGAGCATAGCGTTCAGAATCGGTATCTCCGAGAACGTCAATTGGGTTGTTATGACTCCAGTGGGCTGGCAGGAACTCATCCAGGCGGCGCAGGCTTTCTGGAGAAAGCTCAGGCAATTCTCCGCCGTTGGCTACCAGCGAATCGGCGGCCAGGACTGCCGGTCCGCCAGCATTGGTCAGGATGGTAAGCCGCGGCCCCTTGGGGCGGGGTTGCCTACCGAGCACTTCCGCCATGTAGAAAAGGTCCGCGATATTGTGTACTCGCAGAACTCCGGACCGGCGGAAAGCTGCATCCAGAACTTCGTCGCTGCCGGTGAGCGCACCGGTGTGTGAGGCCGCGGCGCGTGAGGCCGCTTCGGAGCGGCCGGCCTTTATCACGATAATCGGCTTGGTGAGAGCGACTTCACGCGCTGCGGACACGAACGAGCGCGCGTCTCCGACCGATTCCATGTAGAGCAGAATGCTTTTGGTATGCGGGTCGTCGCCGAAGTGGGAGATCAAATCGCCCCAACCGACATCGAGCATCGAACCGGTCGAAACAATGGCGCTGAAGCTCACCTCTTCGCGTTGGCTCCAATCGAGAATTGCCGTCAGCAGCGCTCCGCTCTGACTTAGGAACGCGACGTTACCCACATGGGGCGCGGCCTTGGCGAAGGTTGCATTCAACCCGATCGTCGGGTTCATGATGCCCAGGCAGTTTGGGCCAATCAAGCGCATGGAACCGCGGCGCAGCTGTTCTTTAATCTGCAGCTCGAGGGCAACGCCCTCGGCGCCCCGTTCCTTGAATCCTGCAGAAATTACAACCGCGGACCTGGTGCCGGCATCCACACACTCTCCAATGAGTTGCGGGACCGTCGCTGCCGGAGTGGCTACTACGGCCAAGTCTACGGGGAGGGGAATGTCGCCAATGCGCTGGTAGGCTTTGAGCCCGAGCACTTCCTGATGCTTAGGGTTGACGGCATACACTTTGCCTTGAAAGCTGCCCTGCAACAGATTCTCCAGAACGGCTTGGCCCACCGTTCCGGGACGATCGGTCGCGCCGATAACCGCCACCGAGTGGGGAGCGAACATTGCATCCAAGCCGCAGCTTTCTGCTGTTGCCCGTTTCCTCTCATGCGGCGCCTGTCCCACGAGACCAGCCTCAGTTGAACTCACAAAAGCTCCCCACGCCTCAACTTTGCGGCAGTGAAAACCGCCAGGTCAAGGATAGACCATCAGCGCGCCTGAGATTCGCTTAAAAGCCTGCAGAGCTTCAGTGCCGCGATTTCCAGTTCAACCGCGAATCGTAAGCACGGGACACGTAGCATGCGCCACAATGTGCTGGTCCGTGGTGTGGGCCAGATGTGTGACTGTGCTCACTGAATGCGTCGGCCGCACACCGAGAACAATCAAATCTGCCGCCCGATCTCTGGCGATTTCCAGAATGCACTCTGCCGGCGGAGCAAACTGCCGTCCGAACTCGACCAGGTATTTCACATCGCACCATGACTCGACTTCAGGCGGCACTATTTCCTTAAGACGGCTCGTCACGGACGCCTTAACTTCCTCCGAGTTCAGGACACCCGCGGCGGGTTGGTCGACCACGTGGAGTAATGACAGTTGTGACTGATCTTCCTCTGCCAGGGAGATAGCATAGTGCAACGCAGCCAAAGACTCTTGGCCGAAATCGGTTGCGAACAGAATATGCTGAAAGTGGATCCCGCCGTCTGGTTTGGAGAGCACGTTCGGTCCCACACTCAGAACCGGACAGACAGCCTGCCGGAATATCTTTTCGGCGACCGAGCCCTTCAACAACTTCCGGGCGCCGGTGCGGCCATGCGTGCCAACCACAATCAGATCGATGTCATGCTCGCCGATAAGCCGCGAGAGCACCTTCCAGACGTCACCTACACCGAAGAGTACTTCGTGCTGTACTCCCCGAAGCTGCACTTCAAGACGGGCGGTTACTTCTTGCTGCAATTGTTCTTCTTGCTGAATATGAGCCGGCCAGGTGTCCGGCGCACTGAAAAGGTAATCTTCCGAAGGCACGACGTGGGCGCCGAATAACCTCGCCCCGTACTGACGGGCGATCGCCAGGGCGTAGGGCAACGCCGTGTCGGAATGAGGAGAAAAATCCGTAGCAAACAATATGTTCTTAAGCGTGATCCGCTTGCCGGCTTCCAAGGTTTTCATAAAGCACCTCCCGCAAGTTGATTTTCAAACATCCATGCACTTCAAAGTCACTACATGCATCAAGAAACTCAGCCAGAAAGTTGAACGCTGACCCTCCTTCCATCCTTCAGTTAGAGACCGTCAAAACTGGACATTTGGCGTGGCAGACAACCTCATGAGTGACGGCCCAGGGTATATGCGCGGCCACCCTTGGGGAAGGCGTTCGGTTCGCGCCCATGACGATCAACTCAATTTCATGTGCCGCCGCTGCGTCCAAGATCCCTTCCGGCAGGAAGTCTGTCCCCGCTACGCATTCTGGTTCCGTCGCCAGCTTCCCGTTGGATGGAAGCAATTCCCTCAACCTTCTCACACTTTCCTCCCGCATCCTTCGCTGCCACGTCATATATTCTTCCGCAGCATGAGCCGACGGCCCGTAGTTTGCTGGGCCGAGATCGGAGCTCGGCACTGGTGGCACCATGTGCAGAAGTACAAGCTTTGCCTGATAGTCTTCAGCCAGGGACAGGGCATATGGAAAGGCTTTCGCGGAAGCAGGCCCGAAGTCAGTCGCAAACAAGATGCGCCTGAACTCGATCGTGCGTGAGTGAGCAGGCGGGACATGCGGACCGATGGTGAGCACCGGGCAGGGAGCTAAGCGCAATACTTCCTCCGCGACCGAACCTAGTGCCAGCTTCTTCAGTCCGCCCCGTCCGCGGGTGCCCAGAACCAGAAGGTCGGTTTTTTCACGCTGAATCACCGATGCAAGAACATCCCAAACTGGACCTTGTTCAAGCAGCAGGTGACGGTCGAGCTCATTCATTTGGGCTTTCACGGTGAACTGTGCCATCTGCTCTTCCGCTTCAAGACGGCGGCGGTTTAGTTCCCTCGGCAACGCTTCTAGCGGGATGGGATCACGCGGCTCTGGCGGAATTGCGTGCACGACAGAGAGCACGGAACCATAACGCCGCGCAATCGCGGTGGCGTAAGCGAGTGCGCGATCCGAAGCGTCGGAAAAGTCTGTGGCAATCAAAACCCGCTTGAATCCAATACCCTGCTTCTGATCGCATATCTGCGTTAGCGCTGACATAAGTGCCTCCTATGTTCTTCAAGCCGAGTTTCACGGTCTCGCTGGAATTGTCTGGTTTTGGATTCCGATCGTTGTAGGGGAAGGATCAAAACTCCTTCTGGACAGGACGCGACCGTCATCTTCCCTGAGCATTCTCCACAAAGCCAGAAGCGTTCGAGCGTGGCTAACCTATCTGGCTCTGGTGAAGGCGATCCGACGGCCACATGGAAGAGTCGGCCCTCATGCAAATACCGAAATGAGGTCGAGCACGCAGGATTCGCGCACTTCGAAACCATAGCCGCCTCCAAGGATTGTGGCTTCCGCAGCCGGGTTATACTTCGGAACTCCAACGCCCGGTTCGTATTTCTGCCCCGCAGCACTAGAGATAACCGTCAGGAGTAGCGCGACGGCTGGGAGAATCAAAATGAGGATGCACGATGTTTTCATGAGCCAACCTCCTGCTCAACATCGAGACCTCGACCTTCCGATACAAGTGTGGTCCTCCTGAACACATGACGCAGTGACGAGAATCACCGCACACTGTGAGGAGCACGAAGGCGTGCGTTCTTGCTCAGGAGCGTGTTAGCAACGCTGTGAGCTGAACGAGGAGAATTATGCTCCGCGATCAACCGCCAAAAATGTTACTCCGGCGCGTATTCCATCTGCAGCGCGGCGTCGGCGGCACTGGCGGGAGTGGTTAATGCGATCGCTCCGAACTCCAGCCCCTTCTCGAAGGCCTTCACGTTTAGCTCAAGGAAGCTTGGAGGAACAGAATCCGCGACCGCTTTGCGTACGGCGTCGGCATCCAGCAGGCGGGTGACCGCGGTGAAGAATCCGACCATCACCGAATTCAGAACCATGCGCTTTCCGAGCTCTTCCGCGATGCGGGTTGCGGGAACGCTGTAGACCCGAATTTCTTTATTGAGATCGGAGACACGCACCATATCCTGCTCGACGATCAGTATGCCGCCGTCTTTCAACTCGGGGGAAAAGCGCACGTAGGCCTCTTGCGACATCACGACGAGGATGTCCGGCTGCGTGACATAGGGGTACAAGATCGGCGAATCGGAGAGAACCAGCTGAGCACTGCAGG
>Ga0209415_10019743_pt1 | contig 10524 bp, 10 predicted proteins | sample PeaSoiSIISIP2007_FD_187696 | JGI IMG/M metagenome (GOLD analysis project Ga0209415, IMG submission 187696) | Peat soil microbial communities from Weissenstadt, Germany - SII-SIP-2007 (SPAdes) (version 2) | ecosystem: Environmental > Terrestrial > Soil > Wetlands > Peat | place: Germany... | reverse complement strand
GCTGGGCCGGTGGGTCTAGTCTGTCGAGTCTGCGCGCGTGGCCGTCGCGAGAGTGGCCCCGGACCGCTGGGTAGTCAAGTATATAATTCCCTATTTTTTCCGGGACCTGTGACCTGGCTCACAGCACCGACAGCCGACGGGTGCGACAAGGGGGCGGTCAGACGGCGCTGCCCCAACACCCGCGCCGGCTGGCTGGGTCTCCATGGCCCAGGTCAACCCGGACCTTCCTTAACGGCCCGACCTCCCCGGTCGGGCCGTTTTTTTGCGCGGCGAGCGCGTCGCTCCTAGCAAGAAACAAACTCCCCCCTCCCCTTGTGGGCTTGGGCCGCGAAGCGGATCAAGGTTGGGAGGAGGGTTCGAGCGGTGCGAGCCTCCGACCGACCCCTCCCCAACCTTGGTCCGCTTCGCGGCCCAAGCCCACAAGGGGAGGGGGGAGCCTCGTTCTCCCGCGCGACCGGCGCGGTTTCATCCATGGAGGGTCGGCCGTCGCCGGTCGGTGGTCAACTCATGATGACGGCCAAAGCTACTTCGCTTGCGCCAGCGCGCGGCTGTCCAGCTTGTCGGCGATCTTCCGTGCCCACGAACTCCGCTGCCCGGCATCGATCGCGGCGATGACGCCGGGCAGCGTCGCCAGCGACACCGCCCGGCCGAACAGGAAACCCTGCACACGGTCGCAGCCGGCCGCGACCACCCGACGGTATTGCTCCTGGGTCTCCACCCCTTCGGCGACGGTTTCGATGCCCACGCTGCTGGCGATCAGTGCCACCGCCCGGACGATCGCGTCCGAGCCGCGGCGATGCCCCAGGTCGGCGATGAAGGATTTGTCGATCTTGATCTTGTCGAACGGAAAATTGCGAAGATAGGACAGCGACGAATAGCCGGTGCCGAAATCGTCCATGGCGATGCGAACACCGAGATCCCGCAGCGTTTGGAGGATCGCGACGGCCCCCTCGGGATCCTGCATCAGCGTCGTTTCGGTGACCTCCAGCTCGAGCCGGCCGGGCGCCACGCCCGTCTCGGTCAACGCATCGCGCACCGTCTGCACCAGGTCGCCGCTGCCGAACTGCACCGCGGAAAGGTTGACCGCCATGCGCAGATGTTGCGGCAGCACCATCAGGTCCTCGCAGGCCCGCTGGATGGACCATGCCCCCAGCGGGATGATGAGCCGCGTTGCCTCGGCCACCGGGATGAACTGGCTCGGAGGAATCACCCCGCGCTGCGGATGCCGCCAGCGCATCAGGGCCTCCAGCCCCGAGACCTTGCCGGTGCGGGTGCTCACCAAGGGCTGGTAGAACAGGTCCAGGCCACGCTGTTCGATGGCGATGCGCAGCTCGCTCTCGATTTCCCAGCGCGCCCGCATCCGCTCCTCCATCGTTTGCTCGAAGAAGCAGCAGATGCCGCGCCCGTCGGCCTTGGCAGCGTGCAGAGCGAGATCGGCATTGCGCAGCATGCTGTCGGCATCGTCGCCGTCGGCGGGCGCTACGGCCGCGCCGATGCTGGCACTGATGGCGACTTCACGCCCGCCGATCTCGAAGCGGGCGTTGAGCACCCCAAGCACGTGCCGTGCGGCCGCCGCGGCGGCTTCGCGCGACCCCGGCACCAGCATGACTGCAAATTCGTCGCTGCCCAGACGGGCCACCGTGTCGCTCTGGCGGAAGCAGTTGTTCAGCCGGCCGGCCACGAATTGCAGCAGCGTATCGCCGGCGGCCGATCCCAGCGTGTCGTTGATCTGCTTGAACCGGTCGAGATCGATGATCAGGACCGCGACGTCGCGCACCCGCGCCAGGGCCTCGCGCAGCCGGTCCTGGAACACCGCCCGGTTCGCCAGCCGGGTGAGCGGGTCGTGTCGCTGCATGAAGGCCACCTGCGCCTGCGTTTGCCGGTGCTCCGTCACATCCTGGTAGGTGGCCAGCCAACCGCCGTCATCCAGCGGGCGGTAGGCGACACGCAACACCCGGCCGTCTGACAATTGCCGGTCATAGGTGACCGGCTTACGGCGCCGGACCAGCGCCATCACAATGTCGTACACCTCGTCGACGTCCTGCCCGTCCAGGTAGCCGGTTTCCACCGCCATCCGGACGAATTCGCGGAAGTCCCGCCCGGCGACCAGGCAGTCGGCGGGCAGGCCGAACATTTGGACGGCGCGAGCGTTGGCGGTGACCAGCCGCCCCGCGGCATCCCATTGCGCCACGCCATCCTCAATCGTCCGGAGGGCGGCATCCACCGGCACCGGAGGTGCCGGCGTGCCGGGCTGGTCGGCCGCGTCCCGCAGCCGATCGGATCGCGGCCGCCGGACGCGGGCGACCAGCCGGAGGACCCATGTCAGCAAACGCGTCATGGCGGCATCCGAGACGACATCCGCGATGACCCTGGGGGCGGCATCAGCCAGCCAGCACCCGGACCATGCCGATCACCCGCGAAACATCGGCATCGGTGAGGTCCGCACCCTGCGTGTCGGCCCCCACCAGGGTGGCCCCGGCGAGGTTCGCCCCGCGGAACACCGCGCCGGCCAGCATGGCGTGCGACAGGTCGACCCCTTGCAGCATGGCTTGGGTGAGATCGGCGTTGCGCAGGTCCGCCCTGGGCATGTGGGCCAGCGACAGGTTGCACGGTAATTGCTGCATGCCCGAGCGGTCGGCGACTTGCGCGGGAGACAACCGTGCCTTGGGCAGGCTGGTGCCGTGCAGCTTCGCCCGCTCCAGGTTGCAGCCGCGCAGATCGGCACCGGTGAGGTCGGCCTCGCGGATGTCGACCCCGGAGAGGTCGGCCAGCACCAGGCGAACCTGACACAGCCTCGCCTTGTGCAGGCAGGCATGGGCAAAGATCACCGCGCTCAGGTTGGCGCCGGTGAGGTCCAGGCCCGACAGGTCGAGCTCGGACAGGTCGGCGCGGACGCCGTCTGCACCGCAGGAGTCCAGCCAGACGGCGTGCGCCCGCAACTGTTCCGCCACGAACCCGGCGGCGTTCTCCAACCGCCGCGTCATCTTGGTGTTCGCCAGGTTGCAGGCTTCGAGATTGGCGCCGTCCAGTAATGCGCCGCGCAGGCTGGCATTCGCCAGGTTGGCATTGCCCAAATTGGCATTGAGCAGGATGGCGCCGTCGAGATTGCAGCCGTCGAGGTTCGCCTGGCGGAAGTCCACATCCTCGAGATTGCAGCCGGTGAGCGTCGAACCGGTGAGGTTGGCGTTGACGAGCTGACAGCCCTTCAGGTTGGCGTCGCGCAGGTCGGTCTGCGACAGAAACGCGTTGGCGAGCTTCGCCTTGACCATCCTGGCACCCACCAGGCAGGCATTGGACATCATCGTGCTGTCGCCGACCCAGGAGGGGCGCAGTTCGGCGTCGACTGCCCGGACCAACCTTCCGTCGCGTAGATCGGCATACGACAGGTCGGCGCCGGACAGCGACGCGCCACGCAGTGTCGCGCCGCGCAGATCGGTTCGCAGCAAGCGCGCCCGGTCGAGCCTGGCCTCGCGCAAATCGGCGCCGTACAGGATGGCGCCGGTAAGGTCCGCATCAGTCAGATCGGTGTTACGCAGGCACGCGCCGGTAAGATCGATGCCGGCGAGGTGCTTCCCGGCAAGATTGCGGTTCGACAGGTCCCTGAACTTGACATCCTTCCGGGTCGGCATCGGCGCATCTCGCGCCATCGCCGCACTGGTATCCGCTGAATGCGTTTGTGTGACCGGCGGGCGCGTGGCCGGCTGCGAGGGTTCGGACTCGGTTCGCTCGAGGTGAGGCTTAGCCGTGAGGAACATGCCGCCCTGCATCGTTTTCGGACCGACCAACTGCTTCACGTAAACGCAAATGGTTAACCGTGTGTGACCGGCCGCCCCGCCGCGAGAGAACGCAGGTTGAACGTCGGCTTTTGAAAGAAGGGGTCCCGCCCACCGCTTCCGGCCGCGGCAGAACCGCTCTACGCTGCGGCCTCGTCTCGCCGCAGGAAGCCGAATGCCAGCCTTGCTCTCGCTCGGAATCGACATCGGCGGCACCTTCACCGACCTGGTGGCGTTCGATCCCGACAGCGGCCGCAGTTTCATCTGGAAAGAAAGCACCACGCCGGACGATCCGGCACGCGGCGCCGTCGACGGCACGCGCCATCTGCTGCAGCGGCACGCCATCGATCCGGCGGGGATCGGCCGCGTCGTGCACGCCACCACGCTGTTCACCAACGCCCTGATCGAGCGCAAGGGCGCACGCACCGGTCTGCTCACCACCGCCGGCTTCCGCGACACGCTGGAGATCGGGCGCGAGCGGAAATACGAATTGTACGACCTGTTCATCGAGATGCCGCCTCCACTGGTGCCGCGCCCGTGGCGGCGCGAGGTGACCGAGCGGCTGGCGCCGGACGGCGCGGTGGAAATCGCCCTCGATGAAGCGGCGGTGCTGCGCGAAGCCGAGGCGCTGGTGGCGGAGGGCGTCGAGAGCCTGGCGATCGTGTTCCTGCACGCCTACGCCAATCCAGCGCACGAGCAACGTGCGGCGGAACTGGTGGCGCGGCGATTTCCCGCGCTGTCGGTGTCGCTGTCATCCGACATCGCGCCGGAAATCCGCGAATATCCGCGCGCCAGCACCACGGTCGCGAACGCCTATGTGCGCCCGTTGGCCGAACGCTATCTCGACCGGCTGGAAATGGCGCTGCGCGGTATTGGTGTTGCCGGCGGGTTCTTTCTCATGCTGTCGAACGGCGGCCTGACGCATGTTGCGGAAGCCAGGCGCGCGCCGGTGCAGTTGCTGGAGAGCGGGCCGGCGGCGGGTGCCCTGGCCGGTGCCTGGTTCGGCCGCAACGCCGGACTGCACCGCGTCCTCGCCTTCGACATGGGCGGCACGACGGCCAAGCTCGCGCTGGTGGATGGCGGCGAGCCGCTGGTCGCCTGGGGCTTCGAGGCGGCGCGTGCCAAGCGTTTCCTGCGCGGCTCCGGCCTGCCAATCCAGATCGCCACGATCGAGCTGATCGAGATCGGCGCCGGCGGCGGCTCGATCGCGCGGCGCAGCGAGATGGGCACGCTGAATGTCGGGCCGGACAGTGCCGGCGCCGATCCCGGCCCCGCCTGCTACGCCCGCGGCGGCGGCGACCCCACCGTCACCGACGCCGATCTACTGCTCGGCTACCTGGACGCGGATTTCTTCCTCGGCGGCGCGATGCGGACCGATGCGGCCCGCGCGGCGGAGGCGATGCGCAGTCTGGCGGAAACGCTGGGCATCGACCTGTGGCGCGCGGCGTTCGGCGTGCATGACGTGGTGAACGAAAACATGGTCGGCGCGGCGCGCGTGGCGATCGCCGAACGAGGGCGCGTGCCGCACGAATATGCGTTGATGGCGAGCGGTGGCGCCGCACCGGCGCATGCCTGGCAGGTGGCACGCAAGCTCGGCATAAAGCGGCTGGTGTGCCCGCCGGGCGCCGGTGTCGGCAGCACGATCGGCATGCTGATGGCGCCGGCGCGGGTGGATCGCGTGGCCTCGCTGAACGTGCCGTTGGCGGCGGCCGACTGGCAGGAGGTGGCGCGCATCTTCGCCCGGCTGCACGAAGCCGCGGCGGCGGTGATCGCGGGAAGCGGGGCGGCGCTGTCGCGCGTGGCGGCGCGGCGGCTGGCCGACATGCGCTATATCGGCCAGGGCTCGGAGATCACCGTGGCGCTGCCGGACGCGTTGGACGCGGAGTCGGTGCGCGCGGCGTTCGAGGCCGCGTATCGCGCGCTGTTCTCACGCACGCCGCCGGGTGCGGCGATCCAATTCGTGGCGTTGCGGCTGGCGCTGTCGGCGCCGATGCCGGGCAGCGGCGGGCGGTTGGCGTTGACGCCGCACGGTGCGGCGGCGCGCAAGCGTGCGCGGCCGGTGTGGTTTCCCGAAGCGGGCGGATTCGTCGAGACCGCGGTGTACGATCGCTACGCCTTCCGTGCGGGAGACGTGATCGACGGGCCGGCCGTGTTCGAAGAGAACGAGAGCACGTTGGTGATCGGCCCTGGCGGGCACGCGACGGTACTGGACGACGGTACCATCGACGTGACGTGGTGAACCTCTCCCACGCTGCACGCGGGAAAGATCGCGGCGCGACAGCGCGAAGGGTGAGGGTGTCGCGGTGCGTACCCTCCGGTAGCGGCCCGCATCGCGGATTGGGTATAGGGCCCTGCGGCACCCTCACCCGCCGCTTCGCGACGCGTCGATCCGCTTCGCAGCCTTGGTCCACTTCGCGGCCCAAGCCCGCGACGCGGGAGAGGTTTTCTTGTACGATGCAATGCCGCAGCACCGGCGCCGCTATCCTGATTCGCACACCAAATCGTGAGGCACCAACGTGGACAACAAGCTGGAAACCAACCCCGTCCGCGAGCAACGAGTCCGTGAACGCGCTTACCACCTGTGGGAAGCCGACGGGAAGCCGCATGGCCGCGATGTCGAGTACTGGCAGAGCGCCCGCGAACTGGTCGCCATGGAGGACAGTCCCGGCTCCGGCCTGCTGCCAAACCCGGAGACTGATCCAGAATCGGTCCGCGAGACCGGCGCGGAGGAGGCGGAAATCCGGGAAAACCTGGGCGAGTTTTCCGAGCGGTTCGCCGCCCAGGACGAGGAGCAGCCGGCCCCAGCGGCGCGCCGCAGCCCGTCGCGCCGGCGCAAGGCGCCGGCGTCTTCGGTGAAAAAGCGCAAGACGCCGTAACGCGATTTCCTCGCGTTTCCGTGGTTTCGCCCGGTTGGCGCCAGACGGCCAGGCGAGCGTGGGGGAGATCGTCAGCTTCATGGGCATCGCCTGCTGCTGATCGGCAAGCTGGCGTCAGCGGCGCACCCGGTACCTATACAGCCGTAACCTCTTCACTGATGCCAAAGCCACCAGCCAGACCGGCGTCAGAGCGAGCGGTCCGGGTGTGGGTGCAGCCGTGACGACGGCTTCCTTGAATGACCCCAGGACAAAATCGTCGGTCGGATCGATGATCTGGCCAGTGACCGCAAACAGATCATCCGGTTGCGGATCGGCAAGTCCCGTCTGGACGAACGTCCCACCGTCCGGGGACAGCACGATAGGCGAGGTGGTCGGCGGCTCCGCCAGCACTGCGTCCAGGTCGATCGAGTCGAACGCCGTCTGCGTGATGTCGGGGAAGTACTGCAGATTGCCAGTCGCGAACGCGGTATCCAGATCGTTGTACGCAATATATTCCGCGTCCCTGGTGATAACCTTGAACCCGGGGAGCTTGGGGCCCGGATTGAGCTGCACCGCCGGCGTGCTGTTGTCGAACCATGCCGGCGGTTCGGTCAGCACGGTGCTGCCAAATACGATTCGCCCAGGAATCCGGATCGTGTTCGTCTCACGTACCCTGAAGGTGAATCGGACATTCTCGTTGGGGCGGTACACCCGGAGCGGTGTCAATGTCAGATTGACGGCATTCGTGGTGGCGAAGCTCACCCGCAGGCCCGCTTGTTCCCCGCTAACGCCGACGTAGCGGTTGATCCCTGGCATGCTGCTGACGCTGATGTCGGCCGGTTCCGTTCCGATATTCGCCAGTCGCCCGATCCCGTTGCTGGCGAAGCTGAAGGTGATCTGTGACACACCGTTGCCAGCCGCGACCACCGGGTTTTTCAGATCGACGCTGAGGATTGAGGCCGTGATGACCCCTGCCTGCGCGCCCCCTGCCGCGCAGAGTCCAAACGCAAGGCCGGCTGCCAAAACCACCGTGCGCCAGGGCACGGCCGTCCGAGACGTCATGGCCCCTCCGCTTATGCGTAGTACACTCGTTGGATTATGGTAGTATTCATCTCGCATCGCCGCCATGTCAACGGTTTCGTTACATGATCAAGCTGCGCGGCTTTATCGCGCCGGGCGCAGGATCGATCGTTCGCCGATAGAGGCGGCGGGCAGCACCAGGTTGCCTGTTCGCCTCTACCCGCCTTCAGGGGGTTGCGGACCGGCCGTGCGCTGCGCGGGGCGGCGACCCTCGCCTGGGCCGGCGGCTTCGCCGGCCATGACACGGGCGGCGATTCATGCTTCCCCTCCCGTCGGCGTGAGGCAGGGGCGTCGAGCACGTGTGACTGGCGGAACAGTCGGGCCGCAGCAAAATCAACCCGGCAAGAATCCCTGGAGCGGAAATGTGATGTTACGGCTGGCTCTGTTCTTCCTGGTGGTGTCGGTCATTGCGGCGATTTTCGGTTTTGGCGGCATCGCCGCTATCTCGGCCGACATCGCCCGCATCCTGTTCTTCATCGCCATCGTCTTCTTCGTCGTGCTACTCGTGGCGGGGCTGGTGACGGGTAGTACCTTGTGGTAGCGCAATTTGCTGCACTGCACGCATAAGTTTTGCAATAGGCCGGCTTTATCGCGCATGATGTCGGCGGACACCAAATGCGGGCTTGTGATCCGACCCTGCTATCTTGCCGACCGCAGACCTGAGGCTTGCCGCGACCGGATCACCGTCCTGCCCAACCCATGGGAGCAGCTTCATGACCACGGTAGCAGCCATCCTGAAGCACAAAGGCTACGAGATCACTGCGGTCGACCCGACCGCCCGGATAGCGCATGTGGCCGAAGTGCTTGCAGAACGGCGCATTGGCGCCGTGCTGGTGCTGGACCGCGCCGAGCAATTGCTGGGCATCGTCAGCGAGCGGGACATCGTGCGCAGCCTGGCAGCGAACGGCGCCGGCACGCTGGAGATGACCGCCGGCCAACTGATGACGCGCGCGATCCAGGTGGCGCAGCCGCACACCACGGTCCCCGAGGCCATGGCGATGATGACCGCCGGCCGCTTCCGTCACCTTCCGGTGATCGACCACGGGGTGCTGGTCGGGCTGATCAGCATCGGCGACGTGGTGAAGGCGCGCATCATGGAGCAGGAAAGCGAGGTGGATAGCCTTAAGGCCTACGTCGCCGGCAGCGGCTGACCAGCGTTCGCCGCTGCAAGGCGGGATCGGCGTTCGCCGCTCCGCAGCGGGGTCAGCGTTCACCGCTCCAGGGCGGCGGCGGCAGCGTCAGGTCGCGGGGGGGCTACGGCTGCTCCGGTGGTTGCACCGACCGCCCCGCCGATTAGCGCGCCGACCCCGACGCCGACCGGTCCGCCGACCAGGCCGATGACCGCGCCAGTGCCGGCTCCAGTCGCCGCGCCGCCGGTGGCGCGGTCGGGTTCCTGCGTGCCGCAGGCGGCAAGCATCGTCACCGCGGCGATGGTGGCGGCAGGCAGTGCGCGCATCGGGGCGCCTCCCTCTTGCTGTAGCGATTTTATCCTGGCGCGGGCGATTCGGAGGAAGCCGAATCGGCCGCGCCACGGGCCCTCTCGGCGTCACGCTTGCGTCAGTTTGCCATGTGCTGCGCGGCCTCCTGGCCTGCAGCGCTGTTGTCGTGCCAGGGCGGCGACCCGAGGTTGACGTCGCTCGGTTTGGTGGCGGCACCGGTGAGCCCGCCCGCGGCGCCGCCGATCAGCGCGCCGCCGACCACGCCGACCGGTCCGCCGACAACACCAATTGCCGCACCTGTGGCGGCGCCGGCCGCCGCGCCGCCCTCGGCGCGTTCCGGCTCTTGATAGCCGCAGGCCGCCAGCAGCGGCAGGACGGCAAGCGCGACGAGAAAGAGGCGGGGACGCATGGCTCTGTCCTTTTCGTTGAAGTTGTACCGATTGCATTTCGGTACGATGACGCCGGGTGGCACCCTCGGCGGTCTTCAACAGTGCCGGAGCGCGACACATCCGCGCGCGTTGCACCCCTGCGTGCATGTCGCCCTGTGCCGAGGGCCGACCCGCGCGCGGAGTGATGTCGTCACGCTCGCCTGGGGTGACGCGATTTGCCGGTCCAAGCTGCGATAACGGGCTTGACAGTAAGGAACACTAACGGCATAATGTTAGTCATGGACCCGCACCCGCCGCACCTGACCGATCCCGCCCTGGTGGTCCTCTGTAACGGCGTCGCCGAGACGCTGCACGCCGCATTGCCCGAGCTGGTCGGCAACACGCCGGAGGCCCTCGCCGCCCGCGACGCTGTCGCGATGCGGCTGGTCGCGGCGCTGGCGCCGGCCGATGCCGCCGAGGCTGCGCTGGCGGCCCAATCTGTGGTCGCCGGCGCCCATGCCTTCCACTGCCAATGGCTGGCCCAGCAGTATTCGCCTGCCAGCGAGCTGGGTATGAAGCTGCGCGCGCAGTCCGCCGGTTTCGAGCACGAGGCCGAGCGCAGCAGGTCGCTGCTGCTGACCATCCAGAAGAAGCGCCGCAAGCGTGAGGCGGCCAACGTGGCTGCACGGCCAAAATCCCCGCCGCATGGCCGGGGCCAGGATGCCGGCGGGGGCCTCGCGACCCAAGGTGGCGCCGCGGTGGCTCAGCCGGCCCTGCCGCCCGCGCCCCAAGAGGCGACGAAGCCTGCCCCGGCGCGTCGCTCGCCGCCGGCTCTTCGCCTCATCCAAGGTGGGCTGGCGAGCTGAGCGAGGGGCTGCGGGAAAGGGTCGGATGCGGCGGTCCGCGCCAGTGGATAGTGCTACCGCCGCTTGGGGTAGAGTCGGGATGTGGCGCGGTGGCGTTAGGTCGGGCATATCCGTTGCCGCCCCTTTCGTCTGACGGTGCCTTA
>Ga0209415_10019742_pt1 | contig 10524 bp, 9 predicted proteins | sample PeaSoiSIISIP2007_FD_187696 | JGI IMG/M metagenome (GOLD analysis project Ga0209415, IMG submission 187696) | Peat soil microbial communities from Weissenstadt, Germany - SII-SIP-2007 (SPAdes) (version 2) | ecosystem: Environmental > Terrestrial > Soil > Wetlands > Peat | place: Germany... | reverse complement strand
GCTGTGGCTGCCGACTGCCAGAACTCGACTTTGACACGCGAGTTCCTCCTTTCGAACTTGGCGAGCCAGTCCCATCTCCCAGAGGCCTTGGGCGGCGCTTGCATGCCTTTGGCATTACGCAATCGGAGGAAGAAGACCGCTGAGAAGGCCAGAAAGACCACCACAATCACTCCAGCCATCTCCAGTCTGATGTTCCATGCGATGTCGTCATTTGGAATCAGGAGAATCGTCGAGATGATTACGACGACCGAGGTAAGCGAAGACGCATACCAGCTATCTCTGTCCAATCTAAGGTCTCTGAACCGTGGGACTAGCAAAAGATGCACTTAAACAAAGATTAATATCCGAAGGAAGGACTTTTCGAAGCTCTGGAATAGGCGGTATCACACTATAGCTGCAGGGGTCCCCAATCTAATGCCTCCTTGAATCCCTTAATCGGCCTCACTCTATTGCAAGATGCTTAACAGGAAGCGACTGGAGCTACGGAAAACCATTGCGACGGCAAACCGATGTTCGAAAAAACTCGTTTAGGCGCGCTGCATCTGCGAAAAGACACGTTTCGTTGCGAAACCAGCAACCCTTAAGTGCCGCCGCGGCAGCCCCGGCAACGCCATGCCATTCAGGTTCCGCGGGTGCTACACGGCGATGGTCACCCCGTTCGATACCAAGAAGAAGGTTGACTGGGAGCAGCTGAAGATCCTGGCCGAGTTCCAGAAGGCGCAGGGGGTTCGGGGCTTGGTGCCGGCGGGAACCACCGGGGAGAGCCCGACACTGAGCTGGGCCGAGCACTACCGGGTCATCGACTCCTACTTCGAGGCCGGAGGCTCCTCGCTGGAGACGATCGCGGGGACCGGCTCCAACAGCACAGAGGAGTCAATCGAGGCCACACGCCACGTGGCGGAGAAGGGGATACGCGTCGCGCTCCTCGTGGACCCATACTACAACGGCCCGAGCTCGCTCGAGATCAGGAAGGAGTACTACGAGCCCATCGCGCGCGCGTTCCCCGAGGTGGAGATGATACCCTACATCATCCCCGGGAGGACGGGGACGCAGCTCCTGCCCCAGGACCTCGCCATCTTGGCGAGGGAGTATCCGAACCTCCAGGGAGTGAAGGAGGCCACGGGGAGCGCGGAGAACGCGCGCCTCACCAGGAAGCTCTGCGGACCAGAGTTCTCGATCTTGTCGGGGGACGATGACAAGACCCTCTCGTTCATGCGCGACGACGCCATCGTCTGCTCGGGGACTATCTCCGTGATCTCCAACGTCGCCCCGAGGGCGATCGAAGACCTCACTGAGGCAGCGCTGGCGGGCAACCTGGAGGAGGCCGACCGGCTCGGCGCTGCCCTGCAGCCGCTCTTCGCTATGGTCACGGTCAAGTCCGAGGAGAACAGCGCGTTCGGGCCCGTGCCCGTGAAGGCGAGGAACCCGCTGCCGGTGAAAACGATGATGAACATCCTGGGCATGGACGTCGGGCCATGCAGAGGGCCCCTCGGCCGGGTCACCAAGCAAGCCCTTGACCATATCCTCGAGGGCCTCCGGAAGGTCTGGACTCGCAACCCTGAAATCCTCGAGCCGATAGAGAAGGCCTTCGACGTCTCGATCGACAAGAGGCTCCGCGTCGCACGCTACTGGGAGGGGCTCGCGTATGAGGACGCCTACGAGTAGGCCGCTAAGGGTCTGCCTCGTCGGCGCGACGGGCCGGATGGGCACCCTGATCGCGAGGGAGGCGCCGGGCGAGAGGTTCGAGATATCGGGTGCGGTCGCGGGCCCGGGAGACTCGCGCCTAGGCAAGACCCTCCGCGAACTGGGGGCGAGGGACAGCGACACGAAGGTTTCGCCGCCCTCAAGCCTCGCGGGGCTCCTGCGCAAGAGCGACGTCTGCATCTCTTTCACGAACGCGCAGGCCGAGGTGAGCAACCTCCCCACCATCGTCGAGGGGGGAGTCCCCTACGTCTCGGGGACGACCGGGCTCACGCCCCAGCAGAGGAAAGAGGCGAACTCGGCGCTAACCGGGAAGATACCAGCTGTCATCGCATCCAACTTCTCCGTGGGCGCCAACCTCCTCATCGCCATGTCGGCCGCGCTCAAGGCGCTGCCCCAGGGCTTCGACGTCAGCATCGTGGAGGCACATCACTCCGGGAAGGTGGACGCCCCTAGCGGGACGGCTCTCAGCATAGCCCAGCAGGTCTCGAAGGCCAGGGGCTACACCAAGACCGTGAGCGGGCGCAGCGGCGCCTCCAAGCGCGCCCCGGACGAGCTCGAGGTGGTCTCGCTCAGGGGTGGTGGAACGCCGGGCATCCACACGGTGTACGCGTTCGGCCCCCACGAGATGATCACCCTGGAGCACCTGGCGTTCTCGAGGTCTTCCTTCGCCCTGGGAGCCCTCCACGCAGCGGAGTGGGTCACGGCGGAGGGACGAGAGCCGCGGGTCTACGGGATGGCGGACGTCGTAGGGCTCAGGCTCTGAGCAGAGACCCGCCTTCGGCGCCTAGTTCTCGTAGAGGCTCTCGTGCGTCTCGGGCTTCCCGTTTGTGAGGAGCTCGTAGCCGCTCGCGGTCACGAGGACGGTCTCCCCTATCCTGCACCCGCCGACCTCGAGGTTGTCCTCCAGCGTGATGCACGGCTCGATTGCGATGACGTGCCCCGGCTTCAGCTCGGCGCTGGGCCCATCCATGCCAGGCTCGGGCGCCCACGGGGGCTCGTAGACGTTCACGCCCACCCCGTGGAGGATGGGCTGGATCCTGCTGAAGGAGTATTGGGAGTAGCCGTACTCGTCGACGACCTCCTCGGCCGCGTCCCTGACCTCGAGGGTGGTCGCCCCGGGCCGAGTCGCCTTCAGTGCCGCTGAGTAGGCGTCGTAGGTCGCCGTATAGAGTCGCTTCTGCGCCGCCGTCGGGCTCCCGATTATCGTGGTCGTGGTGATGTCCGTGTTGTAGGCCTTGTAGATCGTTGCGTATCCCAGGATGAGGAACTCCCCCTTCTTGACGACCCTGTCCGAGTCGTGCCTCGTCATCAGCCCCGTGTTGGGGCCCGCGAACGTAGCGAGAGACCAGGACATCCCCTCCGCCCCGAGCTTCCGCGCCGCGTACTCCCCCTCGGCGGCTATCTCGTACTCCCTCATCCCCGGGCGGGCGGACTTCAGCGCCGCCCGGATGGATGCCTCGGTCACCTTCGCGGCCTCGCGCATTATGGCGACTTCGCCTTCTAGCTTGACCGCCCTCTCCTCGGCGATTTCCCCGCCCACGTCCACGAGCTGCACCCCCTTCGCGGCCTTGCGCAGGGCGTGGAACCCCTCCAGGCCCAGCTGGTCGTATCCGACCTTGCCGCTCTTGACGTAGTCCCTGAACACCTTTGAGATCTCCTCCGCTCTGCCCGAGGTGTGCATCACCCTCATGTCGCCGACCCACGGCATGTAATGCTTGGCGCGGGTGTAGTCCCCGGCGACCGTGAGGACAACCACGTCTCCCCCCGCCGTGAGGAAGGATGAGTAGCTGTTCTGGAACCACATGCTGACCACGGGGCGAAAGTCCGTCGAGTACCTGACGTTCTCAATCCTGTTGAGGAGCAGGGCGTCGAGCCCCTCCCTCTTCATCAGCGAGACTAGCTTCGCGACCTTCTTCCTCCTCAGGTCCGCCACGTCGACTCTCGGGTTTCCGCTTCTGGGCAAGCTCCTCTTCTTACTCTCGTCCCGACCCACCGTCTATAAATGGTTGGAACCCGAGGCGGCGTTGTCATGCCCTCCCCGAAGAGACCGGACGCCGACCCGGGCGCGAGGCTGAGGAGGCTCCTCTCGGGCAAGAAGACGATAGCAACCCCGGGCGTTTTCAACCCCGCGGTGGCGCTCCTCGCCGAAGAGGCGGGCTTCGAGTGCCTCTACTTCTCGGGAGCGGCCTTCGCGAACTCGATGGGGCTCCCCGACCTTGGGGTCACCACCCTCTCGGAGGTCGCCGACGCCGCGGGGAGGATCGCTGCGGCGGTCCCCTCGCTCCCGCTCATCGTGGACGTGGACACGGGGTTCGGGGAGGCGGTCAACGTTGCGCGGACGGTCCGAGAGATGGAGAAGGCAGGGGCGGCCGCGATACAGATCGAGGACCAGGTCATGCCCAAGCGCTGCGGCCACCTCGATGGGAAAGAGGTCGTCGAGCCGGCTGAGATGGCGAAGAAAATCATCGCGGCCAAAGCCGCTGCCAAGACCGAGCTGGTGGTCATAGCGAGGACCGACGCCGCAGAGACCGAGGGGCTAGACGGCGCTATACGGAGGGCGAGGCTCTACCAGAAGGCAGGGGCCGACGTGATATTCCCGGAGGCGCTGAAGTCGAAGGAGGAGTTCGCCGAGTTCGCGAAGAAGGTGAAGGGCCCGCTCCTCGCCAACATGACCGAGTTCGGCAAGACCCCCTATCTCTCGCTCTCGGACTTCTCGCGGCTGGGCGAAGGATACAAGCTGGTCATCTTCCCAGTGACGACATTCCGGGTCGCCATGAAGGCGATGCGGGACGCGCTCCATGAGCTCTCGAGATCCGGGACGCAGAAGGCCCTCCTCGAGAAGATGATGACCAGAGACGAGTTCTACGAGCTCACCGATTACCGCTCCGTGGAGAGGGCGGACCAGGCGACCGCGCGGAAAGCGTCGCGTCTTCTGGATAGTCATTATTGACCGCTTGCTCACATGTGGTTCTTGAGTTCAAGTTCCTCGGCAGGCACGCTTTGTTGATTAATCACTGATCCAGCCAGTCATCCTCCTAAGCTTCTCCAAGACAGACCGACTCCACGAACTTATCTTCCAAGAGTGGGAACGCATAAGTCGAAGTGAGTATGTCTAAAGCGGGGGGAGAGTGGAAGGAAAAACGACTTACAGAAAGACCGCAAGAATTGCAGGAGTGCTATGGATAATCGCGACGGCTGCAAGCCTGGCAAGCGTGCCATTCTTGGGACCTATCAACGATTCAAATTATCTTACTAGTGTCTCTGCAAATGCAAACCAAGTAACAACAGGAATCCTTCTTGCGTTTGTCGCCGCTATCGCATCTGCGAGCATTGCGATTTCGCTGTATCCAGTACTGAGAAGATACAATGAAGGTCTGGCTCTTGGGGCTGTCGGTCTCAGGCTCATCGAGGGAGTATTCTATGTTGTTGGAATAGTTTTCCTGTTGTCGCTATTGACACTAAGCCAAGATTTTGTAAAGGCTGCAGCTCCGGATCCATCGTTTCAAACTTCGGGGGCAGTCCTGCTAGCAGGATATCATTCGGCGACCTATGTGGCGTCCCTGTTGGCTTTTTGCTTGGGTGCTACGTTGTATTATTTGGTATTCTATCAAGCAAGACTCGTTCCTCGATGGTTGTCAGCTTGGGGTCTTGTTGGGACCGCCTTGGGCATGGTAGCAGGCCTGTTAGGCATGTTCGGTGTCATCGGTCCTCTGTCGACGCCCCAAGCCATCTTGGCTCTTCCAATAGCCGTGCAAGAAATGGCCATTGCGGTATGGCTGATAGTCAAAGGATTCAGTTCATCTGCAATCGCTTCCGAGTCCTAGCCGGCTCATGGAGTTGCCATAATTCACAAAGAATTATGCGTATAAGCGGATAACCATTAATATCGGGATTATTCATTCCGGACGTCGAATGGCAGAGATACTCCGGGCCCCGAAAGGGCTCGACGGAGTCGCAGTAGCGGACACTACAATCGCAAAGAGCGACACCGACGGGACGCTCATTTACCGGGGCTATGCGATAAAGGACCTCTTCGAAAAGTCCACTTTCGAGGAGTCCACCTACCTGATTCTCTACGGGAGGCTGCCGACGAAGGGCGAACTGGAGGAGTTCGAGGCGAAGCTCAGGAGATACTCTATGGTCCCCCACAACGTCTACGATATCGTGAGAGCGATACCCAACGAGGCGCACCAGATGGACGTGCTCCGAACGGCCGTCTCTGGCCTGGGCGCCACCGAGGGAGGGATCTCCTCGGAGGAGCAGGAGCTCTCCATCATCGCTCAGATGCCCGCTCTAGTAGCGAACTGCTACCGCCTGAACCAAGGGATGGAGCCGGCGGAGCCAGACGCCTCTCTGAGCCTATGCGCGAACTACCTCTACATGCTGACGGGGAAGAAGCCCTCGAGCTTCGAGGCCTGGACCTTCGAGCGGATGCTCATCCTATACCTGGAGCACGACCTCAACGCCTCCGCTTTCACGGTGAGGGTCGTCGCCTCGACCCTGGCGGACATCTACTCGGCGTGCACCGCGGGGCTCGCCGCCCTCAAGGGGCCTCTCCACGGAGGAGCGAATGAAGCGGCGATGCAGATGCTGCTGAAGATAGGGAGCGCGGGCAACGCCAGGTCCTACGTCCAAGAGACGCTCGCAAAGCGCGAGAAGATAATGGGCTTCGGCCACAGGATCTACAAGACGGTGGACCCGCGGTCGCAGCTCGCGAAGAAGCTCCTGAAGGAGCTCCTCGAGAAGCAGGGGAAGGGGCTCGAGTCCTACAAGCTGTGCGAGGCCGTGGAGAACGCGGTCTGGGAGTTCAAGAGGCTCCCCTCGAACGTCGACTTCTACGCCGCCCCCATCTTCATGACCCTCGGGATCCCCATCGAGACCTTCACGCCCATCTTCGCCTCGAGCAGGACGGTGGGGTGGGTCGCGCACTACAACGAGCAGCTGATGGACAACAGGATCTACAGGCCCGACGCCATCTACATCGGCAACAAGGGGCTCAACTACGTCCCACTCGACGAAAGGTAGCTGGCCTGGCTAGGCCTTCACGACGCACGACGCAAAGAGCGGCGACACGTCGCTCTGCTTCTCGACACTACGCACGAACTTCAGGACCCTCTCGACCTGGGGCGCCTTTAGCACGCCCGTGGCCAGGAGCCTGAACTTCTGCTCGATCTCCTCCTCCGTCATGGGGTTCCTGGGATGGCCCCTCGGGTCGTCGACCTGCACGGCCAGGGTTGTCCCGTCGTCGAGCTTGACTGTGACCCTGTTCGGGATGCTCCCGGGGTACGCCTCGGTCAGCGCCTTGTCCTCCTTCACTATGACCCTCTTCATGAACTCCCTGACCTCCGGGTCCTTGAGCTTACGGGGGGCGTAGGTCCCGTTGTCGATCTTCCCCTCGAGAAAGGCCATCGTCACTATGTAGGGGAGGCTGTGGTCCGCGGTCTCCCTCGTCTCCGGGGCCCACTTCTCCCTGTCCTTTCCTAGTATCGAGTAGCCGGCCTCGTGGGTCTCGACGCCGACGTAGGCTATCCTCTTGAGGGGGTCGCCTCCTATCTTGTTCCTGAGGTCGAGCGCCGCCCAGATCGCCGTCTGGGCGTGGTACTCCGCCGGGTAGAACTTCATGAACGTGTCCTCGAGCCTGAACCGCCTCCCCTTCCCGCCGAAGGACTTCACGTCGAGCTGGAAACGGCCGGACACCTGGTTGAAGAAGCCCATCTCGCCCTCGAAGACCGGGGAAGGTCCCGTAATCCCCTCCCTAGCGAGGAGCGCGGAGAACACGGCGTTGCGAGATGCGTTGGAGAATGAGAACCCCTTCCACATGGACAGCCCGCCCGCCCTTACCTGCCTCATCGCGAGGTGGGAGCTGAGAGAGATGTTGACCGCCTGGGCGAGCTCGTCCCTCGAGAGCCCGATGAGCTTCCCGGCCGCGAGGGCCCCCGAGACGAGGCCGTAGCAGACGTGGTCCCACCCCCGGTGGCGCAGGTTCGCGGCGTCGCAGAGCCTGCACTGGACCTCGTATGCGAGGACCATCGCCAGGAGCAGCTCCTTCCCCGACCTGCCCTCCATCTCCGCCGTCGAGAGGCACGCCGGGATGTTGTCGCTGGGGTGCCCTGGCTCCTTGGAGAGGTAGGTGTCGTTGAAGTCGAAGTACCTGACCATCAGCCCGTTCACGAACGTGGCCATGTCGGGGGTCGTCTTCTTCTTGGTCCCGAGGATCGTCGACGCGGTCCCCGGATATCCGCGCTCCGCGAGGCGCCTCGCGGCCTTCACGGGGGCCTCGCCGTACGCGCCGATGGCACATCCCATGGCGTCCAGCATCCGCTTCTTCGCCTCCAGGATGACCGTCTCGCTCAGGTCATCATAAGTGAGGGACGAGGCGTATTCGGCCAATCGCTCCGAAAGGCTCATCGCGAAGCTCATGCGCGCCGCCTCCTGGTCCGCCGCTCCGCGCCGAAGAGCTCGTCCGCGGCTTCGTCGATGGTGATCTCGTGGGCCGCGACCTTCTCCGTGAGGGCCTCCAAGCCAGAGTCAGCCCTCTCCTCAAAGTCCACGAGCACCCTCCTCCTCGCTAGCTCCGTTATCATCCCCCTGATGCTCTTCAGCCTGAGCGCGTCCCCGGCCTCCGATGGCGAGGAGAGGAACCTCGCCCTGATGCGCTCCAGGACGCCGACCACCGTCTCTATCCCCTCCCTCTTCGCCGCCGAGACCTTCAGGACCGCCGGGTTCCTGCCCTTGAAGTCCCTCGCCATCGCCAGTAGGTCGACGACCATGTCGTCCGCCCCGGGGAGGTCTGCCTTGTTGACCACGTAGACGTCGCCGATCTCCATAAGGCCAGCCTTCGATGCCTGCACGTCGTCTCCCAACCCGGGCATCAGCACGACCATCACGGCGTGGGCCACGCGCACCACGTCTGTGTCGGACTGCCCGATGCCCACGGTCTCGACCATGACGATGTCCATCCCCGCCGCGTCGAGGAGCTGGATGACATCGGCCACCGCCCCCGAGAGCCCGCCGGCCCACCCGCGCGAGGCCATGCTCCTGATGTAGACCCCCTCGTCCATCGTGTGGTCGACCATCCTGACCCTGTCGCCTAGGAGCGCCCCGCCGGTGATGGGGCTCGTGGGGTCTATTGCGACTATTCCGACCTTCAGCCCCTTCTTCCTGTAGCTCTCGGTGAGCCTATCCACCAGGCTGCTCTTTCCCGTCCCCGGCGGCCCGGTAACCCCGATGACGAACGCGTGCCCGAGCCTGGGGCCTATCGCCCTGAGCAGCCCCGACGACCCCGCGCCGTCGTTCTCCACCAAGGTGATCGCCTTCGCCACGGCCCTGCGGTCCCCCTTCGCCAGCCGAGCCGCGAGTTCCTTGGTGTCCAAGTTCGTGCCTGGTGTTTGGTGCCGCCGGTCTCTCGAAATAAACCTGCGCTTCCGGCGAAAGCATATGACCTCGGGGCTCGCCGATGTCTGACCCTCTTGGCGGACTCCGTTGGCTGGCGGGTGCGAAAGGGCTCCGCGGTTGGGCGCTTCTCGGACAGACTTGTTGTCCAGGGACGGCGCCCTGGTGTGCTCGACCTCTCCGTCTGCCTGCTCGCGAGCGGCGAGGGAGACCCCGGAAGGCTCGGCCTTCTAGGCCCGCTCACCGCCGCCTGCACCTCCGAGGGCATCAGAAGGGACACCGGGATAATCAGCTGGCTCTACTGGCCAGACCTCGTCACGATAGAGGGCCGCGTCGTCGCAGCGACCTCGCGCTCACTTGCCGCGCCCCCGGGGCCTGACGGGAAAGCCAAGGTCGTCCTTCGCATCTGGGTGAACTGCTTCGCGGGGAGCCCGCGCGAGTTCCCCTCCGAGCTGCCTTCCACCTCCATCCTCGAAGCCCTCGGTGTCGAGATAGACGTCGACCTCCTGCGCGACAAGGTCCTCCACGCGCTGGACTGGTATTTCGCCGAGTGGGAGAGGGGGATGAAGAGGAAGCTCGTCGAGAGGATAGAGCCCACCATCTCCTGGCTCGGGCGCGACGTCGAGGTCAGGACTGCCGACTCCAACCTCCTGGTGGGGAGGGCCAAGGGCCTGGACGACGACGGCTCGCTACTGCTAGAGCAGCTGGGCAGGCGAGGGAAGGCGGTGACCCGCGCCATCCGCGCGGAGGGCGTCGAGCTCGTCCGCATCGTGGATTGACGAAGGCGCTTTCGCGGAAATGCACACTTTTATCAGGAACCTATGGGGCGCCCCTCCCAGCGATGCTCTCCAGCGCGAAGGACCAATATTGGGGCTCGAAGGCCAAGGAGGTCTCAGCGAAGCGGAAGAAGACTGCCGCGGTCTTCGACCGCAGGACGCTGAAGGACATGAAGGCCGGGTACGACCGATGGCTCAGGGAGGTTTACTCGCCATGGGTCGCTGACGTGCCCGAGACCAAGAAGCGGTTCGAGACCGCGTCGGGCGTCCCCCTGAAACCGGTGTACACACCCGACGACATCGCCTCGCTCTCGCAGTCCGACCTCGCCCTCCCAGGCGTCTACCCCTACACCCGGGGAGTCTATCCCTCGATGTACCGAGGTCGGCAGTGGACGATGAGGATGTTCTCGGGCTTCGGGACCCCGGAGGACACCAACAAGAGGCTCAAGCTGCTCCTAGAGCACGGCGAGACCGGGCTCAGCGTCGCTTTCGACATGCCGACGCTCTACGGCGTCGACTGCGATTCGCAGAAGGCCCACGGAGAGGTAGGCAGGTGCGGGGTCAACGTCTCCTCGCTCCGCGACATGGAGGCGATCTTCGACGGGATCCCGCTCGACAAGGTCAGCACCTCGATGACGATCAACGCCCCGGC
>Ga0209415_10019740_pt1 | contig 10524 bp, 7 predicted proteins | sample PeaSoiSIISIP2007_FD_187696 | JGI IMG/M metagenome (GOLD analysis project Ga0209415, IMG submission 187696) | Peat soil microbial communities from Weissenstadt, Germany - SII-SIP-2007 (SPAdes) (version 2) | ecosystem: Environmental > Terrestrial > Soil > Wetlands > Peat | place: Germany... | reverse complement strand
TATAACTACATCCGCGGGTTCGCCGGATGGGAGTTCATCCGCGGGCAGCACTCCGATCGGTACAACGTGGATCCGATCACCCCTCCGTACCCCGCGGCGCGCCACAAGCTGAAGAATCTCGGCGCGACGCAGCTCTACCTCCGCAACACGGCCGCGCGCCGGCTGGAGCGGGATTGGATGTGCGCCCGCACGGCGGCGGCCACCTGCGAGTGGCTGGAGCGCAATCGTACGCGTGAGAACTTTGTCTTGTGGATCGACATGTGGGATCCGCACGAACCGTTCGACGCTCCCGAGTTTGACCTCGCCCGGTACGCCGATCCCGGGTTCCGGGGGGACTCGATCATCTACCCGATGTACGGACGGCCGACGTACATGTCCGAGGCGGAGCGCAACCACGTCCGGGCGCTCTACGGGGCGCTAGTCACCACGGTCGACCGGGCCGTCGGGCGCATCCTCGACACGGTCGAGACCGTCGGACTCGACCGCAACACCCTGGTGATCTTCCTGAGCGATCACGGGCACCTGTTCGGCGAGCACGGCCTCCAAGGCAAACCCACAGGACCCTTCGGCCAGCTCTACGAGGTCACGACCCGGGTGCCGCTGCTCATCCGCCACCCCGAGGGCCTCGGCGCGGGCCGGCGAATCCCGGCGCTCGCGCAGCACCCGGATCTCCTCCCGACCGTGCTGGAATTCCTCGGCATTCGGGCGCCGGACGCGGTTCAGGGGAAATCGCTGTGGCCGCTGATCCGCGGCGAAACGGAGCACCTGCGGGACGTCGCGGTGTCGGGACGGTACTCGAAGATCGCGGACGAGCCGCCGGGGACGTTCGTGCTTCGGTCGGACGCATCCGCCTTCGACGGGACCGCCGGGCTGGCGGTGCAGGCCGAGCCGATCACCGTAACGACGGACCGGTGGTCGTATCTGTGCCCGGCGCGGGGCGGCGGCGCGCGCGAGCTGTACGATCTGCGCGCCGACCCCGGTCAGACTGCGAACGTGCTGGAGCGGCACCCGGACGTGGCGGCGGACCTTCACCGGGCGCTGCGCACGTTCCTCGAGCAGCACGGCGCTCCCCCCGAGCGCGTCGCCCTCTATCCGGCGGAAGCCCGTGTGCACGAACGCGAGACGCTGATCCCGCGGGACACCCTGCTGTACGCCGTGGAGCAGGACCGCGGCCAGGTCTTCGCGTTTCTGGCGCGAAAGGACGCTGAGGCCCGGTTCGGCGGCGGCGCATCAGCGCCCGCGATCCGGGAGACGCGGCTCAGCGCCCTACGGCGCGACCAGCCCGGGGCGCTCGTGCACATGGACGACCAGTACTACTGGGCGGAAGATCTCGCGTAGGCCGCGCGGCCCGCGCGCATCGACGGCACGACAGGAGCGCCCATGCAGACGAAGCTGACCCTCGCGATCACCGACCGCGACGCGTTCGCCGATGGCCGGGCGTTTGGAGGCACCGGAGCCTACGAGCGCGTCGCCGGGCGGGCGCACTTCGAGGTCGACCCCGAGGCCCCGGAACACCGGACCGTCGTCGACCTCGCGCACGCGCCGAGAAACGCGTACGGGCTGGTCGAGTTCACCGCGGACTTCTTCCTGCTGCGCCCGGCGTTCCTCGAGCGAGGGAACCGGCGCCTCCTCGCGGAGTTTTCCAACCGCGGGAACAAGCGCGCCCTCCAATTCTTCAACGACGCGCGCCACAGCAACGCGCCGCGGACGGTCGAGGACGCGGGCAACGGGTTCTTGATGCGCCGGGGATACTCGGTCGGGTGGGTCGCGTGGCAGGCGGACGTGCTGCCCGGCGACGGCCGGTTGGTGCTCAACGTCCCCGTGGCCATGGACGGAAGCCGTCCGATCACCGGGCGGGTCCGCGCGGAGTTCATCGTGGACGAACCCGGCGCCTTCTCGCTGCCGTTGAGCGGCCGCACGTCGATGCACAGTTACCCCACGGCGACGCGGGACCAAACCGCGGCGGTGTTTACGCGGCGCGAGTACGCGAACGACCCCCGCGTGCTCATTCCGCCATCGGAGTGGGCGTTCGCCCGCGTCGAGAGCGGCGACGGCGAGTCGGCGGTGGTGCCCTCGGACAGCCACGTGTACCTCCGCGGCGGGTTTCGCCCCGGCTGGATCTACGAGCTCATCTATCCGGGCACCGCGCCGCGGGTCATGGGCCTCGGGTACGTGGCCGTCCGCGATCTCGTCGCCTTCCTCAAGTACGAGGAGCGCGACGCGGCGGGCGCGCCGAACCCACTCCGCGACGGCGGCGCCGGCATCGAGAAGGCCTACTGCTGGGGACGGTCCCAGGGCGGGCGGGTCATCCGGGAGTTCATCTACAGTGGGTTCAACGGCGACGGGGACGGCCGCCGCGTGTTCGACGGCGCGTTCCCCCACGTTGCGGGCGGCGGCCGGATGTGGCTCAACCACCGCTTCTCGCAGCCGTCGAGGCTCTCGGGCTCCCAGCACCAGGACTCGTCGTACTACGGAGACCGGTTCCCGTTCTCGTATGCCCGCTCGACAGATCACCTGACCGGGGCGACCGACGCGATTCTCAAGCGGCCCGAGACCGACCCGCTCGTCATCCACACGCAGACATCGACGGAGTACTGGAGCCGCCGGGGGTCGCTCGTACACACCGACACCCACGGGAACGATCTCGCGCAGCCCGACGGCGTCCGGGTCTACCATTGGGCCAGTTCCCAGCACATGTCCGATCCGTGGATGCTGCGGCCGAGCCGGGACAAGGCGGGGCAGCAGCCCACCAACGTCGTCGGGACCTCGCCGCTCTTTCGCGCGCTCCTGGATCATCTCGACCGCTGGGCGACCGACGGGCGCCTGCCGCCCCCGAGCCGCGTACCGACACGGGCCGCCGGCCAGTTGGTGGAGTTCGAGACGTGGCGCGACCAATTCCCGAAGATGCCCGCCGTCGCGCTGCCGCGCGAGCCCGCGCGCCTCGCGCTGTGGGACTACGGGCCGGACGAGGCGCACGGCCTCCTCACGCTCGAACCCCCGACGGCGGATCCCGACCGCGCGTACACGGTGCTGGTCCCCGCGGTCGACGCGGACGGCAACGAGATCGGGGGCATCCGGATGCCGATCGTCGAGGCGCCGCTCGGGACGTATACGGGCTGGAACGTTCGCGCGGCCGGCTTCAGCCCCGGGGTGCTCGTCGGGCTGCCAGGCAGCTACCTTCCGTTCCCGAGGACGCGGTCCGAGCGCGAGGCCACCGGCGATCCAAGGCGCGCGGTCGACGAGCGCTATCCGACCGACGAGGAGTTTGCCCGGGCGATCGAACGCGCGGCCGCGGCACTTGAGGAAGCGGGTCTGCTCCTGCCGGAGGACCGCGAGCGCATCATGGCGGCCGCGAAGCGGTGGGGACGCGAGGGCACGGTGTTTCCGCTGGTGGAATCGGGCGGGGATCCGGCCCGCAGAAATCCGCGCGAGTAGTCCATGCCGCCCGCGCCGGATCTGCTGCCGACGGAGGTGGCCGCCGGAGTCTTCCGCTGCGGCACACCCCTCGTCAACTGGTATCTCGTCGTCGCGGACGAAGGGGTGACGATCGTCGACGCCGGCCTCGCGGGGTACCGCGCCCAGCTGCCGGCGGCGGTGGAAGGCATCGGCCGGACCCTCGACGACGTGCGGGCGATCGTGCTGACGCATGCCCATCTCGACCACCTCGGCTTCGCCGAATGGTGGCGCCGCCGGCTCGACATCCCCGTCTACGTCCACGCCGACGACGAGGAAGCGGCGCGGACCGGCCGGCGCCAGCGCCCCGACGAGCCGGTCCCGATGCTACCGTACCTCCGATATCGCGGCCTCTACCGGCTGCTGGCGCACTTCGTTCGCTACGGGGCGCGGATCACGCCGGTCCAGCAGCTCCGGACCTACGCGGACGGGGACGCGCTCGACGTGCCCGGACGCCCGCGCGTCATCCATACCCCGGGCCACACGCGCGGGCACTCGGCGCTGTACTTCGAGCACCATGGGACGCTCATGGTCGGGGACGCGTTCTGCACGTACAACCCGGTGACCGGTGGGCTGGGCCCGCAGCTGCTGCCTCGCGCGTTCAACGTGAATACCACGCGGGCGCTCGCGTCGCTCGAACGGCTGCGCGGCTCAGCGGCCTCGGTCGCGCTCTGCGGTCACGGAGACCCGTGGACCGCCACCGTGGGCGCGGCGGTGTCCGAAGTCGAGCGGCGCCGGCCCGTGTAATGCGCCCGTGATCGTGTCCCAACTGCTCGCCCTGTACGATGCCGAGATGCGCGCCGATCCGCCGCCCGATCCGCGCGTGCGCTGCGAGCGCGCCGGGGCGGTGGTCCGCGAGATCGGCGACCCGCACTGCGTCATCTACGCCGACTTGACCGGGGCCGACGCCGACACGGTCATCGCCGACCAGGCGGCGTTCGCTCGCGCGACGGGCACGGGCGTCGCGTGGAAGGTGTTCGGGCACGACCGTCCGCCGGACCTCGGACGCCGTCTCCGCGCCGCCGGGTTCGCGCCCGGTGAGCCGGAGGCCCTGATGGCGTTCGATCTCGCAGCGGGCGCGCCGCAGGCACCGCACGCCCCCGGGGTGGAGGCCAGGCGCGTCGCCAGCCACGCGGATCTCGCAGAGTGGGCCGCGGTCAGCGGCGCGTCGTTCGGCCGGGACGATCGCTGGAGGATCGAGGGCTACGCCACACGGCTCGCGGACCCGACCATCGGGCTGTTCCTCGCGTGGGCGGACGGCCGAGCCGTCGCATCCGCGCGTCTCGAATTACCGCCCGGGCGGTCCATCGCCTCGCTGTGGGGCGGCGGGACGCTGCCGGCGTACCGCGGCCGGGGCGTCTACCGATTGCTCGTCGCCGCACGGGGGGAGGAAGCCCTTCGCCGCGGCTACCGCTACCTGACGGTCGAAGCCCGCGGCACCAGCCGCCCCATTCTCGCGCGCCTCGGCTTCGTACCGCTGACGGAGATCACGGAGTGGACCCTTCCGGCGGCGCCGGAATAGGTCGCGGGGCCCGCATCACGGCATGACGATCGCGTGCGTGGCCAGCGCGGGCGGCCAGACGAGCGCGCGGGTGCGCGGCGCCACCCACTCCCAGATCACGCTCGCCGCCCTGGTATTCTCTCCCGCGAGCGTCGAGCCGTCGGCGCCGAACGCGAGCCCGCTGCCGTTCGGGAGCGCGCCGACAGGCAGCACGGTCCGGCGGGCGGCGGCGGCGATGTCCGCCGGGGACAGGGTGCCCCCGGCCGGAAGGATGTCCTGGAACAGCGCGATCCCGCCGGAGAATCCGGACAGGGCAGGCTCCCACAGCGGGTGCCCGTACTGGCGCCGGAACTCGGCCCGGGCCCACTGCAGCTGCTGCGCCGCCTGGGGCGCCAGCGCGCCGGCCGGCAGCAGATCCCCGGTCTTGTCGGACGAGAACACGCCGACGGCATCCGCCCCAAGCTTCTCCCCGAATTCCGGCATGATGTACGCCGAGCACCCGCCGATGTTCACCGCGAGGGGCACGCGGGCGCGAAGCACGGCCTCGCGGAGGCCCACGGCGTTCTCCATGTAGGCGGCCACGATCAGGACGTCGGTGTGGGCCCGCGCGATCGCCGCGGCCAGCGCCCCGTAGTCGGCGTGCCAGGGATCGTACGGCAGCGTCGCCGCCAGCGGTAGATGCAGCCGGTGGATCTCCGCGATCTCGCCGCCGGCCTCAGCCCGGCCAAACCCGTCGTTGACATAGGCGACGGTGTACCGGAGCGGCGCGGTGCGGTGCCAGCGGGGGGCGAGTTCCTGTTCCACGAAGTCAACGGCCTGCCGGCCGAGCACGGGTCCGCTCGGGGCCACGCGGAAGAAGTGGCGGCCGGGATCCGCGGCGGGACCGATCTCGCCGACGGCGCCGGTCTCCCAGTACACGAGCCCAAGACGCGACGCGGTCTCCGCCGCCGGACGGGCCAGCACGCTGCCGTAGGTCCCGACGATCGTCGAGACTCCGCTCTCCGCGAGCTGCTCGACGGCACCAGGCGCCGCGTCGACGGAGTCCGCCGGCGCAAGCCGGATCTGGACGGCACGGCCGTGGACGCCGCCGTGCTGATTGACGTACGCGGCCGCCAGCAGCAGCCCGTGATATTCGTCGATCCCGGCGCCCACCGCTCCCTGCGGCCCTCCGGTGGGATACACCGCGCCGATGACGATGGGGCGCTCCTGTCCCTCCGCGCCGGCCCACGCGACCACCACCAGAAGCAGGACAACCATCACGATCCGCCGCATGCGTCTCACCTCGATGCGTACGCAGTTTGACGGCAGCGCCGCATCCCCCTGTCCTCGGACCGCGGCGGCAGCAGGCCGGTCGGGACAGACCTCCGAACTACGCAGATCACACCGCCATTCGCGGCATAGGTGAGGCTGGATGAACACCCCCACGGTGCTGATCATCATCGACCCGCTGGTGCCGGCGGCCGCGCGCGCGCGATTCCTCCAAGCCGTCACCGATGCGGCGCCGATCGCCCGCGTGCTGAGCGCCGAGACCCCGAAGGACGTGCTTCGCCACGCGGCCGACGCCGAAGTCATCGCCGGCCTGCGGGTCACCGCGCCGATGATCGAACGCGCGCCCCGGCTCCGCTGGGTCCACGCGTTCGGCGCCGGGGTCGATCAACTGGTGTCGGTCCCGGGCGTGCGCGACGGCCGCATCGTCCTTACGCGCACCGTCGGCGCCTTCTCGCCGATCCCCGAACACGTTCTGGCGCTCGCGCTCGCGTTCTCCCGCCGGCTCCACGTCGCCGTTCGGAACCAGCTCGCGCACCGCTGGGACCGCCCGGCCGCGATCGGCTGGGAGCTCCACGGTCAGGTGATGGGCATCCTGGGCCTCGGCCAGATCGGGCAGGCGCTCGCCTCCCGCGCCGCATCGCTCGGGATGCGCGTCATCGGCGTCAAGCGCACGCCGGAGCCGCTGCCGCACGTCGACCGCGTGCTGCCGCCGGACCGGATCGACGAGGTCCTGCGCGACGCGGATGTCGTGGTCGCGCTGCTGCCGCTCACACCGGCCACCCGCGGCCTCCTCGGCGAACGAGAGTTCCGGCTGATGAAGCCGACCGCGGTGTTCATCAACGTCGCCCGCGGCGCCATCGTGCAGGAGCCGGCGCTGCTCACCGCCCTGCGAAGCGGATGGATCGCCGCCGCGGGCCTCGACGTGTTCGACGAGGAGCCGCTGCCTCCGGATCATCCGTTCTACGAACTCGAACACGTGATCCTGACCCCGCACGTGTCCGCGGCGAGCCCCAGGGTCTTCGACCAGATGGCCGCGGTGTTCGCCGAGAACCTGCGCCGCTACGTCGCCGGCGAGCCGCTCCTGCACGTCGTCGACGCCGCCCGCGGGTATTGAACACGCCGCCCGCGGCGTTGACCGGAGCGGGAGCAGCACGGGACGCGCACGAGGGAAATATCTCATCACAGGGGGGCAGTCATGAGTGTGGTCCAGGGCACGCAGGCGACGTTTCACATGCCGGCGGTCGCCGGCCTCAACCGCCTCACGCTCCGCGTGCGAGATCTCGATACCGTCTTGAAGTTCTACACCGATGCGCTCGGGCTGCCGGTGCGGCAGCGGGACGGCCATCGGGTGGAGCTCGCGCCGGACGGCCGTGCGTTCACGCTCGAGCTCGTCCACGCTCCGGATGCGCCCGTACGGCCGCATCCGTCGATCGGCCTGTACCATTTCGCGCTGCTGCTGCCTGATCGCGCCGCGCTGGCCGCCGTGATTCGCCGCCTGATGGCCGCCGGTCGGCCGCCGGACGGCGCGAGCGACCACCGCGTATCCGAGGCGTTCTATCTGAGCGACCCCGAGGGCAATGGGATCGAGCTGTACCGCGACCGCTCCCGCGCAGAATGGCCTGCGCGCGACGGAGGGGTGGACATGTCGACGCTGGCGCTCGACGTGGCGGGCCTTCTGGCCGAGTCACGCGACCCCGGGCCGCTGTCTCCGGCGACGACCTTTGGGCACATCCACCTGCACGTGGCGGACCTCGCTGAGGGCGAGCGCTTCTACGTGGGAGCCCTGGGTCTCGATGTGACCACTCGATCCTACTCGGGTGCGCTGTTCTTCTCGGCCGGCGGCTACCACCACCACGTCGGCGTCAACCTGTGGGCGCGCGGCCGGCGCGCCCCCGAGAACGCGACCGGCCTCGTCCGCTACGGCTGGACCGTGCCGGCCGGGACGCTCACCGCCCTCCGGGCCCACCTGGACGGCGCCGGGGTGCCGTATCGGGACGTCGAGGCGGGAATCGAAATCCGCGATCCCGCGGGCGTCGGCGTCGACGTGACCGAGGCATGATCCCGCGGTGACGACCTGCTGCATCGCCGGGTGCGGGCCGGCGGGCGCGGTGCTCGGGCTGCTGCTTGCCCGGGCGGGCGTCGACGTGCTCGTGCTTGAAAAGCACGGCGACTTCCTGCGCGACTTCCGCGGCGACACGATCCACCCGTCGACCCTCGACATTCTGGACGATCTCGGCCTCGCGGACCGGTTCCTGTCGCTGCCGCACAGCCAGGTCTCCAAGTTCACGCTCCGCACGACCTCCGGGCAGGCGGTCCAGATCGACATGGGGGCGCTCCACACCAAGTATCCGTTTATCGCGTTCGTGCCCCAGTGGGACTTTCTGACATTCATCACCAACGAGGCGCGCCGCTATCCGGGGTTTCAGCTGCTCATGAACGCGGAAGTGGTCGACCTCATCCAGGAAGACGGCGTCGTGCGCGGCGTTCGATACCGCACCGCCTCGGGCGAGGACTCCGTGCGGGCCCTGCTGACCGTCGGCGCGGACGGAAGATCGTCCCGCACCCGGGAGGCGGCGGGGCTGCCCCGGGTCGTCATGTCGCCGCCGATGGACGTGCTGTGGTTCCGCATATCCCGCCGCAGCGCGGATGAGGGCAACCTGTTCGCGATCGTCGGTCCCGGACACTTCATCGTGATGTTTGACCGCGGGGAGTACTGGCAGGTCGGCTATGTCATCCCGAAGGGCGGCGCGGATGCCGTGCGTGCCGCGGGACTGGAGGCGTTCCGGCAGTCCGTCGCGGCGCTGGTCCCGGCCTTCGCCGACCGCGTTGAGGAGCTGCGGGACTGGGACCAAATCCGGCTGCTCGCCGTGCGCGCGGACCGGCTGACGCGCTGGTACCGGCCTGGCTATCTCGCGATCGGAGACTGCGCCCACGCGATGTCCCCGGTCGCGGGAGTCGGCATCAACGTGGCGATCCAGGACGCGACGGCCGCCGCGAACGTCCTGTGGGGGCCGCTCAGCCGCGGGCGCGTCACGACGGCGGATCTCGCGGAGGTCCAGCGGCGCCGTGAACTCCCCGTCCGCGTCGTACAGACGATGCAGGCCTTCATCCAGCGGCGGATGCTGAGCCGGGCGCTGTCGGCGAACGGGCGCCAGCCCGGCATTCCGCCGGTCCTCCGCGCCGCGCTCGCGGCGCCGGGACTGCGGCGCGTGCTGCCGAGTCTCGTGGCATTCGGGGTGTTCAGGCCGCGCGTGAAGAGCCCCGTGCGTGCGGCGGCCTCCGGCGCGGCGTGACCGCGCACCGGGAGCGTGCGCGGCGGTCTCGGGGAGTTCACCGCCGGCACGGCGAAGCATACGCCGACTCGTCCGGAACTCCGCCTGACCGAGGAGGCCGCCCATGCCGATCATTGACGTCCACAACCACTACTACCCGCCCGCCTATCTGGACGCGCTGATCTCGAACCCGGGGAACGTCAAGGTGACCCACGACCGCGAGGGAAACCCGCTGCTGCACTATCCGGGCGACTACAACATCGCGGTGCGCGGGCACCGCGACATCGCGTACCGGGAGGAGGTCCTGGCCGAGCTCGGCGTGGACCGGCAGATCCTGACGCTGACGACGCCCGGCACGCACGTGGAAACGCCGAAGCGGGCGGCGGCGCTGGCGGCCCTGGTCAACGACGGGTTCGCCGCCGTCGCCGCGGAGCGCGGCCGGAGGTTCAGCGCGCTCGGGACGCTGCCGCTCAACGACCCGGAGGCGTCGGTCGCCGAGCTCCGGCGCTGTCTGACGCAGCTCCACTTCGCCGGCGCGATGCTGTTCAGCAACGTGAACGGGGTCGCGCTCGCCGACAAGCGGTACTGGCCGCTGTACGAGGTCGCGAACGACCGCGGGGCGATTCTTCACATCCACCCGACGTCCCCGGTGGGCGTCGAGGCGATGACGGAGTTTTGGCTGATGCCGCTGGTCGGCTTCCTGATGGATACGACGCTGGCCGCCGCCCATCTCGTCTTCGCCGGCGTCGTCGAGCGCTTCCCACGCATCCGGTGGATCCTGAGCCATCTCGGGGGCACCATTCCGTATCTGGTGGAGCGGCTCGATCGGGGGTACGAGGCCTTCCGCGAGTGCCGCGAGTTCATCTCGAAGCCGCCGAGCGAGTACTTCAAGACGCACTTCTGGTACGACACCGTCAACTTCGACACCCGGGCCCTGCGGCTGGCGATCGAGTTCGCCGGACCCGACCATCTCCTCGCCGGCAGCGACTACCCGCATCAGGTCGGCAGCATTCCGAAGATGCTCGAAAG
>Ga0209415_10019738_pt1 | contig 10524 bp, 6 predicted proteins | sample PeaSoiSIISIP2007_FD_187696 | JGI IMG/M metagenome (GOLD analysis project Ga0209415, IMG submission 187696) | Peat soil microbial communities from Weissenstadt, Germany - SII-SIP-2007 (SPAdes) (version 2) | ecosystem: Environmental > Terrestrial > Soil > Wetlands > Peat | place: Germany... | reverse complement strand
CGATTCGAACAAACGGCAAGCCAAAACGGCAACATCGTCCAGTTGACCATAACGGGCACATATACAGTGAGTCCCGATTGCACCGGCACTCTCACGCTCCAGGTTGCTCCTATAGGTATCACCGTTCCGGTCTTCATCGTGATTGACAGTAGCTGGAACGAATTTCAAGCTATCGAAACAAGCCCGGGCGTCGTCATTACCCGCATCGGACACAAGCTGTATCCAGGAAGAAACATTTGAAAGCCTGACGAAACACGGGTGGAAACGGAACACCCAGCGCTCAAATCGAAGATTGGCTCCAATAAGCGAAACCCCCACGAAAAGAGCCGTGTTTTCGTATCAGCTTCTGGGTGTTCCTCCCGGCCCCCGCGGTCTTCGCGCAAAGCGGTGCGGCGCCAGGCGAAAGCCACAGCCGCCCCGCTTCATAGCTTCCTGTGGACGTGGAAATCCGGTATGCGGGATATCCGCACGCTTGCGGCGCCACGACCAGCCGGCCTACTTGCCTGGCCATTTTTGCTGGATTGTCGGCCATCCGGAAGTTGGCCCAAGCTCCGGGGAATGGCTCCCGAGCAGTCGGATACCGTTCACCTATAAGGCCGCGGGGAGCTGTCTGCAAGATCGGGGCCGTGAAACGCCTTTCCGGAAACTGGGCCCCATACGGGCCGGAGGTGGCCTGGTGGGAAGTTCATCGTCGGCGTACACAGTGCCAGGCGAACGCCGTATCCAACCCGGTGCTGCAGGCGTCCTCGCCGATACCATCCGGCGACTGGCGCAGAGCGCCCTCTCTCCACGTCACCCTGAAACACACCCACATGAGGCTTTTTGCCCTCCGCTTACGCGTAAACTATTAGAGGTGCCATGTCCTATGCGGACCCTTTTCCCCATCTTGCTCTTGTCCTTGCATCCCGCCGCCCAAGCCCAGTTCACCCAGCAGGGCACCAAGCTGGTCGGGACAGGCGCTTCGGTGCCGTCGTCGCAAGGCTCTTCCGGCGCGCTCTCCGCCGACGGGAATACCGCGATTGTCGGTAGCAGGCATGTTGGCGAGGGCACATTTCCAGGGGCACTCTGGGTGTTCACCCGCAGCAACGGAGCTTGGACGCAGCAGGGCCCCGAACTGGTCAATAGCGGCGCCTCGGATCCGAGTCTGGGCGTCTCCGTAGCCCTTTCCGCGGACGGCAACACGGCCATTGCGGGTGGCCCTTTTAATTTCTTCGTCAACCAGGGCATTGGAGGGGCGTGGGTGTTCACCCGCAGTAATGGGGTCTGGAGCCAGCAAGGCACGGAGCTCGTGCCTTCCGACGCGTCGTCCTCCGCGGAAGTGGGTCTCTCCGTCGCGCTTTCCGCCGACGGGAATACCGCGCTCGTCGGTGGTCCCAGCGATAGCGGCTCAGCCGGAGCCGCGTGGGTATTCACACGCGCCAACGGAGTCTGGAGCCAGCAAGGCCACAAACTGGTTGGCACGGGAGCGCTGGGCCCCGCCAGCCAGGGCACAGGCGTCGCGCTCTCCGCGGACGGGAATACGGCCTTGGTGGGTGGCAACTCGGACGATCCAAATTCTCTCACCGGTGCAACGTGGGTATTCACGCGCGCGAACGGCGTCTGGAGCCAGCAAGGCGCCAAACTCGTCGGGACCGGCGCGTCAGGCGCATCTTCGCAAGGCGTTTCCGTCGCGCTTTCCGCCGACGGCAATACAGCCCTCATCGGCGGACCGGGTGACACGCAACTGCCCTCCCTGTCCTGCAGTTTCCTGGGGTCTGTTGGGAGCGTGGGAATCGCCGCCGGGGCGGCCTGGGTCTTCACACGCAGTAACGGGGTCTGGACCCAGCAGGGCAACAAGCTGTCGGGTACCGGCGCGGTAGTAGGAGCTTACCAGGGTTCGTCCGTCGTCCTGTCCGGCGACGGCAATACCGCCCTCGTCGGAGGACCCAGTGACGCTCCTCCGGGGGGCGGATGCAACGGCACTGGCGCCACCTGGGTTTTCACGCGCCACAACGGGGCCTGGAGTCAACAAGGAAGCAAACTGGTCGGTACCGGCGCCGCGAACGACTCGGATGGGGGCGCCTCTCAAAAGGTGGTGGCGCTCTCGGCCGACGGCAGCACCGCCCTGGTGGGCGGCGCGACCGACAACGGCAACGTGGGAGCGCTCTGGGTGTTCACTGAACCGGTGGCCACGCGCTTCGTGGTCTCGGCGCCGGCCTCGGCCACCGGCGGCGCCGCGTTCAACTTCACGGTCACCGCGCAGGACGTCAACCACAATTCGTTCCCCAACTACCAGGGAACCGTGCACTTCACCAGCACCGATGCCGCCGCCGTGCTCCCTGCCGACACCGCCTTGATCAACGGCGGGGGCGCCTTCTCCGCCACTCTCGCCACCGGGGGCAGCCAGACCATCACCGCCACCGATACCGTGAACGCTACACTCGCCGGAACTTCCAGCCCGATTACGGTGTCAGCCACGGCAGTAACCCCGCCCTCGCCGGTGTCTGTCAACATTTCTAACTCGACTTACACGTTTGCCTACTTCGATCCCCGTGCGTACCAGGACTTGGGCGTCGTCAACGTCCTGGTGAATAACTTCCTCGATGGCCGCCACGCCTGTTACCTGGCCTACGTAGTAGCCACTAACTCTCTGGTCCTGGTCGATGACGCCGGAGACGCCGGCGGGCCCTATGCCGGGGCGCAGAACAGTCAGTGCGCCGTCTCCCTGGTCTCGGCCACGGGGGCCGGCGACACTCTGACTCTCGTATTGACTATCACCTGGACTACCAGCTTCGCCGGCGACAAGATCATCCACATGGCGGCCCGCGACATCGCGCAGAATAACTCCGGGTGGCATCCCCTGGGAGTCGTGCGCGTGCCGGGAGGCGCCCAAACAACGACCACTGCGGTAGTCTCGATGAGTCCCAATCAGGGAAGCGGCCTCGGCCCGAATCCATTCACCTTCAACTGGTCCGACACCCTGGGGTCCCAGGATCTGGGAGTGGAGAACATTCTCGTCAACAGTTCGCTCGACGGCCGCCAGGCCTGCTACCTGGCCTTTTCGCGTCCCGGCAACGTACTTTACCTGGTGAATGACAACGGCGACGGGCTGTTACCGGGACAGAGTCTGGCAGCCGCCGGAAGCCTCACCAACAGTCAGTGTACGGCAAGCTGGACCGCCAATCCCGCGACCGCTGCCGGCAACAACCTGTCGCTGACTCTGAACATCGCATTCACCGCGGCCTTCGCGGGAAACCGCGTCATCTACGTAGCCGCCCGCGACGTCAACGAAGCCAACAATACCGACTGGCACGCCATGGGCACCTGGACACCCCGGTAAAACAGGGCCGTGAGTCATTTTCCCTCCCGTTTACGTTGAAGGAGATAGGAGGGGTTCATGAAAACTGCCTGCCTTCTGTCCCTGCTTATCTGGGGCGCTCCGCTTGCCGTGGCGCAGTTCACCCAGCAGGCCGGCCCGCTGAGGGGCAACGATTACGTGGGACCGTCGGGTCAGGGCTATTCCGGCGCGCTCTCCGCGGATGGAAATACGGCCCTTGTCGGTGGGCCATTTGACAATTACCCAACCGGCGGCGGATTTACCGGCGCCGCCTGGGTCTACACCCGCAGCAATGGTGTGTGGTCGCAGCAAGGCCCAAAGCTCGTCGGTACCCACGGCCTGTTGGCCGCCCAAGGCTGGTCCGTCGCCCTTTCCGCCGACGGCAATACGGCCCTTTTGGGCGGACCTCGCGATGGCATAGACGGCCACGTTGGCAACGGAGCCTTTTGGGTGTTCACGCGCAGCAATGGCGTCTGGAGCCAGCAAGGCGGCAAACTCGTTCCCAGCGACGTGTCGCCCGGCGCCTCGCCCACCAGCGGAGTGGGCCAGTCCGTCGCGCTCTCGGCCGACGGCAACACGGCGCTCGTCGGTGGTCCCGGCGATAACAACTCCACCGGAGCCGCGTGGGTATTCACCCGCTCTGGCGGGGTCTGGAGCCAACAAGGCGCCAAATTGGCCGGTACCGGCGCGGCAGGCCCCGCGTCCCAGGGCGATTCCGTGGCGATCTCCGCCGACGGGAATACGGCTTTGATCGGTGGACCCCTGGACAACACCAACGCCCAGTCCGGCTACGCCACCGGCGCCACATGGGTATTCACGCGCTCCGGCGGCGTTTGGAGCCAGCAAGGCGCCAAACTGGTCGGCACCGGCGCGTCGGGCGGAGCGAACCAAGGCTTTTCCGTCACGCTTTCCGCGGATGGGAATACGGCCGTCGCCGGTGGACCGTCTGATACCCTGGTGATGGAACTGGTGGGACCAACCTGCAATTCCGGGTACGCATTCCTGCCGCTGAACTTCTTCTGGTTCGTCGCTAACGGTGCGGCGTGGGTGTTTACCCGCAGTAATGGCGTCTGGAGCCAGCAAGGCAACAAACTGGCCGGTACCGGGGGGGGATTCCCATCGTCCCAAGGCACTTCCGTGAGCCTTTCCGCCGACGGCAATCTACTCCTTGTCGGAGGCTCCCAGGATGGTCCGTCGAACGAGGGGTGCCCGGGTAATGGCGCCACCTGGGTCTTCACCCGCAGGAACGGCGCCTGGAGCCAACAAGGCAGCAAATTGGTCGAGGCCAATTTCAACGAGGGCCAAGGCCCGTATCAACAAGTTGAGGGGCTCTCGGCCGATGGCGGCACGGCGCTGATCGGCGGGTTTGGCGACGTATTGAACGACTACGCGACTGGCTTCGAGACTATGACGGGGGCTGCCTGGGTGTTCACCCAGCCGGCAGCCTCGCACTTTGCGGTCTCGGCGCCTGCCGCGGCCGCCGCCGGCGTCTCCTTCCCCTTCACGGTGACCGCGCAGGACGCCAACAACAACACCGTTTCGGGTTACCTCGGCACCGTGCATTTCACCAGCACCGATGGTGCAGCCGCTCTGCCCGCAGCCAGCACTCTGATCAACGGAACAGGCACCTTCTTCGCCACCCTTGCCACATCCGGCAACCAGACCATTACCGCGACCGATGCCGCCGTTGCAACAACTACCGGAACCTCGGGTGTGATTGCGGTCAGCTCGTCGGCGCACTTCGCGGTCTCGGCGCCCGCCTCGGCCATGGGCGGAACCCCGTTCAACTTTACAGTGACCGCGCTCGATTCTTCCAACCACACACAGACCGGCTACTCCGGCACGGTACACTTCACCAGCAGCGATCCCCGGGCTACGCTGCCCGCCAACGCCACCCTGGTCAACGGAATCGCCACCTTCTCCGCGGCGCTCCGGACGGGAGGCAACCAGACCATCACCGCTACCGATACGGCTAGCGCCGCAGTCAGTGGAACCTCCGCATTTATTGCCGTGACAGCCCTGACCCCGCCCTCGCCGGTGTCGGTGACTCCGGCGGCCGGGAGCGCGTCTAACTCCACTTACACATTCGTCTTCACCGATCCGCGCGGATACCAGGATCTGAGCGTGGTCGACATCCTGGTGAACGATTTTCTGGATGGCCGCCACGCCTGCTACCTGGCCTACGCCGTAGCGCAAAACACGCTGTATCTGGTGGATGACGCGGGAGACGCCGGCGGGCCGTTCGCGGGATTGCAGAACAGTCAGTGCGCCGTGACTTTGGTATCGGCCAACGGAAGCGGCAACAATCTGAACCTGGTGCTATCGATTGCCTGGAGCGCCAGCTTTGCCGGCGACCAAATCATCTTCATGGCGGCCCGCGACGTGCAACAGGACAACTCCGGGCTGGCAGCCGCTGGGAGTCGTGCGCGTGCCGGGAGGCACTCAAACCACGGCCACCGCGGTGGTGGGGATGAGCCCCAACCGGGGAACCGGGCTCGGCCCCATTGCATTCACTTTCAACTGGTCCAATACCATGGGCGCTGCGGATCCGGTAACCCAGAACATTCTCATCAACAGTGACCTGGATGGCAGGAATGCCTGTTACATGGCCTACTTACACTGCGCGAATTGTGCCCCCACCGACGTTGTAGTTCTGCAGAACGACAGCGGGACCGCATCGACGCAGGGATCGGGTCTCGACCAGAACGTGAGCCTCAGCAACAGCCAGTGCACCGTGAGTTGGGGGTCCAGCCCGGTGACCGCTTCCGGCAACAACCTGTCGGTGACTCTGAACCTGACGTTCACCCCGGCATTCGCCGGGAGCCGCGTGTTTTACCTGGCCTCGCGCGAACAGAACGACGCCAATAATACAGGCTGGCACGCGGTGGGAACGTGGACCCCGCAATGAACGTCACACATTGGTGGTGCTTAGGGGTGTCCGGCTTTCGCTATTCTTCTGTCTGCTTCCCAACGCCTGGGCCCAGTTTGTCCAGCAGGGCGGGAAACTGGTGGGTTCCGGCGCCGTGGCCTCGCAGCAAGGCTGGTCCGTAGCGATTTCGGCCGACGGCAATACCGCGATCTCGGGCGGCTTCTCCGATTCGGGCGGCAACGGGGCCGTCTGGATTTTCGCCCGCGCCAATGGCGCTTGGGTGCAGCAGAGCCCGAAACTCGTGACTGACGCGGGGTCCCAATTAGGTTCGTCGGTGGCCATCTCCGCGGATGGGAACACGGCGATTGCGGGCGGCATGTCCGACAACAACGGCATCGGCGCGGCCTGGGTTTTTACGCGCGTGAACGGAGCGTGGAGCCAGCAGGCCAAGCTGGCCGGCGGCGGCGCCGTGGGCGCGTCGGGGCAACAGGGCACGGCGGTCGCGATTTCCGCCGATGGAAATACGGCGCTGATCGGGGGCCCCGGCGATAACAACAACGCCGGCGCCTTGTGGGTCTTCACACGAACCAACGGGGCATGGAGTCAGCAAGGCGCAAAGCTCATCGGCTCGGGTGCGGCGGGATCTACGGGCGCGCAACTCGGGACTTCGGTGGCACTTTCCGCCGACGGCAATACCGCCGCGGCCGGAGGAATCGGAGACAACGAACAATCGGGCGCGGTATGGGTCTACTTCCGCAGCGGCGGGGTATGGACCCAGCAGGGTGTGAAACTCACGGGCAGCGGCGCTGTCGCAACGGCAGGCACAATCGTACTCCAGGGCACGTCGGTGGCCCTCTCGGCCGATGGGAACACTCTGATTGAAGGGGGCATCGACGACAGCAATTTCGTCGGAGCGGTGTGGGTCTTTACGCGGACGAATGGCGCATGGGCGCAGCAGGGCGGAAAACTGGTTCCGAGCGACGCGACGATTTCCGTGGGCAATTCGGTATCGCTTTCGGCCGACGGGAACACGGCCGTCATCGGCGGCCCGTTCGCGGGCAATGCCGCCGGAGGCTTCTGGGTATATACTCGCGCGGGCGGCGCGTGGGCGCAGAGAGGAATCCAGCAGTCCGGCGCCGGCGCGGCGGGAGCGGCGCAGCAGGGCACGTCGGTCGCGATCTCCGCGGACACAAGCACCGTGATCGCCGGAGGTCCAGCAGATAATGCCGGACTGGGAGCGGTCTGGGTATTTACGGAACCGGCGGCAACGCAGTTCACGGTATCGGCTCCGGCATCGGCGACCGCGGGTTCGCCGATCAGCTTCACGGTAACGACGTTCTCGGGATACACGGGCACGGTGCATTTCAGCAGCAGCGATCCGGCGGCCATACTGCCGGCCAACACGACGCTCACGGGTGGTACCGGCACGTTCTCCGCTACGCTCAATACCGTCGGCAACCAGACGATCGCGGCCACTGACTCGCTAGTCTCCTCGATCACCGGGACTTCGGGCGCGATCGCGGTGGGCACCGGAACTTCCCCGGTCTCGGTTGCTCCCGGGTCGGCCGGTCCGGCGTCCGGCAGCGGATCGAGTCAGTCCTTCACATTCACTTTCACCGATCCGCGCGGCTATCAGGATCTGAACGTCGTCAACGTGCTGTTCAACAACTTCCTGGATGGCCGCAATGCCTGCTACCTGGCGTACGCCAGACCGCTGAACGTGCTCTACCTGGTCAACGATGCGGGCACGGCATTGTTGCCGGGCCTCAGTAATAGCCAGTGCTCGGTGGCTGCCGGGTGGTCCGCCAGCGGAAGCGGCAATACGCTGACCTTGACGGTCAATCTGACCTTTACTGCCAGCTTCGCAGGCAACAAAGTCACTTACCTGGCGGCGCGCGACCTGGAGGGCGACAACTCCGGATGGCAGGCGTTGGGCACCTGGGGCATACCGGGCGCTACGACTTTCCCCTCGGCAAACGCTGTGAATCCGTCGCGCGGGTCCGGCTCGTCTCAGACATTCACGTTCACCTTCAGCGACACCAAGGGCGCCCAGGACCTGGGCATCGTGGACATCCTGATCAACAACTTCCTGGACGGACGGCAGGCCTGCTACCTGGCGTACAGCCGGCCAACCAACACGCTGTTCCTGGTGGACGATTCGGGCGCGACGTTGTTGCCGGGCCTGAGCAACAGCCAGTGCACCGCGAGTGTCACCGGATCGTCCACCAGCGGCAACACCCTGACCCTCAGCTTGAACATCAGCTTCACGGCCGCATTCGACGGTGACCGCGTAATCTACCTGGCGGCCCGCGATGCGACCGACGCCAACACTTCGGGCTGGCAGTCACTGGGATCGTGGACGGTGCAGTAAGTCACTTCTGCCGCTCTTCGAGCATGGCTCGCAGGCCGGCAATCTCGCGCTTGAGCTTGCGCTCGCGGGCCACCATCATGAGGACGTAGATTACGGTGATGACCCAGGCGGCGGTGAGGCCGTAGCTCAGGAATGTGTAATTGTGCTGGAGGAAGAGCTTCTCACGCTCCAGATCTTCGACGGAAACTTGGGCGAGCAGCAGGGGGATGGAAGTCAGTCGCATAGTCAGTACCTCAGATGGCATGCGCCATGCGGCGCAGCGAATCGATTTCCCGTTGGCATTCTTCCTGGCGCAGGCGGACGGCTACCATCACCGTCCCGACGAGAGCAATTGCCAGCATGTTCCACATGAAGTGCGTGGTCCAGTCGGGCGGAAAACTTCCGCCGCCCCAGAACACGGGCTGCGGATGCTGGGTTCGCCACCACTTGATGGAGAAGATCACGATGGGCACGTCGATGAAGGCGAAGATCGAAAACACCGCGGCGAAGGTGGCGCGCTGGGTGGGCTCTTCGATGGCGCGGCGCAGCATCAGGTAGCCGGCATAGAGCAGCCAGCAGACCAGCGCCGAAGTAAGGCGCGCATCCCATGCCCACCAGATGCCCCAGATCTGGCGGCCCCAGATGGAGCCCGTGACGAGGTTGCCCGCCAGGAGGGCCAGGCCAACTTCGGTGACGGACACGGCCAGGGCATCGTATTTGAAATTCTTGGTGATGAGGAAGAGCACGCTGGCTACGAGCGCTACCGCCGATGCTGTCATGGCGGAGATGGCCATGGGAACGTGGAAGAAGATGATCTTGAAGACCACGCCCTGCCGGGTTTCCTCCGGCAGTTGCGCGATGGTGTTGATATTCCAGACCAGGATTACCAGGGCAACCGCGCCCAAGAGATAGATAATTTTGTCACGCATAGTCGTCATCCTATCAAGACACACAGGCACGAATGCCTGTGCCACTACCCTACCAGCACAATCTCCACCAGGGCCAGCGAGGCCGCGGTATAAATCAGGTCAAAGCCGATCAGCATTTTCAGCCAAGTCAGGTTGTCGCCGGCCAGCGGCTTGCCCATTACCAGGCTGGAAGTCATCAGCATGGCGCCCATCAGGGCCGGAACCAGAATCGGATAGGTCAGCATGGGCAGCATCACTTCGCGTAGACGGATGTTCACGGTGAGGGCGCTGAAGATGGTGCCGATCACGGTGAGTCCCCAGGTGCCCAGCGCCATCACCAGCAAAATGGGCCAAATCTGCTGGCCGACCGGACGGGTCACGTTGTTGAAGATGCTGAAGACGGGGAGCGAAACCAGCTCCATGGCCAGCACCAGGACGTAATTGGCAATGGCTTTTCCGAGGTACAGGGCCGCACCGGAAATGGGCGCGGCCACCAGGGCATCCAGGCAATCGTTGGGCAGCTCGCGCGCGAAGCTGCGATTCAACACGAGCGTTCCGGCGAAGGCGAAGACAATCCACAGCAGGCCGCCCGAGATCTCGCGGGTGGTCTCGGCCTCGGGGTCGAAGGCGAAGCTGAAGAGCAGCAGGATCACCAGGGCGAAGGCGAACGAGGCGTTGATCGCCTCCTTGGTGCGGATCTCGGCGCGCAGATCTTTCACCGCGATGACGAAGACTTGCCGGAAAAAGTTCATCAGGACTCGCCGTACCGCGCATAGACGTACCCGGGATCGGCCACCATTTCGGGGGTACACGGGCCGTGAAATGCCACGTGGCCGCGGTTCAACAGCGCGACGTGCGAGGCCAGCTCGAGGGCTTCCCGCAATTGGTGGGTCGACATGACAATGGTTTTGCCGGCGGCGAGGGCTTCGCGCAGCAGGCGCTGCAGGACGGCGATGGCGCGGTCGTCGAGAGCGGTGAAGGGCTCATCGAGCAGCAGGAGCGATGGCTCATGCAGGAAGGCGCGGGCCACCGCCAGGCGCTGCCGCATGCCTCGGGAAAACTCGCGCACCAGGCCGTCGCG
>Ga0209415_10019736_pt1 | contig 10525 bp, 12 predicted proteins | sample PeaSoiSIISIP2007_FD_187696 | JGI IMG/M metagenome (GOLD analysis project Ga0209415, IMG submission 187696) | Peat soil microbial communities from Weissenstadt, Germany - SII-SIP-2007 (SPAdes) (version 2) | ecosystem: Environmental > Terrestrial > Soil > Wetlands > Peat | place: Germany... | reverse complement strand
GTCAGCCGGCTGGTGCTCGACAACTTCCCGCACATCAAGTCGTACTGGCAGATGATGACCGCCAAGATCGCGCAGATCTCCTTGCGCTTCGGAGCCGACGACATGGACGGCACTGTGATCGAAGAGAAGATTTACCACGATGCTGGAGCGACCACGCCACAAGGGATGCGGCGGGAAGAGCTGGAGCGGCTGATCCGCGCCGCGGGCCGCGTACCGATCGAGCGCGACACGCTCTACCGCGCCGTCACCCGGACCGAGACATCGGTTACCGTCGCAGTGTAGCGGCTTCGCTTCAGATTGAGACCTGCGCTCTGTGGGTTCTTTTCGGGCGCACTCCAGGCGCGTTTGCCGAGGAGGTTTTTCCCGCCGCACTTGTCATGGCGTGCCGCAGTAGCAAATTTGCCCGCGTCTGGTAGCCCTTGCCGTACCCCTTCAGCCATTCCAGAACATCAGCATCCAGGCGCATAGTTACGGCTTTCTTCGGCGGACGATAGAACTTGCCCATCTCAGCCTTGCTCCAGTCTAAGACTAGCGGGATGTCGGAAAAATCAATGTCCTCGTCCGGTTTTGCGGCGACCGCGGCGATGTCTTGTTTTTGCTCCTTGCTGAGCTTCCTCATGACCATTCGATTAGATCGTCGACCGACATGTCAACATCGCGCAGAATCGCACGCAGCAGGCCCGGCCCAATCGTTTCGCCCGAATGAACCGGCACGACTGTAGCTCGTCCGTCTGGATGCCTCAGGAAAGTGTGGCTGCCCTTGGTGCGAATTACTCGAAAGCCAGCGCGCTCGAGAACACGAATGACCTCCTTGCCCTTGATCCGGGGAAGGCGAGTCATATCGAGATTTGCTGTACGCCGACCAGTTCGAGCGAACCGCCAGCGGAACCTTCGCTTTCCAGGCACAACTCAACGGCTTCGCGCATCCGTTTCATCAGCGTGTCGAGAGTCTTGGCCTGCGTGTGACAGCCCCGAAGCGTGGGAACCGTCCCGACGTAGTAGCCGTCCTCGTCTCGTTCGATCACAACCGTGAATTTTCGCGGACTCTTCACTGTTGAACTCCGCTTGAATTTTACCACTTCGCACATCTGTCATTGGGTCTTCTGGGTTGCGCCGAGCTTCTGCAATTCCCCCACCGACGTATTCAGCAGATTCCGCAGCACGGCCACTTCGGCCGTGATCCCAGTTCGCAGCGCCGGGTCTACATCTGGCGCGAACAGGGGAGAATGATTCGACGGCAGACTGGTTCCCGCGGCCTGCGCTTCAGCGAACTTCTGCGGATCGGCGCCGCCCAGGCTAAAGTAGAAGCCCGCTATGCCCTGCTCGATGAAGCAGGAAAAATCCTCTGAGGGTGTGATTGGCGGGGCTAACACCACGTTCTTCTTGCCCAGCGCCGCCTCGAGCGGAGCGCGCATGCGCTCCGCCAATGCCGGATCGTTGTAAACGGAATCGGTTCCTTCGTATTGGTCCACCAGCGGCTCGCGTGGAGCCCCGGCCGCGGCGGCCTCTGCCTTGGTGATACGGGGGATGGCGGCCAGAATCTGCTTCCGCACGTCCTGCTTGTAGGTGCGCACGGTCAGCCCCATTTCCGCCTGGTCGGGGATGATGTTGTTTTTCGTTCCTGCGTGAATGTATCCGATGGTCAGCACTGCCATTTCGCCGGGATGGATTTCGCGCGAGGCGATGGTCTGCAGGCTCAGAATAGTTCGCGCCGCGATCACGATGGGATCAATGGCGGTCTGCGGCGCGGCGCCGTGGCCGCCCTTGCCATAAATCACAATGCGGATGGAGTCCGCATTGGTGTTGTAGGTGCCGGGAGTGATCGAGACCATTCCGGCGGGAAGCTCGTTGCCCACGTGCAAGGCCACGGCCACATCCGGCTTGGGGAAGCGTGTGAACAAGCCGTCACGGATCATGCCGTTGGCGCCGCCGATCGTCTCTTCGGCGGGCTGGCCAAGCAGCATGAGCGTGCCGTGCCATGCGTCTCTGCTGCGGGCCATGATTTCGGCTGCGCCGAGCAGAGCAGCCATGTGCAGATCGTGCCCGCAGGCATGCATGACGGGCACGTCGCGTCCGGCGTCGTCTTTGGCGCGCACTTTACTGGCGTAGGGCAGGCCGGTTTTCTCCCCAACCGGCAGAGCGTCGAGTTCGGTGCGCAGCATGATGGTTGGGCCGGTGCCGTTCTTCAGGATCGCAACCACGCCTGTGCCGCCCACGTGTTCTGTAACCTCATAGCCGGCGCTGTGGAGGCGAGCGGCCAGCTTGGCCGCGGTTTCGGTCTCGTGCGCTGAGAGTTCGGGGTTCTGGTGAAGATCGAGGTAGAGCGCTTCTGCGTCGGGGTAGACTCTTTCGATTTCGGTGGAAGTAGGGGCCTGAGCGGCAGCGAAAGCGCTGAAAGATGCCAGGAGCAACAGTGTGTGACGGATCATGGCTCCGGATCATATCGTGAGCGCACGGCAGCCGCAATCGGACATGGTGCTCTGGAAGGCGCCTGCAACGGCCCATTCCCGAATGTGTCCACCTGTGTTTCCGGCGGCTTAATTCCTCTGCTTGCGCTTTTCCGCCGGGTGTACAATTTTTGTAGACAGCTCCTGGTTGCGCGACTTCGTTCAGCAAGGCCGAGGCGCTCATGAACGTTCACGTTAGCTACCGTCTTCCTAAGAATCCCACCGTCGAGAAAGACATCCAGCACCAGATCGAAAAGCTGCGGAAACGCCTCCAGGTTTTCCGCCCTGAACTCATCCACCTGAAGGGCGTGGTGGAGGAGATTTCGCCGCGCGAAGGCACCAGCGTGACCCTCAACCTGCGCCTGCCCTCGGGCCAGTTGGCGGTGCAGGCCAAGGCCCTGGCGGCTGCGGCTGCGGTGAAGAGCGCGTTTGAAGACCTGTTGCTGCAGGTCAACAAGCACAAGGAGATTCTGCGGGCTTCGCACAAATGGCAGCGCGGCCGGCGCGGAGACGCAGCCCGCAATGTTCCTCCCGTGCAGGAAGTTCCGTTCGAGCAGACGCTGGCAGTGGTGTATCCACCCATGGTTTCGGCGGACGATGTCCGGACGTACGTGAACGCGAATCTGGCGCGGCTGGAACGCTTTGTGGAGCGCGAAATCTACTTCCGCGAGGCTCAGGAAGCGGTCGCTCCCGATACTCTGACCAAGGAAGAAGTCATTGATGAAACGATTGCCGCCGCCTTGGGCGATGGACAGGAAAAGCCCGAGCGGCTGGCACTGGAGCCCTGGCTCTACCGGCTGGCGTTGCGGGCCCTCGACGAACTCTGCCGGACCGACGAGAGCAACGGCCATGCGGTGCACCTGGAAGACTCGGCGCGGCCGCGCAACGTCAAAGGCAGCGACGAACCGGAACTGCAATTTCACCAGCCCGACGAGTCCATTACCGGTGCGACCGTCATTCCTGATTCCCGAATATCCACCCCGGAGCAGATTCTTGCTTCCGATGAAATGCTGCGGCTGATTGCCTCCGCGCTGCGCGATTTAGGGTCGGGGCCGCGCGAAGCCTTCATCCTCCACGCCGTCGAAGGCTTCAATGTGGAAGAGATCGTGGGCATCACCGGTCTTCCTGAAGAGCGGGTGGTTGCTTTCATCAATGCCGCTCGCGACCATCTGCGCCGCGCTCCCGGACTGGCTCGCGAGTTTCAAGGCCGTCTGATCCCCACCGGGGCGGCTTAAGCTCAACGACAGTTTTCAGGAGGCGACCATGACGATGACCCGCGAGCAAATCCGGGAACTGGCGCAATTCGAAGATCCGAAAGCCGGCGCCGTGACTTTTTATTTTCAGCCGGCCGCTCCTCGCAACAAAGCTCATAAGGAAGATGCCATCCTGCTGAAAGATCTGGCGCGCGAAGCGCTGCGCGGGTTGGAGGGTCACGGCGGTAAAGATTCCGCGCGGGCTGATGTGGACCGGGTTTTGCGCCGCTCGGGAGAATTCCTCAGCAACGGCAGTCACGGCAAAGCGGTCTTCGCCTGTGCCGCACAAAACCTCTGGCTCGAATATGATCTGCCCGCGACCCTGGCTGGAACCCAGCTCTGTGTGGGCCGCCAGTTCCATCTCAAGCCGGTGGCTCGGCTGCTGGGCGCATTTCCGCGGGTAGGTGTGGTGCTGGTGGACCGGCACCGGGCCCGCATTTTCGATCTTCGCCTGGGCGAGTTGACCGAACGCGAAGGCCTGTTCCAGCCGCTGTCCCGCAAAGGACGCAGCGACGGCTATGCCGGATACGATGGCGGCCACGCCCAGCGCCGGGTGAACGACGAGGCGCGCCAGCACTTCAAAGCGGTGGCCGGTGTGCTGAAAGAATCTCTGGAGAAGGGCCTGTTCGAGAAGTGGATTCTGGGCTGCCAGGAAGTCCATCACTCGCAGCTGGAACCTCAGCTCCATCCCTATGCGGCGCAGGCGCTGATCGGCCGTTTTTCCGCCGATGTGGCTCACATCACGCTGGGCGAGATCAAGGCCAATGCGCAGCACCTCGTCGAGTTATGGCAGAGCGAACGGCGCCGCCAGTTGGTGAGCCAGGTCCTCAGCCACGCGCGCAGCAGCGGCAAGGGCGTGACCGGCCTGCGCCGCGTACTGCACTCGCTCGAATTGGGAGAGGTGCAGACTCTGCTGATCGGTGAAAATTTCCAGGCGCATGCGGTCGAGTGCACCGCCTGCGGACATCTGGACGCGCACGTCGTGAGTCAATGTCCCGTCTGTGACAAGGCGACCCAGGAGGTGGTGGACGTGGCGGAAGCGATCCTGCCCCGCGTCATTCGCCGCGACATCGAGACGTTCTACGTAAAGGACGACCCTGAATTCGACAAGGTCGGCAATATTGCGGCGCTTCTGCGATTCCGGTCGGATAACGTGCAGCCCATCGCTTCTGGCGCCGCGGAGCAGCTAGAGAAGGCTGGCAAAGCGTATCCCGGCCGCTTGCGCCGCTTCGCCAGCCGGTGAACTCAGCCTCGCGCGGGCTTATCACCCCATGCAGATCATCCCATGAAGGTGTGAACTTCCGCAGTGCTCCGTGGTATTCTTCCGCCTTCACGTGACAACTCGCGTTGAATTCCTGCTGACGGGCGTTTACTCGTGACCGCGTGAATCATCGGACGAGAATGTGGCAAACGAATCGTCCCGGGAGGCTCTGTGACCGTTTCGCGCCGTGATTTCGTAAAGACTTCAGTTCTGGGAGTGGCTGCCGCCGGAGTGAGCGGACCGGCGGCGCTAGCCGCCGCGGCCGCCGGCGAAAATCCGCCACAAAGCGGCGCGGGGAAGCGCCCGATCATCGTCTGCGCCCAAAACGGCTTCGCCTGTGCGGAGGCGGCGTATGCCTTCCTGAAAGGCGGTGGCGACACGCTGGAGGCTGCCATCCGCGTGGTGAAGGGGCCCGAGGACGATCCCAACGATGATTCCGTCGGTTTGGGCGGCCTGCCCAACGAGGAAGGTGTCGTCGAGCTCGATGCCTGCTGCATGCATGGTCCGACGCGGCGTGCGGGTTCGGTCGGCGGAGTGCGCAACATCAAGAACGTCTCCATGGTGTCGAAGGCGGTGATGGAGCACACCGGGCACGTCATGCTGGTGGGCGAGGGCGCCGAACGGTTTGCGGTGGCGATGGGCTTTCCGCGCGAGAACCTGCTGACCGACCGCTCGCGCAAGATCTGGATGTTGTGGAAGCAGTTTAATTCGGATCGCGACTGGTGGGGTCCGGGCATCGCCGACCCGCACTGGCAGCCTCCCGCGCCTCAGTCCAAGCCGCAGGCGAGCTTGTGGCGCGACCGGATCGAGCAGTTGCGACAAGACGCCGCCGGCCTGGGAATTGCGCCAGAGTTCCAGTGGGCAGCGGTGCGGCGGGTTGTGTTTCCGCCGACCGGCACGATTCACTGTTCCGTGCTGAACGAGAAAGGCGAAATGTCGGGCATCACCACCACCAGCGGGCTGGCCTTCAAACTGCCCGGCCGGTGCGGCGATTCGCCGGTGATCGGCGCGGGGTGCTACACCGATCAGGACGTAGGTTCGGCGGGCGCCACCGGCAGCGGAGAAGAGAACATCAAAGTCGCCGGCGCCCATACCATCGTCGAGAACATGCGTCACGGCATGAGTCCGCAGGACGCCGGGATGGACGCGCTCAAGCGCATCGTGCGCAACTACAACAGCGATATGAACAAGTTGCGGTTCATGGACATGACGTATTACATCCTGCGCAAAGACGGCGCCTACGCCGGCGTGAGCCTGTGGGAGGGATATTCCGCCGGGCATCCGCATAAGTTTGCGGTGCACGACGGCACGCTGCGTTCCGAAGTTGCTACGCCGCTCATGAAGGGATACTCGCAGGAATGGCCGCCGTTCCCGCCCATCCCGGAGGAACTGAAGAAGGACTCGGAGTATTTGAAGTAAACGCGGTTAGGAGACAACCGCGATGCCCGCCTGTACTGCTGCCGCGACGAGCCTTCGATCCAACGTGGCAAGCGGCAGTTGCTGTTCTCGCGCAGTTTCCAGGTAGGTTGCATCATAGGCGGTCAACCCAAAAGCCTGTGCGGTGGTCACGATGCGTTGGATGGAGAGCTCGTGTCCGACGTTTTCGATGGATTGAGCCAGCAAGAGTTCCAGTTCGGCAAATGCCTGAGCGCTGCGGACTGTAGTTAGAATGCCGCGTTTTTGGGCATTCACGAATCCATTCGCCACCTCAGGGCGCCACAGGTGCGGGACAACTGCGCGGTCTCCCTGGAGCAGGAATCGCTGAATTCGTGCCGCCAGGGGCGCTATGGAAGGATCGATAAACCAGGCTAGAGCGATCGAAGCGTCCAAAACGAAACGCTTCACCGACGGCCCTCTTCAATCAGGTCCTTGACCGTCATACCGGTTGGGAGGGGCTTGGCGCTCTTGCGGATCTGTTCGATCCTTGCAAACACTTCTTTCAGATCAACCTCACTGCGGGCAGGCACCAGAAAAGCTGCTAGCTTTCCACGACGAGTGATCCCGATTCGCTCTCCGGAACTGGCGCGCTCAACCAACTCTGAGAGCTTCTGCTTCGCTTCAAAAAGGCCTATATTTTTCATAACCACCTAGATGAATATGCTAGATGATTTGAAGAAAATAGTCAAGTCCCTGAAGCATGCGCAGCTATTCGAGCGCGCTTAACCCTCACTCGGGGTGGATCATTCCCCGGCGGTCCCTTAGATCGAAGAAGCGCCGGACCCAGAGCCGGCAGGACCGTTGTTCGTAAGGACTGAAGCGTCGATCCCACCCATGCGCGTAGCAACGAAGTTGAAAGCCAACACCGCGGCACCTCCAGTCAGCCATCCTGACACTGTGTAACAAGCGCAGGCCGCCACCGCGGACAAGAGTCCTGACAGGAAGTGTGTCGGGGCAGGCAAATGAAAGTTGAAGTTGAGATGAACCAGCGGAGCAAGGATGCCGAGGGGTACTGTCATCTGGCTCGTGCCAGTGAGCAAAACCTCCGGGACATACAAAATCCCAAGAACTCCATAGATGATCGCGATGATCTTTGCGATCGGCATTACGCGGAAAGACGTAATTTGCATGTCAGGCGCTCCGATCTAGCACGGCCTCACCGTTACGGCAACTGCTACGCGAACTTAACCTTCACATCCGGCCCCTTCTCCAGGTGGATGCTCTCGATGAACCGCACCTTGCCGGTGCGCAGGGTCATGATGACAGAGGACGTTCGCGTGCCTTCGCCGAAGAAGCGTACGCCCTTCATCAAGGCGCCATCGGTAACGCCCGTGGCGGCAAAAATCAATTGCTTGCCTGGGGCAAGGTCCTCGGCTTCGTAGATGCGCTTCTTGTCTTTGATGCCCATGCGAGCCAGGCGTTCTTCCTGATCGGGCTTCACCACCAGGCGGCCGAGCATGTATCCATTGAGGCAACGGATCGCGGCAGCCGTGATCACGCCTTCGGGCGCGCCGCCCGATCCCATGACCGCGTGCACGCCCGTGCCGATGACGGCGGCGGCGATTCCGGCGGAAAGGTCGCCGTCGCCGATCAGGCGGATGCGCGCCCCGGCGGCTCGAATATCGGCAATCAGCTTTTCGTGGCGCGGCCGGTCGAGCACAATCACGACCAGGTCTTCTACATCGCGGTCCAGCCGCTTGGCGATATTTTTCAAATTGTGGGCAACGGGAGCGTCCAGTTCGACCGCGTCTTTACAGGACGGGCCGACGACAATTTTTTCCATGTAGCAGTCGGGGGCGTTGAGCAGGCCGCCGCGCTCGGAGGCTGCGAGCACGGTGATGGAACCGGGCGCGCCGGTGGCGCAGAGATTCGTGCCTTCGAGCGGGTCCACGGCAATGTCCACTTCGGGAACTCCGCTGCCGTCGGGAAACTCGGCGCCCACTTTCTCTCCGATGTAGAGCATGGGCGCTTCGTCGCGCTCGCCTTCGCCGATGACGATGGTGCCGCGCATGGGAATCGTGTCCATGGTCTTGCGCATGGCCTCGGTGGCGACTTCATCGCTGAGCTTGCGCTCGCCCTGGCCCATGGTGTGTGCCGAAGCGATGGCGGCAATCTCCACCACCCGCAGGAATTCCAACGCCAGGTCGCTTTCGATGTTTTCGCCGAAGCTGCGGGCTTTACTTTCTGAACGAGTCTGCGTACTCATCGGATTCCCTCTCGGTGCGCGTCTTAGCTGGCCTTGCGACGCCGCTGACTATAGCGCACTCCTGGGGGGTATGAAAAGAAGCGTTGGTCCTCATCGGTATACCGGATACACCGGATACCGCCGCCGTGATATTCTCCTGCCCTGATTCGGAACCCAGACCCGGAACCCAGACTCGGAACGAATACCATGGCTGATTCCCGCCCGCTGACTTTCCTGTGCATTACGACCTACGAAAAAGGCCAGGAATTCATGCGCGAGTGCAAGCGCCAGGGCTGCCGGGTCCTTCTGCTGACCGCCGAAAAACTGCGTGACGCCGATTGGCCGCGCGAAAGCCTCGACGATACTTATTATCTTCCGGCGGAAATCCCCATCCCCGACATCGTCAAGGCGGTAACTCACCTGGCGCGCACGCACAAACTGGACCGCATCGTCGCGCTCGACGAATACGATATGGAAACCGCGGCCACGCTGCGCGAGCATCTACGCGTTCCGGGCATGGGCCTGACGACCATGCGCTATTTCCGCGACAAGCTGGCCATGCGCATGCGCGCCCTCGATCGCGACGTGAGGGTGCCGGATTTCGTGCCGGTGGTGAATCACGACGACATTCGCTACTACCTCGACCACGTGCCCGGGCCGTGGGTGCTCAAGCCGCGCCAGGAGGCATCCGCGATCGGGATCAAGAAAATTCACGCCCCGGCCGAGTTGTGGCCAGTCCTTGAGCAGTTGGGCGATAAGCAGTCTTCGTACCTGCTCGAAAGATTCGTTCCCGGAGATGTATTCCACGTGGACTCGGTCGTGTCTGAGAACGAAGTTGTCTTCGCCAATGTCAGCCGCTACGGCAAGCCTCCCATGAACGTGGCTCATGGCGGCGTTTTCACGACCTTCACCGTGCCTCGGGGAAGCGAGGCTGACTCCGGGTTGCGCGCCATCAATCGTGATCTGATTGCGGCTTTGGGACTGCTCCGCGGCGTGGCGCACGCCGAGTTCATTCAGGCGCATGCGGACGGGAACTTCTATTTTCTCGAATGCGCGGCGCGTGTGGGTGGCGCCTACATCAACGAGATGGTCGAGGCTGCCACCGGCTTGAATTTATGGCGGGAGTGGGCGCGCATTGAAATCGCGGGCGAGGATGGGGAGTATAAGCTTCCGCCGGTTCGTGAAGACTATGCAGGAGTGATCCTCTCGCTGGCGCGGCAGGACAACCCGGATACGTCCGGCTACAACGATCCTGAAATTTTCCTGCGGATCAAGAAACACCATCATGCTGGGCTGGTGCTCAAATCTTCAGACCCGCAGCGGATTCCCACGCTGCTAGAGAGCTACGCCCAGCGTTTCGCACAAGAGTTTCTCGCGGTTGAACCTCCGCGCGACAAGCCCACCGCCTAGCTCGTGGGGCGCGGGCGCCCCCGCCCGCGACTGCATGCAGCACCCAACCGCGGATACCTCTAAAACAAATACCGCACGCTCAGCTGGATCTGCCGCGGCGGCTTGTCGCCGTAGAAGTTCGCCGACAGCACCTGTGCGAAATTCGATACGCCCAGAACGTGATTGGGAACGTCGAGGTTGGGATGGTTGAACAGGTTGAAGAAATCGCCTCGCAGCTGCAGGCGGTGATTCTCCCGGCCGAGCGCCATGCTCTTCGACAAACTGAAATCAAGATCTGTGAGTCCGGGGCCGGTAAGAGTGTTTCTTCCCTCGCTTCCGAATAGGGGCAGACCGGTTGGTCCGAACGCCGGAGGAGCGAACGCGCAGGGATTGAACCAGCTCTGCGGAACTCTGGTTTGCGTAGCGGGCGCATACAGGCAGCCGGGGTTCGCGGCTACGAGCCCAGGAGCGAATGGATTGCTTACCAGGTCGGGCCGGGCTGGATTGCCAAATGCTGCCGCAGCCGAACTGGCCCCTCCGGCAAGCACTACCG
>Ga0209415_10019735_pt1 | contig 10525 bp, 10 predicted proteins | sample PeaSoiSIISIP2007_FD_187696 | JGI IMG/M metagenome (GOLD analysis project Ga0209415, IMG submission 187696) | Peat soil microbial communities from Weissenstadt, Germany - SII-SIP-2007 (SPAdes) (version 2) | ecosystem: Environmental > Terrestrial > Soil > Wetlands > Peat | place: Germany... | reverse complement strand
CGAGCTCGGCGTCACCTACTGGTTCTACCTGTACATACCCTGGTTCTTCGCGCCGGCGGCGGTGGCGTTGCTTGGGGGGGCTCCTCGCTTCGAGCGACGGCCGCGCCGCCGCTCGAAGCTGCGGGGCAGCTGGGTCGTGTGGGACGGGACCCGTGGGGCCTGGTTGCTGAACCGTCCCAAGACGCTGTTGTCCGGAGGGCGGGAGAGGGCGCTGCGTTAGGCCGGAGCCGGGGGCCGATGCGGCTTGGCGGGGGTCGCCCAGACCGCCCAGGCGAGCAGGACGGTGGCGGGCAGGATGAAGATGCCGATCGAGAGCATCGCGAGGAGGTTGAAGGCTCCGAGGACGACGACCGTGGCGGTGGCGATCAGCGCGGCGACGCGGCTGCGGTCGCGGCGGGTCAGCGCGAGCGAGGGGTCCTCGGTTTCGTGACCGCTTCGCGGCCACGAAACCTGTGGGGGTCCTCGGTTTGTGACCGCTTCGCGGCCACGAAACCTGCGGGCCGGATTTAGTGCGCGCTTGGTGGGCGGGGTGTGGGTGTTTGTGCGGGTGCTGTCTAGGGAGCGGCTGGTGGCTGGGTGCTTGGTCGGGTCGCCTCGGGCGCGGCGGCGAGGGTGGGTGTTAGGCGAGGCGGAGCTCGTACTCGAGCTCGTCGTGGATGGGGGTGCCGTCGTCGCCTAGGAGGGGGATGTTGGGCTTGATCTTGCGGGCGTTATCGACCGCTCCCTTGTGTACGGCTCGGAGTAAGAGGCCGTGGTGCTCGTAGAAGCGCTGGGCGGCGAGGTTGTCGTTGGTCGTGACCAGGTGCAGGCGCGCGCACTCGCCGGCTCGGGCCTGGTCGATGACGGCCGCGAGCAGCGCTGTGCCGACGCCCTCGCGGCGGCGGAACGCCTCGATCGTGACTACCTCGCATGCGCCGGCGGCGATCTCGTAGGTCGCCAGGCCGAGCAGCTCCTCGCCCTCCACGCAGACGATTGCGGGCAGCCGTGAAGCGTCCCGTGAGCGCCCCCGGCTGACGATCGTCGTCGATCCCCAGGCGAGGCGCAGGTGCTCGGCGAGCCAGCCCCGCTCGCCGGGGCTAACTGCCCGCACCGTTCGCGCCCCGCTCACGCCGCGATCAGCAGCTGCTCGATCGAGTCGGCCGCCCGCGCCCTCGACGCGGTGATCAGGACGGCGTTCAGCCACGGGTCCTCGTCGGAGGGTGCGAAGCGCACCGGCATCTGAGTCGCCATCGCCTCGACCGCCAGCTCGCGCTTGACGCCGAGCACGCCGCCGCGGGCACCGGTCATGCCGACGTCGGTGACGTAGGCGGTCCCGCCCGGCAGCACGCGCGCGTCCGCGGTCGGAATGTGGGTGTGGGTGCCGAGCACCGCGGTCACGCGGCCGTCGAGATGCCAGCCCATCGCGACCTTCTCGCTGGTGGCCTCGGCGTGCATGTCGACGAGGATGTGATCGGCCTTCTGGCGCAGCTCCGCGACCAGCGCGTCGGCCTCCGCGAAGGCCGAGCGGCCCGCAGCCATGAAGACGTTGCCGGAGAGGTTGACCACCGCCAGGCGCACGCCGTCGCGCTCGACGATCGTGTGGCCGTGCCCGGGCTGGCCGCGCAGGTAGTTCGCCGGCCGCAGGATCCGCGGCTCGCTGTCGAGGTAGGGATAGATCTCGCGATGGCGGTAGGCGTGGTTGCCGAGCGTGATCGCGTCGACGCCGGCCGCGAACAGCTCGTCGGCGAGCTTCGGCGTGATTCCGAAGCCGCCGGCGACGTTCTCGCCGTTGATGACGACGAACGTCGGATTGTGGCGCTCGCGCAGCACCGGCAGCAGCCGCAGCAGCGTGCGGCGGCCAGCCGGGCCGACGAGATCGCCGCAGAAGAGGATGCGCGCGGCCGTGGACACTGCTCGCGAGCCTAGTGAGTATGGCTGCCGCGTGGGGCCGGCCCTCGGCCGCGGCACCCGCGCGGACTCGACCACGACGGCACGACTGGCCATACTGCGCGAGATGGGCACCGCACGCGCGGAGTACGCGGATGGCCTCTAAGCCGAGGCTCGGGCCGCCGGGGGCACGGGAGCTACCCCCGGAGGAGCTGCCGGTCGCGCCGCCGGAGCCGCTGGAGCCACCCCCGGAGGAGCTGCCGGTCGCGCCGCCGGAGCCGCAGGAGCCACCCCCGGAGGAGCTGCCGGTCGCGCCGCCGGAGCCGCTGGTGATCCCGCGCGGCGTGCAGCTGGTGCTGCTGCTTGTCTCCCTGCTCGCACTGTGGGTCGCCGCGCGCGCCGCCAGGCACGTCGTCGAGATCATCATCGTGGCGTCGTTCATCGCGCTCGTGCTGAACCCGTTCGTCGAGTTCCTCGGCCGCCGCGGCATCAGGCGGGGCTTCGCGATCCCGCTCGCCTACATCACGCTGCTGCTGCTGCTGGGCGGCATCGGCGTCGCGCTCGCGCAGCCGATCTCGAACCAGGTGACCGCGTTCCAGCACAACTTCCCCCACCTCGTCGCGCAGGCCAACCACCGCCTCAACAGCGTGCAGAAGTTCTTCAACAAGCACGGGATCCACATCCAGCTGAGCAAGCAGGGGCACACCGCGCTCGACACGATCCAATCGAAGGTGCTGAAGAGCTCGAGCTCGATCCTGGCCTTCACGACGAGCCTGTTGAAGAGCGCCGCCAACGCCGCCATCTCGCTCGTGCTGATCTTCGTGATGTCGGTCTACCTGCTCGTCTACGCGCGCCAGATCGGGACGCTGGCGCGCCGCTGGCTGCCCGATGCCGACGGCACTCCCGAGGACGACTACCCCTCACGCGTCCAACGCGCCGTCGCCGGATACGTCCGCGGCCAGCTCTTCTTCAGCGTCGTGATGGGGACGACCGCAGGCTTCTGCCTGTGGATCTTCGGCGTGCTCGGCATCTTCCCCGACGGGCGCACCTACGCCTTCGCCTTCGGCGCCTTCTTCGGCGTGATGGAGCTCGTGCCGTTCATCGGGCCCGTGCTCGGCGCGATCCCGCCGATCATCGTGGCGCTGTTCCAGAACCCGCTGACCGCGCTCTGGGTGGTGCTTCTGTTCATCGTCCTGCAGCAGCTCGAGGGGCACGTCGTCGCGCCCCAGATCTTCAGCCACGCGCTGCGGATCAACCCGCTGCTTGTGATCATCGCGCTGCTCTTCGGCGACGCGATCTACGGGATCGTCGGCGCGCTGATGGCGCTTCCTGTCGCGGCCGTGATCCGCGAGACGATCCTGTACCTGCGCCGCCACGTCGTGCTCGAGCCGTGGCGCCCGCAGGCGCCGCCGCCCCCCTGATGGACGCGCCCACGCTGCGGGCGACCGCGCTCGGCAAGCGCTTCGGCGATCGCGTCGCCCTGCGCGACGTCAGCTTCGAGCTGGCAGGCGGCGAGATCCTTGCCGTGATCGGGCCCAACGGGGCCGGCAAGACCACGCTGCTGGCACTGCTGGCCGGTGCGATCTCGCCGAGCGAGGGCTCGGTCGGAGCTCCCGCCGGTGAGCGCATCGGTTGGGTGCCACAGCAGACCGCCGTCTACTCGAAGCTGTCGGTGCTTGAGAACCTGCGGCTGTTCGCACGCCTCGAGCGCGTCGCCGACCCGGACGCGGCGGTCGCGACGATGCTCGAGCAGACCGCGCTGACCGATCGGGCCGACGAGCAGCTCGGCCGGCTCTCGGGCGGCAACCGCCAGCGCGTCAACATCGCCGTCGGGCTGCTCGCCGATCCCGCCGTGGCGCTGCTCGACGAACCTTCGGCATCGCTCGATCCGCGCCAGCGCGAGCGACTCTGGCGCTTCATCACGGCGCGCGCGCGCGCCGGCACCGCCGTCGTCTTCGCCACCCACGACATCGGCGAGGCCGAGCGCTACGCCGACCGCGTGCTCGTGCTGGCGGACGGCGAGCTGCTCTACAGCGGCCCGCCGGGCGAGCTCGGCGGCCGCAGCGAGGGCGACCTCGAGACCGCGTTCGTCGAGTTCCTGCGCGAGCGGGGGCACTGATGGCCGCGATTCGCTGGCTGCTCGAGAAGGACATCCGGATCCTGCGCCGCTCGCCGGTGCTGTCGCTGCTCTTGATCGTCTACCCGGCGGTCGTGGCGGTGCTGATCGGCCTGGCGCTCTCGCGCGGCCCCGGGCTGCCGCGCGTCGCCTTCCTCAACGAGATCCCGCCCAGCCAGTCGGTGATCAGCCTCGGCAAGACGCGGATCGACATCAACAGCTACGAGCGCCACCTCTTCCAGGCGCTCACGTTGGTTACGGTGAAGACTCGCGCGCAGGCGCTCGCCGACGTCCGCGACGGCACCACGCTCGCGGCGCTGATCATCCCGGCGAGCCTGCCGCACCGGCTCGCGAGCGGCGAGGAGACCGCCTACATCCAGGTGGTCTACAACGGCTCCGCGATCAACCAGGAGCTCGTCCAGTCGGCGATCGACTCCAAGCTCGGCCAGGCCAACGCGCTGCTCGCGGCGCAGCTCGAGAAGGTCGCAGGCAGCTACATCGACCTGCTGCTCTCCGGCGGCAAGCTCAGCTTCCTCGGCGAAACCTTCAACGTCCTCGGCCTGCGCGCCTCGGCGCAGGTGTTGAGCGCGGTGCTGGCGGGGCTGCCGGCGCACTCGCCGCTGCACGCGCGCCTCGCGCCCGTCGCCAACTTCGCGAAGATCGCCGTCACCAACCTCGGCACCTCGAAGGCGGTGATCGGCGCGGTCGCCGCGCCCGTCGTGGCCCGCAACCAGTACGTCAACGGCCGCCGCACACCGCTCGACTTCTACGCGGTCGCGGTCGCGGTCACGGTCTCTTTGATGTTCGTGTGCCTGCTGCTGGCCTCGGGCATGCTCGCGCTCGAGCGCGAGGAGAACACGCTGGAGCGGCTGCGGCGCGGCCTCGTCGCCCCGGGGGCGCTGCTCGGCGAGAAGGCGCTGCTGGCCGCCGCCGCCGCCACGGCGGTCGGCTTCGCGATGCTCGCCGGCATCGGCATCTTCGTGACGCTCGACTGGAGCCGCGCCGGACTCTGGCTGCTGGCCGTCGCGGGCGGCTCGCTCGCGTTCGCGACCCTCGGCGTGGCGCTCGGCGGCCTCGTGCGCGACGTCCGCGCGGCGTCGCTGCTGGCGCTGCTCGTGTCCTTCCCGCTGGTCTTCCTGGCACTGGTCCCGGCGGGAGCCGTTGCCTCAGGCCTCTACGACGCGATCCGCGTCGTCTCGGCCGTGTTCCCGTTCAAGCCCGCGTTCGAGGCGGTCGACGCGGCCGTCAACCGCTCGAGCCCCGGCGTGTGGGTCTCACTCGCCCATCTCGGCGCGCTGATCGCCGGCTTCGGGGCGCTCGCGCGCTTCGGCCTGCGCGGCTGAACTCCGCGCGGCGAGGGCTTCGCGCCGCTACCATCGATGTCGATGGCGTTCCCCGATACGCGCCTGCGCCGGCTGCGACGCACCGCCGCGCTTCGCGACCTCGTGCGCGAGACCGAGCTCACGCCCGGCCGCCTGATCGCGCCGCTGTTCGTCGCCTCGGAGTCCTCGCCCGTCGAGTCGATGCCCGGCGTCTCGCGCCTGACGATCTCGGGTGCGGTCGCCGCGGCCGGGCGGCTCGAGGCGCTCGGCGTACCCGGCGTGCTGCTGTTCGGCATCCCCGACCACAAGGACGCGGAGGGCTCGGGCGCGTGGGACGAGGAGGGCGCGGTCCAGCTGGCCGTGCGCGCGATCAAGTCCGCGCACCCGCGGACGCTGGTGATGACCGACGTCTGCCTGTGCGAGTACACCGACCACGGCCACTGCGGCGTCGTCCGCGACGACGGCTCCGTCGACAACGACGCCTCGCTCGAGCTGCTCGCGCGCACCGCGCTCAGCCACGCGCGCGCCGGCGCCGACGTGATCGCGCCGAGCGACATGATGGACGGGCGCGTCGGCGCGATCCGCTCCGAGCTCGACGCCGAGGGCTTCGCCGAGCTGCCGATCCTCGCCTACGCGGCGAAGTTCGCATCCGCCTACTACGGACCCTTCCGCGAGGCCGCCGACTCGACGCCCGCCTTCGGCGACCGGCGCGGCTACCAGATGGACCCGGCCAACCGCCGCGAGGCGCTGCGCGAGACCGAGCTCGACATCGCCGAGGGCGCCGACATCGTGATGGTCAAGCCGGCGCTCGCCTACCTCGACGTGATCGCGGCCGTGCGCGCGATGACGCTGCTGCCGCTGGCCGCCTACAACGTCAGCGGCGAGTACGCGATGGTCAAGGCCGCGGCCGCTGCCGGCGCGTTCGACGAGCGCGCAATCGTGCTCGAGACGCTGACCGCGATCCGCCGGGCCGGCGCCGACATCATCGTCACCTACCACGCGGAGGAGGCAGCGCAATGGCTCGCGCGGACGTGATCGCGGCGCCCAAGGTCCGCTCGCGCCGCGACGGCGCGGCGGTCGCGCTGGACGACCTCGACCGCAAGCTCCTGAACCTGATGCAGGGCAGCTTCCCGCTGGCGCCGCGCCCGTACGCGGCGGTCGCGGCGGCCGCCGGCTGCAGCGAGGAGGAGGCGCTCGCGCGCGTCACGCGCCTGCTTTCGGAGCGCATCATCCGCCAGGTCACGCCGATCTACGACACCCGCGCGCTCGGCTACGCCTCGATGCTGGTCGCCGCGAAGGTCGACCCCGTCCACCCCTGGGCGGCGGCGCGGATCATCAACTCCCACCCCGGCGTCTCCCACAACTACCTGCGCAACCACGAGTTCAACATGTGGTTCACGATCGCCGTCGAGCGCGACTCGCTGCTCGGCCTCGACGGGACCCTCGACGTGCTCGCGCAGCTGACCGGCGCGGAGTCGATCCGCCAGCTGCCGACGCTGAAGCTGTTCAAGATCCGCATGGACCTCGAGATGGAGCAGGGCACCGCCGCGCTCGCCAGCCCGGGCGTGGAGTCCACGCCGGCGCCGATCGAGGCGGTCGACTACGACGAGCGCGACATCGCCGTGATCCGCGCGACCCAGGGCGATTTGCCGGTCGTGCCAGAGCCCTACGTCCCCGCCGCGAAGGAGCTGGGCATGGGGGTCGAGCAGCTGCTCGAGCACATGGCGGGGATGCGCGAGCGGGGCCTCCTGCGCCGCGTAGCCGCGATCCTCTACCACCGCCGCGCCGGCTTCTCCGCCAACGGCATGGGCGTCTGGAAGGTCCCTTCCGAGCGGATCGACACGCTCGGGCCGCGCATGGCCTCCTTCCGCGGCATCTCGCACTGCTACCAGCGCCCGACCTACCCCGATTGGCCGTACTCGATCTTCACGATGGCCCACGGCCGCTCGAAGGAGGAGTGCGACGCGGTGCTCGACGCGATCGCCACAGACAGCGGCATCGAGGAGCGCGCGACGCTTTACTCCTCGACGGAGTTCAAGAAGATCCGCCTGCTCTACTTCACCGACGAGTTCCGCGCCTGGGAGGCCGCGAACTCGTAAGCGCCACGCCGCGGATCGCGCGCGATCCGTCCAATATCGTCTGGCAGGCAGTGGTCGCCTCCCGCACCGACTCCCGCTCCCGCGCGCTCTATGCGCGCGCGCGCGACGTTCTCCCGGGCGGCGTCAACTCGCCCGTGCGCGCGATGCGCGCGATCGGGCGCGATCCGCTCTTCGTCGCGCGCGGCGCCGGCGCCGAGATCTTCGACGCCGACGGCTTCGGCTACGTCGACTACGTCTGCTCCTGGGGCGCGCTGATCGCAGGCCACGCGCACCCTGCCGTGATCGCGGCGGTCACGGCGGCCGCGGCCGACGGGACGAGCTTCGGCGCGCCGACGCAGCGCGAGGTCGAGCTGGCGGAGGAGGTGGCGCGGCGCGTGCCGGGCGTCGAGATGCTGCGGATGACCTCCTCGGGGACGGAGGCGGCGATGACGGCGATCCGCCTCGCGCGCGCTCACACCGGCCGCGACCTCGTGGTCAAGTTCGCCGGCGCCTATCACGGCCACTCCGACGGCCTGCTCGCGCAGGCGGGCTCGGGGCTCGCGACGCAGGGGATCCCGGCCAGCCCCGGGGTACCGGCCGCGACCGCAGGCGCGACGATGGTGGTGCCGTGGAACGACCGCGACGCGCTCGCGCGGGCGCTCGATCGCGAGGCGCCGGCGGCGATCATCGCCGAGCCCTACCCGGCCAATATGGGTCTCGTGCCGCCGGCCGAGGGCTTCCTGGCGCTGCTGCGCTCCTGTGCCGACGCCTGCGGCGCGCTGCTGATCCTCGACGAGGTGATCAGCGGCTTTCGCGTCGCGCGCGGCGGCGCCAGTGAGCGTTCCGGCGTGCGCGGCGACCTCGTCGTGCTGGGCAAGGTCCTCGGCGGCGGTCTGCCGGCCGCGGCCGTCGGCGGGCCGCGCGCCCTGCTCGAGGCGCTCGCGCCGGTCGGCGCGGTCTACCAGGCGGGGACGCTCTCGGGCAACCCGCTCGCGGTGGCGGCCGGGCTCGCCACGCTCTCGCTGCTTGACGACGAGGCCTATGCGGAGCTCGAGTCGACCACGCGCAGGCTTGCCGAGGGCCTTCGCGCCGCCGCCGGCGGCCGGCCCGTCAGCGTGCAATGGCTGCCCGGCCTGCTGACCGTGTTCTTCGCCGAGCACGCGCCGGCGAATCTCGAGGACGCCAAGCGCTGCGACCTGGACGCCTACGCCGCCTGGTGCCGCGGCCTGCTCGCGCGCGGCGTGTATCCGCCGCCGTCCCAGTTCGAGGCCTGGTTTCCCTCGCTGGCGCACGGCGAGGCCGAGATCGAGCGCACGCTGCAGGCCGCCCGCGGCGCCTTCGAGGCGCTCGCGTGAGCACGCTCGCGCGCCTGCGCGAGTTGGTCGCGGCGGAGGGGGAGCCGCTCGCCGCCGGGCTGCTCGCGCGCGCGCGGCCGGGTGCACGGGCCGTGCTCGGGCCGATCGTGGCGGGCGGCCCGCGCACGAACGGACACACCGGCGAGTACGAGCTGCTGATCGAGGCGATCTACGAGGGCTACCTGCTGCACTACGGCGTCTCGCGCCTGCTCGCGAGCGGCGACGCCGACCTCTCACTGCTCGCCGGCGACCGCCTCTATGCGCTCGGCCTCGAGCGCCTGGTGGCGCTGGGCGATGTCGAGGCGGTGAGCGAGCTGGCCGACGTGATCTCGCTGTGCGCCCTGCTGGTGGGTCGCGGCGAGGACGCCAGCTGCGAGCCGCTGTGGCGCGCAGGGGCTCGCGCGGTCGGCTGGGGAGCCGGTGAGAGCTACCTGCGGGCCAAGGCTCTGGCGCGCGCCGGCGACTCCGCCGCGCACGCCGCGCTGCTCGCGCTCGATGTGCCTCCGGCCCTGGCATGACGGTATTCTTCGCGCCGGCCCGGTTCCCCAGGAGCGTAATTGGCAACCACCCGCAGGCCCAGCAAGTCCAAGTACACAGCTGATCGGGGCATCCCGGGCGCCTTCGAAGGCGAGACCGTCACGCGGCGGCGTTTCATGACGGGGACGGTGCATGGCGCCGGTGCCCTGATGACGATGGGGTTCGCGCTGCCCGCGCTGGCGTTCGCGATCGGGCCGATCTTCAAGAACGACTCGCTCGGCTGGCAGACGGTCGGCACGCCGGACATGTTCCCCGACGACAACTACGTGCCGGCGGTGATCGTGATCGCCCCGGGCATCGGCGAGGCCGGCAAGAGCACCGTCTACATTCGCGCGCGCAACGCGAACGTGGACACCACCCCGCCGACCCAGTACAACCGCTGGGTCGCGATCTCGACGCGGTGCGCGCACCTCGGCTGCCCGGTGCGCTGGGTGCCGGCGTCGGAGCGTTTCATCTGCCCCTGCCACGGCGGCGTCTACGACCTCCAGGGCGTTCGCGTCGGCGGTCCGCCGCCGCGCCCGCTCGACCGCTTCTTCACGCGCCTGCACGAGGGTTACGTCCAGGTCGGCCGGCGCTTCAGCGTCAACAGCGAGCTGCGGGCCTTCTCGCCGCGCGACCCGGGCGAGCCGCTCGACGGCATCGGCCAGTACCTCTACCCGTCGCGGCCGAGCGTTCGCATCTGATGCCGCGGATCAAGCTTCCCGCGCCGCCGATCCCGCCGCAGTTCCTGCCCCAGCCGCCACGCCCGGGCACCCAGCGCGGGCGCCCGCGCACGCCGCTTCAGAAGGGCGCCGAGGCCGGCAAGTCGGCGGTCGACTGGATCGACGAGCGCACGTCGCTGTCGGGCGGCGTACGCTGGCTGTTCTTCCGCAAGGTCCCCAAGGGCACCAACTGGTTCTACACGCTCGGGTCGGCGACGATGATCGCGTTCCTCTCGCAGGCGGTGACCGGCGTCTTCCTCGCGATGTACTACCGCCCGGATCCCGCCGGCGGCGCCTACGAGTCGGTGCGCTACATCACCAACGACGTCTTCCTCGGCCAGTTCGTTCGCGGCATGCACAAGTGGGGCTCCTCGGTGATGGTGATCCTCGTGTTCCTGCACATGGGGCGGACCTTCTTCTTCGGCGCCTACAAGTACCCGCGGGAGCTCAACTGGGTGATCGGCGTCGTGCTGCTGATCCTGACGATGCTGATGTCGTTCACCGGCTACCTGCTGCCGTTCGACCAGCGCTCCTACTGGGCGACGATCGT
>Ga0209415_10019733_pt1 | contig 10526 bp, 12 predicted proteins | sample PeaSoiSIISIP2007_FD_187696 | JGI IMG/M metagenome (GOLD analysis project Ga0209415, IMG submission 187696) | Peat soil microbial communities from Weissenstadt, Germany - SII-SIP-2007 (SPAdes) (version 2) | ecosystem: Environmental > Terrestrial > Soil > Wetlands > Peat | place: Germany... | reverse complement strand
CCGCTGGCGATATAGGCCTGGGTCCAGGCGGTGCTGTCGGGGCCGTTGAGCGCGAGGACGGCGGCGTCGATCCGGTCGAGGATCTGTTCGGGCGTCAGCTTGTCGGCACCGGAGGCGGCGCGGACCCTATTGGGCTCGGCATCGCCGATCCCCTTCTGGTGCCAGGCGGCGCGATTGACGTACGAGGCCGCGAGGTAGAGCAGCTTTACCTGATGCTTGTGCGCGAAATTGTCGAAGAACCAGGTCAGCGAATTCAGATATTCGAAGCTGTGCTGCGGCAACGAGAAATTGTTGACGCCCTGGGTTTCCAGGATCACCTGGGCCGAGGCCATCTGGAATACGTCGAGGATGCGGCGCGGGCTCTTGCCGGCTTCGAGGAGCCTGGAGAGCAATTCGAGAAACCCGGGCTCCGGTTCGCGAATGAGAGCGCGTTCGAGGCTTTGGGCTTCCTCGGGGCTCATTGGCTCCTTGTTGTCGGCGAGGATCGCCAACTCCTCTTTCGACGCGCCGCCATAGGGGATCGCCGACACCGCCTGCTTTTCGAGGAAGATCTTGACGACATTGCAGGCCATCTCGTAGGTCGAGTACCAGCGCGGGCCCACCGCGACGTCGAGCGCGCCGGCGTAGATGACGTTATGCGCGTTGTCCCAGCCGAGCACGTTGCCGAGATCGACCGTGGCGCGGGCGCGAAACGCCTTGTGGCCGGTCGTGTAGGAGCGGTTGTAGAGGGCGCGGTCCTGCACATCCATGAGGCCGGCGTGGCAGAGCTGGGCGAGGACCGCGGGGCGCTCGTCGGGGTTCGCCATCAGGCCGAGAAAGACGCGGTAGGCTTCAAGAACGTTGCCGCGATGAACCAGCGTCATCCAGTGGTCGAGGTGCTCCTGCAGCGGGCCTTCGAGCAGCTCCGGCTCCTGGTCTGGCCAGACGATTTCCGGCATCGGCGGCGGGCCGGGCGGCATCGACCAGCCGGGCGCGCGGGCGTAGTGGCCGGGCGCCTTCAGGATCTTCTGGTTCCAGATGTCGAGCCCGGTGGGGATGTACCAGATCGTCTGCGCCAAGGGCAGCGCGGCGCAGTCCTCGGGCACCATTCGGGCCAGTTGCGTCGCGGCGCGGGCCGACAGGAGACAATGGTCGTTGTTGACGAAGTTGACGTAGCCGTCGTCGATCCGCTCGTGATAGGGGACGTGGGTGTAGGGCGCGTGGATGCGCACCGCCTCGCCGATCATCTCGGTCATCGGCCGGCGCTGGCGCACCAGATCGTAGTAGACTTCGCTCGCGCCCTGCTGGTCGCGCGCCAGGATACGATCCTCGAGCTTTTCGTATAGCGCCTGCGGCTTCGGCGCGTTGGTGATCGCACCCTGCACATCGTTGGGCATTCGTCACACTCCTGTCTCACATCGCCAGGCCGCTCGCGGCGTCAGCGGTGTTCAGCATATCCCCGACAATCCAGACGCGGCAACGCCGCCGGGCCTTGCCGCCCGGATTGTGCTGGCTGTCATGCACGGTTCGTATGGCCGCGCCAGGCGGCGCGCGGCCGATCTACCCGCGCGCGTAGCTGCGGCAGACGAGACGCAGCCGGTTGGTGATGTGGTCGCGCACGTGCTGCGGCATCGCGGTCGATTCGCTCGCCCGCTTCCATTCGGGAGAGTCGGGAACCCCCGGGGAAGCGAGATGGTAGAGCGCGATGTATTTCGGGTTGCCGCCGTTTGTCCTGTAGCGGCGCGCGCACAACACTCCGGGGACGCGGGCGAGGGCCGGGATGTGCTCGGTGTCGTACCACGCGTTGAACGCGGTCTCGACCGCCGGCCCCGGGGTCATGCCGACCAACAGGAGCCCGCCGGCACCAGAAGGCGCGGTGGCATCGCCCGGAAGGATCTGCTCACCCTCATAGCGCAACAGCCGCTCGACCTTGCCCGTCACCCGCTTCGACCATGGCGACAGGTTGTCGCCGCCGATCGCGCGATAGGCCGCGCCCTGCAATACCGCAACGTTCTCCAGGTCGTAGGTGGCGACCGACTGCTTCGGATTGTCGGCGCCCATCCAGCGCTGCAGCGTGAGGAAACCCGGCACGCGCGCCCGCTCCGGGATGTGCTCCAGATCGTACCAGTCGTTGAACTCGTCGGTGGCGACATTGGTAAAATCCATCGCCGCGATCAGCGCACCCTTCGCCATGGCCGTTCCTCCTCTTCGAGCATTAGCAGATTTCTACGCCAACCATGGCAAGGTGTGCACCTGATAGATTTCGGATACACGTTGGACTGGCAATCCCGAAGGAGGCAGGCGATGCGGGCGGGACGGCATATCGCTGCGTTGTGCTGCGCCGGGTCGGCGCTGTTGGCGGCCGGGTTCGTTCTCGGGCAAGAGAGCGCGCCGACCGACTATAAGGGGGTCAGCGAGGAAGTCCTTGCCGCGATCGATCTCGCCCCGGAGGTCGACAGCCTCGCCAACCGCGAACTGCGCCTCAGCCGGGCGGTGCTGATGCCCGGCGGCCATATCGGTCTGCACAGCCATCAGGGTGATCCGACGATCGTCTACATGCTGAGCGGGACCCTGACCAACCACCATGACGACGGCACCACGCAGCACTCCCGGCCTGGTCAGGTCTTCGCCGAGTTCGGTCCCCGGGCGCACTGGGTCGAAAACACCGGTTCCACCCCGGCGATTTTTATCGTCGCCAACATTCATCGGCGGCAGTAGCGGCTCAGCCTACGGCGCCTCGGCGTAGAGCTTCAAATCGCCGACCAGGCCTTCATCACGCTCGATCGCGTAGTCCGGCACCTGCAGCGGGCCCTTCTTTTCCTTGACCAGCAGCAGGTTGGGGTCGCTCGTCTCGAAGATCCGCAGGTGGCGCCCCTCGACGGCGATCTCGGCGAGCTTTACCGTCAGCGGGGCCAGATCGAAGCGGTCGCTGGCGTCGACCAGCTCAACCAGACCCTCCGGCGTGATCCCGGCATCCTTCATCCGCTGCTGGTGGGCGGCCGCCTGGGCGGCCTTCTGTTGCGCCTCGGCGGCGCGCGCCATGGCGGTCGCGGCGGCCTCCTTGCGAAACTCGTCGAATTGCGGGCGCAGCCGCTGGACCAGGACGGCGGCCGGCACGTCGCGGGTATCGACCCACACCTTGGCACGGGTCCAGGTCCGCGCCAGCCAGGCGCGGAACGGCTCGCCCGCGATCTCCCGCAGTCGTTCCTCGCGGATCGTCGCAGCCCAGCGCTTCTGCTCCGGCGTGCCCGAAAGCTCCGGCCACTCGCGGCCGGCACCAGGCGTGGCGGCCGGCGGGCGCGGCGGCGCGGTGGTCGGCGCCTCGGTCGCGAAGCGTTGTTTCAAAAGTGCAAACTGCCGGCGGTATTCGTCTTCCCACTCGTCGCTTTCGTCGCTCGGCACAAAGCCGTGCCTGTCATGGAGGGCACGCGAGGTCGCCTCGATCGCCGCTTCGCGGAGCGCTTGCAGGTCCATCTTTCCTCCCCTCGCAATGATCAGCCCTCTCGTGGGGTGAACTGCGGATATTAGCGAGACCCGCAGGCGAAGGAAAAGGCGCCGTGGTGCCCCTCGCCCCATCCACCAAGCGCGCACCCCGGGGGCGGACCAGCATGACCGGCAGCACATCCTTCGCGCAGCCATGGTTCTGGTTTGTCGCCTACAAAAGGTATGCTAAGCAACCATAGCCTAGACACCTAAATTCGGGGAACCCCCTTGCCTTCCGAAGACGAGCGCCAGATCGGGTTTTTGATCTCGGATGTCGCGCGCCTGTTGCGCACCGCCTTCGATCGGCGGGTGCGCCGGCTCGGGCTGACCCGGTCGCAGTGGCTGGTGATCAACCGGCTGCACCGCCGGCCCGGCGCCACCCAGTCGGAGCTTGCCGAGATGCTGGAGGTCGAGAAGGCCACCGCCGGGCGGATGGTCGACCGCATGGAGAAGAAGGGCTGGGTTGAGCGCCGCCCCGACGCCACCGACCGGCGGGTCAACCGCCTCTTCCTCACCGCGGGATCGGATTTGATTCAGGTGCAATTGGCACAGATCGCCGACCGGACGGTGGATGATTCGCTCGGGCTCCTGTCGACGCCTGAACGAGAGCAGTTTTCCGAGTGCATGCGGCGGGTGAAGCGCCAACTTCAGGCGATGCTCGATGCCGAGCCCACCGCGGCATCCGCACCGGCCAAGGAACTGGTACCGTGATCCGGCGATGACCGGCGGTGCGTCGCGTGGTTCAGTGGCCGTTCAAGCCGGGCGGCATCGTTCCGGTGCCCCAGCCGGTCTTCTTGCCATGACCGGTCCAGCCCGGCGGCGTGGTGCCGCCGTTCCAGCCGTGCTTTTGTCCGTGACTGAAGCCGCCGGGCGTTCCCGAGCCGCCGCTAGCGCTGCTGGCAGCGGCCCCATGTCCATGACCATTGCCGGGCTGCGCGAAAGCCGGGGCCGTCATCCCGACCGCCGCCACCACCGCGGCCACCGACGTCAAAGCGACAAATCCCTTGCGCATGTGTTGTCTCCTTTGGGGTCAGCATGCGGCGGCAAACGTTTTAGACTGACTAACCTGCCGCTCCGGCGCTAACCCGGTGCCCGGCTCGGGCCAACGAGGCTCGCCCCGCCGTCGACGACAAGGGTCTGCCCGGTGATGTAGCGCGCCTCTTCCGACAAGAGGAACCGCACCGCATGACCGATGTCCCAGCCGAGCCCCTCGATCCCGAGGACCGAGGCCTTGCGCCGCGCCTCGCGGCCCGCGGGGCTCATCTGCCCGGTGTACATGCGCGGGGTGTAGATGGGGCCGGGCGCGACGCAATTGACGCGGATGCCTTGGGGCCCGTGATCCACCGCCATCGCCCGGGTCAGCGCGATGACCGCGCCTTTCGAGGTCGAGTACGCGGTCAGCCCGCGCGGCCGCAATGCCGAGATCGAGGAGACGTTGACGATGGCGCCGCCCTTGGCGGTTTCGATCATCGCCGGGATCGCAAAGCGCGAGACGAGAAACATGCTGTCGACATTGACCTGCATGATCCGCCGCCAATCGGCGACCGCGGTATCGACGACGCTGCCGCGCCCGCCGATCCCGACATTGTTGTCGAGAAGATCGAGCCGGCCGAACCGGGCGAGCGCTTCATCGACGATCGCGCGGCACTGCGCCTCGTCGACGACGTCGGCGACGAAGGGCTCAGCGGTGCCGCCCTCGGCTGCAATCATCGCCACGGTCTGCTCGGCGGCCTCGCGCACGATGTCAACGACAAGCACCCGCGCGCCGGCGCGGGCCAGCAGCATCGCTGCGGCGCGGCCATTGCCGATCCCGTCATCGGGCGCCCCGCCGCCGGTGACGATCGCCACCTTGCCCAAGAGGCCCAAATCGTCTGTGGGAGATAGCGGATCGCTCATGCTGGTTCTCGCTCGTCAGAAAGCGCTACGATACGAGTGGCGCCGGCCGAGCGCCATGGCGGCGCAAGGATCCTGGTCTGATTGGATGACGATGCAAGGCGCCGTTCCTCTCGGTGTCGTCCCGGCGCATGCCGAGACCCTTTTCGGACATGGATACCGGCGTTCGCCGGTATGACAAGACAGGTGCTGCGGCCGGTGCCTCGTCTTGCCCCCGTAAACCAAGTGTCGTGGGAGCGCAGAGCGTTCCTTGGGACGATCGCCGGGGTAGCCGCAGCGTCATTCGCAACGAGTTTGTCGGCCCAATCTCGCCCCGTATTGGTCTTCGCCGCCGCCAGCCTCAAGACCGCGCTCGATGGGATCGCCGGGCAATGGCGCAGCGCCGCCGGCAAGCAAGTGACGATCTCCTATGCGGCGAGTTCGACCCTCGCCAAGCAGATCGAGAACAGCGCGCCGGCCGACCTCTTCATCTCGGCCGACGAAGATTGGATGGATTATCTGCAGGATCGCCAGCTTATCGATCCCAAAACCCGCATCGACCTGCTCGGCAACACTCTGGTCCTGATCGCACCGAGGGACAGCGCCGCAGGCGTTGCGATCGCGCCCGGCTTTCCGCTCGCCGCTCTCCTCGGCGACGGGCGTTTGGCGATGGCGGACCCGAGCGGCGTCCCTGCCGGGCGCTATGCCAAGGCGGCTCTCAATGCACTCGGCGTATGGCAGACGGTCGCCGGACGTATCGCCGCGGCCGAGAATGTCCGCGCCGCGCTCCTTTTGGTTGCGCGGGGCGAAGCGCCGCTCGGCATCGTCTACCGCACTGACGCGGCCGCCGAGCCCGCGGTCCGCATCGTCGGAACTTTTCCCGCCGACAGCCATCCACGAATCGTCTATCCGATGGCGTTGACCCGCGCCGCCGACCCCGAATCTCCCGCCTTCGCCGCGTACCTGCGCGGGCCCGCCGCCGGCGCGCTGTTCGCGGCTGAGGGCTTTACCGTGCTCGATACCCCACGGTGAGCGCATTCCTCTCGTTTTCGCCCGACGAGGTGACCGCGATCCGCCTGTCGCTGAAGGTGGCGTTGTGGGCGACGCTGTGGAGCCTGCCGATCGGGATCGCGGTCTCGCTCCTCTTGGCGCGCGGGCGCTTCTGGGGAAAGTCGCTGATGAACGCGGTGGTCTATCTGCCGCTGGTCATGCCGCCGGTCGTCACCGGCTATATCCTGCTCCTCTTGTTCGGCCGGAAGGGGCCCCTCGGGCGCCTCCTCGCCGACACTCTCGGCATTGTCCTTGCGTTTCGCTGGACCGGCGCCGCCTTGGCCTGCGCGGTCATGGGGTTTCCGTTGATGGTGCGCTCGATGCGGCTGTCGATCGAGGCCGTCGACCGCCGGCTCGAGGATGCCGCGGCGACACTCGGCGCCAATCGGTTCTGGGTGTTCGCGACGATCACTCTACCGTTGATCCTCCCGGGGATCGTCGCCGGGATGATCCTTTCTTTCGCCCGCGCGCTCGGCGAATTCGGTGCGACGATCACCTTCGTTTCGAACATCCCCGGCGAAACCCAGACCCTCCCGGTCGCGATCTATACGCTCCTGCAGGTTCCCGGCGGCGATCTCGCCGCGTTCCGGCTGACGCTCGTCTCGATTCTGATCTCGCTCGCCGCGCTCCTTGCCTCCGAGGTGCTGATCGAGCGCGCGTCGCGTCGCATTCACGGGCTCTGACATGCTTGAGGTCGCGGTCGCGCACCGTTTCGGGAGCTTTACCCTCGACGCCGCGTTCAGGAGCGCCGGCGGTCTGACCGCGCTCTTCGGCCGCTCGGGCGCCGGCAAAACGACGCTGATCAACGCGATCGCCGGGCTCCTGCGCCCCGAGCGCGGCCATATCATCGTCGATGGCGAAATTTTGACCGACACCGAGCATGGCATCTTTGTGCCGGCGCGCCGCCGCCGCGTCGGCTATGTGTTTCAGGAGGGGCGCCTGTTTCCGCATCTCAGCGTGCGGCAGAACCTGCTTTACGGCCGCTGGTTCGCGCCGAAAGGCGGGCGCGCCGGCGAAGTCGAGCAGATCGTCGACCTCTTAGGCATCGGCGCGCTCCTCGACCGGCGGCCGGCACACCTGTCGGGCGGCGAAAAGCAGCGAGTCGCGATCGGCCGGGCGCTGCTTGCCCGCCCGCGCCTGTTGGTCATGGACGAGCCGCTGGCCTCGCTCGACGAAGTGCGCAAGACCGAAATTCTGCCGTACATCGAGCGGCTGCGCGACGAAGCCGGGGTGCCGATCGTCTATGTCAGCCATCAGATCGCCGAGGTCGCCCGCCTCGCCACCGATCTCGTCGTCCTCTCCGAGGGCCGCGTCGCCGCGATCGGCCCGACCGCCGCGATCATGGGGCGGATCGACCTCTTCCCGCTGACCGGGCGCGCCGAAGCCGGCGCCATCCTCGCGACCAGGGTCGCCAGCCACGATCCTTCCTTTGGCCTGACGACGCTGCGAGCCGCGGCGGGCGAATTGCGGGTGCCCCATCTCGAGCTGCCGGTCGGCACGGCGCTGCGGGTCCGCATTCGCGCGCGCGACGTGATGATCGCGCTCGCGCCCCCTGAAGGACTGAGCGCACTAAACATTTTGCCCGGAACCGTCGCCGAGATCGGCCGCGCCGACGGGCCGATCGTCGAGATGCGCCTCGATTGCGCGGGCGAAGCCCTCGTCGCCCGGCTGACCCGGCGCTCGGTCGAAACGCTCGGCCTCGCTCCGGGACGCACGGTCTACGCCGTCATCAAGAGCATCGCCTTCGACCACCACACCTTCGCCGGCAGCGCCCCCCAATCACCCGGCGCCGACGCCGAAACGCGGCACGGATGACCTGCGTGCGCAAGGCCGGGTTGCGGACGCATAAGGACCGGCGAGCCAACCCGTATGACGAACGGCCGATGCGCTTCTAAAAATGAAGGGCGGCGAGATGCCGCCCCCGATGGCTCGTTCTTACTGACCGGGCGGCTTGTAGGCGCCACGAATCTTGCCTGCCCTCTCCCGAAGGCCCTTAACCTCATCCATCGTGAAGAGGCGCGTCAGTTCGACGTGATGAATGGTCCCAGCGGATACCGCAACACCGGATATAACGGGTGCCATTGCGGGGTCAGTCACGTCGAAAATCACCATCACACCGGGACCGTTGGTAGCTCTCCCGTACATCCCGACAAGCTTGCCCCCGGCAGCCGCAAGCAGTTGTTCAACTGCCGCCTGGCGGTTGGTGTTGGGGTTTTCCCGCATCGCGTTAAGGGCTTGCGGTGTATAATCCGCCGTCAAGCAAAACAGCATAGCCGGCCTCCCTCTAATTTGTTGTGGGTAGCGCGGCCAACCTAGGCTCTATTTTCGCGATCATCAAGTCCACCAACCAGCGACCAGGGAGGACGATGGCTGTCTGGCCGGCGAGGCTTGTTAGGCTTCGCTTTTATCGGTAATAGAACGAGAAGCTCTACTCCGTCAGGCAAACGTCTATGCAAGCCACCTGACCTACTGCGGGTTGTCGCCACCTTGCCTCGATGCTCGCTCAGTCGACCTTCAGGAGTTCGACGTCGAACATCAGCGTCGCGTTGGGCGGGATGACGCCGCCGGCGCCGCGCGCACCGTAGCCGAGATCGGGCGGGATGATCAGGGTGCGCTTGCCGCCTACCTTCATCCCGGCGACCCCTTCGTCCCAGCCGCGGATCACCTGCCCCGCGCCCAAGGCAAAGCTGAACGGCTGGCCGCGGTCGAGCGAACTGTCGAATTTGGTGCCCTTGGCGTCGTTGTTGTAGAGCCACCCGGTGTAGTGGACGCTGACCTTCTGACCCTTGGTCGCTTCCGCGCCGGTGCCGACAGTGGTGTCGGTGTATTTGAGGCCGTCCGCCATCTCGGTCATCTTGGCTGGTGCTCCCTGCGCCACGGCAGGCGGCGCGGCTAGAGAAAAAACGACGAGCGCCGCCGTAGCGGCGCTGACATGGATCAGTTTCATGGGTGAGGGTTGTGTTGTATCTGTTGCGTGAAGAAGGAGGGCAAGGCCTATGCCCGGCGGCATCCTGAACGAGACGATCCTTCGCGTCACGGACATTCTCGGGCCCGCGCTCGATCGCATTCACGTGGAGCGGGCGGTCGTCGGCCTCTTTTTCACCGGGGTCAAGCTGACATCCGGCACCGCCGGAACCTGCGCGACGCCGCGCGACGCCGCCCCCGGCGACATCTGCTGCCCGATATCGGCACACCGCGTCGCCTTCCGTCGCCTTGCAGGGCGTCCGGCATCGGAGCTGATGCGCGAGGCGCTGGCCGATAACGGTCTCTCCCGCGCGGTCGGCATCGCCACCTTGAATGCGCTGGCCGAGGAGTGCTGGCGACGCCGCCCCGCTCCCGGGATCGAGCTGCTGCCCGGCGCCGACGCTTTTGACGCGAGCGAAATCCGCGACGGCGAACGGGTGGTCCTCGTTGGCGCCTTCATCCCGTTTCTGAAAGAGCTGAAGCGGCGCCACCTGTCCTATCTCGTGTTGGAGCGCAGCCCGGGTGCGCTCAAGCCCGAGGAGATGCCGTTTTACCGCCCGGCCGAATTGGCGCCGGAGGTCGTGCCGACCGCGGACGCCTTACTGATCACCGGCTCGACGCTGATCACCGACACGCTCGAAGACCTGCTCGCGCTCGCCAGCCCGAGAGCGCGCGTTACCATCGTCGGCCCGACCGTCGGCATGCTGCCCGACCCCTTCCTCGCGCGCGGCGCCGATATTCTCGGCTCGGTGCGCATCACCGAGCCCGACGAATTTCTCGACCTGCTGGCGGAGGGCGGTTCAGCCCCGCATTTCCTCGGGCAGAGCGCCGAGAAGATCGTCTTGGCCCGGCGTTCGGCGGCCGCCGCGAAGGTCGCCTGAAACACAGCAACCGTCATCCCGGCGAAAGCCGGGACCCATCCTTCCACCAACTCGCAAGCCGACAAATGGGTCCCGGCTTTCGCCGGGATGACAATAATGGGGGTAGCCGAGAGACGGCGCGGATTTATGATCTAGCCAATTGGGAGCGAGGGAGGAAACCATGACGGAGCGGCTCGGCGGCGGCGCGTGGACCTTCGAGGTCCAGGAGAACTGGGCGAAAATCCCGGACGAGATCGTGCTCGGCGATTGCGCCGCGGTCGGGGTCGACAGTCATGACAACGTCTATGCCTTCAACCG
>Ga0209415_10019732_pt1 | contig 10526 bp, 10 predicted proteins | sample PeaSoiSIISIP2007_FD_187696 | JGI IMG/M metagenome (GOLD analysis project Ga0209415, IMG submission 187696) | Peat soil microbial communities from Weissenstadt, Germany - SII-SIP-2007 (SPAdes) (version 2) | ecosystem: Environmental > Terrestrial > Soil > Wetlands > Peat | place: Germany... | reverse complement strand
CGGTGTCCCCCCAGCGTGCGGATTGAGGTCATTTTTCCGGCCTTCGCCCACCGGGTGACCGTCTTGGGGTCGACACGGAACATCGTGGCGACCTCCGCGGGCGTCAACAGTGGCTCGGCCTCTGGTGTACGTGCGGACATGTGTGTGGCCTCTCCTCCTGGACCAATGTTGCGATCCTGCTCTCTTGTTTGCCTGGTGCTCCGTGGGGAGCCTGTCGGGGATGTCCTATATGGCCGACAGGGACCATATTGCCATCACCAGCCGTGACGCGTCGACCACCAGGCGCGAGTTTTCTGTACCGGGATGCCCAGCTCCTCCGCCGATCACTATCACTCACGGTGAGTCTAGCGATACTTATAGTCGCATCGCGCCAGATTCGGAAATAGTGCCCGGGAAGTGTCCGCTGGGCCGGTGCGGTACTCAGTTCGCCATCTCGTATTCGGCGAACGCGCGCCAGCGGCTGTGCGCGCGCTTGTACATCGCGACCGCGAGCTCGCGCTCGCCCTTGGCTACCCCCTCAATGGCCGCGGCGATCTCCGCGGCCGACTGATCTCTGCTCAGAGCGTCGTCGCTGAGCAGCTGGACCAGCCCTCCGTAGTCCAGCTCTACCAGCGAATAAGGGTGGAAATCTTCGAGCCAACGGCCCACCTCCGCGAGTTCGGCCCCGGCTCGGGCCGGATCCCACGTGACGCCGGCGAAGCCGGACGGCAGGCCGCGCAGCGCCGCCAGGCCGCGGGCCACCCGCTTGCGGGCCCGAGACATGGGTGTGGTGTACACCAGCGTCCGGGTCGCGGACGCGGTTTGCGGGGCGGACGGCCGCGTGGCGCCCGGTCCGAGCGCCAGCCACCGTTCGGCCGCCGCGAATGGGACGAACCAGGCCAGCGGCACGGTCCAGACGCTGGCCTGGATGTGCAGCCTGGTCGCCGGGCCCGGCCGCCCTTCCTCGGCCAGCCGGGCCAGCGCCGTCATCGTCTCGTGGTCATCGTGGTCCGGGATCACGCCAGGTAGCGCCGAGCCCGCGGTCGAGAGCATGCGCCCGTAGGCCAGCAGGCAGCGCAGCCTGGTCTGCCACGGGCACACGTAGGTGACGCCGTCCGCGCGGCGGACGTAGGCGTGCTCGCTTTCCTGGTCGGGCAGCACGATCTGGGGAGCCGCGATCACCCGGTGCAGAGCCTCGGCCTGTTCGACAGCGAGCGAGTCGCGCTGCCTCGGCCGGGCCGAGGAAGCCGCGTAGGCTACCCATCTGGAACGGTCGGGCTCGTGGAACGCCGCGACCGGCTCGTAGATGCGGAGATACGCGGCGTAAGTCATCACTGTCGTATCGTGACATACCAGAACGCCGCAAAGATGGTACTCAAGGTAACGAGATTATCTCTACTGTGAGTTACCGGCCAGTACGGATAGCATCCGGCTCCTCCGTCCGGGCTCCCCGCTCGCGCACGCAATACGCTTGTTCACGATCCCGGTTCAACCAGGACCCGGGGACAGGAGGAGGAGAGTCACTACCGTGACCAACGTCTTCGCGACGTCCCACAGGGACAACGGCTCTGCCGGGGAGGCGGACCACGAGCAGGTCGTCTTCTGCCAGGACACCCCTACCGGGCTGCGGGCGATCATCGGCATCTACTCCACTTCGCTCGGCCCCGGGCTGGGCGGGACCCGGTTCTACCCGTACGATGGCGAAGGCGCGGCCCTCGCGGACGTGCTGAGGCTGTCCAAGGCCATGGCGTACAAGAACGCGCTGGCCGGCCTGGATCACGGCGGCGGGAAGGCGGTCATCATCGGCGACCCGGCCCAGGTGAAGACCGAGGCGCTGCTGCGCGCCTACGGCCGCTTCGTGGCTTCCCTCGGCGGCCGCTACATAACCGCGTGCGATGTGGGCACCCGCAGCGAGGACATGGACATCATCGCCAGGGAGTGCCGCTACGTGACGGGCCGCACGACCGCTCACGGCGGCGCGGGGGACTCCTCGGTCCTCACCGCCCTCGGCGTGCTGTACGGGATGCAGGCGGCGGCGGAGCGCGCCTGGGGCAGCCCCGGCCTGCGCGGCCGGACCGTGGGCGTGGAAGGAGTCGGGAAGGTCGGCCGCCGGCTCGTCGGCCATCTCATCGAGGCCGAGGCTGACGTGGTGATCTGCGACGTCAATACCGAGGCAACCGAGGCCGTCCGGGCCCGCTACCCGGAAGTCCGTGTCGTGCCCGGCATCGACGCGCTCGTCGCCGCGGACCTGGACATCCTGGCCCCGTGCGCGCTGGGCGGCACCCTGACCGAGCGGGTCGCCGCCGGGCTGACGGCGCGCATCGTCTGCGGCGGGGCCAACAACCAGCTCGCCCACCACGGCGTGGAGAAGCTGCTGGCCGACCGGGGTGTCATCTACGCGCCGGACTACGTGGTCAACGCGGGCGGCGTCATCCAGGTGGCCGACGAGCTGAGCGGGTTCAACTTCGATCGGGCCCGGGCCGCCACCGAGCAGATCTTCGCGACCACCGCGAAGGTCCTGTCGATCGCCGACGCCGACGGAGTGCCCCCGTCCGTGGCCGCGGATCGTCTCGCGGAGCGGCGGATGTCCGATGTTGGCCGGCTGCGCAGAATCTGGCTCGGCGCGATGGGATCTGCGTAGGCATCAGTGACGTAAAGCGGGTACGGTTGTACCTGTACGGATGCTGGTGAACGTCGCGCTCCCCGTTTGCGGGGCGGCGGCGGCGTCGTATGACGCACAAAAGCCAGCGAGGCGGAGATCATGGGGCCTGACTGGCTCCGGACGTTCGAGGGGGTCGAGCCAATGGGGCGCGGCCGAGCCAAGGCCAAGCAGGTTAAGGTCGCCCGTCAGCTCAAGTACAAGAGCGACGACACGGACCTCGACCGGCTGCGTGCGGAGCTAGGTGTCGGCGCGGACTCCCGCGATGGTAATTCCGCGGGGGACTACGACGACGAAGACGAGGATCCGGGATCCGCTGAGGACGACTGGTAAGACACCAAGGACTTCTGGCGGTCCGGAGAGCGGTCAGGATCCGACGCTCAGGCCGTCGAGCACGTGCTTGCCGCGACCGTCGTCGGCGACCGGGATCGGGTACTGCCCGTCGAAGCAGGCGCGGCACAAGCGGCTGGCCGGCAGCCCGCTCGCCTCGGTCAGTCCCTCGAGCGACACGTAGCCCAGGGAGTCCGCGCCGATCGAGGCGCAGATCTCCGTCGGCGACAGGTGGCCCGCGATGAGTTCAGCGCGGGTCGCAAAGTCGATGCCGTAGAAGCAGGGCCAGGTCACAGGCGGGGACGCCACGCGCACGTGCACCTCGGCGGCGCCCGCTTCCCTGAGCATGGCGACGAGCGCACGCTGGGTGTTCCCGCGGACGATCGAGTCGTCCACCACGACCAGCCGACGGCCGGCGATGGCGTCGCGGAGCGGATTCAGCTTCAACTTGATGCCCCGCTCCCTGATCGTCTGGCTGGGCTGGATGAAGGTCCGGCCGACGTAAGGGTTCTTGACCAGTCCCTGCCCGAACGGGATGCCGCTGGCCTCGGCGAAGCCGATCGCGGCCGGCGTGCCCGATTCGGGGACCGGGATGACCAGGTCGGCATCCGCGGGATGCTCGGCCGCCAGCCGCCGGCCCACGGCGACCCGGGTGGCGTGCACCCCCTGGCCGGAGATCGTGGTGTCGGGACGGGCCAGGTAGACGTACTCGAACAGGCATCCGCTCGGCCGCGGCGGCGCGAAGGTCCTCGACCGGACCCCGCGCCCGTTGATGCAGACCAGCTCGCCGGGCGCGATCTCGCGCACGAACGCCGCACCCACGATGTCCAGCGCGGCGGTCTCGCTGGCCACCACCCAGCCGCCCTTCAGCCGTCCGAGCACCAGCGGCCGGAATCCGTGCGGATCCCGCGCCGCGTACAGCGTCTGCTCGTCCATGAAGACCAGTGAGTAGGCGCCCTTGGCCAGCGGCAGGACAACCGCCGCGGCGGCCTCCACCCCGGAGGGCGCCAAGGACGGGTCCCCGGCCGCGCTGTGCTGCACCCGGTCGCTGACGAACAGCGCGGTGAGCACGTCGGTGTCGGAGGTCGCGGCGATCCCGCTGCTGCCCTGGCCCGCCTGGCCGAGCAGCGCGGCCAGCTCGCGGGTGTTGATCAGGTTCCCGTTGTGGCCGAGCGCCAGGCTGGCGGTGGGCGTGGAGCGGAATGTCGGCTGCGCGTTCGCCCACACCGAGGCGCCGGTGGTCGAGTACCGGCAGTGCCCGACCGCGATGTGGCCGCGCAGCGCGGTCAGGGCGGGCTCGTCGAAGACCTGCGCGACCAGCCCCATCTCCTTGTGCACCATGATGCGGCTGCCGTCGCTGACCGCTATGCCCGCCGATTCCTGCCCTCGGTGCTGCAACGCATACAGACCGTAGTAAGCGAGCTTTGCGACATCCTCACCCGGTGCCCAGACACCGAACACGCCGCAGGCCTCTCGTGGCGGCGGGTCCTCGAGTCCCAGCTCATCCACCGGACCGCCGTCGGGTGATGTCACTGCCCCAGTTTATTCGCTGTGCGCCATTCAACAGTTCGCGTCGCTCAGATCCGCGCCCGCCGCTCATGCCAGCGGCAGGTAGGCGGCCAGGTCGGCGCGGGGACCGCTGGCGTGGACGGCGGCGGAGCCAACCGCGTCGGCCCAGCCGAGCCGGCCGGTGGCCAGCCGGACCCACGTCACCGGATCGGTCTCCACGACGTTCGGCGGCGTGCCCCGGGTGTGAACCGGCCCGGGCAGGCACTGCACCGCCGCGACCGGCGGGATCCGTACCTCCAGGACACGGCCCGGGTGCCGCGCGGCGAGCAGCTGCAGCAGGTACCTGGCCGCGGCGCGCAGCTCGCCCGGCTCCGGGGCCAGGCCGCCATCGAGCGCGCGCAGCACGGAGGCGACGCTCTGCGGCCCGCGCGGGTCCGGGCGCCGAGGAGGCATGAAGCTCAGCCGAACAACGCGGGCAGGGCGGCCGTGTGCGCCGCGGCGAGCTCGGCCAGTGGGATCGTGAACCACCCCTCGACGGCCAGGGCGTCGCCGCCCGTGTGCCCGATGGTCTCGCCCGGCACGCCGTGCGCGATGCGAAGCTCGGCGAAGGCCGCCTCGGAACCGGGACGCACCGCCACGATGGCCCGCGCGGCCGACTCGCTGAACAGGGCGGTGAACGGGTCCCCGGGCAGCCGGACCCGGCAGCCGGTGCCGCCGCGCAGGCAGGACTCGGCGAGCGCGACGGCCAGCCCCCCGTCGGACAGGTCATGAGCGGCCGCCAGCAGCCCGGCCGCGGCCGCCGCCGCCAGCAGGCCGGCCAGCCGCTGCTCGGCGGCCAGATCGGGGGCCGGCGGCCGGCCCCCGAGGTGGCCGTGCCGCACGTGAGCCCAGGCCGACCCGCCGAACTCGGCCTCGGTCCGGCCGAGCAGCACGAGGTCATCGTCCCCGGCGCGGAATCCGGTCGAGAGCCGCCGGCGCACGTCATCGTGCACGCCGAGGACCCCGATGACCGGGGTGGGATGTACGGCGGAGATCCCGGTCTGGTTATAGAAGCTGACGTTCCCGCCGGTGACCGGCACGCCCAGGGCCGCACATCCGTCCGCCAGGCCGCGCACGGCCTCGGCGAACTGCCACATCACCGCGGGGTCCTCTGGTGAGCCGAAGTTCAGGCAGTTCGTCACGGCCAGCGGGTGGGCGCCGGTCACCGCCACGTTCCGGTACGCCTCGGACAGCGCCAGCTGGGTGCCCAGGTAGGGGTCGAGGCGGCAGTAGCGGCCGTTGCCGTCGGTGGCCAGCGCGATGCCGAGCCCGGTGGCCTCGTCCACCCGGACCAGGCCGCCGTCTTCCGGCATGGCCAGCACGGTGTCGCCGCGGACGTACCGGTCGTACTGATCGGTCACCCAGCTCTTGTCGGCCAGGCCCGGCGACCCGATCAGGGCCAGCAGGTCCGCGCGCAGGCCCGGGCCGTCGGCAGGACGCGGCAGCGCAGAGGGGCCGGCCGCGGCCAGTGCGTCCTGCGCCGCGGGCCGGGCCAAGGGCCGGTGGTACACGGGGCCGTCGGCCGCCGAACCGGGCGGGATATCTACTACCACCTCATCGTGCCAGGTCATGACCAGCCGGCCGGTGTCCGTCACCTCGCCGATGACCGCGGCCCGTACGTCCCACTTGGCGCAGACGGCCAGGAACTCCGCCACACGGCCGGGTTCGACGACCGCCATCATGCGCTCTTGGGACTCGCTCATCAGGATCTCGGGCGGCCCCAGCGAGGGGTCGCGCAGCGGCACCGCGTCCAGCTGGATGCGCATGCCGCCGGTGCCGCCCGCGGCCAGCTCCGTGGTCGCGCAGGCCACCCCGGCCGCACCGAGATCCTGGATGCCGACCACCAGGCCGCCCGCGAACAGCTCGAGGCAGCACTCGACCAGCAGTTTCTCCAGGAACGGATCCCCCACCTGGACGCTGGGCCGCTTGGCCCCCACCGAACCGCCGAACGCCGCGCTGGCCAGCACCGAGGCCCCGCCGACGCCGTCCGGGCCGGTGGCCGACCCGAACAGGATCACCTTGTTCCCCGGCCCGCTGGCCGCGGCGACCTGCAGGTCACCGTGGCGCATCACCCCGACGCAGAGCGCGTTGACCAGCGGGTTTCCCGCATAGCAGGGATCGAAATCCAGCTCCCCGCCGATGTTGGGCAGGCCGAGGCAGTTGCCGTAGAAGGAGATGCCGCTGACCACACCGGGCAGCACCCGCCCGGTGTCGGGGGCCGAGGCGGGCCCGAATCTGAGCGCGTCCATCACGGCCACCGGGCGCGCGCCCATGGCCAGGATGTCACGGACGATGCCGCCGACCCCGGTGGCCGCCCCCTGATGGGGTTCCACGTAGGACGGATGGTTGTGCGACTCGATCTTGAACGTGACCGCGTAGCCCTGGCCGATGTCGACCACGCCGGCATTGTGGCCGATCCCCGCGAGCAGCGCGGCGGACGCGGGCGCCGCGGGCGCCAGCTGCCCCAGGTGCACCTTGGATGACTTGTACGAGCAGTGCTCGCTCCACATGACCGAGTACAGCGCCAGCTCCGCGCTGGTCGGCCGGCGACCGAGGGTGTGCAGGATCCGGTCGTACTCATCGGCCGTGAGCCCCAGTTCGGCAAACGGCTGAGGCATCGACGGCGTGGCCATGGCCCGCGCCACGGTGTCCGCGGTCATCCCGGCACCTGCGCCACCACCGAGGTGAACAAGCGCAGGCCGTCGGCTGACGGGCCGGTCAGCGGATCGACCGCGTGCTCGGGATGCGGCATCAGGCCGACCACGTTGCCCTCGGCGTTGCACACCCCGGCGATAGCGTCCGCCGAACCGTTCGGGTTATCGCCGGCGTACCTGATCACGACCTGCCCGGACGCCTCGAGGTCGGCCAGCGTGCCTGGGTCGGCCGCGTAGCAGCCCTCGCCGCTCTTCAGCGGGACCACGATCTGCTCGCCGCCGGAGTAGGCGCGCGTCCATGCCGTCTTGGTGTTCTCCACCGTCAGCCGCAGGTCCCGGGTGACGAAACGGAGGCCGGAATTGCGGGTCAGCGCCCCCGGCAGCAGATGCGCCTCGCACAGGATCTGGAACCCGTTGCAGATGCCCAGCACCGGCAGGCCCGACCGGGCCGCCGGGACCAGTTCGCTCATCACCGGGGCGAACCGGGCGATCGCGCCGCAGCGCAGGTAGTCGCCGTAGGAGAACCCGCCGGGCAGGATCACCGCGTCCACGCCGCGCAGATCCCGGTCGGCGTGCCACAGCGTGACCGGCTCCGCTCCGGCGAGCCGGACGGCCCGCGCGGCGTCGCGGTCATCGAGCGACCCCGGGAACGTGATGACCCCTATCCGCACGCAGGCAGCCTACCGGGGCGTCGAGACCGATCTAGCTGGCCGCCCGCAACTGCCGCAGCGGCGCGTCGTGGGACCACCTGATGTGCTTGCGCAGAGTCACCACCGTGCCCCGGTCCGGGCTGCTGTCCAGGGTGACGTTGTCCACGCAGGCCCGCATGACCGCCAGGCCCCGCCCCGACTCGGGCAGCTGGGCGATCGCGGTGACCGGCGGCTCAGGCCGCCCCCGCTCGCGGAAGGTGGCGCCGACGCCCTCGTCGGTCACCTCAACCTGACAGCCGACCGCGCCGAGGCTGGTCACCACCGCGTATCCCCGGACCTCCCCGCCGCTGTGCCGCAGCACGTTGGTGCAGGCTTCGGTCGCCGCGAGCAGGAGGTCGTACACGGATTCCTCGTCCACGCCCAGCCCGCGCAGGGTATCCCCGAGCACCCGGCGCATTACCGGCACGCTCAGCGTCTCGCAGCGGAACATCAAGCCGAACTTCACATCAGGAACCGATTTCACGCGCATCTAGCAACCCCGTACCCACCGTCATCTCGCAACTCTTATTCACAGTGTTTTATTCGAAAGTTCGCGTTATGCGAAGAACCCGCTGTGGTTGCTGACGGCTCACTTGCACCGATCGCTCGCGCAGGCCCCAAAGGCCTGCACTCGCGAGTCGGTTTCGCATAACGCTCACAGTCCGAGTGATTCCCCGTTAACACCGCTGAAACCAGGTCCTTGGTCCCGCGAGGCGGGCGGACGGGCCAGCTCAGCGCGAAACAGCCCGATAACCGGGCCGGATGGCGGTCCGCGCGCCGCCGCTGTGACAGCCATCACAGCGGCGGTTACGGGATCGGGGGGCACGCTGGCTCAGCCCGCATGCAGCGTGAACTCCTCGATGACCGGGTTGGACAGCAGATCCCGGGCCAGCTCGGTGACGGCGGCCACCGCGTCCTCGTCCGCGGGCCCGTCGAGTTCCACCTCGAACCGCTTTCCCTGCCGGACCCCCCGCACCTGACCGAACCCCAGGCGGCGGCACGCGCTGGCGACGGCCTCCCCCTGCGGGTCGTGTATCTCGGGCTTGAGCATGACTTCCACGATCATCCGGGCCACGTATCCTCCTGGGCCATCAGGGCATATATCGTCTGCTGAGGAGCGTCTGCTGGACCACGGACGCGCGCGCCCCACCGGGCACGCAGCGTACGCCCAGCTCCGTGACAGATTTGTCCGGGACCCTAGCCCATCTGGCCCACGCTGGCGATCCCAGTTCCGGCCCGGAAAGGAGTGGCACGTGACCGTCGAATCCGGCGCTGTGACCGCCGCCGCACCGTCTTTTCCTTCCGACCCAGCCACCCCTACCCGCCCATCCCTTAAGCCACATGAAGTGCCTCCGCCCGACCAGCCGGGGCTCGTTCAGCTGCTCACCCCGGAGGGCGAGCGGACCGATCATCCCGACTACCCGCTCGACCTGTCCGCCGCCGACATCAGGGACATGTACCGGGACCTGGTGCTCGTCCGCCGGATCGACACCGAGGCGATCTCGTTGCAGCGTCAGGGCGAGCTCGGCATCTGGGCCTCGCTGCTCGGTCAGGAGGCCGCGCAGGTCGGCTCGGGCCGCGCGCTCGGCCCGGATGACATGGCGTTCCCCACCTACCGCGAGCACGGGGTGGCCTGGTGCCGCGGCATCGACCCGGTCAAGCTGCTCGAGCTCTACCGCGGGGTCAGCCACGGCGGCTGGGACCCCAAGGAGCACAAGTTCCACCTGTACACCATCGTGATCGGCAGCCAGACCCTGCACGCCACCGGGTACGCGATGGGCATCCAGCGCGACGGGGCCCTGGGCGGCGAGGGCGGAGGAGAGGCCGTCATCGTCTACTTCGGCGACGGCGCCACCAGCCAGGGCGACGTCAACGAGGCCTTCGTCTGGGCGTCGGTGTTCAACGCGCCGGTCGTGTTCTTCTGCCAGAACAACCAGTGGGCGATCTCCGAGCCGCTGGAGAAGCAGAGCCGTATCCCGCTGTACCAGCGGGCCCGCGGCTTCGGCTTCCCCGGCCTGCGGGTGGACGGCAACGACGTGCTGGCCTGCTACGCGGTGACCAAGAAGGCGCTGCAGGCGGCCCGCGAAGGCCAGGGCCCGACCCTGATCGAGGCCTTCACCTACCGGATGGGCGCGCACACCACCACCGACGACCCGACCAGGTACCGGCTGGCCAGCGAGCTCGAGGTGTGGAAGCTGAAGGATCCCATCGAACGGGTCCGGGCCTACCTGGTCCGCACCGGCCAGGCCGAGCCCGAGTTCTTCGCGGCCGTGGACGCCGAGGCCAAGCAGGTCGGCGCCCGGGTCCGCGAGGCGTGCCGGACGATGGCCGATCCGCCGCCGCTGTCCATGTTCGACCACGTGTACGCCGAGCCCAGCCCCATGACCTCGATCCTGCGGGCCGAGCGCGACCAGTACGCCGCCTACCTGGAATCCTTCGAAGACAACAGGGGGGAGCGGCGATGACGACCCTGACCCTGTCCAAGGCCCTGAACGCGGGCCTGCGGAAGGCCATGGAGAACGACCCCAAGGTGCTCATCATGGGCGAGGACGTCGGCAAGCTCGGCGGCGTCTTCCGGGTCACCGACGGCCTGCAGAAGGACTTCGGCGAAGACCGGGTGATCGACACGCCGCTGGCCGAGTCCGGCATCGTCGGCACCGCGATCGG
>Ga0209415_10019731_pt1 | contig 10526 bp, 6 predicted proteins | sample PeaSoiSIISIP2007_FD_187696 | JGI IMG/M metagenome (GOLD analysis project Ga0209415, IMG submission 187696) | Peat soil microbial communities from Weissenstadt, Germany - SII-SIP-2007 (SPAdes) (version 2) | ecosystem: Environmental > Terrestrial > Soil > Wetlands > Peat | place: Germany... | reverse complement strand
GACACGGTGAAGTCCTATGACTGTCAAAGCGACGGCGCCACAAATCAAAATCAGCGTCTGGACAGTGTCAGTGTAGATGACCGCCGCGAGTCCGCCGGCCACGGTGTAAATTCCCGTAGCGATCACTAGAACTACGGCCGTCTTCCACAGCGACCAGCCTGCCACGCGCTCCAGAACCACGCTCGCCGCATAAAGCTGCACGGAAATCTTCGTAAAGATGTAAGCAATGATTGAGATCGCCGCCAGATAAACGGCGCAATTGCGATTAAATCGGCGCTCCAGAAATTCCGGCATGGTGAACACATTCGAGCGCAGGTAAAACGGAACGAACACCCAGCCAAGCACGAGCAAGATCAGGCAGGCGAGCCACTCGAAATGTCCTACGGCCAATCCCGACGAAGCTCCCGTTCCTGACAAACCGATAAAGTGTTCCGTAGAGATGTTCGATACAAACAACGAAGCGCCGATAAAAAACCAGCCGATATCGCGTCCGGCCAGGAAGTAGTCCTCGGAGGTTCGCTCCCGCCGAGCAAAATACATTCCGATACCAAACACGATGGCGAAATAGATCCCGATGATCACGAGATCCAAGGTGGCTACGCTCTGATGTGCAACCGTAACTTGCGATGCAAACAGCATCCGTTCCTCCTTGGCAACCGCCGTCGGTGACCGCTGGGAATCTCTGGCTCAGTTGAACTTGTCTTCGCGAGAGTGCGCGGCACACCAACTGCTCGTTACGATCATGTGCCTGTGAAGTGCAATTCCAGTCGCCCCTGGACCGGAATTCTGCGTGCGCAGTCTATAACAGGGCAGGACCAGGCTCAATAAGTGTTTGGCCGCTCGAGGGCACGGCGGGCGTGGGCTCCCTAAACAGCGGAATCAGCGGATGCGCCTCTCATTTGCCGCGATCCCCGGATCAGGGTAAAACAGTATGTGGAGGAAATTATGATCAAGTTGGCGTTTTGCCTGCTCTTCTTCGCAACCGCCCTCATGGCCGCGGACAAATCCGTCTATGACTTCACGCTGAATTCGATCGGCGGCCAGCCCGCGCCGCTCGGTGCCTACAAAGGAAAAGTCGTCCTGCTGGTGAACGTGGCGAGCCGCTGCGGCTTTACTCCGCAATATACCGCCCTCGAGGCCGTCTATGAGAAATATAAGGACCGCAGCTTCGTGATCGTCGGCATTCCCGCCAACAATTTTGGCTCGCAGGAGCCGGGCACGAACCAGGAAATCAAAACGTTCTGCCAGACCAAATACAGCGTGACTTTCCCGATGATGTCCAAAGTTTCGGTGAAAGGCGATGACAAAACGCCGCTCTATCAATTTCTGACCGACAAATCGGCGAACCCGCAGACCGGCGGCGAAATTCAATGGAACTTTACGAAATTCCTGATCGGCCCCGACGGCCGCGTCGTTGCGCGCTTCGAACCCGCCGTTACACCCGATTCGCCCGAAGTGACCGCCGCGATCGAAAAAGCGCTGGCGCAGGCGAAAAAGTTGCCGCTACTCTGAAACCGAAGTAACGACAGGTTCCGCCGGAAACAAGCGAACAAACGCGGCTCCGCCGCTCGTGCGGGTAGTGCTGGTGAATTGGCCTGCGATAGCCCCATCATAAGTTATGGCGATCATCGCGCTACAAAATGTCAGCAAGGACTATCTCACCGATGGCCAGCGTGTCCACGCCCTCGACGATATTTCTCTGAACGTGGAACGTGGAGAGTTCGTTGCCCTGGCCGGCCGCAGCGGCTGCGGCAAATCTACTTTGCTCAATCTCGCCGGCGCGATGGATTTTCCCACCTCCGGCCGCGTGCTCCTCGACGGCGTCGATACGTCCACCCTAAACGACGCCGGCCTCACGCGCCTCCGCCGCGAAAAAGTCGGTTTCATTTTCCAATCGTTTCAGCTTCTGCACACGCTCACCGTTTTTGAAAATGTCGAGCTGCCGCTACTTCTCGCCGGAAAGCCTGATGCTCGCGCTGCCGGCCGCGAAAAGCTCGGATGGGTGGAACTCGATGGACTCGGCGACCGTTTTCCCCACCAACTCTCCGGCGGGCAAATGCAGCGCGTGGGCATCGCCCGCGCCCTCGTTCAATCGCCATCCATTCTTCTCGCTGATGAGCCTACTGGAAATCTCGACACACTGACAGGCAACGTCATCCTCGATCTTTTGAAGCGCCTGACGCGCGAATTGAAAATCGCCACTCTGATGGCCACGCACAGCGCGGAAGCCGCGGCACTCGCGGACGTCGTGGTGCGCCTCCGCGATGGAAAAATCGAAGAGATCGTCCGGCGCTGACATGCGACGCCTCCTCCTCTTTTACCGCTTGATGCTTCGCCCGCTGCTGCAGGAGCCGGTTCGCGCCATGCTGACGGTGCTCGCAGTTACTCTCGGCGTAGCGGTAGTGCTGGCTATCGATCTTGCGGGAGCAGCCGCGACTGGTTCGTTCCGCGCGTCGATGGAAACTCTTGCGGGGGACAACGATCTCGAAATCGTCGCCTCCGGCGGAGTCCCCGAAGCCGTCGTCGGCACGATCGCCACGCTTCCTTACTCCTTCCGCATTTCACCCCGCATCGAAGACTCCGCCGTTCTCGCAGACACAAAGCAGACTCTTCCGCTCATCGGTCTCGACTTCGTCGCTGAAAGCAATTCCCAACGAAGCGGCGCGATCCCGGAATTCAGTTCGAACGAATCCGTTCCCTCTTCCGAGAACGAAATGCAGTCTTTGCAAAACCCAGACAGCATCTGGATCGGCGCAAGCCTGGGACGAAAGCCCGGCGACACACTCCGCCTGCTGATCAATGATCAAGTCCGCGAATTCACTGTCCGCGGCGTCTATCCCGATTCGAACGGCAGCGACTCCGCCATCGTGATGGACCTCGCCGCCGCGCAACGCGCGCTCAACCGTTTTGGACGCGTCGACCGCATCCTTATAAAGGTCCCCGAATCCGCAACTCTGGAGGACTGGCAGCAGCGCCTCCGCGCCGCGCTGCCCCCCGGCGTGGAAGTTCGCACGCAAGGCACCGGCACAAACGAAAATCGTCGAATGCTCGCCGCCTTCCGCTGGAATCTGCGGCTGCTCAGCTACATCGCGCTCATCGTCGGCGCGTTTCTCATTTACAACACCATTTCTGTTTCGGTCGTGCGCCGCCGTCCGGAAACCGGCATCGTTCGCGCCCTCGGCGCCAGCCGCAGCGCGGTGCTCGCTGCGTTCATCGGCGAAGCGGCTTTTTTTGGATTGGCTGGCGCCGCGCTCGGTCTCCCCGTAGGCCGTGTGATGGCCACAGGCGCGGTGAAGCTCATGTCCGCCACGGTCGAATCGCTTTACGTCAGCAGCCGCCCCGGCGCCATTGAACTGACCGCGTGGTCCTTCGTGCTTGCCTTTGTCATCGGCGTCGGCGTCGCCATCCTTTCCGCTTACTCTCCCTCCCGCGAAGCATCGCTCGTCTCTCCTGTGGAAGCCATGGCTCGCGGCAGGCGCGAGTACACCGCGCGTGTCCACAAATCGCGCGATTTATGGCTAGCGCTGATCATCGGCATCCTGGCCGCCGCTACGTCACGCGTTCCCGCTATTGAAGGCAAACCAGTGTTCGGCTACCTCGCGGCGATCTTGCTTGTCATCGCGTCTTCGCTAGCCATTCCGTCGTTCACGGACGCAGTCATTTCTCGCTCGTCTCGCCCCCTCGGAAAAATTCTCGGAGTCGAAGCCCTGCTCGCAGCACAAAGCCTCTCCGCCTCGCTTCGCCGCACTTCCGTTCTCGTCGGCGCTCTCTCCATCGCAATCGCTATGATGACTTCCGTCGGCATCATGGTCGGAAGTTTCCGCGAAACCGTTCTTATCTGGATGAACGACCGCCTTCCCGCCGATCTCTATCTCCGGCCGGCGGGTGAGCCTGCTCCTGACCGTCATCCAAGCGTCTCTCTCGAATTGGCGGACAAAATCAGCAAGTTGCCCGGCGTCGCCGGCGTCGACCGCCTTCGCGCTTACGAAATCAGCTACGGCGGCATGCCCGCGACACTCGCGTCCGTGGATTTGGGCGCCCTGCGCTCGGAACATCGATCCAACTTTTTCTCCGGCCGCGCAACCGAGCAAGTTCTCTCACAGATTCGCAACACCGATGCCGTCGTGGTCAGCGAACCTTTCACCTACAAACATCGCGTCAAAGTGGGCGATACCATAACGCTTTCGCTCGGAGCGTCGCGCGCCGCCTTTCGCATCGTGGACGTTTACTACGATTACGGCAGCGAGCGCGGCAGCATCCTGATGGATCGCCAAACGATGCTGCGGTATCTTCCCGATCCAGCACCGTCGAATCTCGCGATCTACGTCGCTCCCAATTCCACGAGCGACACCGTGCGCAAGGAGATCCTCGAAGCGGCCGCAAGTTATCGCGTTTTGCTCCTTTCCAACCGCGACTTGCGCACGGAAGCCATCCGTATTTTCGATCGCACCTTCGCGATCACCTACGCTCTCGAAGCCGTCGCGATCATCGTCGCGGTGATGGGCATTGCCGGTGCGCTGCTTGCACTCGTCATCGACCGTCGCCGAGAAATCGGCCTCCTTCGCTTTCTCGGCGCGGCAACCAGCCAGGTCCGCAAGCAAATTCTCGTCGAAGCCGGACTTCTGGGTCTGCTCGCGAATTTCGCGGGCCTCGCGCAGGGCTTTGCCCTCTCGCTTGTCCTCATCTACGTGATCAACAAACAGTCCTTCGGATGGACGATTCGCTTCCACTGGCCCGTCGCAGTTCTGCTCGGTGCCATCAGCGTGGTCTACGTGGCCACAGTGCTCGCGGGTTTGTATCCCGCGCAAGTAGCCGTAAAACTCAATCCGCTCGAGGCGGTCCATGAAGAGTAGGCTCGCAACTCTCGCCGCCGCATTCTTGCTCTTCAGCCCACTCGCCGCGCAGTACCGCACTGCAGTCCCCGGCTATCGTTTCGATTTCCCGCGAGATTACTTTGATCACCTCGACTTTCAGACCGAGTGGTGGTATTACACGGGAAATCTGAAATCACCGAACGGCCATCGCTTCGGCTTTGAGCTGACCTTTTTCCGCCAGGCAGTCAGCCGCGATCCTGTGCACACTGCCACTTGGGATGTCAGGGACATTTACCTCACCCATCTGGCGCTCAGCGATCTGGATGGCCAGAAGTTTTATCACTCGGAAAGAATCAATCGCGCCGGTCCCGGCATCGCCGGCGTCAGCGCATCAACCGCCCGCATCTGGAACGGCAATTGGCAGATTCAGTGGCAAGGCTCGGATCAAAATCTACAAGCCATCGAGAAGCAGTTCCAATTGCATCTAGCGCTTCATCCGGAAAAACCGCCGATGCTTCACGGTGAAAATGGCGTAAGCCAAAAATCGGCAGGGGCGGGCCATGCGTCCTACTATTTCTCCCTGACGCGGATGACCGCGAACGGCCAACTCGAACTGAACGGCGAGAACTACGAAGTGTCTGGCCTTGCCTGGATGGACCACGAGTTCTTCACTCACCAACTGGAGCAAGACCAAGTCGGCTGGGATTGGCTGAGCCTGCAACTCGAAGGCAAAACCGAACTGATGCTCTTTCGTATCCGCCGGAAAGATGGATCCGTCGATCCATTCTCTGCAGGCACCTTCGTCGACGCGCAGGGCAAATCCACGCACCTGCGATCATCTGATTTTGCTTTCCAGCCGCTTGATCAACTCTGGACCAGTCCAGCCACCCACGCGACCTATCCCATCGCCTGGAAAATCTCGATTCCAAAATTAGAGACTGAACTCGAAGCAAAAACGCCGCTGGCCTCGCAAGAGTTGACCGGAAAAACGAAAATCGCGCCGTCCTATTGGGAGGGTGCCATCACTTTGAGAGGCCACCGCGGAAGAACTCCCCTCAGCGGCGTGGGTTACCTGGAAATGACCGGCTACGATCGAGCCGTGAATCTCGCCAAGTAAACAAATCGAACCCTCAACATGAAATCAGCGGATTGCAGCGATTTTCAGAGGCGGAGCCGTGCTGGCTCGCACGATCAACTCCGGCTCGACCACGATTTCCTTGGGGTAAGGAGCCTTTGTCGGCGCCGTAATCCGCTGCAAGAGCGTCTCCGCCGCGATCATACCCATCTCGCGCAAGGGCTGGCGCACGGTCGTCAGCGCGGGATTCTGGAACGCGGCGCTCTGGATATCGTCAAACCCGACCACGGATACATCTTCGGGCACGCGGCGCCCAGCCTCACGCAACGCCTGAACGGCGCCAATCGCGGAAATATCATTAAACGTAAAAAGCGCCGTGAAGGGCTCCCCACAAGCAAGAAGCTTTTGAGTAACTTGGTATCCCAGCAGCGGCGACGACGATTCGCCCTCGAGCTGGCCGACAAACTGCTCCTTCACTTCTATCCCAAATTTCTTGGCTGCCTCGCGCACCGCATCCCAGCGCACTTCCGTATCGGAACTGAACGCTTGTCCTTTAATGAAGGCCATCTCCCGGTGCCCGAGGTTTGTGAGATGCTGCAAGGCGAGGCAGGCCGCCCGCCCATGGTTCAGCACAATATTCGTAACTCCTGGCACATCCCGGTGTCCGGAAACGGCAACGCTCGGAACATCCACCTTTTCCAAAAGAAGGGTATCCACCACAATCAAGCCCTCCACGGCTCGCTGTTGCAGAAGTAATGGATATTCCTGGATGAGTTCATTTCGGTGGCGGTGGCTGACTACAAAATAAAAATAGCCCTCTTGCAGAAGGTGATCCTCGATGCCGGACATGACCAGGGCAGCGTATCCCTCGCTGATCTCGGGAACGACGACACCAATCGTAAAGCTTCGTTGCTGCCTAAGAGATCTCGCGAGATGGTTGGGCCGGTAATTTAACTCCCTGGCCGCGGCCCGAATCAGCTCCTGGGTCCGTTGCGGAATCGATTTTGCAGCGGGGGACCGGTTGATCACGAAAGACACCGCCGCCTGGGACAAACCCAGGTGCTCGGCGAGAAGCTTCAGGCTCACACCCGTGCCGGGGCTTTTCTGGGCGGCCGAGGGGCCATTCGTTTTCCGAGGGGGCATAGGGCTTCCGGGCTGGTAGTCTCCCATAAGCACCAACCGGGGACAAGGACCAAGGCTGGGCCTGGCGGCGCGGCCACGGAGCCAAAGGCCTGCATCGCTTGTGTATCCTACTAAATCGGTTTACTATGCTTTCGCAGTGCAACAGGGCCTGCTTCTGAACTTCGGGTCCTGCCTCTGCGATGGTAAGAATCCCTCAAGAATAAGGATTTTGTTGTTCGTGCGGCTGCGGCCAAATGCTCAAGATCGTTTACCTTTCTTATCCCCAACTGGCCGGAAATCGAGTAATTTGTTGTTACTTTCTGCGCTGAAAAAACAAGGCTGCTTTGCTGTTCGACGGCGCCATCGGAGTTGTTAAAATCGTGCTCACCCCGCTCATTCGCTTCGCCATTATCTCCGGTTTGGTAATCGCTTGCCATTCTGCTACGGCTCAGGAACCCGCCTCTCCAGCCGCATCCACGAGTGCAGCCACACACTCCAGCCTCACCGATCCGGCCACCGAAAAGAAAATTGACGCCCTCCTCCACAAGATGACCCTGGAAGAAAAAGTCGGCCAGTTGGTTCAGTACTCCGCGGGACAGCCCACCGGACCGGGAACCGGGCGCACCGATTACAACGACATGATCGAGAAGGGCCAGATCGGAGCCCTGTTCAATATCACCACAGCGCGGGAAGCCAATGCCTTTCAGCGCGTGGCCATGGAAAAATCCCGGTTGCAGATCCCTCTTATTTTTGGCCTGGACGTCATTCACGGCTACCGCACTGAGTTTCCAATACCGCTTGGATTGGCGGCAACGTGGGACCCGGAGATTGTGCAGCGCGCTGCGCGTGTGGCCGCTCGCGAAGCATCCGCAAGCGGAATCCGCTGGGCGTTTTCTCCCATGCTCGATATTGCGAGAGATGCCCGCTGGGGACGCATGGCCGAAGGCAACGGAGAAGACACGTACCTCGACGCGGCTATGGCACGAGCGTTTGTGCGCGGCTACCAGGGCGAACATCTGAATGCACCTGATAGCGTTGCGGCTTGCCCCAAGCACTTCGTAGGGTACGGAGCAGCGGAAGGCGGCCGTGACTACAATTCCGTGGAGATTTCGGAGCATACCCTCAGAGAATTCTATTTGCCTCCCTTTCAAGCGGCGATCGACGCGGGCGCCGTAACGATCATGACTGCCTTCGATTCGCTGAACGGCGTGCCTACCTCCGCCAATCCCTTTACCATCAAGCAGATTCTGCGTAAGGAATGGGGATTCCAGGGACTCGTCGACAGCGATTGGACCTCCATCGCCGAACTCATTCCTCACGGCATTGCCAACGACCCGGCGACCGCCGCGCGAAAAGCTCTCCTCGCTGGCGTGGAAATGGATATGGTCAGCAGTTTTTACCACGACACCATGGCGACTCTTGTGCATTCCGGTGAAGTGCCTGAACCTGCTGTGGATGAAGCGGTTCGCCACGTTTTGCGCGTCAAGTTTGCGCTCGGTTTGTTCGAGCATCCCTACACCGACGAAAAGCAGGAAGCGGCCGCAATGCTCCAACCGGACAGCGTCACGCTCGCCCGTACGGCTGCGGAACGCTCTTTCGTGCTATTGAAGAATTCCCCGCTCGCCGATGGATCTTCCATACTTCCGCTTTCTGCAGATTCGAAAAACATTGCTCTCATTGGGCCTCTCGCGGATGATGCCGCGGTCATGCTCGGCTCATGGTCTGCGCAAGGTCGCCCGGAGGATGTGCTCACGTTGCGCGCTTCGCTCACTCAGAAACTGGGTGTGGATCAGGTGCACTACGCCAAGGGCGGCGAAGTCACGAAAACCACGGACGAACAGTTGGCCGAGGCCGCCAAAACCGCCCAATCCTCTGACTTGGTGATTCTGGCGCTCGGCGAAAAAGCTTCCGAGATGACTGGAGAGGCGGCTTCTCGGGCGCACCTCGGGCTGCCCGGCCGCCAGCAGCAACTCCTGGAAGCCATTGTTGCCACCGGAAAGCCTGTGGTCCTCATTCTATTCAGCGGCCGTCCGCTCACGCTCCCATGGGCCTTCGAACATGTTCCCACAGTCCTCGCCGCGTGGTTTCCGGGCGTCCAAGCCGGACCCGCTCTCGTCCGGACACTCTTTGGACAATCTTTTCCAACCGGGAAACTTCCCGTAACTTGGCCGCGCAGCGTCGGCCAGGAACCGCTCTACTACAACGCCTTGAATACAGGACGTCCCGCGGGCAATGTGGACCTTACCAAGCCGCCGTGGGAGGGCTCAGACAAATATGTCTCGCGCTACATCGATGAACAAAACAGTCCTCAGTTTCCCTTCGGCTACGGACTCGGTTATGCGAGCGTCAGTTACGGGCCGACGCAGGCCAGTTCCGCTAAACTAAGCGCCGCGTCGTTGAACGACGGTCTTCGCAACGCGGCTCATTCGTCCAGTTCCGCTGTTAGCGTCAGCGCCGACGTCACCAACATCAGCGTTCACGCTGGCGAGGAAACCGTTCAGGTTTACGTTCGCCTTGAGGGCACGAGCACGGCGCAGCCGATTCGCGCGCTCAAGAGCTTCCAGCACATAAAACTCGATCCGGGACAAACGCGGCGTGTCACCTTCCGGCTCGGGCCGGATGCCTTTGCGCTTTGGGACGATCAAAACAAATATACCGTCGAGCCGGCGCGCGTGAAGATCTGGATCAGTCCGGACTCCGCGCATGGCTCGGAAACAACGATCGAGATCACGAAATAAAAACCGCCAAACGATCGAAGGAAAAGAAAATGACTGACCAACGTTCCTATCCTCGAAGAGAAATCCTCAAGCTAAGCGGACTTGGGCTTCTCTCTTCTTCGTTCGCGCCTCTGCTCAGAGGCTTTGCCCACCCGCAAAAAACATTCGTCGAGCCTGCCGGAACACCGTATCAAGGGACCGACGACAAGCTGCTGGACGAGATTCAACGCACCAGCTTCGATTTCTTCTGGTTTGAAGCCAGCCCGAAAACAGGCCAAGTGAAAGACCGCGCGCTGGCGAACGGAAATGATAATCGCGCCATGTCCAGCATTGCCGCCACGGGATTTGGCCTGGCGAGCCTCTGCATCGGCGACCGCCGGGGATTCGGAAAGACCGCGGAGATTCGCGAGCGCGTACTCAACACGCTGCGCTTTCTCGCCAACGACCTCAAACACGAACACGGCTTTTTCTATCACTTCATCCACATGGAAACGGGCCAGCGATGGGAGAAGTGCGAACTCTCCTCCATCGACACTGCCCTTCTTCTTTGCGGCGTTTTGACCGCGCGTCAATACTTTGCCGATCAGGAAATCAAGGATCTCGCCACGAAAATCTACGAACGCGTCGATTGGCCGTGGATGCTGAATGGCGGCGCCACTCTCTCGATGGGATGGACGCCCGAGTCGAGTTTCCTGAGTGCGCGCTGGGAACATTTTTGCGAGCTGATGATGATCTATCTTCTGGGCATCGGCTCGCCCACGCATCCGCTTTCGCCGGACACGTGGAAAGCGTGGACCC
>Ga0209415_10019730_pt1 | contig 10527 bp, 8 predicted proteins | sample PeaSoiSIISIP2007_FD_187696 | JGI IMG/M metagenome (GOLD analysis project Ga0209415, IMG submission 187696) | Peat soil microbial communities from Weissenstadt, Germany - SII-SIP-2007 (SPAdes) (version 2) | ecosystem: Environmental > Terrestrial > Soil > Wetlands > Peat | place: Germany... | reverse complement strand
GCCCGAGGTGGGCAATGGCGAAGGCCCGGACCCCTGCGGTCCGGGCCTCACCTTTGGTGTGTTGGCTGGAACGCGGACCCGCCGGATACACGCCTCCGACACCATCGCGGCAAACCGGGTAGAATTGCTGAAATCACTCGGAGGTTTTATGCGCTGTTTCTGGCAACTGGTCGTGCTAGCGATATCCGCCATTGGCGGGCTCGCACAAACGCCTCCGCCCGTGTTGACGTATCACAACGACGTCTCGCGCACGGGCTTGAACAACAACGAGAGCATCCTGACTTTGAGCAACGTGAACGTGAACAGCTTCGGGAAGCTGTTCTCGTACAGCGTCGACGGTTACATCTATGCCCAACCGCTCTATGTGCCTGGGCTGACGATCAACGGCGCGGTCCACAACGTGGTGTTCCTGGCTACGGAGAACAACAGCGTATACGCGTTCGATGCCGACAATGCCGGCACAGGCGGCGGCCTGCTGTGGCAGGCCAATTTCAATACGGGGCCGGCCGGAGTGACGGTAACGCCGGTTCCCAGCAGCGATGTTTCGTGCTCCGACCTGGTTCCGGTGATCGGCATCACCAGCACACCGGTAATCGATCCGACTTCGCAAACGATCTACGTCGAAGCCAGGACCAAGGAAGTCTCTTCGACGGCTACGAACTACTACCACCGTCTGCACGCGCTGAGCATTCTGACGGGGCAGGAGAAATTCGGCGGACCGGTCGCGATCCAAGCCACGGTGGCGGGCAGTTGCGGGAACACCGACGGCCAGGGCCATATCATCTTCAATCCGCTCGTTCAGCACCAGCGCGCCGCGCTGCTGCTCTCGAACGGCACGGTTTATCTGGGGTTCGCCTCGCTCTGCGACCTCGGCCCTTACAACGGGTGGCTCTTTGCCTATGACGCGCAGACTCTCGCGCAGACTTCGGTCTACAATATTTCGCCGGATGGAGAAACGGACGATTGCCGCGGAGGGATCTGGCAGTCCGGCGCAGGGCCGGCAGCGGATGCGAGCGGCTATATATACGCCAACACAGGAAACGGCACGTTTAACGTGACCATGGGAGGGCTGAGTTACGGAGACAGCATGCTGAAGTTCGCACCCGGCGGCGCCTCCATCGTCGACTATTTCACGCCGAACTCTCAGATGAGGATGGATGAATTGGATCTGGACTTGGGTGCGGGAGGGCCGCTGCTGTTGCCGGACCAGGCAGGTCCATATCCGCACCTGGCGGTAGCCGCCGGGAAGACGGGCGTCATCTACCTGGTGAATCGGGACAGCATGGGCGATTATCACAGGCTCTCGAACCAGATTGTGCAGCAAATCACTAACACCGGCCCGAGCCAGCCCTACCCTAGTCCGGCGTATGTGAACCAGGCGGTTTATTTCGCTGCTGCGTCGAACCACGTCAAAGGATACAGCTTGTCTGACGGCCAGCTCAGCAAGTCGCCGTTTGCCACGGCCAGCGCCACGCTCGGGGTTAATGGAGCGGGGCTCAGCGCGTCGACCAATTCGAGCGGCGGCAACGCGATCATTTGGGCGCTGGAATACCAATCGACGGCGATCCTGCATGCCTTCAATGCGGCCAATATGACGGAGCTGTATAACTCGAACCAGGCCGGCACCCGTGACACGCCGGCCCGGGCGTCAAGTTTGCGGTACCGACCGTCTCCAACGGTAAAGTGTACGTGGGGACAGCCAACGCGCTGGCGGTGTACGGCAACTTCTAAGGCAGGCGGCGCCCCAACCCGGGGACTTGAGCAAGGCACAAAGTAGCCTGCTTCAAGGCAGAGGGGTTCTCGGAGGCGTTGGTATGGAGCGGCTCCTCGAAGCCGCCCGTCCGATTGCAGACGTCACAGAAGAAACGTGATGCGGCCCGACTTGGATAAGAGACATCGGCTGCATCACGTCCCTACACAATCGACGACAGGGCAGGATGGCGCTTCGTTCAGTCCATGCCCGGAACGACCGCAACACCGTTGGCCCCAAGGCCGATGGTGTCCGCTGCCTGCAGTTGTGTGAGGTTACCGTCCGTGTCGACGCTGAAAATCGACAAGTGCGAGACCGTGCCGTTACTGTCAATAACGGCCACCAGCCCCTCTCCGTAGGCAATGTCGGTCGGATTGCCGTTCAGTTGCGCGGCAACGGCCGCGACCTGCACGATCTTTTGCCCGTAAACGGCGTAGCGGGAAACGCTCATGCTCGGCGAATTACTCGAGAACAGAAACGGCCCGTCCAGCGTCAGCCAGCAAGGGGCCGATTGCGTCCCGGAGCCGGTGACGGTCAGTACCGTCCCATTGCGAACCAGGCTGATCTCATTGGCATGTGCGATCGTGACGTACGCATCGCTGCCCCGCGTCACCAACCCGAACGGCGTATTGACGTTGGACGGAATGTTCTGCACCATCGCCGGGACACCAGTCACGGCTCCGCCGGAAAGCAGGTTGACCGTCTCAATCATGTTGCTCTTTTCCGTGATGATGAGCTGGTTTGCGACGACACCGACCTGGGCCGAGGACCCGTCGGCATCAAGCAGTGTCACCACTCCATCGGGAATGGTGTCCACACTGAATCCGTAGAAACGATGCGATTCAACCGTGGTGGTCCCGAGGATGTACAGATGGTCGGCGCCGAAGGCTACGCTGACCGGGCTCGAGACCGCCGGCACCAACTGCTTCACCTGAAAACCACTGTCCCCGCGCTCAAATAGGGACACGGACTGCGAACCGAAATTCACCACAGCGACCAGGTTCCCTTTCACCTCGATGCCCCCGGCGTTGCCGCTGACGCCACCTTGACCCTGCGTAGGCACCGTCTCGATCAGCTGGCCGACGGAGCTGTAAACCAGCAGCTGGTTCTGGGCAGCGTTTGACGCCGTAACCACCAGTGCATTCTGGCTGCCAGCGGCCTGGGCGGCAGTCGCCGCTCCCAATAGCGGCACCAGCATGCTGAAAAAACAAAACCTCTTCCGAACGTTGCGAAGCTTCATCGTGTTCTCCTCAAGAAAATGCGGCCAGCGTGCGGCCGAGGACCTCTTAGAGCGACTCCGTGATGTCCCAGGCAACGCAGCATTCGCCGTCGGAACTGTATTCGGCGCCGGACAGGAAAAAGTTACGGTGCCCGGCTGCGTAACTTTCCGGCGCGATCCGTCGTATGATTCCTGTAAGGATTCGTACGAAACGTCCGGGGACGTGGTGGGTATGGCGCCGGTTGGCGAGGCGCGGGCGGTAGTCCGGTGATAATTGGGTGAGCAGTTTTTCGCCATGCATCCGGAAAACGATCTGGCAATGCTGATGGCCGGTTATCAACAGGGTGATTTCGCTGCGGCCACAGCCCTGATCCACCGGCTGAGCCCGCAGTTGCATCGGTTTTTCCTCGTCCAAGTCGCGAGCCGGGGAGACGCCGACGACCTGCTGCAGGAAACGTGGCTGCGCATTCACGAGGTGCGCCACACCTACCGCACCGGCGAGCCGGTGTTGCCATGGTTTTACGCGATTGCCCGCCACATTCGCGTCGACCACTACCGAAAGGCAAGCCGCACAGCGGCCCGCGAACAGCCGTTGGAGGAGATGCCCGAGGCGGCGGCACTCCCAACCGGATCCGGCGGGGGTGCGGATCTGGCAGCACTTCTGGCTCCCCTCCCCGACAGCCAGCGCGAGGTGATCGAGATGTTGAAGATCGCCGGCATGTCGCTGGAGGAAGTGGCGCGCGCCACGTCGTCGACCGTAGGCTCGGTGAAGCAGAAAGCCCATCGGGCGTATGCGAGATTGAGGGAACGGCTGAGTGGAGTAGGGCCCGGTGAAGGGCGTGCGGGAGGTCGCGGGTGAGGGATAGAGAGATCGACGACATCCTGAAGCAGGCCGCCCAGGCTCCTCCTGACGTGGACCCGGCGCTGCTCGATCGCGTCGCCAAATCCATCGGGCCCTCGCTCGGTCCGGTCCATCCGCTCCCGCCGGCATGGGTCCTGGCGGGTGGCCTGGTTTTGATCTGCGCGGTCGTTGCTCTGGCCGGCGCGGCCCGCTTAGGGTTCAATGGTATTCAGAAGCTGAACGATTTGGAACGCGTGCTGATCTTTCCCGCGCTGGGCATCCTCATCTGGCTTGCGGCCACAGCGTGCGTCGACGAAATGATTCCTGGAAGCCGTCGTCGCGTGGCCCCGGAATTCCTGCTTGGGGCCGGCTGTGTGGCGCTGCTCGCGGTCTTTGCGGCCTTGTTCCGCGATTACCACACCGACCACTTCGTGCACCAAGGTGTCGCCTGCCTGACCGCGGGGCTACTCCACGCGATTCCGGCGGCCATCGCAAGCTGGTGGCTTTTGCGGCGGGGCTTTGCCGTGAATCCGGTTGCCGCCGGACTGGTGGCCGGCACACTCGCAGGTCTGGCCGGTGTGAGCATGTTGGAGCTTCACTGCGCGAATTTTCAGGCTCTGCATGTGATGCTCTGGCACACCGCCGTGATACCGGTTAGCTCGGCCGCCGGAGCGTTGCTCGCGTGGCTGCGCGGACTCTGGTCGCGCTCCGGCGCTCACGCGCGCTCCTGAGCGCCGCACCTAGTGCGGGTAGTCAATGGTTTCGTGACGCGCGCTACGTAACGGCACCCGGGCCCCGTCGTGACTCCGGAAGCTTGATCTGGCGAACCGCCAGCGCTAAGCCCGAGAACGAGTCGTGCGCAATCGTACCGTGGATCCGATTCAGACGGTTCATAATGTAATTAGCAAGGGAAATGACTGTGGCGGACCACTCCTTGATGAAAGCGACGATCCTTCTCTTGGTCTCTGATCCGATTGTACGTTCCGTTCTTCAGGAGACCTTGGAGCGCGAAGGATATACGGTCAAGGCTACCCGTGATCTGGGGCAGGCGGTAGACCGGTTGAAAGAGTGCACTCCAGATCTCTTGATAACCCGTACCTATGTTGAGAGCTTGCCGGGGCACGAAGCGGCCAGGTATCTGCGAACGAAGTGCATGAAAATGAAGGTTCTAATGCTCGGGGGGCTTCTTGACGACGAGCGGCTTCGGTATCGAGCAGCGCTGCAAGGATTTGAAATCTTCCCAAAGCCGTATACCGCAGCTGAGCTGCTCCAAGAAGTGCAGGCTGTCTTAAGCCGACCGCGGGGCTGAACAGCAGGACCGGCGTCAGGCTTCAAAGCTGTATGGAGATAAGTTCACCTGCGGACCTCCATTTCACCAGGCACCGTTGAGAAACCGTTCTACTGACTCAGCCTTGCCAGAACCAGTGCCAGCGGACGATCCGTAGCGGGCGGCGACCCGCATTCCTTCTTGCGAGCCTGCCAGAGCTGCTCGGCGAGATCCACGTGGGATTCGGCAACCTCGCTGCGGCGGACGGCGCTGACAGGAGCCTTCAGCGCATTCCCTGCCTTTCCGAGTAATGCCCGCAATTCCGGCGATGGATTCGGGCCGACGCATTGACTGACGTCGACCAGTGTAAGCTCGACCAGCTTGAGGCTCCGCTGAAAGCGCTCGCCCGGGCCGAGCCCGCGTATCGTGGGATCCAGCGTGAGCAGTTCGTCGCAGAGTTCCAGATGGTGCCGCGTGGCCTGGTCATCCGGCGCCAGCCGCAGTGCAGCCTGGAAATCCCGCTGTGCGGCGCGATAGTTGCTTTGGGCGAATTCCGCCTCGCCGAGACCGGCATGTGCATCCGCGTTCCCGGGGGCATCGCGCAGAATTCCGCGAAATAAATCTGCGGCGCGCACCGGTGACCCGGCCAGCAGAAAAAGGCGGCCGATTCGCGCTCGCGTCTTCAGGTCGCCGGGAGCCTGCTCCTGCAGCGGAAGTAACTCGGCCAGCAGCTCTTCTTTGGAGTTCCGCTTCGCCAACAGGTCGACCAGTTCGAACCTCACCTGGAGCCGGTTGCCTGCTGCGTCCTCGCCCCACCGGCCATCAATCGCGCGGTGAAAATAGGAAACTGCCTCCTCATACCGGGCCTCTTTCACCACCACGCGCCCCATGATCAAACTGGCGCGGCCGTCGGTGGAGTCGCTCTGCAGCAGATCCGTCAAGGTCGATTCGGCATCGGCGGTCCTTCCAGCCGCGAGCTCCGCCTCCGCCAGCGTCCGCCGGTAATCGCGGTTGCCGCGCGCGTTCGCAATCGCGTCTTTGATCCGGTCGATCGCCGTCGCGTACTCGCCGCGCTGCATCAAGGCACGCCCTTGTGCAAACAAATGGACTGCTTCCACCAGCGTTTCCGCCCGCTCCGTCTTGGCGAGAAACGTGTCGGCCACAAAGAGTGCCGCGGTGGCGAGCAGAGTCAACCCCAGCGTCTTCAGGAAAGAGCCCCCTGCAAAGGGCTTCGTCATGATTCGCCTCGCTCCCTAGAGTTGCCCCGTTTCATCACGCCGTAGGCGTCCAGGATGTCGTCCAGTGCGATGATCCCGATCAACTGGCGCAAGTTCGCGCGGCTGACCACGGGAAGAACGTTCAGTCCGCTGGTTCCCATCCGCTCCAGTGCCAGGCTCAGGCTGTGGTCGGGATGAACGTGCGGAATCTCATCGGCGCTCGGCGGACCCGCGGGCAGAACCTCCGACACCCGCTGATTCCCCGCTCCGTCGTCCGCGGCCTGTTCCAGATCGCTGCTCCGAGTCATGGCCAACAGCCCTGCCGCATCGGCAATGGGCCACGCATCGACACCGCTGTCCTGCATTTGACGGAGAACCATGGCGATCGGCAGTTCCGGCGACACGGCCTCCGGCGCAGGACGCATCGCCTCGCGCACTTGAATCCGTTCGGCCCGTGAACGCGATTGCGCGTTGGGCAGGTGCACACCTTCCTGGTAGGAGAGCGCCTCATAGATCGGCTGCCGCTGGAGCTTGTGCGAGATGAAATAGGCAATCAGGTTCGAGATCATCAGCGGAACGATGATCGTATAATCGCGCGTGATCTCGAAAATCATGAACACCGACGTCAGCGGCGTCCGCACAATTCCGGCGAACGCAGTTCCCATGCCGACCAGTGCATACGCGCCGGGGGCTGCCGTGTAACCGGGGAACAGCTTTTGAGCGACGCCCCCGACTGCCGCGCCCATCATCGCGCCGATGAAAAGGCTCGGCCCAAATATGCCACCTGCATTGCCGGACGCATAGCAGACCGCGGTCGCGACGATCTTCAGCACGGCAAACAGCACTACGAGTTTGAGAACGATGTCGCCGTTCAGCACCTTCTCGACGTAGTTATAACCGACTCCCATCACTTCGGGCACGAAGTAACCGATCAGCCCAACCGTCAGGCCGCCTGCTACCGGCTGAAACCAGACCGTCCACTTCGGCAGGCGCATGAACCAAGCGCGGAGTCCCAGCAGAAGTTTGACGAAACAAACCGATCCCAACCCGCCTGCCACTCCCAGCACGGCGTAAACGCCAAATTCTCCTGTGTGTACCAACCGGTAACCAGCGACATGGAAGAGAGGATCGTCGCCCAATACCAGGTGTAAGACCATCCAGGAGGTAGCGGAGCTCAACACCACCGATCCCAGCACGGCTGCGTTCAGATCTCCCATGATTTCTTCGAGCGTGAACAGCACCGCCGCGATGGGAGTATTGAAGGCAGCCGCCAGCGCCGCAGCGCAGCCTGCCGGGACCAGCGCCTTCACCCCTTTCGGATCGAGCCCCAGATTTCGCGCGACCACCGACGCGAGGCCCGCACCCACCTGAACCGACGGTCCTTCGCGCCCGAGTGCGATTCCGCTGGCCAGGGAGGCGGAGCAGCAGAAGAATTTACCGACTACCGTTCTAAAGCGAATCCGCCCATCGTTGATGAAGATCGCGAACTTCGTCTGCGGGATTCCGCTGCCGCGCGCATTCGGAAAATAACGCCACAGAAGGTAGCCCGTGCTGAGCGAACCGAGCGCAGGAACCAGAATTCGCCGCAACCCCGATCCGCCCGCCGGATACATGCGTGCTGCGAGCCGTCCGGTCAGCAGGATGAAAGCCACCACCACCAGGCCGACCAGAGCGCCGATCACCAGGCTGAAGACGAGCGATAACTGGTCCTCGCTTTGGCGAAGCCTTTCCAGGCTCCGGCTCAGCTTGACGGCCCAGGCCGGCCAGCGAGCCCTATCCACCCTCGGATCCCCAGGAAACTCCGGACCGTTCAATTCCCCGTTGTAAATCGCCCATCGCTCGTGTCCGCGTTCCAGTGCCGCCCGCCGGCAACGCCGGTCACACCTTGCCTCGACAGCCAGTCAGGCCGGCTGACCTACGATGCCATTCTACCCCGCAAGGCGAAAGACGCGGGCCCGCGCGAGCAGCCGAAGCACTATTGCGCCTGCGCGAGCGCCACGATGTGGATACGGCGATTTCGCTGCCAGCAGGCTTCGTCGTGCTCATCGCAGACCGGTCGTTGTTTGCCGTAACTGACTACCTTGAGTTGCGCCGACGGGATACCGACCTGGACCAGGTAGTCCTTGGCAGACTCCGCACGCTTGTCGCCGAGCGCGATGTTGTACTCGTCGGACCCGCGCTCATCGCAGTGGCCTTCGATAGTCAGCTTGTAGTTCGGGTAGTCTTTCAAAATGTCCCGCAGCTCCGCCGAATCGTCCTGGAGCGCTTTCAAGGCGTCCGGACGCAGCGAGGCCTTGTCGTAGTCGAAATAGGCGTCTTCGATCTTGGCCAGCAGCTCGTCAATCCGGGCGCGCGTAGCCGCACTCGGATATCGTTGCGCCTGCGCGACCGGCGCAGGCGGTGGCGTCGTGGCGGTGTGAGCTGTTGCAGGAGCCGGTTTCGCCATGGCCACCGCAGCTGCCGGAGCAGGTGCGGGCGGCGCTGGAGCCGCGGCGTTTTTCTTGGCACAGGCGGCTGTAAGCAAACTGACGATGGCAACTGCAAGGAGAGTTCGTTTCTGAGCGTGCTTCATGTGATTCCTTCCCTACCTACGATTGAACGCGCTTGCGGGCCCGAGCGAAATCCTGTTCGCACAGGATTTTTTGCCCAACGGAGCTTCGACTACACTCAAGACTGGAGAAAGTTGTACTCTCATCTTGCTTTCCTACTCGGGTAATCCCGTAGCCGCTGCGGGGGAGAACCGCCGCAAGCCGTCGTGGCTCATTCTGTCTCTGGGCTTTGGCGGATTGCTGATCTGCATCGTGGCAGCAGCCGTGTTTACGCTGGTCGCGTTGCAGCGTGTGCGCAACAGCGAAGCCCAATCGCGAAAGGCCTTCCTGGAGCGGCTCGGTGCCCTGGACCAGATTCGCGCCCAGATCTACTTGTCGGGCACGTACGTTCGCGATTTCCTGCTCTCGCCCGATCCCGAAACCGCCAAGGCCCAGGCCGCCCACCTCGCCGCGTTGGACCGCGAAACGCATAACGCCCTGGATGCCTACGGACGCGGACTGGAGCTGGAGGAACGGCAGCCCTTTCTTGCGCTGCGCAGCGAGATCGATGCCTATTGGCGCGTGCTCGACTCGACCGTCGGATGGTCGCCGGCGGAACGGAACCGTTTGCGGCTCTCTTTTTTTTACAGCGAATTGGTCCCCCGCCGCACCGCCATGCTGCAGATTGCGGACCGCATCGCGGCGGTGAACGAGCGCGGCTTGACGCGCTCGGAGGCGCAGTCGGCCGCCTCGGCCGATAGCCTGCGGCGCTCCCTCATACTGATCTTCGCGGGTACGTTTCTCGGCGGTCTCATCCTGGCCCTGGTGACAATCGGCTTCACGTTGCGTCTGGAGCGGGAGCTTGACCTGCGCCGCGCCGACCTGCAGAAACTGTCGACGCTGCTTCTGCGAGCGCAGGAAGAGGAGCGCCGCTCTCTGGCGCGCGAGCTTCACGACGAAGTCGGACAGTCTCTCTCGGCGATCCTGATGGAAACCGAGGGCGCCGAGTGCGCAGATCGGCCGGCCGGCATCCACGAGCACCTCGATTTGATTAAGCGGCTGGCGGAAAAGACGGTCAACCAGGTGCGCGATCTTGCGCTCCTGTTGCGGCCATCGATGCTCGACGACCTCGGCCTGACGCCGGCATTGAACTGGCACGCTCGCGAAACCAGCAAGCGCACAGGACTGAACGTGGTGGTCTCCGCCGACGACGCCATCGACAGCTTGCCGGATGAGCACCGCACGTGCATTTACCGCCTGGTGCAGGAGGCGGTGAACAACGCAGTCCGCCATGCCCACGCACGCACCGTCGAAGTAGCGGTGCGCAGGGAGCGCGAGAAGGTTGACGTAACCGTGCAGGACGATGGGGCCGGCTTCGACACGCGATTCATGCGCGGCCTTGGCCTGCTGGGCATGGAGGAGCGGATACGCCGGCTCGGCGGGGGCCTCAAGATCAGCTCCGAGCCGGGGCGAGGGACTCTCGTCCACGCGGCTCTGCCGGTTGCCGAAATGGATGCGAGGAACGGTCATGAAGCCAATTCGTATCTTGCTGGCTGACGACCATACGGTGGTCCGCGACGGGCTGCGGGCTCTGCTGGAGCGCGAGTCCGACATGACCGTAGTAGCGGAAGCGGCCGATGGGCGGGAATGCATCCGGCTGGCGGAGACGGAGGCGCCCGATGTGATCGTGATGGACCTCGCGATG
>Ga0209415_10019727_pt1 | contig 10527 bp, 7 predicted proteins | sample PeaSoiSIISIP2007_FD_187696 | JGI IMG/M metagenome (GOLD analysis project Ga0209415, IMG submission 187696) | Peat soil microbial communities from Weissenstadt, Germany - SII-SIP-2007 (SPAdes) (version 2) | ecosystem: Environmental > Terrestrial > Soil > Wetlands > Peat | place: Germany... | reverse complement strand
CGGCGGAGTCCGGCGGATTTCCTCAACAGGAACACCATTGCGAATCACCTTGACCAGGTCAGGCTTCTTCTTTGACAGCCAATAGTCTCTGCCGCTGTTGGAGTTGGCCACGATCAGGTCGGCTCGGCGGCCAATCCACGAACGCAGATGTTCCTTCCAGTCTCCGTCGTGGGCGGGAGCAGCGGAGCGTTCAGTCATTAGGAAAGGCGTTCTTGTCAACACTGCAGCGAGGCCTGCCAAGACGTCCATCTGCGTGAGCCATGTCTGGATCAAGTCAGGTTTAACCCTCCAAATAAGCCTGACGAGTCGCCAGAGCAATGAAGGATCGTAGTTGCCGCGGCTACGCAGTTCATGAAGAGTGGCACCCGAATCCTTAATTCTGCTGAGATTCGGCCCCCGTCGACGGTAGGCAATATGGACGTCTGCGCCTTTCTTTCGCAGCTCTGCCGAAAGATATGCTAATTGGCGCTCCGCACCGCCCCCTCCTAAGCCTCCGATGCAATGCAGTATTCTCAGCCGGGGGCCTGCCGAGGCCGATGCCATCGTTGTCGACCCTTTCCCCAAGGGATCACGCACTCTTCCTGTCAGCTTGCCTGAATCGGGGAACCTGGCGGTGTTGGTCTGGGTATTCACAATGAATTTAGAAAACGAATGGAAGTGTTCAACCCGCCGCCCCGGCCAGCGGCAGGTGATGCGCCCAACTCGCGCGCTCCATTCCGCTCTGAATCAATTCCGCGGCCTGATGCAACCGATGCGAAATTCGGTGATCCTTCATCACGCGGCGATGCCCGTCCAGGGCGATCCGCTTGCGCTCTTCGTCTCGATCCAGGTAATAACGAAGCTTGTCGATGAGATCATCGGTGTCCTTGTAGGCGACGATCTCCTTGCTGACGCGGAAGAACGATTCGAGGAATTCGCCACCATCGGAAATCTGCATGACACCATTTCCGGGCAGGTCGAACAGGCGGTAGCTTCCCACCGTGTAAGCTCCGCGATTGTGGAGGTTAATCCCAATCTTTGAGCGCTGATACAGGGGAACATAGTCCTCAAAACGTGCCCGCCGGACCCAGCCCGGAAAGCCGTATTTCAGGTTGAAGTACGCGTTGCGCTTCAGATTCGTGAGCCCATGGATTCGGCAGCGTCTTCCAAAAGCCTTCTTGACCTTGGCCAAAAGCGGCATCTTGCCAGGGAACAGAGCGCCGATGAAGATGATGTCGATGTCGCGATGGGCGGCCATGAGGGCTTCTTCCGTTCTGGTCGCATCGAACATGGCGTCAAACAGGGCGTGCGGCCAAAAAGCACAATTTGTCGCGCCCAGATACTTTAGTTTGTCGGCCATCCCTATCTCAGGACTGTAGGCCGGACTGTGATACAACACTTGATCGAAGGCATGCAGATAGGCAAAGTCCCGGTCGTAAGCGGCGATAGGGCCATCAGCAATTCGCTGCACCTTGTGAACCCGAATCTTTCGCAGGTAATCCGGGTGATAGGGTTGGCAGTTGTCGACGACGACCGCTTCAGCGCGGGTTTCTTCCAGGGTAGCCTCGAACGTGGCATACAGGCGCATCAGTTCCGGGTGTTTTGCAAAATAGAGGTTATCGAGCAATTGCGCGCGAATATAGAGCAGTGGATCAATGTGGGCCCCATGATTAAAGGGAATGAATCGTACACGATCCGTGGATGCGCTGGCGATTTCCTTCTGCCAGTATCGCTCCTCGAATCCTACCTTGTTGAATGAATAGAGGATGTTCATGCCGCGCGCCTTTGCTGAGGGTGTTCGATTGCTTCCCGCCCCGGTGTCGGTTTGCCGCCTTCAGGCTGGTGGCCGCGACGATGCAGCAGATTCACGGTTTTCATGTGTGAAACGCCCAATGGAAGAGACATTGCTCGAACCGATGAGCGCGAGGAGCTGCGCAAAGACGGGAATCCAGAGGAAGACGAGGAAGAATTGATAGAACGCGCGAGGTATCAGCAAGAATGTTCTGCCGCGGAAGCACTCGTAGGCGAAAATGAGCACCCAAAGATAGAAGCCGTAACTCCAGAGGGTTTGTGTTCCCCTCACGAAGCGCCGACGGACGCAAGCAAAGAGAATGCCGATGGCCGCACCGCGCCACAGCGCGTCCACCCATCCAAGTCCGAGGATTGCCTCCGGGATTGCGCCAAAAGCGAACCCGCCTCCACTCTCCGCGTATGTCGGGTAAAAGGTGTTCGCATACCAGGCTGCTAGATCGATTTTCTTGAAGGGTAAAAGTTGCTGCGGAATCAGGCTGACAACATCTGCGACATAGAACTGCGGGAAAACGCCTTGAGTCTCGCCTGCTGCCTTACGCTGCGATATGTCGTAGGCGTTTGCCAAAGTGCCTTCGAACTCGTTGCTGTATCCCAAGGGATTCAGTTCTGTGCCGGCATTGACCTCGGTGAGGTTCCGCATTATGCCGAGCGACACGAACAACATCAGGACACCTAAGCCCGTCACCAGTGCAGTCCGCACGCTGAGTCTCTTGACCGTAAAGTGATAGCACGCTACAAAGCTCATCAGGAGAACGAATAGACCGGTCCGGGATCCGACTCCGGTGAAGACAATGGGCAGAATCTCCGTCAGCACCCAACCGAGAATCCAGTACCTATATTTTCGGAAGTCGAAGACGAGCAAGGCCATTATCAAGATGTCCAGCGTTAAAGTCATTCCTCCGAAATGGTTGAGAATCTGCTGCAGAAAGCGCGGGCGCCCTCGGTACATGAGGTAGGTATCATTATAGGTATACGCGCCCCCCAGCCCGTATATGAGGTTGATGGATAAGACGAACGCCTTAATCAACAGCAAAGAAAGGACCAGTGCCCAAAGCGTGCAGCGAGGCGGCCTCACCATTCGCCACTCGTTTCCGTCATGTGTGCCTCGGAACCGTGTATATCCAAGAGCGAAGGCCCCGAGGTAGAGGGAGTAGAGCCAGAAGATTGGAGCTAGTTCTTTCGGCGAAGGCTGAGCCTGAGAAAGTCGGAGATCAGAGAGGAGGGAAAAGCTCAAATCATTAACCAGATAACTAGCCAGGGGAAAGACAGCATAAAGAGTTACCAGGAGCGCATAGAAGGCTCCAAGATCGAAGATATCGAGGCGGCCGGACCATTTGCGAAGTGAGCGCAACAAGAGCGCCGCTTCCGCCAGAATGGCGAGCAGAGGCCAGACGACTGGCAACGCATCGGTCAGAAGAGAGCCGAGGGGAGCGAGCGCAATCGAGGACGGCATCAATCTGTTCTGAACAGCGAGGCTACTCACTCTCGCCCGTTGTGCTGGAGACGATTGTGGATCTCAGCACGAGAGGTCGCTTTGACACTCAAAGCCATTGTCAAGTGGGCCGTATACAATCGGAGTAAGTGACCCATTTGACAAGCCTGGGATCCTCTCGATGAAGGCATACCACGTTGATGGTATGCTGTTCGGGAATGCATGCGGCGATCTCCTCGTGGGATGGGAGGTGCTCATGGGTTCTTTCATGGAAGACAAGATACCCTGCGCCAAAGATGTCCTGCACAAGCGCATTTAGATCGTCGCCGACAGCGGCAAGGGTGTAGGCGCCCAATTCTATAACCAACGCCGGGGCCCATCGTTCCAGGGTGTTCTTTGCTCCACAAAGCACCTTGTGTTCAAACCCATCCACATCAATCTTGACCAGGTCCAAGCCAGGCAATGTCGAACGTGCCATGTAGTCGTCAATCGAGGTAACTTCCACAGCGTCGGTAAATAGGCCTGGTTTGCCGCCGAAAGTTGGCCAGCTTGCTCTGAAGGTGACTTCGCGTAACGGGGCAGAGTGCGAAGAGACGACCAACCTCTCAAGCCTGAGATTCCCAAGGCTCGGATTCAAAGCCGCGTTGCGGATGAGCTTCTTGAAAGCCCATTCAATCGGCTCGAAAGCTACCACGCTGCCAGCCGGCTGTACCAGCTTTGCCAACGACAATGCATGGCAGCCAATATTCGCCCCCACATCGAAAGCGATGTCCCCCGGCTGGACAAGGGCTCTGAGGGCTGCCGTTGTGTCCGGTTCAAACCCGCCTTTGAAATAGATTGCTCCATCAATTTCTTCCGCAAGATCTAGTTCGTAGGCGATGCCGTCCAGTGTCTTCCTGGCACGATGGCGGAATTGGTTCAACCATCTGACAGCCCTGTAGCTGTGGGCCATCACGGCCGTAAGTTCCGGCCGGCGACTGCGAACTTCGTATCCCCAATCTATCAACCGGCCAATCACGGGGAGAACAACCTCAATTTGATTGAGCTCATGACGGCCACATGGGCGCTCGAAATCCTAACGCGCCGGTCGAATGCTCATGCGGCTGGCCCCTTCTCATGCGGAGGACCAGCAGGGGGCATAGCGGGCCAATAACGAAGGGTTGGAGAAGGCCAAGAGCGTTAAGCGCGTAAGTTACTCCTTTGGCCACGGGCGCGGGCCACCTTTTGTAAAAATGGATAATCCAGGGAGACAGCCGGCCGCTGCGAAAAACTATAGGCTCGTAGGCCAAGTGCTCGGGCGCCAAGTCGGCCAGCGTCTCGCGGTTCATGACCGTGAGGTTGTGAATCTTGAGATTCTCAGGGTCAAAGTGGCGTTGGAGACGGCCGTAGAGGCCCTCGTAGTTCGGAACGGCGATCAGAACGAGGCCCCCGATTTTCGCCAGGAGCAGGTGCTTTTCAATCAGGGGCTGAGGGTTCTCGAAATGCTCGATCACTCCAAGGCTGTACACAACGTCAAAGGAGCCCTGGGGGAACGTAGTGACCAAGACATCCTCGCAACGAAATTCAGCCTCCAGGCCCAATCTCGAAAATAGCTCTCTGGAAAACGCAATGCCGGGCTCCGAGTAATCGAGGCCACAGACCCTGGCTTGATGAACCTTTGCCAGATAAGCCAGATGCTTGCCTGGCGCACAACCGATTTCCAGCACTCGCATCCCCGGTTCTACCGCAGTGCCGAGCAACTGCAAAATATTGCGCGTCGCCACGCTCAAGCGAGAAGGCAAGCGCCAGCGGGGCTGGGAATGGGTCGCCTCCCAATAGGCTTTTGTTGCCTTCTCGCCGGCTATGGGAGCGTCCTTGGAAGGAGCCATGTGAGTCATTAATTAGAACCGAGTGCGTGCTGCTTGCGATAAGGAGTTCCCTGGCTCAGTCCGGCCCGAGTGTCGATTCAAGAACGAAATTGTGACTCGATATCCAATCTTTGTTCCGATAAGCCTCAATGACATGAAAGAAGGCCGCCATCCTTTTAAGTAAATCCTTAACTCGATATCCGCGCATGCCAACTTCCCAGTAGTGCTGTTTCGCCATGTACCGCGGCGCGGTCCCATTAGGCTTCTCGAACGGATTGACAATATCGACGATCAGCGAGAGGTCGATGTCCTTGAATCCCGGCACAATTCGCAAATGAAGGTTCCTTCGATGCACAGGCAAGTAAACGAGCGAGTATCGGGAGACTCGCGCCAGTTCCCGGAGCGACTGGTCTAGATAGGGTTCCGGAAGATGCTCCAGAACGTGCGAGGCAATCGAAGCGTCGAATTGACGGTAAGCGAAACGACTCAGGTCGTGGACGCTACCTACATGATCGGGCTGGAAGGTAGCGTCGATATCGAATGTCGTCACCTCATAGCCACGCCACTTCAGAACCTGGGTGTCCAAACCTTGCCCGGGACCGACGATCAGAACTCTTTTGCAGCGTCCCATGCGTTGAAGGTCCCGGTACTGATAATAGGAGTTAACAAAATTGCTCAAGTGGAGCTCTCGAAACCATTTGTCCCTGTCCACGGGCATGACGGACGGTTGTACATCGTCGTGGTGAGCCGATTGCGCCAAGGATTGTCCTCTTCTTTGGGGGCTTCAACTTTGGGGTAGGCTACAGGCAACTCGCAGTCCGTGGCGGGAGGTGATGACAAGAATCGAGATGAGCGCCAGCGTCCAAGCCGTTGCGTAAGCGCCAGCCAAGCCGATGGCTCCATGAGCGGGGATCAGGACATATACCAAAACGACGACGAGGATGTCTCGCGGGCAGGCGACAGCAAGAAACGAGAGCCACATCTTGGCCTGGCTGTGGATGATTTGATACATCGCCACTCCGATGCTCTGGACGATTGCAGCGAGGAGCAAAATCAACAGGACTCGGTAGCCATCATCAAAATCCTTGCCGAAAAGGCGCAAGAGATGGGGACCGAATGCGGCCAAAGTGCAAGCCCCGAAGATGACGATCGCCGTGGACACGGCAAGATTCATCCGGACTGCGCGTCGATACTCGGACCTTTTTCCGGCGCCTTTGTGGTGGTTGATCAACGACATACCCACGTTATTCGCGATGTTGGGAAGGAACAAGACCAACGTCATCAAGCTGAACGACGCGCTGTAGATTGCCATTTGGGAATAGCCATTGGGCTGGCGGACCAGGAAAGCGCTGGCCAGCCACAACGCGGGCATGGAGGTGAAACCGCTGAGGGCGCCGGGCAGGGCAAATTTCAGAATAATGGACCGTTCTTGTGTGATCCCGGCGCAGTGAATCTTGATTCCCTGTAGCGAGCACTCCTTCCGCAGCGCAAGCACCAACAGGATGAATTGGAAGAAAGCGCTGAATGCCAGGCCCGCAACCGCGCCATTCAATCCTCTCCACTCGGCCAGTACGGTGCAGATGGCCAGATAGGCAAGGCCACTCCAGACCAGCGTCCTGGCAAGCGTGCGATAGCTTTCCAGGCCGGCGAGCGCGCCCAGCAGAAGGCCGTTCAGCACGGCGAACGGCAGACTTGCCGAACCAATCGCCAGCGCTGAACCGAGCGCTGGGGCCTTCAGCACTGAACCGGCAAGCCATCCGGAAATTGCCAGCAACGCGAGAAGAGTAATTCCGGCAACGCTGGCGGAAAAGGCTGTCAGCACCCCAAGAATGCGGCCGGCCCGTTGCGGATCTGTGGAGCGAAACTCCGCGACATACTTGGTGGCGGTGCAGCCGGCGGCCAATTGAGCAATGAGGGCCAGGGTGGCAAGGGTGCTCTGGATCATGGCATATTCGCCAAAGACCTGCCTCCCCAGCAGGTTGGCGACGATGATGTTGAAGGCAAACGTGCTTCCCTGGTTGAAGGCCGCACCAATGGTGTTGTAAGTGATCCCGGTTTGAAAGCGTGACCGCAGGCTTGCGGCCGGAATCACCGAGGTTATGGCGTCAGTCGACATATTCGCGAAACCATAGCTCCAGGAAGAGGAACGCCCACAGCCGGTTGCTCCAGTCTCTCTTGCGCGCAATCTGTTCCTCGATCATCCTTTTCAGGAAACCTTGTTGGAACAATCCACGTTTCGCGGATCTCTCGTCCAGCAGCGTCGCTCGCAGCAAGCCAGCCAAATCAGTACTGAACCACTTTGCCAGGGGCACACCAAAACCCGTCTTGGGCTTCTCAAGCACTTCTGCGGGGAGCAGGTTCCGGACCGCGCGCTTCAGGATCGTCTTGCCGCCCTTGCCGGTGCGCTTGAGGGAGCTGGGGATCGTGGCAGCAAATTCCACGAACCGATGATCCAGAAAGGGGCATCGCACCTCGAGGCTATTGGCCATGGCGGCGACGTCGGTCTTTACCATGAGGCAGTCGGGCAGGTAATAGTGCTGATCGTGCCGCGCCATCCAATCCAAACTGTCCATCGATCGGTCCCAAGGCAACTCCAGAAGATGGGATTTCCCGTTGTTCCGGTTGACCAAGGACTGAAAATAAGGCGTATAACAGGCGCGTTTTTCCTGCTCCTTGACCGTCGAAAGCTGCGTCCGATAGCGCTCGGGGAGCGACGATCCCACCATCTGCCATCCCCGGATCATTCTTGATGTCAGGTTGCCATAGGGCAGCATCTCCAGGCCGGCTTGCATGACGTCGGCAATCCTCCGGCGAACCGGAGATGGGATAAAGTCGACCTTTCTCCAACGCTCAGTGCAGCGATAATGTTCGTACCCTGAAAAGCTTTCGTCGCCGCCGTCCCCACTCAAGGCCACGGTGATCTGTTCTCGCGCGATTTGCGAAACGTAGTACGTGGGTACGGCGGACGAGTCTGCAAATGGTTCGTTATAGTGTTTGACAAGCAGCGGAAGAATGTTCGCGGCAGAGGGCCTCACAACAAACTCATGGTGATCCGTCCCATACCTCTCCGCGACCTGGCGTGCGTATGGAAGTTCGCTGGAGCCTTCATCCTCAAATCCGATGGAAAAGGTTTTGACCGGGCTTGAACTTTCGGCGGCCATTAATGCGGCGACGGTGCCGGAATCTATTCCGCCACTGAGAAACACCCCGAGAGGCACGTCCGAGATCAGCCGGATGCGAACCGACTCCCGCAGCAAGCGCATGAGTTCCGCAACGATCTCCTCTTCGGAGGCGGCGGTCTTTTCTCCGGCCGGCGGGGACCAGTATCGTTCGACCCTGAGATTTCCTTTTGTATCGCACAGCAAGTAATGTGCCGGTGGAAGCTTGAGGATCCCGGAAAACGCGGTCAGTGGACTGGGCACATACTGATGGGTCAAGTAGCTATCGATGGCCTCAAAGTTGGGCGATGCGCCCACGCCCGGGTCCGCTGTAATGGCGCTGATCGAGGAGCCAAATAGAAATGAGGTTGGCGTCTTGATGTAGAAGAAAGGCTTCTTTCCAAGGCGGTCGCGAGCCGCGAACAACACCTGCTTTCTGGAATCCCAAATGGCAAAAGCAAACATCCCGCGCAGATGCTTCAGGCACTCGATTCCGTGCTCCTCGTAGAGATGAAGGAGCACTTCCGTATCGCCGTTGGTACGAAAGGCATGCCCCTTTTCGAGAAGTCCCGGCCGAAGCTCTCGGAAGTTGTAGACCTCTCCGTTGAATACGATCCATGCGGAAGCGTCTTCGTTGGCCAGGGGGGGATTAGCTTGTTCGCTCAGGTCGACGATCGCAAGGCGCCGTTCTCCCAGACCTACGTACGGTTCGGCATGGACCCCCGCGGCGTCGGGACCACGGTGTAGGATCGGGGCACACATCCGTCGGATGGCTGATTCCGGAACGATCGCCCCGGTAAAGTCGATCTTGCCAGCTATTCCGCACATAACATCTTGGGCTCGCACGGCTCAGCGGCGCCATGCTGGCGCCGCGCCGCGCGTGTAAACCGGCCGCAGGCGCCGCTTGTGTACGGCCAAGTCCGCGGCTACTTCTCCCCGCGCTCTTCGCCGTCCCGTTTCTCGGCGTGGCTCGCTTGCGCTTTCTTCCAAAGAATCCACGGCCGCCGCCGGTTCGCGTCCGCTCCGCTTCCGTTTCGCGAGAATCGAGGCACGCGCGCCTGCACGGTCGTGAATACTTCCATCGCCCATGCCTTTCCCGGATCGTTTGCGTCCAGCGCCTGCCACCGCATTTTACCCACGATCCACGCCATCGCCAGCGCGATTCCGAGCATCGTTCCCACCGCCACGATCACAGAGCGGTGTGGAAACGATTTTCTGGTCGGCGCCAGCGCCGCGTCCAGCACCTCGACGGCGGGAATCTCCCTGGCTTCCTGCACCTTCGCCAATTCATATTGCTGGGTCAGCAGCTCGTACACGGTTTCCTGTATTTTGGTTTGCCGGTACAAATCCGAGTACGTCACGCCCAGCAGGGGCAATTTCCGGATGGAGGGATAGAGCGAGGTATCGCTTTTTATCTCCCCCGGTGTTCCCACCCCGCCAATTTCGCTGAGTTGTTTTTGCAGCTCCTTCACGCGCGCCTCCGCGGCGCGCACGCGAACATGGTCATGGGTATAGATCTGCTGCAATCCGCTTCGCTCGGCCTGGGCCGCGATCAGTTGCCCCTGCAGCCTGGCTGCGGCCTCCACCATTGCCCTTCCTTGCGCGGGAATATCGATCGCCGTATTCTTGCTGGCGAAATCACTGAAGTTCCTAGCGGCAGCATCGAGATCCGCTTTGACGTTTTGCAGGCGCCCGTCGAGAAAGATGCGTTCGCGCCGCGCGGACGAAGTGCTGACCTGCGCCACCAGCCGGTCTAACTCCACCACGTAGGCTCGGGCCATTGCGGCGGCGCACTTGGGATCGTGGTCCGTCACCGCAATCGAGATAATTCCGCTCTTGCGGTCTTCGGAAACCTCGGTGTGTTCCGCAAGGGCTTGCCTGGCGTCTTCGATGGTGGAGGCGTGGTACGCCTGCTGGAGATGGAATTCGTCAATGAGCCGATCCTGCACGGTCTCGCTGTGGAGAATGCCGACAAAAAGAGCGCCGAAACTCTTCGCGCCTAACAGATCAGCGGCAAAGCCATTTGCGCCGGTTCGCCCAGCCATGGCAGCTAGCAGTCCGAGTCCCGAGCCGGAATGTCCATCCGGCGGCATGAGGCGCGTCACCGACTGATAGCGCGCTGGAATTAGGACCGCGATGAACGTGCTCGCCAGGATCGCAAAAACTCCCGTTCGCAGCAGGAGCCGCCGGTTGCCCCAGAAAGCCTGCAGATAAGGCAAGAGACTCGGCTGCGCGGGGATTGGCTCCGCCATCAGAGACTCTTCGAACCGCCCCTTGCCCGGCATTTCCGGAGGGGTAT
>Ga0209415_10019726_pt1 | contig 10528 bp, 10 predicted proteins | sample PeaSoiSIISIP2007_FD_187696 | JGI IMG/M metagenome (GOLD analysis project Ga0209415, IMG submission 187696) | Peat soil microbial communities from Weissenstadt, Germany - SII-SIP-2007 (SPAdes) (version 2) | ecosystem: Environmental > Terrestrial > Soil > Wetlands > Peat | place: Germany... | reverse complement strand
AGCTGTGGCGGCGGATGGGCGGCACTGAATCGGTGACCCGCCAGGCCTTCCCCGAGCCCGATCCGCAGTGGACCAGGCGCGAGGAGCTCACGATCCCGGTGCAGGTGAAGGGCAAGCTGCGGTCCACCATCGTCGTCCCCGCCGGCACGACCGAGGCCGACCTCGAGGTCACCGCCCGCCGCGACCCGAAGATCGGCGGCTACCTCGCCGACGGCACCTGGCGGGCGATCGTCGTGCCCGGCCGGCTCGTCAACTTCGTCCCCGCCTGAGCCCCCCATCCCCGGCGGCGGCCCCGAGCGTCACGGCCCGCCGGGGCCGGCCCGACCCACGCCTCCGACCGGCCTCCCGCCGTAACGAACGGTTGCGGGCTACGGTCGGACCCTCGATGACTGCGCTGACGCTCGTCGAGCGGATCGGGACCTCCCAGTCCGCACCCGGCGCCGGGACCGTGCGCTTCATCAGCGGCGACGCCGTCGAGGCCGTCCGCTGGGGCCGCATCCTCGACGACGCGACCGTCGCCGCGGCGCGCCTCCAGGACCTCGGTGCCGGGCCGGGTGCGAAGGTCGCGTTGCTCGGCACCACCAGCCGCGCCATGGTCACCGCGATCGAGGCGGTGTGGCTGGCCGGTGCCACCGTGGTCGTGCTCCCGTTGCCGATGCGCCTGGCGTCGGTCGACGCGTTCGTCCATCAGACGCGGATGCGCCTCGCCGGCGCCGACGCGATGCTGCTCGTCGTCGAGGGCGCGATCGCGGACATGGTCGAACCGGCACCGACCGACCCACCCCGCGTACGGCTCGAGGACCTCACCGCGCCCGGCCGCGCCCGCTTGCAGGACGTGACGGTCGATCCCGACGACCTCGCCATCCTGCAGTTCACGAGCGGGTCCACCGCCGACCCCAAGGGCGTCATGCTCCCGCACCGCCAGATCTGCCACAACCTCGACAGCATCGCGACCGGAGCCCGCTTCAGCCCGGACGACGTCGTCGTCTCGTGGCTCCCGCTCTACCACGACATGGGTCTGATCGGCCTCCTCGGCGAGCCGCTCACGACCGGCATCGACCTCGTCATCGCCTCACCGCTCGAGTTCACGGCGTCGCCGCTGCGCTGGATGGAGTGGATGAGCGCGTTCGGCGGCACCGTCACGAGCGGCCCGAACTTCTCCTACGCGCTCGCGGCGCGCGCTCTGCGCCGCCTCGCCCCCAGCACGCTCGATCTGTCACGGTGGCGCCTCGCCGTCAACGGCGCGGAGCCGATCGACCCCGACGCCGTCGACACGTTCGTCACCGCCGCGGGCGCGCAGGGCCTCGATCCGCGCGCCGCCTTCTGCGTCTTCGGGATGGCCGAGGCCACGCTCGCCGTCGCGTTCCCGACGCCGTACGAGGGCATGGCCGTCGACGAGGTCGACCGTCGCGCGCTCGAGCGCGAGCGCCTCGCCGTGCCCGCGACCGGCTCGCGTGGCACGCGCCGTCTGGCCCGCCTCGGCCGCGCCGTCGACGGGCTCGAGATCCGCATCACCGACCCCGTCACCGGGGAGCCGATGGCCGAGCGCGAGGTGGGCGAGCTCGAGCTCCGGGGCAACTCGGTGACGCCCGGCTACTACCGCCGTCCGGAGCTGGACGCGGTCACCTTCCGCGGCGGTTGGCTGCGCACGGGCGACCTCGGCTACCTCGCCGACGGCGACCTCGTCGTGTGCGGGCGGATGAAGGACGTGATCATCGTCGGCGGGCGCAACGTCTTCCCCGAGGACGTCGAGCGGGCCGTCGCCGAGGTCGACGGCGTGCGCGCCGGCAACGTCATCGCCTTCGGGGTCGAGCGCCGTCACGGCCGTGAAGGCATCGTCGTCGTCGCCGAGACACGCGACGTCGACGTGCTCACCGTGCGCGAGGCGGTGGCCAACCGTGTCCGAGATGCGGTCGGTCTCCCGACCGAGGTCGTGCTCGTGGCCCCGGGCACGCTGCCCAAGACCTCGTCCGGCAAGCTCCAGCGGTCGCTGTGTCGCAACCGCTACCTGGAGCGGGCGCTCGAGCTGGTGTGACATGGGCGGGAGGGGGGCGAAAAGCCCCCAGCCACGGTCGGGGATCGCGGGAAGCCGGCGTTCAGGCGGCGTGGAAGCCGGCCAGCATCTCGGTCAGCTCCGCGTCGGTCGTGTCGTAGCGGGTGTAGAAGCTGACCCGGTCGAGCACGTCGCCGTAGCGCTCGATGATCCGGGCCGGCACCTTGCCCGGCTCCTCGACGACGGCGAACGCGTGCAGGATCTCGTCGTCGATCGCCTTGCCCATCTCCACCCACTTGCCCTCCTTGGACAAGCGGTTGAGCTCGGGCTGGAGGTCGCCCCAGCCGTGCAGGTCGAGGACGGGCCGGTACGCGGGCGTCGACGCGTAGAACGCGATCTGCTCGCGGGTGCGGGTGGCCGCGTCCTGCATCTGCTCCTCCGTGGATCCGGTGACGACGAACACCGGGCACGACAGCTCGAAATCGCCGCGCGTGCGCCCGGCGCGCGCAAAGCCTCGCTCGAGCGACGGCAGGGTGACCTCGCGCAGGTAGCGCTCGGTCGTGAAGGCGTGGACGAGCATCCCGTCGGCCACCTCGCCGCACGCCTCGGTCATCCCCTCGCCGACGGCGGCGAGGAACACCTTGGGCGCGCCGTGGGGCTGCGGCTCCGGGACGAAGAACGGCGTCATCAGCTTGTGTGTGTAGAAGTCGCCCTCGAACCGCAGCGGCGTACCCTGGTCCCACGCCTCCCAGATCGCCCGGAGGGCGAGGACGAACTCGCGCATCCGCGGCGCCGGGTGGCTCCACGGCATGCTGAAGCGCTTCTCGATGTGGGCCTTGATCTGCGACCCGAGCCCGAGGTTGAAGCGGCCGCCACTGAAGGCCTGGAGGTCCCACCCGACGTTGGCGACCGTCATCGGGTTGCGGGCGAACGCGACGGCGATCCCCGTCCCGAGCTCGAGCCGTTGCGTGTGCTCGGCCGCGAGCAGGAGCGGGAAGAAGGGGTCGTGGCTGGTCTCGGCCGACCACCCGCCGTCGTAGCCCTCCGCTTCGAGCTTGCGGGCGGTCGCCGCCGCCTTGGTCAGGTCCCCGGAGATGCCACCGTCGACTTTCACCCGCCGGACGCTACAGCCCGAGGGGCCTCGGCGACCCGCCGGGGGTCAGAGCCCTCCTTCGCCCCGGAGGAAGCGCTCGAGCTCGGCCGCGAGCTCGTCGCCCGACGGGAGCCTGGCCGAGTCGAGCTGCAGCGAGCGCGCCTCGGCGTCGGCCTGGGCCTCGAGCTGGCTCACCATCGCCTTGTGCTCCTCCGACGCCGCGATCAGCTCGTCGATGCGCGCCCCGGCCCGCTCCGCGGCGTCGCGGAGGTCCTGGTTGCCGATCGTCAACCCGGCCACGGCGTTGAGTCCGTCGACGAGGGCCGCGCTCGCGCCCGGGTACGGCATCGACACGACGTAGTGCGGTACCCGCGCCCACAGACCGAGCGCGGGGATCCCGGCCCGGTTGAGCTCGTGCTCGAGCGCGGCCTGCACGCCGGCGGGCACGTCGATCTTCCCCTGCACGTATCCGACGTCGCCGGCGAGCGACGCGGTCGGCGCGGTCGACACCAGCCGCACCGGCCGGGTGTGGGGGACGGGCGCGGGGAACGCACCCAGCCCGACCGCCATCCGGACGCCGTATCCCGATGCCAGCTCGACGACGGTGCGGCAGAACGCGTGCCAGCGCATGTCGGGCTCGGGACCCATCAGCACGAGGAACTCGTGACCGGCGTCGTCGGTCGTGGCCCGCAGCTCGATCTCCGGCCACGTGATGCCGGTGGCGACGCCGTCGGTGAGGTGGAGCACCGGCCGGCGGGCGCGGTGGTCGATGACCTCGTCGGCATCCCACACGGCGATGCGCTCCGAGTCGCGTCCGTTGACCACTGCGGCCAGCGCCGCCGCGGCGCCGAGACCGGCGTCGATCCAGCCCTCGAGGCACATGACCATCACCGGTTCTGAGAACTGCCGCTCGACCAGCCGGGAGTACAGGACACTCATGTGAAGTCCATCATCGCAGCAGGCCCGCGGTTTGCTCGGCCGCGGCCGCCAGCGCGTCGATCTGGCCGGCGAACGCCTCGACCCCGCTCTGGTCCCCTCCCCCGGCCCCGCCGGCGTAGCGCGAGAACACGCCCTCGAGGATGCAGGCCAGCTTCCAGTACCCGAACGCGACGTAGAAGTCGAGCGTGGAGAGGTCGCGCCCGGACCGGGCGGCGTAGCGCGCCTGCGCCTCGGCCCGGCTCGGGAACCCCGGGGCCAGCGTCGGCGCGTGACCGAGTGGTACGAACGTGTCGCCCGGCTCCGACCAGTTCACGAGCAGCTGGCCGAGGTCGGCGAGTGGATCGCCCAGGGTGCACAGCTCCCAGTCGAGGACGGCCGCGACGCGCGCGTCGGTACCGACGACGGTGTTGTCGAGCCGGTAGTCCCCGTGGACGATGGTGGCCGGGCCCTGCGGTGGCACGCGGCTGGCGAGGAAGTCGTGGACCGCATCCACCGCGGGCACGGAACGGCCCTGGAGGGCGGCCGACTGCTGGAACTGCCCGTACCACCGCTTGAGCTGCCGTTCGATGTAGGCCTCCCGCCGGCCGAGATCACCGAGCCCGACCGCGTCGACGTCGACCGCATGCAGGTCGGCGAGCACGTCGATGAGATGCTCGCCCGCGATCCCGCGCTGTGCCGGCGTGAGCTCGCGGACCGCGATGGCGTCGTCGCGCAGCACGTGGCCCTCGACGAAGCCCATGACGTAGAACGGCCGGCCGTTGACGCCCTCGTCCGTGCAGAGCCCGAGCGCGGGCGGGACCGGCACGGGCGTGGGCCCGAGGGCGTGGATGATGCGGTACTCGCGGGCCATGTCGTGCGCGGTCGGCAGCACGTGGCTGGTGGGTGGGCGGCGCAGCACACACCGGCCCCCGGTCGCGTCGGTGACGATGTAGGTGAGGTTGGACCGCCCGCCCGGGACGAGGTCGAACCGGTAGGGCCCCCGCCCGGTCCCGACATGGGCGTCGAGCCACTCGGACACCGGGCCCGCGGCGATGCCGGCGATCGCTTCCATGGCCGCGCACCGTAGCGCCCGGAATTGGAGACACCCCTGCGAGCGTTAGCCTCCCCGTGATGGTTGTGGACGTGACAGACGAGACATTCCAGACCGCAGTGATCGACCGCTCCGCGGAGGTCACCGTCGTGATCGACCTGTGGGCGCCGTGGTGCGGGCCGTGCCGCACCCTCGGCCCGGTGCTGGAGAAGGTGATCGACGAGGCGGGCGACGGGGTCGAGCTGGTCAAGGTCAACATCGACGACAACCCGCAGGTGGCGGCCGCGTTCCGGGTCCAGTCGATCCCGGCGGTGTTCGCCGTGAAGGACAAGGCGGTGGTGGACGCGTTCATCGGCGCGCTGCCCGAGGCCCAGGTCCGCCAGTGGGTCGAGAGCCTGGCGCCGGCCCCGAGCGAGGCCGACCAGCTGGTCGCGGTCGGCGACGAGGCGTCGCTGCGGCAGGCCCTCGCGCTCGAGCCCGACCACGCCGGTGCCATCGTCGGCCTGGCCGAGCTGCTCGTCGCCAAGGGCGACGAGGCGTCCAAGGACGAGGCGCTGGCCGTGCTGGCCCGGATCCCGGAGTCGCCCGAGACCCGTCGGGTGGCGGCCCTGGCCCGCACCGGTGTCGACGCCGACGCCGACGGGCTCGACGACAAGCTCGCCGCGCTGCTGCCGAGGGTCAAGACCGACGACGCCGCCCGCCAGGAGTACGTCGACCTGCTCGAGGTCATGGGCAGCGACGACCCCCGTACGGCCGACTACCGCCGCAAGCTGAGCGCCGCCCTCTTCTGACCAAGCCTTCTTCCGGCGCCGCCTTCCGCTGGCGTCGCCTTCGGTTGGCGCCGCCTTCCGCTGGCGCCTTCCGCTGGCGCCTTCGCTCGCGCCTTCCGCTCGCGCCGCTCCCTCCTGACGCCGCGGGCCGGCGGCGCGGCAGACTGGCCGGGATGGAGCTTGCCCTCGGCGACCGGCGCTACGACATCACGACGCGCGCCCTGGTGATGGGCATCCTCAACCGCACCACCGACTCGTTCTACGACAAGGGCGCGTTCTTCGAGATGGACCGCTTCCTCGCGCGCGCCGAGGTGCTGGTCGCCGAAGGCGCCGACATCCTCGACGTCGGCGGGGTCAAGGCCGGGCCGGGCCCCGAGGTGACGGAGGAGGAGGAGCTCGACCGCGTGATCCCCGCCGTCGAGGCGCTGCGCGACCGCTTCGACGTCCCGCTGTCGGCCGACACGTGGCGGGCGTCGGTGGCCAAGGCCGCCTACGAGGCCGGCGCGGTGGTCGGCAACGACATCAGCGGGTTCGGTGACCCCGAGTATCTCGCGGTGGCCGCGCAGGCCGGCGCCACCGTCGTCGCCACCCACATCCGGCTCAAGCCGCGCGTGCGCGATCCCGAGCCGGTGTACCCGGGCGGCGTCGTGCACGACGTGCGCGCCTTCCTCGCCGACCGCGCCCATCAGGCCGAGGCCGCAGGCATCGCGCCCGAGCGGATCGTCATCGACGCCGGTCTCGACCTCGGCAAGACCACCGCGCAGTCGGTCCTGCTGCTTCGCGAGTCGCAGCGCCTGGCCGAGCTTGGCTATCCGCTGCTGCTCTCCGCGTCGAACAAGACGTTCCTCGGCGAGTTCCTCGGGCTCGACATCGGCAACCGGCGCGACGCCTCGCTGTCGGCCGCCGCACTCGGGCTGATCGGCGGTTGCCGCATCCTGCGCGTGCACGACGTGGCCGGCACCTGCCGCGTGCGCGACGCCCTCGCCGCGGTCATGGAGGCGGACCTCCCATGAGTAGCGCCATCCCGGTCGTGCTGATCAAGGGTGACGATGTCGTGCTCGTCGGCGACGCGGTCCACGATGCGATCATCGACGCGCTCGACGGCGAAGACCGCACCCTCGCCACGGAGGAGCTCGGCGGCGAGGACCTCACCGTCGGTGCGATCATCGACGCGGCGACGACGCCACCGTTTCTGACGTCGCGGCGGGTGATCGTGGTGCGCGACGTCGGCCGATGGACCACGGAGGCGGTCGACCCGCTCGTCGCCTACCTCGACGATCCGCTCGACACGACGGCGCTGGTGCTCGTCGCCGGTGGCGGCCAGACGAGCGCACGGCTCCTCAACGCGGTCAAGAAGGTCGGACGCGTCATCGACGCCGCCGCGCCGCGCGCCGGGCGCGCCCGCACGACGTGGGTCACCGATCGGCTCAAGGCCGCGCCGGTGCGCTTCGACGCGGCCGCCGGCTCCCGCCTCGTCGACCATCTGGGCGAGGACCTCGGCCGCCTCTCCTCGGTCATCGACACCCTGGTCAGCGCCTACGGGGAGGGCGCGGCGATCGGCCTGGCCGAGCTCGAGCCGCTGCTAGGCAGCGCGGGTGGTGTCGCCCCGTGGGACCTCACCGACGCGATCGACCGGGGCGACACCGCCGCCGCCCTCGGCGCCCTCGCCCGCCTGCTCGGGGGCGCCGACCGCTACCCGCTCGGCGTGCTGGCCACGCTGCACCGCCACTACGCGGCCATGCTGCGCCTCGACGGGTCGGGCATCACCACCGAGGAGGAGGCCGCGGCGGTGCTCGGCATGGCCCCGTTCCCGGCCCGCAAGGCGATGAGCCAGGCCGCCCGGCTCGGGTCGGCCAACGTCGCCCGTGCCATCGATCTGCTCGCCCGCGCCGATCTCGACCTGCGCGGCATCACCGAATGGCCCGAGCAGCTCGTGCTGGAGGTCCTCGTCGCCCGGCTGAGCCGACTCGTCCCGACCGGCGCTCAGCGGTCCGCCCGCGCCCCGTCGGGGGGCCACGCGCGCCGCAGGTAGGGTCGGCCCACCGTGATCCACGTCGGGCTGCAGATGCCGAACTTCACGTTCCCCGGCGTCGACGACGAGCACCTGTTCGAGGTCGTCGCTGGTGTCGCGACGGCCGGCGAGCGCTCCGGCTTCGACAGCGTGTGGGTGATGGACCACTTCTACCAACTGCCGTTCCTCGGCCCCCCCGACGCCAACATGCTCGAGTCCTACACGCTGCTCGGCGGCCTCGCGGCGCGGACCACGACGGCGCGCCTCGGCACGTTGGTGACCGGCGTGACCTACCGCAACCCCGCGATCCTGGCCAAGCAGGTCACCGCCATCGACGTGATCTCCAAGGGCCGTGCCGTGCTCGGGATCGGCGCGGCGTGGTACGAGCAGGAGCACGCCGCGCTCGGCGTGCGCTTTCCCCCGGTGGCCGAGAGGATGGACCGTCTCGAGGAGGCCGTGCGGATCTGCCGGGCCATGTTCCGCGACGAACGGCCGACGTTCGCCGGGCGCTACTACTCCGTCGACGGCGCCATCAACCGGCCCGCCCCGGTGCAGGCCGGTGGGCCCCCGATCCTGATCGGCGGGTCGGGGGAGCGGCGGACGCTCCGGATCGCCGCCGAGCACGCCGACGCCCTGAACCTGATCACGGGTCGGGAGGACATCGCGCGCAAGCTCGAGGTGCTCGCCGGCCATTGCGCGACGGTCGGGCGCGATCCGAAGACGATCAACACGACGTGGCTGGCGTCGGCGATCGTCGGGTCGACCCCGTCGGAGGCCACGGCCGCGCGCGACGCGTTCATGGCTGGGCGCGGGCTGAAGTGGGAGGACCTCGGCGAGGACATGCGCCAGGCCGCGCTCTCGCGCGCGCTCGTCGGCACGCCCGAGGCGATCGCGCAGGAGATCCTCGACGTCGCCATCGCCCCCGGGCTCGACGGCGTCATCCTCAACTTCCCGGCCCACAGCGCCGACGCCGACGCCGTCGCCGCGGTCGGCGCGGCGGTCCGAAAGGCTGTCGGTGGCGACCGGTAGGGTGCGGTCCGTGCCCCGCAGCCTGCCCCGGCCCAAGCTCGCGATCGAGCGATTCACGCTCCCCAACGGCCTGCGGGTCGTGCTCAGCCCGGACCGCTCCGCGCCCGTCGTCGGCATCGCCGCCTACTACGACGTCGGGTTCCGATCGGAGCCGGAAGGGAGGACGGGGTTCGCCCATCTCTTCGAGCACCTGATGTTCCAGGGCTCGGTGAGCCTCGACAAGGGCGAGGCCGACCGCCTGATCGAGGGCAACGGCGGCAACATGAACGCGAGCACCCATCCCGACTTCACCGTCTACGTCTCGCAGCTGCCGTCCACTGCGCTCGAGCTCGGCCTGTTCCTCGAGGCCGACCGCATGCGCGGCCCGCGCATCTCGCCGGAGGGGTTGCAGAACCAGATCGACGTGGTCAAGGAGGAGATCAACGTCAACGTGAACAACCGCCCCTACGGCGGGTTCCCGTGGATCGACCTCCCGCCGGTGATGTTCACCACGTTCAACAACAGCCACAACGGCTACGGCAGCTTCGTCGATCTCGAGGCCGCGACACTCGACGACGCGACAGACTTCTTCGACCGCTACTACGCGCCGGGCAACGCGGTGCTCTGCGTCGCCGGCGACCTCGACCCCGCCGCCACCCGCGAGCTGGTCGAGCGGCACTTCGGCGCCATCCGCAAGCGGCGGGTGCCGCGGCCGCCGGACCTGCACGAGGCGGTGCCCTCCGCCGAGCGCCGGGCCCAGAAGCTCGACCCGCTCGCGCCGATGCCCGCGACCGCCGTCGCCTACCGGATGCCCGATCCGATCGCCGACGGCGACGAGTTTCTCGCCGCGGTCGTGCTGTCGGAGGTGCTCGGAGGTGGCGAGGCCAGCCGCCTCTACCAGCGCCTCGTCAAGGAGGACCGCCTGGCCGCCGACGTCGGCGCCGGCATCGGGGCCTTCGGCGATCCGTTCGAGATGCGCGACCCGACCACGCTGCAGCTGCTGATGTGGCATCCCGGCGCGGCGGTCGACGACGTGCTCGCGGCCATCGACGACGAGCTCGACCGGCTGCCCGACACGCTGAAGGCCGGCGAGGTGGCCCGGGTCGTGACGGGGATGGTCTCGTCGCACCTCCACCAGCTCGACAACGTGCTGCAGCGGGCCATGGAGATGGGCATGCACGAGCAGCAGCGCGGACGGGCCGAGATCGTCAACGAGCTGCCCGGCCTCCTCGGGGAGGTCGAGCCCTCCGCGGTGGTCGCCGTGGCCGAGCGGTGGCTGCAGGGCACCGGCCGGGCCGTGCTCACGCTGAAGGGCCGCCTGCTGGCGAACGAAGTGGCGTGCCGGTTACTGCAAGATGACCCGAAAGTCATCGAGATGAGCAGGACCCCGGTAGTATCGCCGGCATGGCCGAGCCGATCACCTGGATGAGCACGCCGGCGGTGGCCGAGTTCCTGGGCGTGAACGCCCGCACGGTCTACCGCCTCATCGACGAGGGCGACCTGCCCGCCTACAAATTCGGCCGGGTCATCCGCTTGCAGGAGGCGGATGTGCTGGCGTTCATCGAGAGGAGCCGGATCGCCCCCGGGAGCCTCGAACACCTCTACCCCGAGCCGGTTCGCTCGGAGACTTGACCACCGGCCGGGCTCATCCTGCCCGTGCCCAGATTTGGCCACCGTCGCCCTG
>Ga0209415_10019725_pt1 | contig 10528 bp, 8 predicted proteins | sample PeaSoiSIISIP2007_FD_187696 | JGI IMG/M metagenome (GOLD analysis project Ga0209415, IMG submission 187696) | Peat soil microbial communities from Weissenstadt, Germany - SII-SIP-2007 (SPAdes) (version 2) | ecosystem: Environmental > Terrestrial > Soil > Wetlands > Peat | place: Germany... | reverse complement strand
GACGTAGCTCAGATGGATAGAGCGGTCGCCTCCTAAGCGACAGGTCGGCAGTTCGAATCTGCCCGTCCCTACCATTGTTTTGAATCGAAGTAAATCCGCGACCGCTCTAGAGGAGCGCACAGGCGAGAGCCGTTGTGCGCGACGCAGAAAAAGGTGGGGTCGCCTCCTAAGCGACAGGTCGGCAGTTCGAATCTGCCCGTCCCTACCATTGTTTTGAATCGAAGTGAAATCCGCGACCGCTCTAGAGGAGCGCACAGGCGAGAGCCGTTGTGCGCGACACAGGAAAAGGTGGGGTCGCCTCCTAAGCGACAGGTCGGCAGTTCGAATCTGCCCGTCCCTACCAGTTTCTTGAATCGAAGTGAAATCTGCGACCGCTCTAGAGGAGCGCACAGGCGACAGACGCCTCGCCCGTGGAGCGCGGATTGCCGCGTGACCGGGTTGTGAGCGATTCAAAAAAGAAAGGGCGCGCACACCCCGTTGGATGAGCGCGCCCCGACTCGCAGTTGAGTAGATGGGATGACCGCTACCGGCGAGCCATCTTCATCTTTGGCGTGGACAGATAACCGGCGACTTCGTCCTTGTTGACCTTATTGATCACGATCTCGTAAGGCTGGGCGCTACCAGAGACGTAAAGCTGCACCGGCTCATTGATCGTCTTGTCACGCTTCTCCACGCGTTTGTCGTCGGCTAGAATGTCGACCGTGTACCGATTCCGCTTCGGATCCGACTTCCTGAAGGCCAGCGTGATGTCACCGACCTTCTTGGCGCCGTCCTTCTTCGTCAGGACGAATTCGAAGTAGTTGCGCTCGCCAAGTTCGCGCAGCGTGGCCAGGTCCTTGGAATTCGTCGCGACCAAGCCGCTCATGACGCCCATGTCACCCATCACGCGCTTCAAATCGGAACCCGTCTTTTCGAGCTCGGCGTGCGTGGACGCAACGTCGGACTTGACGCCGTTGACGTCGGACTTCACACCGTCGACGTCGGTGGACACTTCCGACAGTTTAGAGCTGGCGGAGCTTGTTACGTCCTTTAATTGGGAGAGCTCATCGGAAACCTGCTTGGTTTCGTCATCCAACTTCCGGCTGAGCTGTTCCGCTTGACGTTGCGCTTCCGTGCGAACTCGTTTGGCCGCGGTGTTAGCTGTGTCGGATGTACTTTTCAGCTCGTCGGTCAAGGCTGCCATCTTTTGCCGGTTCTCTTCGAGTATTGCGGCAGTCGCATCGTTCACTTTCGAGATCTGCGCCTTCGTATCGTCACGCATGGTGGCGATATCGTTGCTAGCGCGGCTTGATTGCATCAGAAGATATGCATCTCCCGCCAGCGCGAGCACCAGCCCGGCGACCAAGAAACCAATGGTTACCGAATGCCCGCCCGAGTGCTCATGCGAGCCCTCCTGTGTTTCGGGTGTCTTGTCAAAATCGTTCGACATGGATTCTAGTTCCTCCCGCCAGGCTCAGTTTCTTCAACGTTACTGTTCTGGCCCTCGGTGAACAAATATGCAACCGCGCGGCCACTTCAGACGTGGAAAAGTCATCATCGAAATTATGGTGATTCTATTGGGATTTGGAGCTTTCGTCAGGATCCAGAGGTCGCCTCACCTGGTACCAGGGCCAGCAACCTTTACAGGGATGTTTTACCGATCGCCTACTAGCCCGCACAGGGCCGGCGCGGCCCACCACACGATGAAGGAACTCAGTCTGATCCGCCACGCCAGGCTCCGTTGTGCGGGCGAGTTCCTCGGTAGGTTGCGCCGTTTCCCTCGAACCTGTTGTTGCTTCGTCCGGTGGGTCCGTTACAATGGATTCGAATTGAACCTCGACCACAAATCAGGAGCGCAAAGCCAACTCTCGAAGCAGTGGGAAGGCCAGATCGTAGATGGCCTATTTCACCTGCGTCAATACCTGGGCGGCGGCGAAACCGGCGCGGTCTATCTGACAGAATTTGAAGGTCAACGAGCTGCGATTAAGGTGGTTACCGCTGTCGGTCGAAGTGCGGAGCAACGGCTCTGGCACTGGCGGTTGGCGTCGAAGGTAAACCATCCTCACTTGATCCGGCTATTCAAAGTCGGGCGATCTCAACTCGGAGACACCGAGGTCGCCTACGTTGTTATGGAATACGCGGAGGAGAACCTCGGCCAGGTTCTAGCCGAACGTCCGCTCGCTCCGCTTGAAGCGAAGGAGATGCTTGGGCCCACTCTGGACGCCCTCGCCTGCGTCCACCGCGACGGTTTCGTCCACGGGCGTTTGAAGCCGGCGAACATTATGGCCGTGGATGACTGCCTGAAGTTGTCGAGCGACAGCCTTCGCCGCCTGGGAGACTCGGATGATGTTCCAGCACCCCAGGGCGCCTATCGTTCGCCGGAAGTAGCCGCAGGTGGGAAGTTATCGTCGGCGGCGGATATCTGGGCGCTGGGAGCGACTCTGGTGGAGGTGCTGACTCAACACCAGCCGGCATGGACCGGAACGGAGAATGGGCTGGCCCTGCCCGATGGCATCACCGAGCCGTTTCTGAACATCGTCCGTCATTGTCTTCGGCCCTATCCTCAAGAAAGATGGACGGCGGCCGAGATCGCCGCGCTTCTCGAGGCGCCCGCTCCTACTCCGAAGAAATCGCGCTCATGGTTGTACGCTGTTCCTGCGGCCGTGGTCGTGGTCCTCGCGGTTTGGATGGCGATTCGGTCCTCCGATACAACCGGCGCGATGCCGGCCTCGCCATCGGCGTCCAGTAATGCTGAGAGCTCGCCGGCCTCTCAACCGGCCTCTTCTCTACCTCCTTCAGGCGCGGCCGCACCTCCTGCATCCGCGGTCCAATCGCCGCAGGCGCCCTCGCAGCCTGTTTCGACACCTTCGGTTTCTCAGCCTGCCGGCGGCGCACCTACTTCCGAGCCGCTCGCCTCCCGGAAATCGACTTCTCCCCCGCCTTCTTCTCAAGCGCCTTCGGCGGCCCCGTCATCTCCGGCGTCCGGCATCTCCCCGCCCCCCGCCCTTACGGCGCCTACAGCGGAACCAACCTCGCCCGTTGCGGCCGCTGAACCCTTATCCACAACCACCAAGGCGACGGACTCAGCCGGCAACGCATCTCCGGAAGTTCTGAATCAAGTGATGCCGGATGTCCAGGCGAAAGCAAGGCGATCCATTCAAGGCAAGGTGACCGTCGGCGTGAGAGTACACGCCGATGCCTATGGCGCGGTCAGGCAGGCCACCCTCGGCACTCCGCCGGCCAGCCGCTACTTTTCGGACCTGGCGTTGAAGGCCGTCCGCCGATGGAAATTCCGCCCGGTACGGGAAGGCGAAGTATTTGTCCCACAGGAATGGATCGTGCGATTCGAGTTCACCCGCGAGGATACGAAAGTTGCGGTGGAGCGCGCCGCTCCGTAGGGGATTGGCTAATTTACGCCAAGGCGGCAGGGGCGTCGAATTCAGGGGGAATCCAGGTGCCGAGCGGACCCAGCCCGCAAAGCGTGTGGCGCACCCCCCTCATTACAAGCCAAGTAGCGCTGCCGCCGCGCTCCGTTTTGCGGGCTGTTACTCAGAAGACTGCCTGTCCCCGTTCACTCTCCCATTGGCATAGACTGTCATTGAATATGCCAAGCTTTCGCCGCAATCTGTTTGTCCTTGGTGTGTGCGCGATCTCTTGTGGCGCCGCCGTCACCCGCGTGGAGATTACGGAACGCACCGATCTTCCCGCTTCCCACTATGAGCGTCTCATCGGCAAGGTCTATTTCGCCGTCGATCCGAAACTTCCGGCGAACCGTATCATCACCGATATCGATCTCGCGCCGCGCAACGCGCAGGGGTTGGTCGAATTCTCCGCGGAGCTCCAGGTACTCCGGCCGCGCCCGCCGGCCATAAACAATGGAACGGCGCTGCTCGAGATTTCGAACCGGGGCGGCAGGGGATCGATCGGCATGTTCGATCTCGCCACGGGCCGTGATGCGTCGACGGAGGACACTGCCGGCGACCCGCTGCTGTTTCGCGACGGTTACACGCTGGTCTGGATCGGATGGGAGTTCGATGTACCGGATCGGCCCGGCATCATCAAGCTGCATGCCCCGGCGATCAAGGGGTTGACGGGACCCGTACGCTCGCAGATCGTGTTGGATCGCCGAGTCACCACCGCATCGTTAGGCGATCGGGTACAGATCCCGTACGCCGTCGCGGATCCGGACTCCGCCACGCTCACCGTCCGCGATCTGGTGAACGGACCGCGCATGACCATTCCGCGAGATCAGTGGAAGTTCAGCGCCGATGGCACGCACGTCGAGTACGCGGCGGGCTTCGAGCCGGGCCGCATCTATGACGTCGTGTACACGGGCAAGGACCCGGCCCTGGTGGGCCTGGGTCCGGCGGCCGTTCGCGAGTACATCTCCTATATGAAGCAGCAGGGCGAAGTGAAGCGCGCAATCGGGTTCGGCACTTCGCAGAGCGGACGTTTTCTGCGCAAGTATTTATACGACGGGTTCAACGCCGACGAGCAGGGTCACATGGTGTTCGACGGCGTTTGGGCGCACGTCGCCGGCGCCGGGCGGGGCAGTTTCAATCACCGCTTCGCTCAACCATCGCGGGACGGAATGCCGCTCCTCAACCTCCTCTATCCCACGGATCTGTTTCCGTTCACGGATGAACCGGAGACTGACGACGGCATCACCGACGGCTTGCTGGCGCGCGCGCAAAAGGACCACGTAGTCCCCAAGATTTTCTACACCAATGGCAGCTTCGAATATTGGGGACGGTCCGCCGCGCTCATTCATACCTCGCTCGACGGCAAGAAGGATGCGACCATCGCCGCCAATACCCGCATCTACTATCTGGCTGGCACCCAGCACGGCGCGGGCGCGGAGCCGGCTCGCCGGGTGACGCAGAACTTGTCGAATCCCACGGACTATCGCTTTGCCATGCGGGCGTTGCTCGTCGCGATGAATGCCTGGATCACCGATGGCTCTGCGCCGCCCGAATCGCGCATCCCACACGTCAATAAGGATGAGCTGGTGACCCCCGCCACGGTATCGTTTCCAACGATCCCGGGAATCGCGACGCCGAAGGATGCAACTCGCGCCTATCGCCTCGATTTCGGTCCGGACTTCCGTTCTCGCGGCATCGTCGCGCTTGAGCCGCCGAAGATTGCAGCGCCGTACGCGGCGCTAGTGCCGCAGGTCAACTCGGATGGAAACGAGACGGAAGGCATTCGCCTTCCTGAACTCGCGGTGCCGCTCGCGACCTACGCAGGCTGGAACCTTCGCGATCCCAAAGTAGGCGCCCCGGACGTTCCCTACGACATGATCGGCTCGATGATCCCGTTCGCCCGCACTCGGGCCGAGCGTGAGAAATCCGGGGACCCGCGGCCTTCGATCGAGGAGCGCTACCGCAGCCGTGAGGAGTACCTTACCAAAGTGCAAGCCGCGGCCCAGCCGCTGGTGCACGATCGCCTACTGCTGGAGAGCGATGTGCCGAGAGTGGTCCAGAAGGCCGGGGATCGTTGGGATATGTTGACGAAGACGGCGGATGCGAAGTAGAAATCGCCGGATGAGAAAAGACATTGTTTCCAAGCTTCGGGACCACCTGGCGCGTGAAGTTAATACCGAATGCGCTTATGCTCCGAAAGACTGTCGGCAACGACGTCCCCTCCGAGATTGGTCCTCGCGCCCGAACGGATATCGGGTCCCGGCTGTATCGCCGTCCGTCGCCCACTATACTTAAGGCAGTCAGAGCTCGTCTCCTGCTGAGGAGGCGCAAGAAAGAGGAACTTGTCATGAATATTTTTTGCAGGAATTTACTGCTCGTAACACTCTTCGCTACTTTTGCCTCGTTTGCTTCAGCAGCGGAAGTTCAAGGCGTCCTCATGGATAAGGCCTGTTCGACCAAAGCGGTGACAGGCGGGCAAAGCGTCGCGGACGCTCACGCGCGGTCGTGCGCTCTTGCGCCTGCCTGCCAAAAAAGCGGATACGGCGTTTACACGTCCGACGGGAAGTTCATTACCTTTGACGAGGCCGGTAACCAGAAGGCGCTAGCCGCGCTGAAAGCTTCGAAGAAGGCCGACAATCTGAAGGTGCAGGTGACCGGCGATGTGCAAGGCGACACGATGAAGGTCGCTAGTTTGAAGCTGCAATAGCGGCGTCTCCTTCGCGGAAGATGCGTTTTGACCTGGGACCGCGGGTGCGAATCCGCGGTTCATTTTTTTGAAGGCGCGGTTAGCAGACAGCTCAACTTCGGACGACGATCCAATCTCAGGAGAAACCCGTCCGCTTCCACAGCATCCTGCCACACACCACCAGGAACACCAGGGTTGCCGCCATTAACGCCAGTAGCGTGGAAACGTTCATCGGGATGCCCGGTTTTTCGGCGTCTACACCGAGCCACGCGAAAATTCCAATGGCGACTACGGTCACGAGAAACTCCCACCAGTGCCGCGGAGCTGTCTCCCTGGCTACCGGATCGTCGCCGTGTAGAATCGCGGCGGCGCGTTCCGGATCCATGCCGTAACGATCGCATTCCCGATCCAATGCGATTCTCCAAGAGGCTTGTTCGGATTCCGGAGCCTCCGCCAGGCTGATGGCGAGAGCGCCCGCAATCATGACGAGCGAGCCGCCGATTACCAGTAAACGAGCCGTCAGGCTCTGTCCCGAGAGTTCACCGAATACCAACGCGCCCCACAGCAGACCCCAGATTTGATTGGTATTCGAAAGTGGAATGCCGCGGCCGATGCCAATGTATTTCGCGGTGTATTGCTGAAACAGGTCGCCCAGCACCCAGCAGAACCCGCCAAGAAACAGCCAGAACAAGACGGGCCGCGCCTTCCCCAGTTCCACGATTACGTGGCGATACCCGCCGTCGAAAGCGAGGGCCATCGCGAGCGTAGTGCCAAGTTCTCCGAACGTAAACACCGTGACGAAGGAGAGCGGATTCATGCCGCTGATATACGCTTTGCGGTACGGGATGTACATCGTGCCCCAGAGGAGCCCGGCTCCCAGCGCCGCGAGAATTCCTAACGTGGTTCCATGTGACCCTGCTGCCTCCTGCCGGTGAGACGTCGCGTAGGCGAGCACACAAGCCCCGACCACAATCGCGAGCGCGCCGCCGACCACCTTGGCCAGATCCTTCGCGCCCGCTTCCCGCAGTTCGTTGAACAGCAGCCATCCCCAGAACAGACCAACCAGGCTGTTGGTGTTCCACAGCGGAAACGCGATGGAAAGTCCGACGTTTCGGACGGCGAAGACCGTCAGTGTGTTTGCCACGGCCCAGCACATTCCAGCGAGGAGCGCCCAAACGATCAGGTGGGCCTTGTCGCGAAAATCAGAGAGCAGATAGCCGGTCCCCTTAAACATCACGGGTAGAGTCCAGCGGGCGACGAAGACGCCGGCCACCATGCCGAGCGATATTAGGAACGGCGAAAATCCCGCGGTGACCAGCTTGGTGGGCGCTTCGGCTGCTCCCAGCCAAGCACCGGCAGCGAATCCACACGCGACGCCAAGACTGTGACGGGAGGCGCTCGATAGCGTGGTCTTGATTTCCAGAAAGGAGTTGGAGGCCATCACATTACTTCAGAAAGATCAGAAGGACGATTCCTGAAATCAGTACGACTAAGGGAATCCAGAAGTGGCTATCGGTGAGAACAGCCTTGAGCAGCGAACGTTCCATGATCAGGCGACACCGGGTGAATTCACAGGGAGTGATTATCTCATGATTAGGAAACCGTGAGCTTTCACCTGAAGAGAGCCCATTACTCCAATCTGGTAAAATCAAGCGAAACCGGCTGCGCCCAATGACAAGAGAGTTAGCCCACTTTGGTACCACGTGGCGCCTCGTAGGGCTCGGCCTCTTCGCTTCGCTAGTCAATGTATCGGCACAGCTTAGTCCCCCTGCCGTAGGCACAAGTCACTTACCTCTTGAACGTATTGGTGCACTTCCCAGTGGAGGACCGGGGGTTCCTATGAAGGTCCAGTTCGCTTCCATCCAAGAAGGGTGGGCTTACGAATTAGGCGGCCTGTGGCGGACGAGCGACGGCGGAGTCAGTTGGAGCCGCCGCGACCTGCCGGTCGCGCGTCTCGGCATCTACGACAGGCAAATGTTATTTCGCGCATACCTGACATCGAGCCGTCGAGGCTGGGTCCAAATCAATCAGGACTTGTTTCGAACCGAGGATGCGGGATTGACTTGGAAAGAACAGGCGTTACCACGGATCAAGACTGAAGGCTGGCTGCTAGACGGGTGGTATTTCCTCGCCGACGGCGCAAACGGCTGGATCCTGCTACAGCGACCCCAAGAGTCCTCCGACCAACAGCAATCTCCTGGGACTAACGGCGACGTTCGAGTATACCGGACGCAGAACGGCGGTCGAACCTGGCTTTCTGGACAATCCGCGGCTCCGTCGACGTCAATGGGCTCGCTCGTTCCCAGCCAGGTGTACTTTCGCGGTGCGTTACGCGGTTTTTTGTTTGACGAATCCCTTCGTGTGACATCCGACGGCGGAAGAACCTGGAAAACAGCGGTGGTCTCTCGGAATTGCGCTGGGGCGCCGGCGAATCCACCGAAGGCCGATTTCGTCGATATCCAATTCTTCGATGATCAACTCGGCTGGGCCCTCGCAGATGATGGGACTTTGTTGTGTACGTCTGACGGCGGTGCCGGTTGGTGCGAACTCCAAGCCTCGCAAAACATTTGGACCCGCGGCCGGAATGAATGTCCAGTATGCATGAACTATACTTTGCATTTTTGGACGCAGCAGATAGGCTCATTGATCCGCGGTCCGGGTGGGCCGGGCTTTCAAAGTACGTTCGTGACCGCCGATGGGGGGGAGCACTGGAGCGCCGATCCGCGAGTATGGTATCCGCAGGCGGCATTTTGTCTTGGCAACGAAACGTGTTGGTTTGTGACTTTTAATCGCGAACTATACCGAACTAGGGTACCAGCCGGACGCTAGCCGCTACCCCAAACTTTATTGGGCCGGGCATGGCAGAACGCGTGTCCATTGGAAGTCCTGAATGCCGCCGATGCCGGTCCAGGTGGAATGATAACGGTCGTATCCATCTTGATGGCGCGGATCACCCCAACTTCCATCCGCATTCTGGACCGAGAGCAGGTAGTCCATACCTTGCTGAATCAGCGGATCGGAATAAGTGAGGCCGAAGGCGCGCAGCGAATCCATGTATTCGCCCAAAGTTTCTGGATCGTGGTCGCGAAGAGCCTCGGGCAGATTCGATTTCAAGTATTCGAATTCCTCGGGAAAGCAGCCGGGAGAAACGCGGTTCTGGTTATATCCGTTGTAGGTGTAAACCACATGGGTGACGTTGTAGACTGCATCCCAAAACTCCTGAGGCTTTGCGGTGCGGCGATCCGGATAGGGATGCATGGACGGGAGCCATCGCAGGACGTCGGCATAGCGCCCACCCAGCGGCACTCCATACTGATCGCCTGTGTAGGTACTAATGAGCGCGTCCATGAAGACCGCATACCGCGTGTTCATGCTCAGCTTCTGGCCATCACGGACGCAGATTTGCGCACCGCGTGCGTTCTGAAATCCGCACTTCTTGCAGGGTTCCGGTAAGTCTGAGGGCGGAGCTTCGCGGGCCGGATCGAAGCCGAGATAATCGACTGGCGTGAAATGCGCCGCAGCCTTGCGGAGCGCCTCGTGCATCGCGGGATCGGGCGCGCCGAGTAATTCCGCCGCGTCGCTGCCGTAGACCAGGTTGCCGATCTCATCGGCATCCGCGTGGGCTGGAATATCCCGATGCAGTCTGCGCCATTCGAGGGCGCGCTCGTGACCCATCTTCCACGCAAGATCGCGTAGCTCGCGATTCCCGACGGTGGATGCGACGTACCCGAAGGCCGATAGAAGATCGTGGCCCCACTCGCGGAAGTTATTCGGGTCGCGGGCGAAAGAATAGATGAACTGCAGGCCTCGCTTTACCGCGCCATCGCGTTCCTCGACGGTGTGACGCGCGCCGGGCCACAGCGGCGTTTCGCGGCGGTGACGATGCGTAACGATCAGGATCGCACCAACGATTGCCAGAGCCGCGGCGGCTGCCATCGCGTACCGCTTCATACCCAAGAAACATAACACCTCTACGTACTGGTGGGACGTCGGCGCGGCGCTCCTAAAGTGTCGCTCCTAAGTAACAGCCCGCAAAACGGAGTGCGGCGGCATTGTCGCTTGGCTGAAATGAGGGCGCCGCCGCACCGTTTGCGGGCTAGTCCCGTGACCGCCAAATGAAATATTTTTCCAGACCTACCAAACCAAGCTAGGCCGCGGCAAAGGTGACATTCGCAAGAACTTCTTCAGGCGGGCACGGGACTAGTCGTAACTGCTATCGATATTCCACACTCTGGTGCGAACGTTTCGATGAATCAGCAGCAAGTCGCCGCTGGCGATTTCGACGTCCCATTGAGCGTGATCCCAGGGGTCGACTGCCCACCAGTCGCCGGAAGTTAGCCAGGGTCCCGCGCATGCGACCACGCGGCCTTCCCATCTTGAAGATGCAATGCGCGCCGGTTCTCCTCGCGGAGTGCACCACACCTGAGCGCGGATCGGCGGG
>Ga0209415_10019721_pt1 | contig 10530 bp, 8 predicted proteins | sample PeaSoiSIISIP2007_FD_187696 | JGI IMG/M metagenome (GOLD analysis project Ga0209415, IMG submission 187696) | Peat soil microbial communities from Weissenstadt, Germany - SII-SIP-2007 (SPAdes) (version 2) | ecosystem: Environmental > Terrestrial > Soil > Wetlands > Peat | place: Germany... | reverse complement strand
TGCGCGGCGACTGGACGTTCGTGGCCCTGGAACCGGGCCGCCACGTGGTCGAGGGCTTCGACGTGCTGGCCCTCGAGATCCCCCACAAGGGCGGCCGCACCTTCGGCTACCGCGTGAGCGACGGGGTCTCCTCCATCGCCTACCTCTCGGACCACTGCCCGATCGCGCTCGGCCCGGGCCCGGCCGGCCTGGGCGAGTACCACCCGGCCGCCCTGGCGCTCGCCACCGGCTGTGACGTCTTGATCCACGACGCGCAGTACACCGACCAGGAGCTGCCGGCCCGGGCCACTTGGGGCCACTCGGCCATCGGCTACGCGGTCGGCCTGGGGGAGGCGGCAGGGGTCGGCCGGGTGCTCCTGCACCACCACGACCCGCCCCGCACCGACGACGCCGTCGACGCCATCGTGGCCGCCTACGCGGGCGCCGACGTCCCGGTGGCCGCCGCGGTCGAGGGCTCGGTGCTCGTCCTCGGCGCCTGAGCCCGCCCCCGCCGCCCGCGCGCCCTACGCTCTGGCCCGTGGGCGTCCGCATCGTGCTGGCCGAGGACAACTACCTGGTCCGCGAGGGCGTGAGCAAACTCATCGCCAACCAGGACGACCTAGAGGTCGTGGCCGCCTGCGCCGACTACGACTCCCTGCTGGCGGCCACCGCCGCCGAGCAGCCCGACGTGGTGGTGACCGACATCCGCATGCCCCCGACCGGCACCGACGAGGGCATCCGGGCGGCCAATGAGATCCGGGAGCGCCACCCCGAGATCGGCGTCGTCCTCCTCTCCCAGTATGTGGACCCGGCCTACGCGCTCGCCTTCTTGGACGGCGGCTCCCGGGGCCGGGCCTACCTCTTGAAGGAGCGGGTCTCGGACATCGAGCAGCTGGCCGCGGCCATCCGGGAGGTGGCGACCGGGGGCTCGGTGATCGACCCGGCGGTCGTCGACGCCCTGGTGGCGGCCCGCTCGCGCGCCGCCGACTCGCCGCTGCGCTGGCTCACGCCGCGCGAGAAGGAGATCCTGGGCGAGATGGCCCAGGGCAAGAACAACGCGGCGGTCGCGGCGTCGCTCGTCCTCTCCGAGCGAGCCGTGGAGAAGCACATCAACTCGATCTTCTCCAAGCTTGCGCTCTCCGCCGAGCCCGACGTCCACCGCCGGGTGAAGGCGGTGCTCCTCTTCCTCTCCGCCCAGAGCTGACAGCAACCGGGGTGGCGGTCCGGGGTTGGTGATGCTGGCACCCCCGCGCCCATGGTGGTGCCGCTCCTCCAATCGGCCGCGCCCCGCTGCCAAGATGGTCCGGTGAGCGACGAATCGGTGTCGGTGCTGATCGTCGACGATCAGCTGCCGTTCCGCATGGCGGCGCGGGCCGTCGTCCGCGCCACCAAGGGCTTCGAGTCGGTCGGCGAGGCCAAGTCGGGCGAGGAGGCGGTCGAGATGGTGGGCGACCTCGCCCCCCAGCTCGTCCTCATGGACATCAACATGGACGGCATCAGCGGGATCGAGGCCACCCGGCGGATCACCAAGGAGCACGGCGACACCAAGGTGATCCTCCTCTCCACCTACGACGCGGACGACCTGCCGGCCGACGCCCGGGACTGCGGGGCCATCGCCTACATCCACAAGGAGCAGTTCGGCCCCGACGTGCTGCGCAGCACCTGGGAGGGCGCCGGCGCGTAGGGGGTTCGGGGCCCGGCCCGGGAGGCCGCCCCGGGCGTTCAGTCGTGGAGGGGGATGCGGCCCCCGATCTTCGTGCCCTGCCCGACCACCGAGGTCACCCGGATCGTGCCGTCGATGGCCCCCACCCGGTCGGCCATGTTGACGAAGCCCGCCCCCTTGCCGACGACGCCGTCGGTGTCGAAGCCGCGACCGGTGTCGGCCACCTCGAAGTTGAGCCAGTCGGGCTCCTCCCAGACGCGCACGGCGATGGTGGCGCCCTCGCCCGCGTGCTTGCCGGCGTTCTGCATGGCCTCCATGCAGCAGAAGTAGACGGCGGCCTCGACGTCGGGCGTGTGCCGGCTGATGCCCTCGGCCTCGACCGAGGTGGGCAGGGCGGCCCGCCCGGCCGCCGACTGCAGCGCCTCGCCGATGCCGCGGTCGACCAGCAGCGGGGGGTAGATGCCGTGGGCGAGCGCCCGCAGCTGCTGGACGGCCTCGCCCATGTCGAGGGCCAGCTGGTCGAGCAGCTCGCGCGAGCCGTCGGGGTCGCTCTCGGCCAGCTGGCGGGCGAGCCGCAGGTTGACGGCCAGGGCCACCAGGTGCTGCTGCGCGCCGTCGTGCAGGTCGCGCTCGATCTTGCGGCGGGCCGCGTCGGCCGCCGCCACGATGCGCGCCCTCGAGGCCTGGAGCTCGGTCGCCTGGCGGCGCACCTCGTCCAGGCTCTCCTGGAGGGCCGAGTCGAGCTCCACGTTGTGCAGGGCGAGGCCCACCTGGCGCGCCAGCTCGGTCAGCATGGTGTCGTCGTCGAGGCTGAACTGGTCGGCGTCGGGCGGCCGCACCGCCACGATGAGCCCGAGCACGTGGCCCGAGTGGGTGGCCGAGGCCACCCGCACCACAGAGCCCTCGCGGCCCTGCAGGAGGGTGGGCAGCCAGATCTGCACCCAGGCCGTGCCCGAGGCGCCGGCCCGGGCCACCACCGACTCCTCCTCCTTGGTGACCGCCAGGGCGATGACGGGGGAGTCCGGGACCGACACGGTCCGCTCGAAGTGCCCGCCGCCGCCGGTCCACACCTCGGCCGCCGCCAGCCCGAGCGTCTTGCGGAGCGACTCGGCGACCTGGAGGAGGAGCTCTTCCATCGGCACCGCCCGCGACAGCCGGCTGCCGAAGGTGCGCAGCACGTTGTCCGGGGCCTCGCGCTCGCCGTAGGCGACGCGGTTGGCGTAGAGGGAGAGGCGCCGCCGGGCCGGCGGGTACAAGAGCGCGGACACGGCGGCCGCCACCATCGACAGCGCGACGAGGGAGCGGTCGCTGCGGGTCGGCGTGCGGCCGAGGCCGACCACGATGATGAGGTAGACCGCCACCACGACCGCCGTGAGCCCGGCCAGCGACACGGTGTGGGCGAGGATGCGGTCGATGCGCCCGGCGAAGCGGCGCGAGCTGCCGAGCGTGATGGCGGCCGCCAGCGGCAGGGCGGCCACGGCCACCACGAGGTAGAAGCGGGTGGGCCAGCCCCACATCAGCCGGCCGGCGAGCGCCAGCAGGAGGAGCTCCACCCCGACGGCCACCGCCCAGCCGAACCACTGCATGCGCTGCCGCTCGACCCCGCGGCTCTTGGAGTAGCGCCGCACCGACCCCACGATCCCGACCGGGACGACCAGCAGGGCCTCGACGCCGAGCGGCCAGAGCGGGAGGGCCGGTCGGCGGGACCAGACGTACAGGCCGACCGCCAGGCCGAAGACGTAGCCGAAGAGGATGGCGGTGCGCGACAGCCGGCAGGAGCCGTCGGGCAGGCCGAGCAGCACGTGCATGGTGACGACGGGCAAGAGGGCGAGCGCGATCGGCTCGGCCACCCTCGAGAGGTCCACCAGCCCGCCGCTCGAATGGGCGGCCAGCACGGCCGAGCAGATGGTGGCGACGCCGCCGCAGGTCGCCCCGACCACGACGAGGAAGCCCTGGCGCTCGAACGGCCGGTGCACGACGGCGGCCACGCCGCCGGCCGCGAAGGCGACCACCAGCGCGGCGCGGATGGCGGCCGTCAGGTGGTCGCTCGGGTGGTCCACGAAGGGCGCGCCGACCGCCGCCGCCGCGGTCGCCGCCGCCAGCACGAGGGCGATCGGCCCGAGCGGCGACGCGCCGATCTCGCGGCGGCCCACCTTCGTCGCGTCCGAGGCGAGCTCAACGGTCATGGAGTCTCCGACGGCGCCCCCGCGGCCGCTGGCGTCTTGTCCCCCGACAGGCCGTCGTCTTCGATCCGCCCGTCGCGCATGGTCACGATCCGGGTGGCCGAGTCGGCCACCAGCTGGTCGTGGGTGACCATGAGGATGGCCTGCCCCCCGGCGTGCAGCCGCCGGAAGAGCTCGAGGACCTCGAGGCCGCCCTCCGAGTCGAGCGCCCCGGTCGGCTCGTCGGCCAGCAGGAGGGTCGGCTGGTTGGCCAGGGCGCGGGCGATGGCCAGGCGCTGGCGCTGGCCGCCCGAGAGCACCGAGGGCGCCGCCTGGTGCTTGTCGGCCAGCCCGAGCATGTCGAGGAGGTCGCGGGCCCGGCTCTCGGCCTGCTTGCGCTTGGTGCCGGCGATGACGGCCGGGAGCGCCACGTTCTCCAGCACGCTCATGCCCTCCAAGAGGTTGAAGAACTGGAACACGATCCCGATGTGCACGCGGCGCATGCGGGCCAGCGCGTTCTCGTCCTTGTCCTTCAGCGACTCGCCGCCCACCCAGATCTCCCCCTCGGTCGGGGTGTCGAGGCCGGCGATCAGGTTGAGGAGCGTCGACTTGCCGCAGCCCGACGGGCCCATGATGGCGACGTACTCGTCGTCGTCGACCTTCAGGTTGACCCCGCGCAGGGCGCGGACCGGGACCCCCTCTGACTCGTAGGTCTTGCGGACCCCGTGGGCTTCCATGGCGTTCATGCGCTCTCCTTCAGTGGTTGTCCTGCGGTGGCGGGACCCGCCAGGCCGCGACCGGCGTCTCCCGGCCCTTGACCAGGGCGGGCTCGAGCTCCTCTGCCTCGGGCGGGTGGGCGAGTGCCCGGTAGGTGGCGTCGGCCAGGATCGTCTCGCCGGGCTCGGCCCACTGCTGGAGGCGCGCGGCCAGGTTCACCGTGTCGCCCACCAGCGTGTACTCGAGCCGCTCCTCGGAGCCGAGCAGGGCGGCCGCCGCCCGCCCGGTGGTGACGCCGATGCCGAGGCCGAAGGGCGTCAGGCCCTCGCGTTCCCAGCGCTCGTTCACGACGGCCTGGGCCCGGTGCATGGCGAGCGCGGCCGCCAGCGCGTGGCTGGCGTGGTCGGCCAGCGCCACCGGCGCGCCGAACACCGCCATCACGGCGTCGCCCACGAACTGCATGACCGTGCCGCCCTCGCCGATGATGGCCCGGTTCATCTCGCCGCGGTGCACGTTCAGCTGGCTGGCCAGGGCACTCGGGTCCGCGTGCTCGGCGATGGTCGAGTAGCCGCGGATGTCGGACATGACGACGCTCACGTCGACCTCCTCGGTCTCGCCGATCTTGCCGCCCTGGCGCACCAGCAGGTCGGCCACCCCGCCCGGCAGCAGGCGGTTCAGGCTCCGCTCCTGCTCGTCGCGGGCGACGATCGCCGTGTGCAGCTGGCGCAGGCGCCGCAGCGAGTGGCCGCCGCCAGTCGAGGCCTGCTGGGCCAGGCGCAGGAACAGCTTCTCCACTGCGTCGGCGGCGGCGGCCGGCGTCGTCGCCTGGGCGGCGGCGATGGCCTTGATGGGCCGGCCCTCGGCCACCAGGCGCAGCAGCTCCTCGTCGGCGCTCGAGAGCTCGGCCGAGACCGGGTGGACCATGGCCTCGACGATGGTGGGGTCGAGCACCGACCCGCCCGTCGCCACCGCCCGCACGGCGCGGGCCAGCTGGTCGCCCTCGGCGATGCGGTCCTTCAGCAGGTAGCCGTAGCCGGCGGAGCCGTCGGCCAGGAGGGAGATCGCGTACTCGGGGTCGTCGAACTGGGAGAGCACCACCACGCTCGTGCCCGGGTGCCGCTTGCAGATCTCGTGGGCGGCGTCGATGCCCTCCTGCTGGAAGGTGGGCGGCATGCGGATGTCGGTGACCACCACCTGGGGGTTCATCTTCTCGGCCCCCGCGATGAGCTCGTCGTAGTCGGCCGCCGTGCCCACCACCTCGATGTCGGGCTCCAGGCTCAAGAGGGCCTGGACGCCGGCGCGCACGATGAGGTTGTCGTCCGCCAGAAAGACGGTGATGACCCCCTCGTTCACCCCCTCGGCCATGGTCCCATTGAGCCCGATCTCAGCGGTGGTGCCAAGGGTGTCCGCCTGTGCGCAGGGGGGGTGCCAGCCCGCCCGCCCCCCGGGCTCAGATCCGCCGCCGTCGCCGGTCCCTGAGCACCCGCCGGGCGCAGTTCCGCCCGACCATGCCGTGGACGCCGCCGCCAGGGTGGGTGGAGGCCGAGCACAGGTAGAGGCCCCGCACCGGCGTGGCGTAGCGGAACCAGCCCGGGACCGGCCGGAAGACGAGCTGCTGGTCGATGGTGCCCGAGCCGGCGCCGAGATCGCCGCCCACCAGGTTGGGGTTCTCGGCCGCCAGCTCGTCGGGCGTGCGGACGTGGAGGCCCACGATCCGGCCCCGCAGGCCCGGGGCGTGGGCCTCCAGCCGGTCGAGGACCGTGTCGCAGAAGACGTCCTTCGCCTTCTCCCAGGAGCCGTGGTCCTTCGGGACCGACGGCACGTGGGTTTCGATCCACAGCGTGTGGCCGCCGGCCGGGGCGCGGCTCGGGTCGGCCTGGCTCTGCTGGCCGACGATGAGCGCCGGCAGGGTGGGCAGGACCCCGTGGCGCGCCTCGAAGGCCGCCCGGGCCATGTCGTCCAGGGTCCCGGTCAGGTGCACGACGCCGCAGGCGGCCAGGCCCTCCTCGTTCCAGCCCGGCACCCCGTCGATGGCCAGGTCCAGCTTGAAGACGCCGGTGCCGTAGCGGAAGCGGCGCAGGCCGGCCAGGTAGCGGGCGGGCAGCTCCGCCTCGTCGAGGAGCGAGGAGAAGAGCGCGCCGGGCCCGGTGTCGGCCAGGACCGCGCGCTTCACGCGGACCTCGCCCGCCTCGGTCACGACCGCTCGCACGCGGTTGGACTCGACCACCACCCGGCGGACCGCGGCGCCGGTGTGCACCTCCCCGCCCACCTCGGTCACCGCCTCGGTGAGCGCGGCGGCCAGGCGCCCCGCGCCGCCGACCGGGATCGGCATGTTCTTCTCCTGGGCCGCCATGGCCAGGATGAGGGCCGCCGGGCCGCTGCCGGGCATGTCGACGGCCACGTCGGAGTGCGACGCGCCGGCGGCCAAGAGCGACCGGGCCCCGGGGTCGACGAAGCGGTCGCGGGCGATGGCGTCGATCGGCGCCAGCTGCATCTGGGCCGTCTCGAAGATGCCGTAGCGGCGGGCCGCCAGCCCGACCGGGAGGGCCGCACGGACCGAGCCGACCGGCGCCAGCATCATGGCGAAGAAGCGCGTCCCCAGGCGCTCCCACCAGCGGTAGAGGTCGAGCCAGGCCGGGCCGTCCTCGGCCGACGCCGCGGCCAGGCCGTCGGCCGTCGCCTGCAGGTCGGCGTGGATGAGCGAGGCGGCGTGGGGGCCGACCGCGGCGGCGACCGGCGTCTCGAAGCGGGCCCACTCCACCCGGCGGCCGAGGTCGAGCTCGGAGAACACCGGCGAGGAGTGCAAGATGCCGTAGAAGGCGGAGTAGGGGTCGTGGACGTAGCCCGGCACCGTGAGCGGCGCGCTGGCCACCGCCCCGCCGGCCACCTCGTTGCGCTCGAAGACGGCCACCTTCCACCCGGCGCGGGCCAGCAGTGCGCCCGCCACCAGGCCGTTCGGGCCAGAGCCGATGATGGCGGCGTCAACCGCGTCCACGTGGCACCGCGGTCAGGTTGCCACGGCGCCCGCGCCGGCTGCGAGTTAGCGCTGCTCCTCGCGCCGGTGCTGGGTGCTCACCTCGGCCAGCTTCGTGTGGTCGAGCTGGTCGCCCGGGACCACCGCCAGCTTGCAGGCGGTGACGGCTCGCAGCGTCGAGGTGCGGCGGCCGCCCTCGAGGATCGCCCGCTCGCCGAGCAGCGCACCGGGGCCGAGCTCGGCCAGCGGCTCGCCGTCCACCTCCACACCGACCACGCCGTCGAGGACCAAGAACACGTCGTCCTCCTCGGCTCCCTGCTCGGTGATGACGCCACCCTCCTTCACCTTGCGGATCTTGGGGGGCGTGGCGCCGCGCATCAGCTGCTCGGAGAGCTGGCGCTCCATGGCCGACTCGACCTCAGTGCTCAGCGCCGGAGAGTCCTCGTCGCCCCAGGGGCTGTGCTTGCCGAAGGCCTTGGCATACCAGCCGGAGAAGTCGATGAGGCCGCTCTTGGCGGTCAGCGCGCCGTCGTGGCCGTAGATCCAGTGGCGGGGGAACGTGCTGGCGCCCGCCAGCTCCGAGCTCGACGTGCCGTCCGCCTTGATGGTGAGGGCGAGCGTGGTCCAGGCGAGCGGCGCCGCGATCTGGACGAAGGGCGGGCGCTTCACCCGGCGGGGGGCGGGCACGCCCGTCCGGCCGCCCGCGGTCTGCGTGAAGCGGACCTCGCCGCCGGACACCACCGGCTCGGGCCGCAACTCGGGCAGCGCGATGGCCTGGAAGGTGGCCTGCTTGCTGCCGACCCGCAGGGTGGTCGAGCCGATCATGCCGCCGCCGGACTGGCCGTAGCGGACGATCTTGCCGTCCTCCACCTCCGCCCAGGCCTCGAGGCGGTTGGCGAAGCGGAAGCGGTCGGCGTCCCGCAGCGCGACCAGGTCCCCCAGGAGGTCGGGGGGCGTCTCGTCGTAGTGGGCGACGCCGAGCTCGAAGGGCAGCTTGGCCGTGATCCCGGCGATGGCCTCCGAGGGGATCCAGCTGAGGGACGTCACCGAGGATTCGATGCGCATGGGTTACTCCTCTCGCGCGGCGCGCCCGGAGCGAGCGCGCGGGACTCCCCTCCAACATAGGCACGGAGCGCCGGTGTCCCAAGGGTGAAGGCTTGCCTTCACGCCGGGTACCAGCATCCGTTACCCGATCCGTGCGCAAATGTGAGCACGGTCAGGCAGCCTCGCCTTGCGACGGGGCGGTGACGGTCTTATCCGGTTCCCCGGTGCCGTCTTCGCGCTTCACCGGGGCGTCCGACCGAAGCCGACGGTGTACCCCTCCACGCGCGTTTCGCGTCTCCGGGCCACTCCCGGCGACAGACAGCGCTCGACGCCCGTAGGCGGCAAGGTTCAGCGCGGCGTTCAGGTCGCGGTCGATGACGAGACCGCAGTGCTCGCAGCAGTAGGTGCGCTCGTCGAGGCGCAGTTTGGCTTTCACTGCACTGCACGACGAGCAGAGCTTCGATGAGGCAAAGAACCGGTCGGCGGCGACCAGCGTTCCGCCGTGCCAAGCGAGCTTGTAGACCAGCTGGCGGCGCAGCTCGCCGGGAGAGGCGTCGAGGATCGCCCGGTTCAGCCCGGCCTTCCGGCGCCTGCCGTTTTGCCCATGACCTTCGGTGTGGTCAGGCTTCGACCTTGGGGCGGCGGTCATCCCGGCCACGTTCAGGTCTTCGATCACGACGGTGCCGTAGCTCGAGGCGAGGTCCGACGTGAGCTGGTGGATCGCGTCCCGACGGGTGTTGGCCACCTTGGCGTGGCACCGCGCCAGCTTCGCCTTCGTGCGCCGGCGGCGCTTCGAGCCGAGCTGGCGGCGCCCGAGCTGGCGGCTGAGCCGGGCCAGGCGCCGCGAGTAGCGGCCGAGCGCCTTTGGGTTCTCGACCACCTCACCGGTGGAGAGCACCGCGAGGTGCTTCACCCCGACGTCGACCCCGACCACGGCGTCGGGCAGCCGGCCGTGGACATCGGGCCGCTCCACCTCGCAGGTGAAGCTGACGAACCACCGGCTGGCCTCCTCTGAGATCGTGGCCGAGCAGATGCGCGCCGCTCCGTCACTGAGCAGCCGGGCGAGCTTGGTCGCCGGTTCCTTGGTCCGGACCCGCCCGAGGCGCGGCAGCTTCACATGACGGTCGTCGACGACCCCGATGGCCCCGGTGGTGAACCGGCAGCTCCGCCGGTGCCCCTTCTTCTTGGGTGTCGGGAAGCCCGCGGGTCCGGCCCGCTCGCCGCGACGCCCCTTTGACCAGTTCTCGAGCGCTCGGGCGAGGCCGTCGAGCCCGGAGGAGTACGCCTCCTTCGAGTTCTCGGCCCACCACGGTGCCACCTCGTGCTTGGTGGCGTTCCAGGCCCGGCGCAGCGCCGGGAGCGACCAGGGGACTGGACCCGTGACCTGGCGCGCCCACGTGGTCGCCTCGTCCACGCTCGCGCCCTGGCGGATCGCGAGGACCGTCAGCGTGCGCGTCGCCTCGAGCTGGTCATTGACCAATCGGAGGCCCCAGTTGAACGCGTACCTGCTCGCCCCGCAGTGCGAGGAGAGCGCGGAGCGCGTGGCGTTCCTTGGATCGAGCTCGAAGCGGAACGCCTGGTGCACGAGCATCAGGCCGCTTCGCCGTTCTTGGCCGTCGTGATCGCCCGGAGCGCTCTGTTGCGTGCCCCGCGCCTGCCATAGAGGCGAGCGCAGAAGAAGGTGAGCACCTCGGTCATGTCGCGTACGAGATCGTCGTGCACCTCACCCTGGTCGACGACGAGGACCACTCGGCCTTGGGCCGAGAGCGCTGATCCGAGGTGCTCGACGCCGAAGCGCGCCAAGCGGTCGCGGTGTTCGACGATGATCCGCGTCACGCTCGCATCAGCGAGCAGCCGGGCGAGACGTGGGCGCTTGGCGTTCAGACCCGAACCCACGTCGGTCACGACCTCGTGGACCGACAGGCCGTGTTCGCTCGCCCACAGGCGCAGGCGACCGGCTTGGCGCTCGAGATCGCCTCGCTGGTCGTGGG
>Ga0209415_10019720_pt1 | contig 10531 bp, 8 predicted proteins | sample PeaSoiSIISIP2007_FD_187696 | JGI IMG/M metagenome (GOLD analysis project Ga0209415, IMG submission 187696) | Peat soil microbial communities from Weissenstadt, Germany - SII-SIP-2007 (SPAdes) (version 2) | ecosystem: Environmental > Terrestrial > Soil > Wetlands > Peat | place: Germany... | reverse complement strand
GCCGCGATTCTTTTCGGAATCGCGTCTACCGCCGCCCGATTCCTTTATGTCTCGCAGGAAATGAGGGGATGAGTGTGTCCCATCGCCTCAGCGGCTGGAGGTGTGTCGTGCGATGTGCTTCCTGATCACTGATCACTGACGCCCCTGTTCGGCCCCGATCACCTGTTGCGGTCACGCATCATCGAATGGGTGGAAACCGGCGCGTCCGGCCTCGCCTAGGGAAGCGACCGACGCCTGCCAGCCAGTGCGATCGGCCAAACGAAAGCAAGGCCAGGGCATAGCCCCTGGCCTTGCCGCGTTCACCCGATTGCCCTGTTGTGGGAAGCGGGTGGGGGCGAACGACGGCGAGGTGCGGGGGAGGCGGGGACGTGACGCACTGACCGCAGTGTCGAAACCCTCCAGCGGAACCTGCAAACCCTCTACCCGCCCCTCGCCGGATCGAGCCTCTATCGCATCGCGAATTTCGGGCGCACCTACGGAGCCGCTCCGTCTAAAACCTCACGGAAACGTGATGGTGAGGCAAGTCATTGATTTTCTTCTACTTCTACCGCCTCGGTTTCCCCCACTATAGTAAGGATAACTCGGCCTTGACTGGGCACCTCCTCGGCCAATCTCCCTCGCGCAACGCGAACAAATCGGGAGATTCCAATGCCCAATATGCCCGAACAACCCGCCGCCGCCCTAGAATGCCGACCCATGCGAGCCTGCTTCGCGGCCTGCGACCTCTCAATGCTAACCCCCGAGCAACGGTTGGTTCTGGAAGTTTGGTGCCGTTTCTGTGGGCACTGTCCGGTCTGGGAGGAAGCCGGCAGGTTCGTGCACATCGACCTGGAGTGTAATCTCGCCCCCTGTTTCTGCGCGGTCGCTTTGGAGCCATGGCGGGACGATTGCGGCGGGTGGAGCAAGTCGAGGGAGACGCGCCGCGGCTGATCAGCTCAGGCCATGACACCACGGGACTTCGAGGCTTATCCTCAGTGGTCATCAGCGAACCGAACGACTTCTTGGACCCACCCTTGATCCGTCTGCCGCCAGACCACGTTTCGAAATACCTTGCTGAACTCCTTCTTAACGCCGCCCCGCGCTCTATCGATCACATCCTCTAATAACGCGATGAAGCCGGCGGTATCGGCACTATGCGAGGGGGCAATGCAATTGCGTGCCACCTGACTGCACGTCATATCGTAGCGCCATTCAGGCTTCTGCCGATCCAGTAGATAGGTAGCTGCATACTCGTCAAGACGTGCATGGATTAGCTGCAAGGCGAGATCTCGCCGCACCGTCGTAAATCCACTTTGAGCAAAAGCCTGGCTACATGACTGAAGAATGGATTGATCCATCAGGCCAAACAATCGCACGAAGGTGGCTTTGTCCGGGGTACCTTTCCCGATGCGCCAAGACAAATCTATTATTGGAAAGCAGATTACAAAGGCCACGAACTCATCGACATATAGGCCATCATTCGGCCGTGCCCAATTTGTAAAATGGTTGACCATTTTCCACGACGTATCGCGGATCACCGCGCGCAGAAGGTGGTCTTGGTTCGCTTGGAGAAGCGCGATAAATTCAGCGGCGCTTTTCGGACGCTCGACGAAGTCCATTGCCAAGCACTTATCGATGAGGCCAAGCAGCCTATCACCATATTTGCCGCGTCCAACTGACGCGGCGGAGGGCATTTCAGAACCTTGGTCCCGCGCGAACGACGGCTCCGGAGGCTGTCCCGCGACCATCTCGTACATGATCGCGCCCATGGCGTAGATATCGGTCCACGGGCCTTGGGGCGCATGGGTATCGAACTGCTCGATAGGCGCATAGGCAGGTGTCGCGACGACTTTGAACCCGCCCTTAGACAACGTTCGATAATCGACCGCAGCGCCAAAATCGATGAGGGCGGGGGACCCATCCGACCGGATTATGACGTTTTCCGGCTTGATATCACGATGGATGAGACCTGCATGATGCAGTTCGGCTAGCCCTCTACACAGCGGCAGGATAATTGCCTCGATTTCGCTCTCTGCGAACGTGCCCGGTTTCCCGCGTAGCAGGCTTCGAAGAGTGCCCCCCATCTCATAGTCCATAACGAAATAGGCGGTATTGTGGGCCTCAAAATATCGACTAACGCGCACAATGTTTGGGTGGTTGAACTTTGCAAGCTTTCGAGCTTCGTCGAGAAAGCCTGATCGCGCCGCACGGAACACCCCGCCGAAGCCCCATCGCAGCGGCTTTAGATCGCCGTTCTGCCGCCGTGCCACAAGGGCATGGGGAGTGAATTCCTTGATGACCGCCTGCTTTTGTAGATTCTCATCGCGGCAAAGATATGTCGTGCCGAAGCCTCCCTGCCCCAGCACCTCAAGGGTTTGATACTCAAAAAGCCGGTGCCCCTCAGGCAGTGGCGCAACGAGCCGGGTCATACTGGTGCCTGTCATTGAAGCGAAGACGTTTTTTTGCCGCAGTTGCGTATGGTGAGCATCGCGGCGCCGTTCATACAAACTGGCGCCGCTTATATTGCACAAGCAGATGCCGGTCGATCGAACATAGCATGACCTCTGTCCCGGGTTTAAGTCTCCGGAACCGGCTGGCGCTTCAACAGGCACACCGGCCTAGGCCGGCGGCCGTCTGGTGCCAATCTTCCGAGCCAAAGGCGGGCACCGCGGCCGGATCGGGTGAAAGCCCGCTTCAGGTCCCGCTCGGCGCTGGTCGGAGGCCTGTCCGGGGCGGCTGTGTCCAAATATGCAACTACTAATCGAACCCGGCCTGCGCCCGGCAGATCAAGCATGGCACGGCGACACGGGCCGCCTCAAGGACGCTCCCAGCGCGACAACGCTGGCGCCGGTGACCACCTTGCCCCCTGCCACCATCGCCGCGTAGCATCGCCGCTATGGCGGACGCCACGTCAGGGCGCCACCAGAAACGCCGGAATCTCGGTTCACAAGCCGGTTCACATCCCGAGCAAGATTCGAGATATACACTCGACTCCATGATCCGCCCTGAAACGCGCCAGGGGGCGTTGCCCCGTGGCGGGGTCCAGGGCAAAGCCCCTGGCCTCGCTTCGTCCACCCGATTGCCCTGTCGGTTCGGCCCGCATCGAAGCGTGGCGACGGAAAACCGGCTATGCTCGCGCGATGGACAGGTTCTCCGACGTAACCCCGGTCGAGATCGCCGGCACCGCGGCGCTGCTGAGCGACGTGGCCCGGGCGGCGATCCTGTGCGCCTTGCTGGACGGCCGCGCCCGCACGGCCGGCGAGCTCGCCTTTGCCGCCGGCGTGACGCCGCAGACCGCCAGCAGCCATCTGGGACGGCTGGTGGACGCCGGGTTGATCACCGTGGTGCCACAGGGCCGCCATCGCTACCACCGGCTCGCCAACCCCGAGGCGGCGCAAATGCTGGAGGTGCTGAGCGTCCTCGCCACCGCGCAGCCACGGCGCGCGCGGGTGCCCGGCCCGCGCGACGCAGCATTGCGCGCAGCCCGGACCTGCTACGACCACCTCGCGGGTCGGTTCGGCGTGGCAATCGCCGATGCCTTGCGTGTCGCGGGCGGTACCGTCGTGCACGACCGCGACGTGGAGATCACGCCGGAAGGCGAGCGACGCCTCGCCTGTCTGGGCATCGACGTGCAGCTTCTGCGCCAGGACCGCCGCCCGCTGTGCCGCCACTGCCTGGACTGGAGCGAACGGCGCCCGCACCTGGCCGGCTCCGTAGCGACGCAGATCCTGCGCACCGCCCTGGCGTCCGGTTGGATCGAGCGGCTGAAGGACAGCCGCGCCGTACGCGTCACCCCAGAGGGGCGACGCGCCTTCGCCGCGGCCCTGGGCGGCGGGTTCGCGGAATTGACGGAAGCCGCCTGATCGGCCATCCCACCGAGCGCGAGGATCGTGCACGATCAGTCGCCTTCGGGGAGTGGCATGCCATGCAGCGACGCAGCTTCATCACCGGCGCGGCAGCCACGCTGGCAATGCCGGCGGTCGCGCGCGGCGCGGCCAACCAGGTGCTGAAATTCGTTCCCGAGGCCGACCTGTCCGTCCTCGACCCGGTGTGGACCACCACCTACCAGACGCGCGATCACGGGTTCCTGGTGTTCGATACGCTGTTCGGCCTCGATGCCGGCTTCACCCCACAGCCGCAGATGGCCGAGGGCGCGGTGGCCGAGGACGATGCCAAGCGCTGGCGCATCACGTTGCGCGAGGGGCTGCTGTTCCACGACGGCACCAAGGTGCTGGCACGCGACTGCGCGGCGAGCGTCCGCCGCTGGGGCGCGCGTGACGGCTTCGGCCAGGCGCTGCTCGCGGCCACCGACGAGATCTCCGCCGTGGACGACAACACCCTGGAATTGCGCCTGAAATACCCATTCCCGATGCTGCCCGCGGCGTTGGCCAAGACGCCGCCCAGCATGTGTCCGATCATGCCGGAGCGGCTCGCCACCACCGATCCCTACAAGCAGGTCACCGAGATGATCGGCAGCGGTCCGTATCGCTACAAGGCCGATGAGCGCGTGCCGGGATCGCTGGTGGTCTATGAGCGCAACGCCGCCTATGTGCCGCGGCCGAACGGCACGCCGTCGGGCACCGCGGGGCCAAAACGCGCCTATCTCGACCGCATCGAATGGCACATCATTCCGGACGGCAGCACCGTGGCAGCGGCGTTGCAGCGCGGCGAGATCGACTGGTGGCTGTCGCCGATCGCCGATCTGCTGCCGCTGCTGCGGAAAGTACCGACGCTGAAGTCCGAAATCCTCGTGCAGACCGGCTTCATCGCGACCATGCGCTTCAATCACCTGATCCCGCCGTTCGACAATCCGGCGATCCGCCGGGCCATGCTGGGGGGCGTGCAGCAGTCGGATTACATGATCGGCATGGTCGGCACCGACGAGACGCTGTGGCACGTGCCGTGCGGCGTGTTCTGCCCCGGCACGCCACTCGCCAACGATGCCGGGCTGGCGGTGCTGACCGGCACGCGTGATCCGGCGAAGGTGAAGCGTGACCTGGCGGCGGCCGGCTATGGCGGGGAGAAGGTGGTGCTGCTGGCACCGACCGACATCGCTTCGGCCAAGGCGCTCGCCGACATCTCGGCGGAGTGGATGCATCAAGTCGGCCTGAACCTGGAGTATCAGGCGATGGACTGGGCGACCCTGGTGCAGCGCCGGGCCAAGACGGAGCCGGTCGCGCAGGGCGGCTGGAACATCTTCCACACGAGCTGGAGTGGGTTGGATCAGGTCAATCCGGCGGGGCACATCTTCCTGCGCGGCAACGGTCGAGCCGCCGCGCCGGGCTGGCCGAGCAGTCCGCGCATCGAGGAATTGCGCGCGGATTGGTTCAAGGCACCGGACGCGGCGACGCAGAAGCGTCTGGCCGAGCAGATCCAACTTCAGGTGTTCCAGGACGTGCCGTATGTGCCGCTCGGGCAGTATTTCGTGCCGACGGCGTATCAAAGGAACCTCACCGGGCTGTTGCCGGGCAACCCGGTCTTCTGGAACATCCGCCGAAGCTGAGCCTGTTCAGCCGACCGCGACCGCCGACTGCGGGGCGAATATAAGTTCGACCGCGCACCCCGGCGAAAACACCTGCTCGGCCGGGCCGACGACACGCAGCACGCGACCATCCACCAGCACGTCGTAGCGCACCGTGCCGCCGAGGAAACTTGTCGCGCTGATCTCGCCGCCCAGCACGTTCGCGTCACCGGTCGCCGCGGTGCCCACCGGCGCGATCGCAATGCTTTCGGGCCGGACCGAGGCGGTCGCCTGGCACCCCGCCGAGGCACCGGCCGGGAACAGGCAGGCGATGCGTGGGCCACCTTCCAGCGTCAATGAACCGATCCCGCCGGCTTCTACCGCCCGGTCGGCGATCCCGCTCATCAGGTTCGCCGCGCCGATGAAGCTGGCGACGAATTCGTTGGCTGGCCGAAAATAGATCGCGCGCGGCTCATCGAGCTGCACGATGCGCCCGTGCTCCATCACCGCGATGCGGTCCGACATCGCCAGCGCCTCGCCCTGGTCGTGCGTCACATAGATGGTGGTGACCCCGATCTGGCGTTGCAGACGCCGCAGCTCGGCGCGCATCTCCTCGCGCAATGACGCGTCGAGGTTGGACAGCGGCTCGTCCAGCAGCAGCACGCGCGGCCGGTGCACGATGGCGCGGGCGAGGGCCACGCGCTGCTGCTGGCCGCCGGACAGACGCGTGGCGGGGCGGTCGCCGTAGCCGCCGAGGCCCACGGTGGACAGCGCCTGATCGACCAGCGCGCGGACCTCCTCGCGGGCGTAGCGGCGGGCCTTGGCGACGCGCAGCGGGAACGCAATGTTCTCGAACACCGTCATGTGCGGCCAGATGGCGTAGGACTGGAACACCATGCCGATGCCACGCTGGTTCATCGGCACCGCGAGGCCACGCGCGGCGTCGAACAGCGTGCTGCCCTCCACGGTGATTTCCCCGGCGTCGGGTCGCTCCAACCCGGCGATGCAGCGCAGCGTCGTGGTCTTGCCGCAGCCGCTGGGCCCGAGCAGCGTGAAGAACGTGCCGGTCGGCAGCTCGAACGACACCTCGCGCACGCCGCCGGCCTGCGCGTCGAAGCGGTTGGCGTAGACCTTGGTCAGATCGCGCACCGTCAGCATCGGTCAGTTACCGTAGACATCGGTGCGCCCGCGCCGCATCTGCGCAAAGAACAGGCACGCAACGAACGTCATCAACCCCGTCCAGACCAGGCCGAAGGCGGCCAGCTCACCCCCCTGCCCGTTCACCCATTCGTCGAATATCGCCACCGCGATCACCTGCGAGCCGGGGCTGGCCAGCAGCACCGCGATCGCCAGTTCCTTGTTGGCGATCAGGAAGATGAACAGCCAGCCGGCGACCAGTGCAGGCGTCAGCAGCGGAACGACGATGCGACGCAGCGTGGTCAACGAGGTTGCGCCGGCGATGCCAGCCGCCTCCTCCAGTTCACGATGCAGTTGCAGCACGCCGGAATACACGTAGCGCATGCCATAGGGCATGTAGCGGATGAAATAGGCGATCGCGATGATCCACAGCGTGCCGTAGATCGGCAGCGGCACGCGCAGATAGACCTCCATGACCGCGACGCCGAGGCAGATGCCGGGGAACACCAGCGACAGGGTGGCAAGCTGGTCCAGGATGCGCCCGCCCGGGCCGCGGCGCGCGGCGATCCATCCGGCGAGCGCGGTGACCAGCATGATCGCGGTGGCGGCGCCGGCCGCGACGGTCAGGCTGTTCAGCGCCAGGGCGACATAGTCCGGCGCGTTCAGCACGGTGCGGTAGTTCTTCAGGGTCAGCATCGGCAGCGCGGCGAGGCTGAAGCCGCGCAGGAACGGCAGCAGCGACATCCACAGCAGGGTCAGCAACGGCAGCAGCAGCACGACGACGAAATTCAGCAGGATCAGCGCCCCGGCGATCCGGCGCCCGCGACCGAGATCGAATGGCCGCGGCCGGTAGCCCTTGCCGGTGACGGAATGATAGCGCTCGGCGTGCTTCGACAGGCGGCCGTACCAGGCGAGCAGAACGGCAACGATCGCCACCATCACCACCGAGAACGCCCCCGCGTAGCCGAGATCGGGCGGCACGACGATGGTGGCCTCATAGACGTCGGTGGTGAGCACGTAGATGCGGCCGGGCATGCCGACCAGGGCCGGCACCTCGAACGCGCCGATCGCGCGGATGAAGACGAACAGCGCCAGCGCGAGGATCGACGGCCAGGCCAACGGCAGGGAGATGCGGCGCAGCGTATCGAACACGCTGGCCCCGCTCATGCGCGCGGCTTCCTCCATGTCGGCGTTGGCGGCGCGAAAAGTGGCGCCGAGCAGCAGGAAGACCAGCGGCGACCAGAGAAAGCCCTCGATCAGCACCATGCCGGCCATCGAGTTGACCTCGAAGATATTGCCGGTGGCGCCGGTAAGCTGGCGATACAGATCGTTCAGCGGCCCGACACGGCCAAGCAGGAACAGCCAGGCGATGACGTGCAGGATATACGGCGTGCCCATCGAGATGATGGTGGCGAGATAGGCGAATATCTTGCACGGCGCGTTGGTGCGCTCCACCAGCCAGGCGAGGATGCCGCCGGTGATCAGCGACAGCACCGTGCTGCCGGCGGCGAAGACCAGCGTGTTCCAGATGCTGGTCAGGGCGTCGCGGTCGGTGAACAGCTTGTGGAAATGCGCGAGGGTCCAGCCGGTGACATCGCCGATCGCGTCCGTGGTGGTCAGGCTGTCCTGGATCAGAATCCACAGCGGCGGCAGCATCAGCACCGCCAGCACCACGCCAACCAGCACGGCGATCAGCAGGCGCTGATCGGCCCGCACTGCCCCCAGCCAGGTGGCGCCCGCCGGTGTCGGCGTGCGGCGCTCCACCAGGCCGGAGACGCTCATCGGAACAGTTCGTGATAGATCGCGGTCCATTTCGGTAGGTCATCGCGCGCCATCTGCGGCGTGACCACGTTCACCGTGAAATGTCCGACGTCCGGCTTCAGCGCGGCGATCTTCGCCGGTACAGCGGGATCGGCCGGCAGGTAGTCATTGGCGGCCAGCACCGTCTGGCCCACGTCGGACAGCACGTATTCCTCGAACAGCCGCGCCGCGTTCGGGTGCGGCGCGTCCTTCAGGATGCCGATCAGGCTGGTGGTCTGCAGCAGTGGCTCCATCTTGATCCACTGCACCGGCGCGCCCTCGGCGGCGCTGATCGCCGCGTGATGATTGAACGTCATAACCGCCAGCGGGTATTCGCCGGCGACCACCTTGTCCAGCACGACGCGCTGGCTTGCCGGGATGAACACCGGCTCCTGCGCGGCGAAGGTTTTCAGGTATGCCATCCCCTTCTCCTGGCCCAGCGTGGCCAGGATGTTGTGGATGAACCCGGACGGCCCTTGCGGCGTCGGATCGTTCGTCCAGACGATCCTGCCCTTCCACTTTGGGTCGAGCAGATCCTGGTAGGTCTTCGGGATGTCCGCACCCTTCACCAGGTTCGTGTTGTACGCCGCGGTCATGAAGTAGAGGTTCATCGCCACCCAGTGGCCGTCGGGGTCCTTCAGGTCGGCCGGATAGGATGCGGCGGATTTCGGCTGGTAGTCGGCGACCAGATGCGCATCGAGCAGCGGATAGATCGAGTTGGTGCCGTCGAACACGTCGGCCTGCACGCGACGGGCACGCGCCTCGTTGATGATCTTGAGCGCGGTATCGGAATTGGTGGCGCGGGAATACTGCACCTTGATGCCGGGATATTTCTGCTGGAACGCCTCGACCAGCGGGCGGACGATCTGATTGACGATCAGCGTGCTGTACCATACCAGCGCCCCCTCCTTCTGCGCCGCCGCGACCAACGTCGGATCGGCATCGGCCGCACGCGCAACGGGCGACAGCAGCAGCACCGCCACCACAAGGCCGCCCAGCGTTCTTGCCCACATCGCGTCCGTCCTCCGCATCATCTGAAAAGTTGGTGGTAGATCGCGACCCAGCTTGCCAGCCCGTCGCGCACCTGGTCGGGCGAGATCACGTCGATCGTGAAGTGCCTGGCTTCGGGCTTCAGCTCCGGAATGCGTGCCGGCACGTCCGGATCCGCCGGCAGGTAGTCGTTCGCCGCCATGACCTGCTGGCCCGGCGCGGACAGGATGAATTCCTCCAGCAGGCGCGCGGCATTCGGGTGCGGCGCATCCTTCAGCACGCCCATCATGGTGAACAGCGCGACCAGCGGTTCCAGCTTCACCCAGGCGATCGGCGCGCCCTGCGCGGCACTGATCGCGACATGGTGGTTGTAGATCATCACGGCAAGCTTGTGCTCGCCGGCGATAACCTGGTCGAGCACGGCGCGCGGCGACGCGGCGATCGGCACCGGCTCCTGCGCGGCGAAGCGGCGCAGATAATCCATGCCCTTGTCCTGACCCATCACCGTCAGGACATTGTGGATGAAGCCAGGAGCGTCCTGCACCGCGAGCTCGCTGCTCCATGCCATCTGGCCGTGCCATTGCGGATCAAGCAGATCGGCGAAGCTCCGCGGCGCCGCATCCGGCTTTACCAGATTGGTGTTGTAGGCGACGGTCAGGAAATAGAGGTTGGTCGCCGTCCAATAGCCCTGAGAATCCTTGAACGCAGCCGGGTAATGCGCCGCGGCGCCCGGCGGATAGGCGGCGACCACATGCGCATCGAGCAAGGGAAAGATGCCGCTGGTCACGTCGAACGCGTCGGCCTGCACGCGATGCGCGCGCGCCTCGTTGAGGATCTTCAGCGTCGTGTCGGTATTGCTGGCACGCGCATACTGCACGCGGATGGCGGGATATTTCGCCTCGAACACGGCGGCCATCGGGCGGACGATCTGATCGACGATCAGCCCGGTGTACCAGACGACCTGGCCCTCCTTCTCCGCGGCCGCGACCAGCGCGGGGTCGGGCGCCGCGGCACGCGCCGTCATCGTGCCCAATGCCAGCAGCATCGCGAGCGCAGGTAGGCTCTTGGCGAGCCACATTGCTTCCTCCCTTAGGCTCCGGACTCAATTGCTTGTAACCAGTTGATTCGACTCATTTTTACCTTTCGATCCCGGAAAATGAAGCG
>Ga0209415_10019719_pt1 | contig 10531 bp, 11 predicted proteins | sample PeaSoiSIISIP2007_FD_187696 | JGI IMG/M metagenome (GOLD analysis project Ga0209415, IMG submission 187696) | Peat soil microbial communities from Weissenstadt, Germany - SII-SIP-2007 (SPAdes) (version 2) | ecosystem: Environmental > Terrestrial > Soil > Wetlands > Peat | place: Germany... | reverse complement strand
TGAACCTGGCGCGCATGCTGCCGGGCAAGCTGGCGCATCTGCCGATGGCGCAGACCATCTGGTACATCCCGACCGGGCTGGATATCTGGAACCAGAAGATCAACAAGGCGCCGGGTCATTACACGCGCATGCGCGGCAATCTGGGCAAGGTGGAAGCCCCGCCGGCGCCGGTGGTGTACTGGCCGGACCAGGAGCCGCTGCGCCACACGACCCCGCTGCACGAACGGCTGAACAACTGGTTCACCCTGGTGCATCGCGGCCAGGTGGTCGATGCCTACCGCATGTTCCTCGGCGTGATGGAGAGCAAGGCCAACCGCAAGGAGGCGCTGGCCGAGCTGGTGTTCGCCGGCATGATCGACGTGCAGGACCGGATGTTGTGGAACCGGTCCTATACCACCGGCCACAAGGCGTACCGCGCGCGTTCGACGGTGGAGATCGGCAATGCCATCGGCTGGGACAACGCGCATCACGTGCTGTATGCCGGCGCGCTGGACATCGCCGTCGGACCGCGCTGGTACTCGACCTACGAGATGGCCTGCAACTGCGTGAAGATGTGGATCGAGGGCGAAGCGCTGCACGCCGTGCCCTATGGCGGTGTCAGCGAGGCGGAGCTCGCGGTGCTACGCAACACGGACGCGGTGAACCAGGAAGAGTCCAGCGCGCTGGTCGAGGCGATCATCCGCGGCGACGAGCCGGACGCCTTGAAGCTGCTGACCCGGCTGTTGCAGGCCGGCAAGGATCCGCGGCGCATCATCGACGCGATCCAGATCGCCGCGGCACAGGTGGTGCTCGAGACGCAGAAGCCGGAAAACTTCTCGATGCCGCATCACTGCTACGAGTACTGCAACACGCTGGGCTGGTTCTACGACACGTTCGAGCATCCGCGGCGGCTGCGGCTGCTGTATGTCGCGACCGCGTTCCTCAATCGCGTGGCCGCGCACCAGCGGGGGATCGGCGACGTGCATGCGGTGTCGATCCAGGCACCGCGCGGTGCCGGCCGGCTGACCGCCGCGCAGTTGCTCGATCGGGTCAATACCTCGATCTGCGCGCTGAGCGGCGCGGAGAGCGTGGCCTGGACGCAGGCCTATTGCGACAACCTCGCCGATCGCGGGCCGCTGGTGGAACGTATCGCGCTGGCCGCCTGCAAGCTGGGCAACGATCCGCACAACCAGGAGATCGCCCAGTGCATGCTGATGGATTTCGGCATCAACCGGCACCCGGAGCGCGACAAGCTGCTGCTGGCGGCCGCCTATCACACCGCGATGCATCGCAAATACGGCGACCCGCTGGAGTGCGCGCACCGGTTCGGCGATGCGCTGGAGATCGCCGAGCTGCGGTAGAAAGTAACGCGATGATCAAGGTCCTGGGACTGCTCACCCGCCGGCCGGAGCTGACACACGAGCAGTTCGTCAGGCACTGGCTGGAGATCCACGCACCGCTGGCGCACGCCGTGCCCGGCATTCGCCGCTATGTGCAGTCGCACGTCGTCGGCACCCGTACGCGAGCCGATATTCCTGAGACCGATGTCGAGGTCGATGGCATCGCCGAGCTGTGGTACGACGATGAGGCGGCGCTTCAGCGCGCCGTCGCCTCACCGGAGATGAAGCGCCTGACCGACGACGGCGCGCTGTTCATCGGCCGGATCAAGAGCTACATCATCGACGAGAAGCAGATCATCCCGCCGTGATCGGCAGGTCGAAAATCATTCCGTGTGGTGCCCTTCCTATGAAGAACGCGGTACGGAAGGCCGCTGCATTCACGCGTGACCACATCATTTATCTGCACCCATATTCCCAGACAACCCAGGGATTCTGGATTTTTTCGCTGCCAGTGTTGGTGACCAGCGTCGACGACGCGGACCTCGGTAAGAAGCTTCTGATGGTGTTGTCGCAATCCGTAGACGGCGTTTCTCATCCCAAGACTTGGAGTGGTCTTACTGACCCACTCGCTAAAGCAGCTCGGGTTAGGTCCTTCGATGCCTTTGCCAGATCAGCCAAGAGCGTTGACGTCTCGCTCGATGAAAGCTGTTTGGTGTTTACGCCGACGAAAAACGGCGGCCCAAAGCGAGCGTTCCTCCATCTGAACGACAAAGCGATACGGTGCCAACGGTCCGACGCACAGGCAACGAGCGCCCTCCTTGCTGCGTTCGATGCGTGCGAATAGGTGGCACACGAGTTGAGTTGGGCGCATGACAGCGCATGATCGGGAGCGAATTCGTCCCCCTAATCTACCAACACACCACCACCTACGGCTATTACAGTACGACGGCGCCGAGCAGCGACATCACCTTGGTCAGCGATTCGAACGGCAACACCACGACCTTCGTGATCGACGGGCAGAAAATCATTCCGCCGCCGCGGTGACCGACGCGACCGCCTCGTACGGCAGCCGCTTGACGCGATCCATATTGAGGCCCTCGATGCGCAGCAGCCGCGTGGCACCCTTACGCTCCGGCGAGTGCAGCACGCCGATCTCATACAGATAGGCGTCGCCCGGACGCATCGTGTAGTCGCGCACGTGCCTGGCCTTGCCGGGGGTGGTCTCGGTCGGCCGCGCCAGGCAGTCCCAGTCGGTCATGATCGTCTCGCCATCGGCCTGGCCGTAGATCGCCCAGGACGGGCCGTGGTCGTGCGGCTTGCTGCTCTTCGCGCCGGTGTAGCCGTGCGCCAGGATGGTGAAGCCGAACTCCGGGTCCTCGTACAGCACCTTGCGCTCCGGCGCGCCCTCGGGGATGTAGCTGGCGATGAAGCCGGGTTCCTTCAGCGCCTGGCTCACCAGGTCGCGGATCTTCTGGCGTCCGACGGTGCCGGGATCGGCTTTCAGCGCGGCGTGACAGTCGGCCGCGAATTGTTCCAGCGTGTAGGCCATGGGGTCCCTCCTGTTGTGTCACCCGCGCCGATAGGGGTAGCAGTCGGCCCGATCGAGCGCGACATCAAAATGCCGTGCCAGCGCCTTGATGGCGGCGGCGTGCTGGGGGTAGGGGTCGGCGTTGGCCGCGCCAACGATGATGCAGGCGAAGGCCGGATCTTCCCGCCCACCGGGCGGCAGCATGGCGGTGACCAGCGGCTTGCCGTCCTCATCGCGCAGGGTCAGGAACAGCGGCATGGTGCGATTGATATGCGCCGCCTTGCCGATATCCTGTTCGATGAACACCGTGGTCAGCGGCCGGTAGTTTTGCGCCGCCTTCTCCCGCTCGCGGCGGTAGTGCTTCTCCACGGCGTGGCGCATCTCCGCTGACTCATTGGCCGCTTCGGCCTCGGTCATCAGACGGAACCAGGTCCGGCCGTTGGGGGCGTCGCAGATATATTCCATGCCTCGTTCAGCCCTCCTCCCGTTGCTTGGAACGTTGTCCGGGCCGAGTCTAGGATGAAGCAGGGCATCGCGTAAACCGTGCCCGGCTGGTTCGTACAGGGAGGCTTCATGGCGGCGCAACAGGACGGCGGGGGCGGCGACACGTTCGACTACGTGATCGTCGGCGCCGGCGCCGCGGGGTCCGTGCTGGCGAACCGGCTGACCGAGGATGCCGGCGTCACCGTCTGCGTGCTGGAGTGCGGCCCGCCGGATCGGCACCCCTACATCCACGTGCCCGCCGGGTTCATCAAGATGCTGTTCAACCCGACCTACACCTGGCAGTTCCAGACCGAACCCGGCGCGGGCATCAACGGCCGCAGCATCCCCACCACGCAGGGCCGCACCGTGGGCGGGTCGAGCTCGATCAATGGCATGATCTACAACCGCGGCCAGCGTGAGGATTTCGATCACTGGGCGCAGCGCGGTAACCGCGGCTGGGGCTATGTCGACATCCTGCCCTACTTCAAGCGCGGCGAGCGGCGCCTCGGCGTGGGCGATGACCGCATCCACGGGCGGGGCGGCAACCTGCCGGTCACCGACAACGACTGGATCCATCCGGCGATGGAGGCGTTCATCGCGGGCGCCCAGGAACTCGGGATGCCGCGCTGCATCGATTACAACAGTGGCGACAGCCAGATGGGCGTCGGCTACTTCCAGCGGCTGATCCACAAGGGATACCGGCATTCGGCGGCGCGGGTATTCCTGCATCCGGCACGCGCGACCGGGCGGCTTGAGGTGCTGACGGATGCCCGCGCGGCGCGCATTCTGTTCGACGGCACGCGCGCGACGGGCGTGCGCTACGTGGACGACCGTAACGTTTCGATGCATCACGAGGTGTTTGCGCGGAAGGAGGTGATCGTGTCCTCCGGCACCGCCAACACCGCGAAGCTGTTGCAGATGTCGGGGGTCGGACCGGCCTGGCTGCTGCGCGACCTTGGCGTTCCGGTGATCGCCGATCTGCCGGTGGGGGAGAATTTCCGCGACCATTACTCGACCCGCATCGTTGCCCGGGTGAAGAACGTCCGCACGATGAACGAGCTGTCGCACGGTTTCGGCCTGATCGGGCAGATCGCCCGCTGGGTGATGGGAAAAGCCAGCATCCTGGCGGTGGCGCCGTCAATCGTGCATTGGTTCTGGAAGACCGAGGACACGATGCGCCAGCCGGACCTGCAAGGTGTGTTCAGCCCGGCCAGCTACAAGCAGGGGTTCGTCGGGTTGCTGGACGACTATCCGGGGATGACATGCGGGGTGTGGCAGCACCGGCCGGAGAGCCTGGGCCATGTGCGCGCGCGGTCAACCGATCCGTTCGTCGATCCGGCGATTCAGCCGAATTATCTCAAGGACCCGATGGACCAGCGGGTTCTGGTCAAGGGCATGCACTGGGCGCGCAAGCTGCTGCACACGAAGGCGCTGGCGCCCTATTTCGAAGCGGATTCGCTGCCTGGCCCCGACGTCCATACGGACGAAGAATGGCTGAACTATGCGCGCCAGTACGGCTCGACAGCGTATCATCTGATCGGCACCGCGCGGATGGGACCGGTGACGGACAAGACATCGGTCGTGGACGATCAGTTGCGCATCCATGGGCTGCAAAACATCCGCGTGGTGGATGCCTCGGTCATGCCGAGCATGCCGTCGGCGAACACCTATGCGTCCACCATGATGATCGCCGAGAAAGCTTCGGATATGATCCGGGGCCGCCAGCCGCTTGCCCCGGTCGAAGGGGTGGCGGCATAACGCACCGACCAGCATCGCGAGGACCGACACTTGGCCGCCTTCAAGAGCACCGAACGCTATATCGCGACCCGCGACCTGGAGGTCGCGGTCAACGCCTCCGTCACGCTGCAACGGCCCTTGCTGGTGAAGGGTGAGCCGGGCACCGGCAAGACAGTGCTGGCGTACGAGGTGGCGCAGGCGCTGGGCCATCCCCTGATCGAGTGGCACATCAAGTCCACCACCAAGGCGCAGCAGGGGCTGTATGAGTATGATGCGGTATCGCGGCTGCGCGACGGGCAGCTCGGCGATCCGCGGGTGCATGACATCGCCAACTACATCGTGCGCGGCAAGCTGTGGGATGCGTTCGAGGCGCCCGAGCCGGTGGTGGTGCTGATCGACGAGGTCGACAAGGCCGATATCGAGTTTCCCAACGATCTGCTGCTGGAACTCGATCGGATGCAGTTCTTCGTCTACGAGACGCGCAAGACGGTGGTGGCGACGCACCGGCCGGTGGTGATCATCACCTCGAACAACGAGAAGGAGCTGCCAGACGCATTCCTGCGCCGCTGCTTCTTCCACTACATCCGCTTTCCCGATCGCGAAACGATGGAGCGGATCGTCCAGGCGCACTATCCGGACATCCGCCGCGACCTGGCGCGCGAGGCGCTGAACGTGTTCTTCCAAATTCGAGAAGTGCCGGGGCTGAAGAAGAAGCCGGCGACCTCGGAGCTGCTGGACTGGCTGAAGCTGCTGATGGTGGAGGATCTGCCGCCCGAGGCGCTGCGCTCGAAGGAGACGCACCTGGTGATCCCGCCGCTCCACGGCGCGCTGCTGAAGAACGAGCAGGATGTGCACCTGTTCGAGCGGCTGGCGTTCCTGGCGCGGCGGGGCGGGCATTAGGCGCGCGGGGCGGCGATGTTCGCGCACTTCATCCTCGCGCTGCGCCAGGCCGGCGTGCCGGCCTCGATCACCGAGTACCTGGCGCTGATGGCGGCGATGAAGGCGCATGTCGCCGATTACAGCGTGGAGGATTTCTACTACCTGAGCCGCGCGGCGCTGGTGAAGGATGAGCGGCACCTGGACCGCTTCGATCGGGTGTTCGGCGAATGCTTCAAGGGGCTGGAGGCGCCCGAGGGTGATTTGCGCAAGGAGATCCCCGAGGAGTGGCTGCGCAAGATGGCGGAGAAGCTGCTGTCGCCGGAGGAGATGCAGCAGATCAAGGCGATGGGCGGGCTGGAGGCGCTGATGGACCGGCTGCGCGAGCTGCTGCGCGAGCAGAAGGGGCGGCACCAGGGCGGGTCGAAGTGGATCGGCACCGCGGGAACCTCGCCGTTCGGGGCGTATGGCTACAATCCGGAGGGGGTGCGGATCGGCCAGGATGAGTCGCGCCATCGCAGCGCGGTAAAGGTGTGGGACCGCCGCGAGTTCCGCGACCTGGACGACGATATCGAGATCGGCACACGCAACATCAAGCTGGCGCTGCGGCGGTTGCGGCGGTTTGCGCGGCAAGGGGCGGCGACGGAGCTCGATCTGCCAGACACGATCCGCTCGACGGCGAACAACGCGGGGACGCTCGATCTGAAGCTGGTGCCGGAGCGGCACAACACGGTGAAGGTGCTGCTGTTCCTGGATGTCGGCGGCTCGATGGATGAGCATGTGCGGATCTCGGCCGAGCTGTTCTCGGCGGCGCGCAGCGAGTTCAAGCATTTGGAGTATTTCTACTTCCATAACTGTCCGTATGAGCGGGTGTGGAGGAACAATCGGCGGCGGCACGACGAGCAGATGTCCACCTGGCAGGTGCTGCGCACGTATGGGCCGGACTACAAGCTGATCTTCGTCGGCGACGCGGCGATGAGCCCGTACGAGGTCGAGATGGCCGGCGGCAGTGTTGAGCACTGGAACGAGGAGTCGGGACGGGTGTGGATCGATCGGCTGATCTCGCATTACCGGCGCTCGGCCTGGCTCAATCCGACGCCGCAGCGGGGCTGGGGACATGTGCACTCCACCAACATGATCCGCGCGCTGCTGGAGGGACGGATGTATCCGCTGACGGTTGGCGGGATCGATGCGATGACGCGGGAGTTGAGTAGATAGAATTTGTTTGGAGTGGCCTGCCGATCCCCGAAATCCGCTGCGAAGGGCAGCGAACTTCCGGGGCAGGACACCAGGGAGGGAACGATGGGGCGGCTGGCAGGCAAGGTGGCGTTCATCACTGGCGCCGGCACCGGAATCGGCCGCGCGACGGCGATCCGGTTTGCGCGCGAGGGCGCGACGGTTGTCGTGGCGGAGATCAACGCCGAGACGGGCGAAGAGACCGCGCATCTAGCGGGCAATGGCGCCATCGCCATCCGCACCGACGTGACCGACGAGGCAAGTTTGCGGGCGGCGATCCAGGCCACCGTGGCGCAGTTCGGCGCGCTGCATGTGCTGCACAACAACGCGGGCGGCTCGACGTTGGAGGACGGCACGGTGGTGGATGCGCCGATTGCCGAATTTTGGCGCGTCATCAAGTTGGATTTGTTCGGGACGTTCCTGGGCTGTCGATTCGGCATTCCCGCGATCATCAATTCGGGCGGCGGATCGGTGATCAACATGTCATCGAATGTCGCGCTGATGGGGATCGCCGGGCGCGACTGCTACACCGCGGCGAAGGGTGGCGTGGCGGCGATGACGCGGTCCCTGGCGGTGGAGTTCGCGGCGCAGAAGGTGCGGGTGAACGCGATCGCGCCGGCCGTGACGATGACCGAGCGCGTGCGCAAGCTGATGGCGGGCAATGCGGCGATCGACAAGCTGGCGAAATCGCATCTGCTGGGGCTGATCGAGCCGACCGACATCGCCGATATGGTGTTGTTCCTGGCGTCGGACGAGGCGCGCATGGTCACCGGGCAGGTCTACCCGGTGGACAGCGGTGTAACGATTTCCTGAAGGGGGCGGAGATGAAGATCAAGCGTGTGGAGCACATCGCGATCGCGGTGGGCTCGCTGAAGCAGTCGATGGATCTGTTGCAGAATGCGTTCGGCATCAAGGTCGAGTATGAGGAGCAAATCGGCCAGACCCGGCTGGCGATGTTGCCGGTGGGCGAGACCTATCTGGAGCTGCTGGAGGGTCAGGGGCCAGAGTCGGGGGTCACTACCTGGATCAAGGAGAACGGGACCGGGTTGTTCCACATCTGCTTCGAGGTGGAGGACATCGATGGCGCGCTGGCGGAGCTGAAGGCGAAGGGGGTGAAGCTGCGCGATGAGACACCGCGCATCGGGCATGGTGGGGCGCGCATCGCGTTCATTGATCCGGCGTCGACCGGGAATGTGCTGATCGAGCTGGCGGAGCTGGCGCCGGGACATTGACCGGGACGCCAACGTTCGGATTATGCCCCGCCGGTCGAGCCGTTCACGATCTCCCGCTTGCGGGCGTGGGCGGCGAAGAGCGGGCCAACGGTGAAGGTGATGCGCGCGGCACGACCCTCATCCGCGTCGCAAGCGCTCCGCGCCTTGGTCCGCTTCGCGGCCCAAGCCCGCGAAGGGGCGGGAGAGGTGTACGCAAATCCGGTCAGCCTGGATCTGGTCTTGTCAACGGGAGTCGGACACCGGTGTCTTGCCGAGATATTTCATCCCTGTATCGCACATGACGGTGACAACGGTCGCGTCGGGTCCCAGTTGTTCGGCTAATCGCAAAGCGGCGATGACATTGGCACCGGTGGAAGTCCCGACAAAAATTCCCTCCTCCCGCGCCAGCCGCATGACCATGGCCACGGCCGCTTCCGTCGAAACCTGTTCAATCTGATCGGCGATGTCCGCCTGCCAGAGCGGCACGACGAAACCCGCGCCGATCCCATCAATCTTATGAGCGCCGGTCTGGCCACCCGACAGAACCGGGGATTCGGCAGGCTCCACGGCGACAATTCTGATCTTATTGTTCCTATGACGTAATTCCTCCCCGGTCCCCCGAAGGGATGCCGCGGTACCCACGCTCTGAACGAAGCCATCGATCTGTCCGCCTGTCTGAGTCCAGATCTCCTCCGCCATTTTGTGATAGGCGGCCATCTGGTCCGTGTTGTTCAACTGGTCGGTCCAGAAACTTCCGGTTTCTGCCGCGATGATGCGAGCGGCTTCGACCATGTCCCGGGTCAGCTTCTCCGTCATGCGCCCGCTCTCGCTGCGCACGATTTGCAGCCTGGCCCCCAGAATTTTCATATGTTCGAGTTTTTCTCGCGCAAAGGCATCCGATGTGACGATATGCAGGCGATATCGCTTCACCGCGCAGATCAGGGACAGCGACACGCCGGTGCTGCCGCCGGTATATTCGACGACGGAACCATCTGCCGCGAGACGTCCGTCCGCCTCTGCCGCTTCGATCATGGCAAGCGCCATCCGGTCCTTCATGCTGCCGGTGGGGTTCTCGCTTTCCAGTTTCAGCAGGATGCGGGAGCCGTTCTCGGGCACGACGTTGCGCAAGGCCAATAAGGAAGTGTTGCCGATGCAATACAAGATGTTCCGCGGCAATTCGCCCATGATGCCCGTCCCCCTTTTCGACTTGGGCCGATTTTGAGTGCCCACCACCGATCACCCGGTCGTCGAGTCTGGCCTGGAGCATCCAGGCATCCTCGGCGACGCATCGTTGAGCAACGGAGATGCAGGCTGGGGTGTCACGTTCAGCATCAGGTCCGTCTATCCCGTTGCCTCTCCAGCCACGCCTTTAATGCCACGGCATTGTTCCGATGCTCGTCGCGAGCTGCATAAATCAGGGTGACCGGCCCCTCGCGCAAATAGCCGAGCAGATCCTTCGCGGCCGCCTGGGCCGCCGCGCCTTCCAGCTCAGCGAAATAGGCGGCGCAAAACGCGTCCCAATCGTCCGGCTTGCCGTGAAAACGCTTGCGCAGCGCATCGCTCGGCGCGATGTCCTTGAGCCAGAGATCGATCCGCGCCTTGTCCTTGGCGATGCCGCGCGGCCACAGCCGGTCGACCAGGATGCGCGTCCCGTCGCCGGCGTCCGGCGGCAGGTAGACGCGCTTCAGCGCAAGCGCCATCACGCCGCCCCAGCCAGGGCCGGCCGGCCGTACTTGATGGCCGCCACTGGATCCATCATCGGCATTTCCATGTCGCGACATAACATGTATATGCATATACCTATGAGTACCCTGAGGCAACCACGAAAGACTCTCCGCACGGACGCCGGCGTCCTGGTCGCGGCGTGCGCCGGGTGGAACAGCCGGCTGGCCGCCAGACGCATTACCCAGTTCCTCGATCGCGAGATGGCGGGCCTTGGCCTCAGCGTGGCGCAACTGGGCCTGATGGCGCAGATCGCCGTCATATCCGATGACACGCTGGGCGCGCTGGCCCAGCGTACGGGCCTCGACCAGTCGACGTTGTCGCGCAATCTGCGCACGCTCGAGCGCGAGGGGCTGATCGAGATCGCCGTGGTCGAGACCGATCTGCGGCGCCGGGCGGTGTGGCTGACTGAGGCCGGT
>Ga0209415_10019718_pt1 | contig 10531 bp, 11 predicted proteins | sample PeaSoiSIISIP2007_FD_187696 | JGI IMG/M metagenome (GOLD analysis project Ga0209415, IMG submission 187696) | Peat soil microbial communities from Weissenstadt, Germany - SII-SIP-2007 (SPAdes) (version 2) | ecosystem: Environmental > Terrestrial > Soil > Wetlands > Peat | place: Germany... | reverse complement strand
GCGTGATGAGCCTGCGCTTGTGCCACAACCGGCCAGCGATGGCGCGGATGCAGAAGATATGGGAAGTCTTTGAGTTGCCGACGCAGGCGACCTCGGCCAAAGCCTTGGGGGTGCGAAGCGGATGAACCCGCAAGGCCAAGGCGCTGGGAGCGAAAGACCGCCCTATAGAATGCGGTATGGGGGAACTATCTGTATATGAGCTACTTACGGTGATTTTGGACGGCTAAGGCGATGATTTTGACAGGTCTGTTCGGCGGCCATCGCCGCGATGCGCAGACCTGGCGGAATTCTCTCGCCCTGTCTGCTTAGGCGAGGATTTGGGACTAGTATTGCACATTGAATCTTCATGGTCTAATGTCGAACGGATTCAACCACTTGCTTGAGGTCCCCAAACGTGCGAAATAACCACGTTATGTTCGGAACCCAAAATCTGCCGCTCTTTGTCGCCAGCGGGCTGCTGCTCAACCTCATGCCGGGGCCAGACACGCTCTACATCGTCGGGCGCAGTGTCTCCCAGGGGCGGAAGGCGGGCGTGGTGTCGGTGCTGGGCATCAGCTCGGGCTGCGCGGTCCATACCGTTGCCGCAGCCTTCGGGCTGTCGGCCATCCTGGCGGCATCCGCCTCCGCGTTTACCGTTGTGAGGCTGGCCGGTGCGGCCTACCTGGTCTATCTGGGCCTGCGGCTCTGGCTGGAGCGGGGGGCAGTGGCGAGGCCGGCAGGCGAGCTTCCGGCGCAGAGATTGTGGCCCATCTACCGGCAGGGCGTCATGACCAACGTGCTCAATCCTAAAGTGGCGCTGTTTTTCCTGTCCTTCCTGCCGCAGTTCGTGGACCCCGCGAGCCCGGCGAAAGTCGTCGCCTTTCTGTTCCTGGGCGGAGTGTTCATCTTCAACTCGACCATCTACTGCTCCACCGTCGCCTGGTTCGCCGCTGCGCTCAGCACCCGGCTGCGGCAAGGCTCATCCAGCGGTTCCCTGCTCAAGCGGGCCACCGGCGCGCTGTTCGTCGGCCTGGGCCTGAAGCTCGCCGTCACCAGGTAAACCGACCGCGCTTGCCCTGAATGAAGGCCTTGATTTTCGATCTGGACGGAACGCTCGTGGACTCCGCTTGCAGGACTGCTATGTGATCGGCGACGCGGTCTGGGACTTGCTGGCTGCCCGCAGGGCCGGGATGCTGAGCGTTGGCCTGCTCAGCGGCGGTTACGGCGAGGATGAACTGATCGGGGCGGGTGCCTTCCGGGTTTTCCGCGACCTCGCCGACCTCCACAACTACCTGGATGAACTGGGTGTGCTGCCGTAAGCGAGGACACCTGTGCCGCCTTACCGCGACCATCCGTCTAACGACGCCCAATAAAAACGGCTTGCGCGCAGGGCCGTTTTCCCGAATGCTGCTCGTATGACGCTCAAAATGAAGCATTTACCGGGCGTCGATTCTCGGAGCGCGGTCTCTTCCGGAACGCGGCCGTCCCACTCGCGCACGACCTCCTGCCAAGTCAGACCGCGATCGAGTTGTTCGAGCACCAGCCACACCATGATGCGCGTGCCCTTGAAGGTCGGTTGGCCCCCGCAAATCTTTGAGTCTGCCACGATGTGGCGGCCTAGCTCGATTCGTTGCCGCGTGCTGTCGGCCTTTGCTTTCCTGTCCATGGTCCACATTATGCGCCCGCTGGCGCGTGGCTGCAAGCCCCTCCATTTTCACAATCCTTTCTGTACCAACCACTTCCACTTTTCCACCTCTCGAGTTGGCGCAATTCTGCTCCACCTCAGAGCCTCAGCACCGAGCGCCGCAGAGCCGGACTCCCATTGCCTGCTTCGGAATGCGAGCCCCCCCGGAAAAACTTGCGCGGAGAATCGGCTGCGGCATATTGCTTTGGGGATGAACTTCGCAGAAAAGTCCCCGAATTTTAACTGTATGAGAAACCGAAATCCTTTCCCGGACCCCGCCGGTGCGCGGCTTGGCCTTGCCTTGGCCGCCTGCGCCCTCTCGGGATGTATGGCACTGTCCGTCGCCGCGGCGGACGATAAACCCGCGGTCGATCCGCGCGCCGACGAACTGGTCAAACGCATGGGCGACTACCTCGGCCAGGCCCCGTTCTTCTCCGTCAACGCCGAGGTCTGGCAGGACGTCGATCTCTCCTCCGGCCAGCGGGTTCAGGCGGGGCGCACCCTCGAGCTGCAGGTGCGCCGGCCCGACCGGTTGCGGGCCGAGGTCCATTCCACCCGGCGCAATCGCGAACTGGTGTACGACGGCAATGCCATCACCCTCTTCAATCGCGCCCAGAATTTCTACGGCACCGTCAGCGCTTCCGGGCCCCTGGATGAAGCCATGGACCTCGCCAGCGAGCGCTTCGGCATTCCCATGCCGCTCGAAGATTTCATCCGCAGCGACCCCCACAAGGACTTGCTGCAAAAAGCCGCGTCCGGCATCGACATCGGACCGGTGAGCGTGCTGGGCGTGGCCTGCGAGCACCTGGCTTTTACGCAGGAGAACATCGATTGGCAGATCTGGATCGAAGACGGCGCCCGGCCCGTTCCCCGCAAATTTGTCATCACTTACAAGGATGAACCCGACTCACCGCAGTACACCGCCATTTTCTCGAACTGGGATTTTGCGACCAAACTCCCCGACTTCTTGTTCAAGTTCGAGCCGCCCGCAGGGGCGGTCAAAATCAAGGTGAAGGAAATAAGAGCCGCAAACCAAGCTCCCAATAAGGAGGAAAAATGAACACCCACACTTGCTTTGCCCAATCCGTGGCATCCTGCCCGCGTCCGAGCCCGAAGAGCGTGGCCCCTGCATCCAGACGGAAAACCGGCCTGACCTTGGCGGTTGGCCTGCCGGCGCTGTTGCTCGCCCTTCCGTTGATCGGCGTGCAGCAACGGGCCGCCGCGCCGCGCGCCGCGGCCCCCCGCCCCGTCAGCGTGGACCGCTCGAGCCATGGCAGCATCCGCCACGTGGAAACCCACGTAGTCCAGCGTCCGGTCGAAGTCCCCCGCCAGCCCGCCCGTCCCGTCCAAGTCCCCCGCGAACCCGTCCGTGGCGGCGGATTCCCATCCGGAGCCGGGCCCCGCGGCGGCGTCGTGGTGCATCACGACGTGGAAGTCGATTTCCATCACCGGCGTCACTGGGATGGTTTCGCTTTTGGCCGCCGTTGGGCGGTGCTGCCCGTCGGTTGCGTGGCCCTGCAGATCGGCGGAGCGCCCTACTATTATGACGACGGTGTTTATTACCAGCCGGCTGATGGCGGCTATCAGGAAGTGTATCCCCCCTTGGGCGCGGCCGTTCCCCAACCGCCCGACGGCGCGATCGCCATCGATGCCGGCGGCCAGACTTATTATTACGCCGGCGGCGCGTTCTATGTGCAGCAACCGGACGGCACCTTCGCCATCGCCCCCACTCCCATCGGCGTCGTGGTCCCCGAGCTTCCCCCCGGCGCCATCCAGGTTTCCGTCAGCGGAACCATCGCCTACCAGTTCAACGGCATTTACTACGAACCGGTCTTCGTAAATGGCGTAACCCAGTACCAGACCTTCATGCCGTAAACGATTTGACGTTGCGCCCGTTGGCCGTATGGTCTGTTTATGCTCGAGCGATTGCCCCGGCTGCTGATGGCCCTGGCCCTGGCCTGCTCGGTGGGCCTGCACTGGTCCTTTCTGCAGTCGTTGGCTTGGACTACGATGCTGGTTGATAACCTCACCGCCGCTCCGTTCTCCGCGGCCCTTCAACGCACGTTCGACGGCAAGCATCCCTGCCCCCTCTGCAAGGTCCTCGCTCAAGGCAGGAAGGCTGACAAGAAATCCGCAACCCTCGTTCCCCTCAAGAAGTTCGAGGGGCTCAATGAGGCTGTGGGCGGCGTGGTCTTCACGCCCGCTCCATTCCCCGCCATAAGCGCGCAGGACTCCGTTTTCAATACGCTCCTCCACGCCCCGCCTACGCCCCCGCCCCGCGCGGCTTAGTCCCCGCCTCAGGGCCGGCCAGGCCCTTTGGTCCCAGTGCTCCTCCGCCGGATCGAACTCTGGCGGGAACCCTTTTGTCCTCTGCGTCGGAACACCCCAGGTGTTTCGCGCGGTCTCACAACCTTTAGATTTTGAAAATGAAAAATAACTTCAATTCAGCAGTAACGGTAAAAGTCGGTTGCGGTTTGTTGGCCGGATTGCTCGCGCCCGGCCAGGTGCTAGGCTGCGCGTGCGGATGCGGCGTTTTTGACGTCGCCACCAGTTCCATGTTTCCCCGAGGCGAAGGCGCCATGGCCTACCTTCAATATGCCTACCAGGATCAGGACCACAATTGGAGCGGCAGTTCGTCGGCCCCGGCCGCCAACAATGCTGACAAAGAGATCCGGACCCATTTTGTCACGGCCGGCCTGCAATATCTGTTCAACCGAAGCTGGGGCGTTGAAGCCGAAGTGCCCTACGATTTTCGCTACTTCAAGACCACCGATGACGCGGGCCACATCGTGTCGCGAAGTTGGAGCCAGGTTGGCGACGTCCGGGTCGAGGGCATTTACACCGGACTTTTCGCGGACCTGTCTGCGGGCTTAACCTTCGGGGTGAAATTGCCGACGGGCAGTTACACTTATGCGCCCGACGTGGTTGACCGGGATTCACAACTCGGCACGGGCAGCACGGACATTTTGCTGGGCGGTTTTTATCGCGACACCCTGACTCGGGACAACAAATGGAATTGGTTTGCCCAATTGCTGCTGGATGTGCCGGTGCTCACGCAAGTTGAATATCGCCCGGGCGTCGAGCTCGACACGGCGGCGGGCATCGTTTACTCGGGGCTCTCGCTTGGCCCCGTGCGGATTTCACCGCTGGCACAAATGATTTTTTCCGAACGCACCAGCGACAGCGGCGCCAACGCGGCCAGTCCGGTAGCTTCGGGCTACCAGCGCCTCATGCTTTCACCGGGTATCGAATTTCACGTTCATCCGGTGATCGTTTACGCCGACGCGGAGATTCCCGTTTATCAGAACTTCACCGGCAATCAACTGGCCGCCCCGGTCCTGTTCAAGGTAAGCCTCAGCTATATGTTTTGATTTCATTTGCCATCCTAATCTTAATCTTAATCTTAATCCCCGTGCCGGTGCTCCTCAGCTATATGTTTTGATTTCATTTGCCTGTCCGGCAGAGAAGAGGCATCGTCTCTATAGTGAAATCTTCGCTCTTGAGATTCCTGTCCGGCCGGACCACCGGCGGGTGTGTTCGGCTTGCCGCGCTCGCGAGCGCGGCCCTTGCCGTTTTGGGCATGGACCCAGCCCGGGCCGCCTCGATTGTTGTGCCCGACTACTCCTTCGAGTCGCCGCCGACCACTTTGGCGGGTCCGGACATCGACTCCTGGCAAACCACCCCCCAACCGGTTTGGTATACCAACACGAGCTACCCCTGGGCCGAGCTCACCGGCGAGTTCCTCAACACCCCGGCAGGGACTTCCAACCATATCGACAACTGCGACGGTCTCCAGGCGCTCTTCCTATTCGCCGACCCCCAGGTCGGCGTCTTCCAGGACTACGACTCGACTGACTGGACCAACAGCGTCCCGACCCACGCCTTCAACGCCACTTTCGAGCCGGGCAAGTCTTATCTCCTGGTGGTTGGGGTCATCGGCGGGGGCGGCGGCATGACCAACGGCGCCAGTCTGATGCTCGGCCTGTATTATCGCGATGCCGCGAGCAACCAGGTGATGGTCGCCTCGACTAATATCGTCTATTCCAGCGCGCAATTCCCCAATAACACCAATTTCCTCGATTGCAGTGCGCGACTCCCGACCGTACAGCCAGGCGACCCCTGGGCTGGCCAGCATATCGGCATCTCGTTGTTGTCCACGGTCGCTCCCGCTCTGGCGGGAGGCTATTGGGATTTGGACAATGTCCGGCTGACTTCGACCAGCGCGCCCGTATTGTCGGTCTCCACGGTCACCAACGGCCAGTTTGCCTTCACGTTGCAGAGCGACCCGGGCGCCTCGTGTGAAGTCCTGACCGCCGCCAGCCTGTCGCTGCCGGCCCCTCAGTGGACGAGCCTGGGCACCGTAACCAACCTCACGGGCAGCACGATATTCGTGGATAAAACTCCCATTGCCGGCAGGCGGTTTTACCTGGCCCGGGTGGTGCCTTAGCCGGAGTAACGGATGGCGACGACTTCCCATCGGGGCAACGCGGCGCGGATACTTCACAGCCTGAGAGCGGCACCGGGCTCCCGAGGCTGCGTAGCGCAGGTTTCCAACCTGCTGTATCGCCGACTTCCAGTCGGCAGGCTGTCCCTGGGTGGTCGTGTCTGCGGATTGGAAATCCGCGATACAGCAGACTGGAAGTCTGCGCTACGCCTTCCGGTTGGCGAAACTCGTGAATTATCCAGGCTCGGACCGGTGCGGGCTTTTACGCTTACAGAATTGCTCGTGGTGATCGCTATCATCGCCGTCCTGGCGGCCTTGCTGTTGCCGGCGCTGGCTTCCGCCCGGGTCGCCGGCCAGCGCGCCGCCTGCCTCTCCAATCTGCACCAAATCGGCCTGGCCGTGCGCGCTTACGCCAACGATAACGGCGGCCTCATTCCCTATGGCCCCAAGGCCCCGCCGTTCACCAGCCCCGATGATTTCTACCCCTCCACCGGGTCCCCAACGAGCTTGATTTCCTTAAACGACGGCTCGCCCGTCGGTTTGGGCTTGCTGCTCGCGCAATACCTGGCCAGCCAGCCCAAGGTGTTGTTCTGTCCCGCCGCCGACCAACCTCTGGACTCGGGCGCGGAACTCGCGAAGGTCGGCCTCGACCAAGCCCAGTGCAGCTATTATTACCGCCACGCCGGCGTGACCCAGTTGTTCTATACCCCCGCCACCAACGCCCCCCCGGACCACCTCCAACTCGACAACCTCGGTCCCAACCGCAATGGCCTGCCCATCCGCGCGCTGGCCCTGGACACCATGTTCCTCTGTCCGCCGCAGTTGGGCGCCTACAACGTAAAGCCGAGCACCCACCACCAGCAGCGGTTCGCCGATATCCTCTTCTCCGACGGCCACGCCCTGGCGCGTCCCAACCGCAACGCCCAGTTCACGGTGGACGTGAACGATTACTCCCAACTGCTTTTGGCTTTCGACCTAATCCTCCAGGTCTTCGAAAAGGCGGACACCCAGCCTTGATCCATGAACCGACGATCCGAAAACTACTTCATCCGGCTCTCGCCGCTGCTTTTCGCGCTGCTGGTTGGCTCAAACATTCTGCCGGCGGCAGAGTTGACCGGCCAGGCGCCGGCGCCCGAAGAGCCGCTCAGCCTTTGGTATCGACGACCCGCGAACCAGTGGGTCGAAGCGTTGGCCATCGGCAGTGGCCGGCTTGGCGCGATGGTGTTTGGCGGCATCCAGACCGAGCGCCTCCAACTCAACGAGGACACGCTCTGGGGCGGCGGCCCTTACGACCAGAACAACCCGGAGGCGCTGGCCGCCCTGCCCGAGGCGCGCCGTTTGGTGTTCGAGGGCAATTACCGCGAAGCCGATCGGCTCGTGAATCAGAAGATGATCGCCAGGCCGCGCGCCCAAATGCCCTACCAGGCGGCCGGCGATTTGCTGCTCACTTTTCCCCAGGTCAGTTCCGTCGCTGACTACCGGCGAGAGTTGAATCTCGACACCGCCGTCGCCCGCGTCAGCTACACTGCCGGCGGGGTGAAGTTCACCCGGGAACTCTTCGCCAGCCCCGTGGACCAGGTGATCGTGATGCGCTTGACCGCCGACCAGCCGGGACAGATTGCCTTCACCGCGGGCCTGAAGACTCCGCAGCAGGCCGCCGTCACCGTCGAGCCGCCAGACACGCTCGTACTGAGCGGCGTCAACGGCACGGCCAACGGCGTCGAGGGCGCGCTGAAATTCCAAGTCCGCGTCAAGGCCAGCGCCTCCGGCGGCCAATCCAGTGCTCAGGACAATCAGCTCTCCGCCACCAACGCCGACTCGGTCACGCTGCTCATCGCGGCGGCAACGAGCTACAAGAACTTCAAAGACGTCAGCGGCGACCCCGAGGCGCTCACCAAGAACTATATCGCCGCGGCCGGCGGGAAGTCCTTTGATGCCTTGCTCCAAGCCCACGTCGCCGAACACCGGCGCCTCTTCCGCCGCGTGGAGTTGAACCTCGGCGCCTCCGACGCCATGAAACTGCCCACCGACCAGCGCATCAAGGAATTCGGCAACGGCGCCGACCCGCAGTTCGCGGCGCTTTACTTCCAGTTTGGACGCTACCTGCTCCTCTCCTGCTCCCGGCCCGGCGGCCAGCCCGCCAATTTGCAGGGCCTCTGGGCGGAGGGTCTCAACCCGCCGTGGGGCGGCAAATACACCATCAACATCAACACCGAAATGAACTACTGGCCCGCCGAGACCTGCAACCTCGGCGAGTGCGTCGCGCCGCTCATGTCGATGGTCGGCGACCTGACCCAAACCGGCGCGCGCGCCGCGAAGATGCATTGGGGCGCCGGCGGCTGGGTCGCGCATCACAACACCGACCTGTGGCGCGCCGCCTCGCCGATTGACGGGCCGTGGGGCCACTGGCCGACGGGCGGCGCCTGGCTCTGCCAGAATCTGTTCGAGCATTATCTCTTCACCCAGGATCGCGATTTCCTCCAGCGCCTCTACCCCGTGATGAAAGGCGCCGCCCGGTTCTTCCTCGATTCGCTCGTCGAAGAACCCCAGCATCACTGGCTCGTCACCTGCCCGTCCGCCTCGCCGGAAAATGCGCACCCCAAAGGCACGAGCCTCTGTGCCGGCCCAACCATGGACAACCAGATCATCCGCGACCTCTTCAGCAACTGCATCCGCGCCTCGGAAACCCTCGGCGTGGACGAACCCTTCCGCCAACAGCTCACTCTCACCCGCGCCCGCCTGGCGCCCAATCAAATCGGCCACGCCGGCCAGCTCCAGGAATGGCTCGAAGACTGGGACCTGGAAGCGCACGACCGCCACCACCGCCACGTCTCGCACCTTTACGGCCTCTACCCCAGCGCGCAGATTTCCCTGCGCGGCACGCCGGAACTGGCGGCCGCGGTGAAGCGGTCGCTCGAACTTCGCGGCGACGACGCCACCGGCTGGGCCATCGCCTGGCGGCTTTGCCTCTGGGCGCGTCTCCAGGACCCCGAGCACGCCTACAAGATTCTCACCCTCCTCATCCGCCCCGACCGCACCTATCCGAACCTGTTCGACGCCCACCCCCCGTTCCAGATTGACGGCAACTTTGGCGGCACGGCCGGCATTGCCGAAATGCTCCTGCAAAGCCACGCTGGCGAAATCGAACTCCTCCCGGCGCTGCCGCGCGCCTGGCCCGAAGGCTCAGTCAAAGGTCTGCGCGCCCGCGGCAACCTCACGGTGGACATCGCCTGGAGCGCGGGCAAAGTCACCCGCTATCGCCTCGCCGCGCCCGAGCCCCGCGAAGTGACCCTCCGCCTCAACGGCGAAACCAAAACCGTGAAAACGGAGTGAGGAGCGTAGCGCAGACTTCCAGTCTGCCGTATCGCCGACTTCCAGTCGGCAGACCGTCCGACGAGTCTTGGCGCTCGGAGCGGAGCGGTGATCGGCGGATTGGAAATCCGCGATACAGCAGGTTGGAAACCTGCGCTACGGAGCCTCCGGAGCCCGGTACCGCCCTTACGCTGTTCAATGTCCGGGCCGAGCCTTGAACACGCGCCCGCAGCCCTTGTCCAACCCACGATGAAGCTTTCCTCCATCCGCTCGCAGGTGCGGCACTACTGGCGCAAGGACATCCGGCCCTTGCTCGTAACGGTCCTTATCGTTTGCTCGATCCGCTCCTCGCTGGCGGACTGGAACGATGTCCCGACCGGCTCCATGAAACCGACCATCCTCGAAGGGGACCGCGTTTTCGTGAATAAACTGGCCTACGACCTCAAAGTGCCCTTCACGACCCTCCGCCTTGCCCGGTGGAGCAACCCGCGCCGCGGTCAAATCGTCGTCTTCTACTCCCCTCGCGATGGCCAGCGCCTGGTAAAGCGCGTAGTCGGCCTCCCCGGCGACACCCTCGAGTTGCGCCACAACTCCTTAATCCTCAACGGCGAGCCCGTGGATTACCGGCCCCTGGCTCAGGAGTTGCTGCGCGATGTCTCCCCCTCCGACCGCGCCGTCCAGGTGTTTGCCGGCGAACAACTCCCCGGCCGGCCGCACGCCGTGGCCGCCATCCCCCAGGTGTCCGCCAAACGCGACTTTGGCCCGCTGGTGGTGCCGGAAGACCGGTACTTCATGATGGGTGACAACCGCGATAACAGCTTTGACTCGCGCTATTTCGGCGCCGTCGAGCGCAAGCGCATCCTCGGCCAGGCGACCGCGGTGGCTCTTTCTTTCGACCACACCCGCCACTGGCTGCCACGCTGGCGCCGCTTCTTTTCCGCGCTCTGAGCGCGAAGCCGCAAACCATTGTAGGAGACGACGTGAGGAGTCTCTAACTGGGCTTTGGGCACGGCGACAGCCTGCTCCCCTCGGCACCCACTGATCAGAGACTGCCAATGAACGGTTCTGTAAGTTGCTGGCGTGCAGCAGCTTCCCGCTTTTGCAGAAAAACG
>Ga0209415_10019717_pt1 | contig 10531 bp, 9 predicted proteins | sample PeaSoiSIISIP2007_FD_187696 | JGI IMG/M metagenome (GOLD analysis project Ga0209415, IMG submission 187696) | Peat soil microbial communities from Weissenstadt, Germany - SII-SIP-2007 (SPAdes) (version 2) | ecosystem: Environmental > Terrestrial > Soil > Wetlands > Peat | place: Germany... | reverse complement strand
GGCCCCTGTAATGAGGAAAGTCAAGCCGAATTCGGACCAGTTCAGATGGGCTTCCGGGTGAGCGATCAGGCGCGGAATCCAAACCAACACACCAAAGAGTGCCAGCATGAGGGTCATCAGGCGTATCGCAAGCCGTGCCTGGCGATTGATGAGAATGGCAATCGCCGCGAGTGCAAATGCGATCGTCGTGAGTATCGCCCAAAAAGTCCGATTTGGCGGAATCCACTTTGGAACCAAGTCGGATGTCATAGGAAGATAGAGTATCTGACTCAGCGTAAACGAGATCGCGCAGACTCCGAGTCCAATGCGCGCCGCCCGGCCGAACGCTACCGCCCGTGCTGCATTTGCCTCAGTTGCAGCGTACAGGGCAATCGCACCACAGAGCGAGGAAAACTGTTCGAAGAAGCTGCCGTAATGCACATAGATGGCCGGTGCGGCAATGATGCCAGGGATGCAGGCCAGGGAGAAAAGCAAATAGACGACGCCGAGAACGATCGACGCCAAACGCGCGGTCCTTGGGTACCCGATCCCAATCCCACCGGCAATTTGAACGATCATGAGACACCCGCCGATAATGGTTCCAAAAGGCAGGCTCCAGATCTGACGCAGGGTTTGCCAGGTGTCGGAGTCGTACCACATCAGTGCGATGACGCCGAACAGCACCGCCGACGCGCCAAAGACGATCCGCCCGTACAACGCTGTTTTCATACAGAAACAGTAACACTCTCGCACCGCAACTCGTGTTTTCCCGGATTGCGGTCGTATGACGCGCCCTCGGAAAGAGGTCACCTCAGGAGCCTGCCTGCTGGATGACTCGCCATAAACGGCCGGCTGAAGGCTGCCCACCAAGCCTGCCCCATGAGGTTTCTGGAGAGTCGGGCTGGCGGCCCGTCACCTTCCCGTCTGGCTCCAGACCACGGCCTGCCCATAGGGAGTGAGCACTACCGGACCAACCAGGCCATAAGGTTGTACGAGTCCGCGATTGGCCACGTCGTCGTCGAGCTTCGCCAGCCGGTTATTCAATGTGGTGGCGACCCGGACCGCGATGGTATTGCGGCCTGCCTTGAGGTACGGACCGAGATCCGCCTCGGCGCCGATCTGGTCGATGGGAACGGCCTGGCCGTTCACTGTCAGAGTGAAGCTGTCGAAGACCTCGCCCAGGCTTAGCCTGGCGCCCATGAGCGTGGACCAGTCAGACGGCAAGTCAAAGTCAGTGGAGTAAGTGGCGAGACCGGACGCGTTCTGCAACTCCGGGATCTCAGGCCATGGCTTCAACTCACTCAGATCGATGGCCACCCGCGCCTTTCGCGTTTCCGCCGCCGCTGGTCCGAAAGTGGTGGCGTAAGGATTCGCGGGCTGCCAATCCTCGGCCGCCACATGCCAAGTCACCCTGGTCAGGTCGATGGGCGCCGGCACGCTGGCAATGGCGCCGCGCACCGATCGGCCGGTGCTGAGAGTGGCGTTGTATGTTCCGGCCCGGGGAGCCCGGATCACAATCCTGTCCTGGTCCATCACTGCCTCCGTCGCGTCCGTTTTGGTCACATACGCCGCGGGAGCCGCGACACCGAAGCGGTTCGGATCTTCGGTCAGCCCAATCAGAACCGCATTGTCGCGCGACAGGCGGATCCTGAGAGTCACCCGCCCGCCGCTGGACGTGAATTGCACGATGGGCGTGATTTTGCCGGACCACGGGTCGAGCAGGTACGGACGTCCCCGCCCCTCCAGGCTCACCTCGCGTTCCACGGGTTGGCCAGTGGCCGGTTCGAAGAGCGTCCCCGGCTCATCCGGCGGACTCACGATCCCCTGGTTGTAGAAGAAGTAGTAGTCGGTTCTGGCGGCGTCATCCCGGCGGCGGATGCTGAGCAGCGACGATGGCTGGCCCGGGTCGGCGGCGGGACGGATTCCGAGCGAACGCAGTTTGTCCGGCACATCGGCCTCGTGAGCCACCCGCGATACCGAGTGCTCCGCCAGCAAGTCGGCGATGACGGTCTCGAGCGCCCGATCCGCTTCCGGGGTGTTGCCGGGCGTGCGGTCGGGAGGCGCTCCCACGACGATGACGGGCAGGCCGGCGCGGGCATAGCCGAGGATCTTGCGCGCAACCGCGATCGGCATGGATGTCTTCACCGGGTCCGTGGGCGGCGACTGTTCGCTATCGACGATCAGCGCTTTATAGGCAGGCCCATTGGCCGCGAGGCGCTTGACGGCCACGGTCGCGTTGGGCAGGTTCAGCATGTCGGGGTTCAGGTAGTCGCGCGTGTAACCCGCCTCCGAAAGTCTGGTGTCGCCCCAGTGACGGGTCTTATAGACCTGCGACGGAGGATAGAGGTAATTCTGCATGTAGACCGCTACATCGGTCTTGGCATCGCCCTGTGTCAGGGCCTGCTGGATGCGCGCGAAGTAGTCGTTGTAGAGGCGGGCGTCCACCCAGTACGGTTCGCGCGGACCCCACGCATTGGAGAACCCCGCCGGGCCAAAGTTGTGATAGCCCGGCCATTTCCAGGCAGCGCCATCGTGGTACGGATAGACGTGGTAGACGAGCCTGGTAATGCCGCCGGCGAAGCTTCGGTGCATGCGGATGACGGTGTCTTGGAAAGTCTGGGCGTAGCTTTTGCCAAACGCAGCACAGCATTCGGTGGAGTACCAGGGGTTGCCCGTCATGTGATTGGCCGAAGCCATCGGCAGGTAGTTGTCGATCTCATCCCCAACGAAGAGGCTCTCGTGCTCCGGCCGGTCCACGGCCGCGGCAGCAGCGACCATATCGGTGATGGGGATGGTCATGTTGGCCTCGCCCTCCACCTGGACGCGCAAAACGCTGTTGTACTTGCGGACCCACTGCCGCAACGGCGCGATCTGCTTTTCCAGCCAGATGTCGCCGCGCACGGCGTAAAAGTCGTTGCGGATTCTGGCGGCGCTGCCGTCGTTGAAATCGAAGATCTCGCGGAAGAGCGCCGGCAGATTGGGGAGCAGCGAGTAGTGGCGGCGGCTGCTAAACTCCTCCGCCATGCGATTCGTCCAGAGATCGTCGGGGCTGCCGCGGTCGCTGGAATGGGAGTCGTAGAAGAAATCGCCGCCGTTGGCCTTGAGCAGTTCCTTGACTTCCGGGCTCAGGCCCTTCTCCATGCTCTCGATCAGCTCGGCGTAGCCCTCCTCGCTGAACGGATCCGGCTGAGCGAAGACGCCGCGCGACCAGAACGCAACCACTTGCCACTGTGCACCGGCGGGCGACGATGGCGCCGTCCAGCGCAGTTGGCCGGCGGTAGTGCCGCCGAGCACTCCATCGGAGTTCCTGGCGGTGACGGAAGCCGTCACATCCATAACCGAGGAGCGATCCAGTTCCACCGGTCCGGTCTCGGGGCAGGGGGACTTGGTGCAGCGGCAGGCAAGGACGGCGATCAGGGTCGCGCGTGTGGCCTGGGGACCGCCACGGCCGCCCGCTCCGCCCCGCCCGCCCGCGCCGGGTGGGCCTGCGGGGCCACGGCCGCCCGCAGGTCCGCGGCCCCCCGCGCCGCCGAATCCGCCGCGCCCGCCCTGGGTCAAAGTGGGGGCCGGTAACGGCCCTTCGAAAGTGGCCCCGGCACTGACCACGGCCTTGCCGAGGAACAGCGACTTGCGGGCGTTATCGCCGTCGATCGAGTATCCGGGAGGATTTTGCGTGGGCCCATGGCTGAGGCTCACCTTGATCCCGGCCTGGTTGGCTGCCTTCAGCAGCGCAACCAGTTGCTCGAGGTTGGGGAATGCGCCCTGCCCGACCTCCACGCCGCCGATGCCCTTGCCGTGCAGATCCTGAATTTCAGCCTGGAGCTCGGAGGGGTCCGCGGTGGCCGGCATGTTCATCCGCACCCAAGGCTGATCGGCGGCTGGAGGGTGAGCGAACGATTCGGCAGTCAAACGCGTTACCGGGTTGAACCGGATCCACTCGGATCGCGCGGCCGCGGCTACTTTTCCGTTTTGGCCAACTGCCGCTACGGACAGGAGGAGCAGCGCGGAGCCGAGCGCCATGGTAACGGCTGTTCTTCTCATCATTCTCCAGAGCACCTCGACGCCTGGCAGCAGCACGGCCCGGTTTCGGCACCCCATCAGGGAGCGGCCTGATTGCCTTTCGACTGCGCCGCGGCGCCCGACGATGCGCGAACCTTCAACGCCGCCGGCAGACGGATGGTGATGGTTTGATCCGCGGGGCCCCGGCCCTCGATGCGCTGCAGCAGAATCTCCGCGGCACGGAAGCCGATGTCGTACGCGGGCTGCACGACGGTGGTGATGGACGGCGTGAACAGATCCTCGACCGTCAGCTCGTCGAAGGTGGCGAAGGCCACATCCTCGGGAGTCCTGAGGCCGCAGTCGCGAAGGGCGCGCAATACGCCGAGGGCCGTCGGACCATTGGTGGCGAAAATCGCATCGGGCCGCGGGCGTGCCTCGCGGAGGCGTTCCCGGCAGATGGCCGCGACGTCATCGGGGCGGAGATTGCCCTGCCAGATCAGGTCCGCGTGGCAGGCGATGCCGGCTTGCTGGAGGGCCTGGCGATACCCTTGGAGCCGGTGCCGCTCGTTCTTCAGAGTCATGGGGCCGGTGACGATGGCGATGCGCCGCGCTCCCATGGCGATCAGGTGCTCGACCCCCATCTGCGCGGCGTCCAGGTCTTCCACCGACACCGAGTCCACGGGGATGCGGTCGGGCACGCGGTCCACGCACACCACCGGGATGCCCGCCTCGATGATGCGAGTGATCTGGGTGAGCGGTGTGGGCGCGGCGGCGACCACCAGCAGGATCCCTTCCACGCGCTGCGACCGCAGCAGCGACAGCAACTCCTTCTGGCGCTCGAAATCGTCGTCCGAATTCACGGCGATCAGGGAGTAACCGCGCCGCCGCGCCGCGGTCTCCGCCCCGCGGATCACCTGCGGGAAGAACCAAATGGTCATGTCGGGAACCATGATCCCCAAGGTCAGCGTCTTACTCGTTTTCAGGCTGCGGGCGACATGGTTGGGGTGATAGTTCAAGTCGCGTATGGCCGCCTGCACTTTCAGGCGTAGCGATTCGCTGACCGGCACCGACCCCGTGATGACGTGCGACACCGTACCCACGGAGACTCCGGCGACTTCGGCGACTTTTTTGATGCTGGGCACCGGCGTTACAGCTTCTTGAGGCGGATGTTCTTCACTTCGATTTTCATGGGAGGTCCGAGGTGGACCTGGATTCCGATGAGCCCGTCCATCCTGCGGCCGGCGGTGTCGTCATCGATCAGCATGCTCATCATGCGCCCGTTGAGCATCTGCTCGATGGTATTGCCGCGCGCGATGAGCCAGAGAGCGTTCCAGCCGTCGCCGTGGATGAGCTTCTTCAATTCCTCAGCGCCGCCCAGGGAGCCGGCCATGGCCGGCCTCTTGCCGTCGCCGATGTAAGCGAACTGGCCGCGCAGGGCCAGGATACCGCGCCCGCGCTCTTCGTAGATCTGGCCGGTGTATTGCTGCTCGCCGTCCATGTCGGCCTGGTAGCCTTTCATGGCCCACTTGATGTCGGGCAGCTCGATGCTGCGGAACTGTATGCCGCTGTTGTAGCCGGTGAGGCGGAAGTCGAGCTTCAGCCCGAAATCGGCGGGACTGCCACCGCGCCAGATCAGGAACGTGTTCTGCTCGGGCTGTTTGTTGGTCAGGGTCTGGCCGACGAGCGCACCGTTTTCGACGCGCCAGAAAGCGGGATCGCCATCCCATCCGCTCATGGTCTTGCCGTCGAAGATCGGATGGAAGCCGGTTTCTTCCAGCGGCGGCACGGGACTGCTCCCGCCGCCCGGCTGCGCCTGAAGAGCCGTCGCGGCGAGGGCGGCGACGGCGGCGATTGCCACGGGCCGGACGATCTTATGCGTGAGTCGCATGGTTGCCTCCCTGGACCTTTACCCATTGGCGGTTCGCGGCCGACGAGAGCACGGCATCCGTCACATAGTCGGTGAGCAGGGCTTCTTCGAAGGTGGGCGAGGCACTCTTCCCTGCGCCCACGGCCGAGAGAAAATCGGCGGCCTGGTGGATGAACGTGTGCTCGTATCCGATTTGCAGGCCGGGCACCCACCACTGCTTCATATAAGGATGGTCGCTGTCGGTGATGTGGATGCTGCGCCAGCCGCGCGTGGGGCCGGCGTCCTTGTGGTCGAACCACTGGAGCCGGTGCAGGTCGTGCAGATCCCAGATGATGGAGGCGTGCTCGCCGTTGATCTCCAGGGTGTAGAGCGCCTTGTGGCCGCGGGCGTAGCGGGTGGCTTCGAAGGTGGCCAGCGAGCCGTTGTGGAAGCGCGCGAGGAACGCGCTGGCATCGTCGATGCCCACCGGCTCTACCTTGCCCGTGAGCGAGTGCTTGCGGCTCTTGATGAAGGTCTCGGTCATGGCGGAGACCTCGTCGATGCCGCCGTTGAGCCACATGGCGGTGTCGATGCAGTGGGCGAGGAGATCGCCGGTCACGCCGCTGCCCGCCACACTGACATCCAGGCGCCACAGGCCTTCGCCGCCTTGCGGGAGATCGCTCGAGATGGTCCAATCCTGGAGGAACTTGGCGCGATAGTGGAAGACCTTGCCCAGGCGGCCTTCGTCGATCCACTGCTTGGCCAGGGTGACGGCGGGAACGCGGCGGTAGTTGTACCAGACCATGTTGGGCACTCCGGCGGCGCGCACCGCTCGGACCATGGCCTCCGATTCGGCGGCGTTGCGGCTGAGCGGCTTCTCGCACATCACCATCTTCCCGGCGTGGGCGGCAGCGATGGCGATCCCGGCATGCGTGTCGTTGGGGCTGGCGATATCGATGAGGTCGATTTCGGGCGATTCCACCAGCCTCCGCCAGTCGGTCTCCACGAGTTCGTATCCCCATTTCGCCTTGAAGGCTTCGGCGCGATCCAGGTTTCTGGCGCAGATGGTCTTCAGCACGGGCTCAAACGGAAGATCGAAGAAATGATTTACCTGGCTGAACGCGTTGGAATGCGTGCGTCCCATGAATCCGTAGCCGACCATCCCGATGTTGAGTTTTTTCATTTCAATTCCTTTGCTTCCAGGAGCCGGACCCAAGGAAAGCGTGTACTTGACGCGGAGGCGCAGAGCACGCGGAGGAAGACGCGGAGAAGAACAAAGTCAAAACCTGAGAGCGCCGAGGAAGCGGAGAGCGCTGAGAGATTCGGGCAGGTCGCGGCTCTGCGCATTTAGTTCCACCCATGGGCGTTGCGCACCGCGATCATCACGCCGAGCACGTCCTGCCACGTCTTGGGATCGAGCATCACTGCGTTGGGGAACATGCAGCCGTCCCAGCAAACGTGCTGGAAGGCGCGGGTGGGCTGGCCGTCGCCGCCGCGCATCCAGGCGCCGGCGTCGCGCACGATGTCGAGCTTCCCGTTGGGGTCGCAGGGCTGGCAGTGGCGGCCAGTCTTGTCGTGCGAGCCCGATCCCTTGACGCTGCCATCGTTCTGGGCCACGTGAAAATCGATGGTCCACGGCCGCAGCGCGTCCGCCATCTTGCGGTATGCCGCGGCCAATTGGGCCGAGTCGGACCAGTCGAAATTCTCCGGCAGCAGGCGATCCTCGGGCGCGTTGTAGCCCATGGTGAACAGCATGGTGTGCGCCATGTCCGCCTGGAATCCGAGGGTTTGCGGGCGGTCCACCATCTCCAGCAACTCGACGTTGTGCCGCCAGCCGTGCATACCGGCCCAGCAGATTTCGCCTTCCGCGGCCAGGCGTTCTCCGTGATCTTCGGCGATCGCGCAGGCTTCGCGGAAGGTCTCGGCGATGCGTTTGGTGCTGGCGGCGGGATCCTTGGCCCACTCCGCGGCGCTGGCTGCGGAATCGATGCGCACGATCCCGTACTGCCGGATCTTCAGATCGCGGAGCTTGCGGCCGATGGCGCAGGCCTTGCGCACCTGCGTCAGGAAGCGGCCCCGCTCGGCCTGGTCGCCCATGGCGGATCCGCCGCCGGTGGGCGGCCAGACGGGCGCGACCAGCGAACCGACGCGCAGTCCCTTGGAAGCGATGTGATCGGCCAGGCGGGCGAGATCGTCATCGGAGGAATCGATATCGGTGTGGGGCAGCGAGAGGAACAGATCGACGCCATCGAAACGGACGCCGTCGACGGAGGCGGCGGCCGTCAGGTTGAGCATGGTTTCGAGGTCGATGGGCGGCTCCGAGTCGGGCCCTTTGCCGACAAGCCCCGGCCACATGGCGTTGTGGAGCGCCGGCCAAGCGTTGGTGGTCATGCGGACTCCTTGCAGATTCGGGCGCGCCATCCCGCGACGCCCGCGGGTAGCTTGAAACGTCTCAAGCTCTGTTAGCGTATATCAGGAGCCGGGTGTTGTCAAACCGGGGTTGGGGTATGGGGTTGGGGTTTGTGGGTTACAGTTTTCGATTTTCGCTTTATGCCAGCTCTGGCATACAATGGATGCAGTGCCATTGAACCCTGAACGACTGCGCAAATTGGTCTGGCTTGTCGACTCGCTCGATCGGCTGACAGGCCTTCCGCCCGCGGTTCGACACAAGCTTGGCTTCGCCTTGTACCAAGCGCAGATCGGGCAGAAGCACGAAAGCGCAAAGATGTTGCACGGCTTTGCGGAAACGGTCTGGCAGGTGCGAGCAGACGATCCGGGCGGGACGTATCGTGCGGTGTATGTGGCACAGCTTGGGGAGGCTGTTTATGTCCTTCATGTTTTTCAGAAGAAGGCAACGTCTGGAATCGCAACTCCGCAGCGAGAATTAGATCTAATCCGGCAACGCCTCCAACTTGCGCGGAAGCTGGCCGGGAATTGAGGAGAGAGAAGATGCCTAATCGAGAATTTACACCCAGTTGCGGGAACGTCTTTGCCGACCTGAATCTCCCACAGGCAGATGATCTGTTGGCTAAAGCTGAACTGGCAGCGAAGATCATCGCGGAGATCCAGCGGCGTCGGCTGACACAGAGCCGAGCGGCAGCGATTCTGGGGATCGATCAGCCCAAGGTCTCGGCGCTTAAGCAAGGAAAGCTGTCAGGTTTTTCCATCGAGCGCTTGATGCGCTTTCTGCTCTTGCTTGGGCGCGACATCGAAATCACAGTCAAGAGTAAGCCCAACACGAGATCGGCCGCCAGACTGCGTGTAGCGTGATTGGCTCGCCTCGACGCCTCTAGCTAGGCGCTGATCAGCCACAAGGCCGGCGACAAAGATCGCCGGCGTTACTCGAGTTTCTTGGGCCGCGCCGGCGGCACCGTCTCGAGCTTCGGAAGCCCGAAATGGCCGCTCAGGTTGGACAGCGATTCCAGGTCGACGGCGCCGGCAATGTTGACCACAGTCAGTTCTTTGGGAGCCTCGGCGATGATGGCGACTCCGCTGATCTTCTTGTCATCGTTGCGGACGTACACCTCCGCGGTCTCGCCATCTTCCACGCTCTTGAAGCGCACGATACGCGACCACTCGGGCGCGCGCAACTGGGTGCGGATGCGGTCGATATCGGCGGACGAATATGCGCCTTCGTTCTTGAAGGAGTAAGTCTTGACGTAGATGCCCTCCAGGCCGTTGATCAGCTTCTTGACCTGCGCTTCGTCCGGATCCTTGCTGTCCAGGAATTTCGCGGCGAACTGGAGGGTGGATCCGTTCAGCGAAATATCCACCATGTCGGAGGCCTTGGCCTCCAGGTAGTCGAGATTGAACTTGAACTGCTGGGCGGGAAGCGGCAGGGCCAGCGCGGCCGCCAGCAGCAGAGTTCCGATGCGCTTCACGGCCGGGCCTCTCGCATGTGCGACTGAATGTGGTTGAGCTTACCGGAGGTGATGCGCATGGCGAGCATCACTTGATCCTTGGCCACCTTGCCTCGATGCTCACGATAAGCGGCGCCGCCCGCGATCAGCAATACGGCTGCGGCCACCGGCAGCCAGCGCGGCAGCATGCGGACCGGGCGCGGCACGGGCACGGTCACGACCTTGCCGGCTGCGGCCGCGGTGACACGCGCGGCGAAGTCCGGCGAGGGCTCCTTCCGCTCCAGCGCCTGTTTCAGTTCCTGTTCCAGCCAATCCATCAGTAACCTCCCACGCCGCGCCGCTCGAGCTTTTCGCGCAGCAGCGCCAGCGAGCGTTGCAAGTGGCTCTTCACCGTGCCGATGGGCATCTCCAGCACCTCCGCGATCTCCGCCGGGTCCAAATCCTCTTGATACCGCATCACCATCACCATCCTGGGCGCCTCGGGCAGCGTCGCGACCAGGCGCCGCAGCACCTCGCGCAGCATGGGGTCGTGGACCACCGCCCGTGCCGCCGGCTCCGCCACTTCATCCAACGCCACCTGCGGCCGCCGTTTCCTGCGCCGCGCCGCATCGATGGCGCGTTGCGCCGCCACCTTGCGCAGCCAGAATACCGCGTGCGCCCCCGACTTGATGTCCGCCAGGTGGCGGTGCAGCGTCAGGAACACTTCCTGCGACACCTCTTCCGCCAGCTCGCGATCATGCAGAAAGTGATAAGACAGACTGAAGACCATGGACTGGTGCTCCCGCACCAGGCCGGCAAAGTCGAATCCGGTCTGTTCCGCGCTCTCCAGTTCGATCACTTATCTTCA
>Ga0209415_10019716_pt1 | contig 10532 bp, 8 predicted proteins | sample PeaSoiSIISIP2007_FD_187696 | JGI IMG/M metagenome (GOLD analysis project Ga0209415, IMG submission 187696) | Peat soil microbial communities from Weissenstadt, Germany - SII-SIP-2007 (SPAdes) (version 2) | ecosystem: Environmental > Terrestrial > Soil > Wetlands > Peat | place: Germany... | reverse complement strand
CTGTCCCCTTGCAGGTCCGCTGTACAGAACGCGCGTCCCATAACACTCCGCTGCGGCGCTGGCCCGGGCGTCCCCTAACGCCGGGGCGCGGACGTGCGGACGGAAGGTCGATTTGATTGACTTGAAAGGTGCGGATTCGACAGTTCGGGTCCTTCTTGCTGGTCAGCACGGTAGTGACCGCAGCCGAGATCACTGCCGACCTCGGAATTGAACCAGATCGAATCCGCGTCCGAGGCAGCCGGAGGCCCGATCCTCCGCTCCCGACACTCCATATGTGGGAGGTTGTTTCCAATAGTCCAGGCCTTCGAGTCGACGAGCACATCGGAGTGCTTGTCACCCATCTCCAAGAGCACTCCGCTTCAATTGGCGCAATGGCTCGGAGGATTCAGGAACGAGATCCAACCCCATCGGTGGGAAGTGTGCTTCGGGTCGTCCGTCATCTCGGTGACGAAGAGGACGGCGAGGAGGAAGACGAGGGCCTCATCGAACTTCCGACCGGCGAGCGCCTCGAGAGGCTCCGGCCTCGGCCGCACCCGGTGAGAAATCGCTGCCGAACGACATCTCGCTCACCGGCTCGCTCCCTGACTCGGGAACGACGGGATACTTCTCGGTCACGTCGTCATCGGATGCGTGGCTCATTCTGCTCGGCAACAACGTGCTGTGGCGAACCGTCGACGACGGGGCGACCTGGAAGGCCGCCGTGCCATCGGGCATCGAGGAGCAGTTCCCCCAGCAGTTCGCCCTCACGCATGGGTCGGTCTTCGTCAGAACACAGAACGGGTTCTGGTCTTCGACTGGCAGACGACACTGGATCCTGGTTGCAGGGAGCTCGAAGCCTTACTGACCACATGGCAAGAGAGGACGAGGCTCCAGCGACCGTCGAACAGCCGTGACAACCACGACTCGCGGGCGCACTCCGATCCGGGCACTTGGCGTCTTCAAAGCTGAACGAGGTCCCGAACGTGCCGTTCGGTGCGGCCGTGACCGCATCCGAGGCCGGCGTTCGGTGTGCAGCATCTGCGCTCGATGCCCCCACGTCGCCCGCCGTCAACCCCGTCGACCACGCGGCTGCATAGTCGCCAGGCCCTCAGGTTCCGTAGTACGATACTCTCGTGTGGAGATCCTGCCCTCCGCCCGTCGCCATGGCATCGACGAGGCCGATGTCGACCATGCCCTTCGCCACGCTGCGGTCGTGGAGGAGGTCGGCGAGGATCCGCTTCGCTACCTGGTCATCGGGCCGGACCGCGCGGGCAAGCTCCTGGAGCTGGTCGTGATGGACCGGCCACAGGGACCAGCCGTGATCCACGCCATGGAGTTGCGACCCAAGTACCGCAGGCTGCTGCCTGGAGAGTGACGACATGCCGAAGAGCCACGGGCACAAGAAGGACGGAACGCTGATCACCGACGAGATGGTCGACGCCATGGCAGACGAGGCGGAGGCCGGGTATGACGTCGACGAGATCCTGCGTCGACGAGGTGGGCGACCGGCGATGGGTTCCGCGGCCGCCTCGGTCGAGTCCGTACGACTGGATCCGGAGCTCAAGCGCGAGCTGATCGTGCGGGCCGGCGAGGAGCACGTCAGCGTGTCGGAGGTCATACGCCGGGCCGTCCGGCAGTACCTCCAGGCCAGCTGACCGGCGCCCTCGCCTCGTTGGATCCGGGCCCCGCTCCTAGCGACAAATTCGCGAGCCGACGAGCTCAGCGCCCGCGAACGAGTGGGGACACTGCTGCGAGCACGCGCGCCGTACGCGCACGTGCCGATCGGGCGCTTGGGGGGCGGGGGTCATGTCCGCGAATCTGGCGCGCCGCTCTGCGTCACTGCAGTCCCGCGAGACCGCCGAGTCTGGCGCGTCGTTTTGCCTCGCAACCGTGCTGTCGGCCAGTCATTCCATGCGCGCCCCAACCCGGCGGTCGGCGGGTCACTTCGGCGGCTCGGAGTTTGGATGGCCAAATATTCGCTACTGGTCAGAGAGCACGCGTCCTGTTAGCAAGTCGATCGTCAACTCGTCGATCCATGGTTCTGGGGGCCACCACTGGCTTGGAGGATCGAACCGTATGGTCAAGCGGGTCGCGGTCGCGGGTACTTGTCCACCCAGGTCCCGGCTTCCGTGCGACGCCGTTCCTCCGCTCTGCCCATCGAACCCTCCGCCATTGTTGGCGTTGTACTCGGTGCCCACGTCGTCATGTGCCTGAAGCATCCAGTACCAGAAGAATTCGCCCCTCTGTTCGCACTCGCCAGGGGCGATACCTGGGACGAACTCGTAATGCAACTGGGCCTCGGTCATCCTCGTCTCGGTTCGCACGTTGGCGGCTTCCCAGGACGTGGCCGTGACGAAGCCACCCTCGTTGTCGCCCTCAGCGGACCTCTCGTTCGGCAAGCGAAGCTGGTCGAGATCGACGATGGGAACGTCAACTGCGAGTGCGTGTTCGATTCCTCGCGCCACGACGTGGTGGCCGGGGACGAGTTCTCCAAGATCCACGTCGAACGTGATGTCGAGTTGCCTTCCCGTCGTGGCGAGGTAGCGCTCGGTCGCGTCGCGAGGCGGGACGGTCATGACCAAGACGCTAGCGAGTTCCCTCTCGCTTCGGCAGTAGCCCTACGAGCCGGCATTCAAGGGCACCTCGCCGCGGTTACGCCACTGGCGTTCAGGGCCACGCCCTGTTCGCCCTTCACTGCGCATCGCGGCGGCCGATCGCCGAGTGACGGGACTCAGATCATGGACACCGGTGAACTTCGAAATCGCTGGCGAAGATATGTCCCTCCAAGGTGCACACCGAATGTCCGACGTCGCCGACGATGTCGTGCGTCCGGTCAGACGGCTAAGCGAGCCCGCCCTCGTCCGGGACGGGCACCAAGCGATCGCGAGGTAACCACGAAGGTCCGCCCCGGGCGCCGATCACGGTCCCGACGTGCCGATCTGTGCGGTGGCCGTAAAGGCGCCGGTCCCTGTTCTGTCGCGCCGTTCTGTATTCGGTGGGATGCGCGTGATCGCCGAATACGCGTCGCTGGCTGCCCGCCTCGCTCTGAGGTCTTCAGCGCCGATCTGTGTGCGATTCAGCATCCCCAACACAGATCTTGGTGTTGGGATGCCACCGCGGGATCTCCTGCAAGATGCAGTACCTGCATCAGCAGGACGACAATCGAGGTGGTCGCGATGAGCGAGGGACGCAGCCAGGGCTTCACGGCGGGATCGGTTCCCGAGGCCTACGACCGATTCATGGCACCCCAGCTTTTCGAGCCATGGGCTCGAGAGCTTGTCGGCCGGGCGAAGCTGCGGAGAGGCAGTTCGGTGCTCGATGTCGCGAGCGGTCCGGGCGCCGTTGCGCGCTTGGCAGCCGCAGCCGTGGGCCCGGACGGCCGGGTCGTGGCGAGCGACATCAGCCCAGCGATGCTCGCCGTCGCCGCTGCACAGTCGATCGACCCGGCATGGGCGCCGATCGATTTCCTGGAGTGTTCGGCGACCGCAATCAACGCAGCCGAGGGCAGCTTCGATGCCGTTCTATGCCAGCAGGGTTTGCAGTTCTTCCCGGATCGGGGAGGCTCCCTTCAAGAGATGTGCCGAGTGGCTCGGAACGATGGCGTCGTGGTGGTCTCGACATGGGCATCCGAGCGTCCGCTGGGACTCTTCGGCCCCATGACCGAGGTGTTGCAGGAAGCCGGAATGGAGGAGCCCTATCCGCGAGCGTTCGACCCCCAGAGCTACAGCCTCGGTGCCGATGAGCTTCGCAGACTCCTCTCGGAGGCGCGCCTGCAGGAGCTGATCGTCGAGACGGTGGAACTAGACGCAGTATGGCGTAACCCCCGAAGATGCGGTCGCCACGCTCATGGGAACGCCCTATGGGCCGGGTATCCAGGCGCTGTCCGCCGAGACGCAGGAACGAGTGCGTGCCCTGTTCGCCGATCGACTAGGACATTCGCCTGACGGTTCGATCACGATCCGGACGACGAGCCAGTAGGGCGCGGCGTCAAATAGCCGAGATCAACGCGCCGTCGAGCATCCGAACGAAGGGGAAGATCAGTCGACGCTCGCGCCATGCTCCCAACGGCTCATCCACGCACCCGATAACGACGATGGCGGTGCTGGCAGAACGTCCGATCTGAGCGGTGCCAGCCGCATCTCGTTGGCAATTCAGAATTCACACCGATCGACGGCTCCGGAACGCAAGCACTCGCAGGTGGCGCATCGCTGAAGCAGCGACCTCGCGTTGTCCGGCGCCCGTTCAACTCGCCGTAGCCTCGGTGAACTGGCTGTTGTAGAGCGAATAGTAAAAGCCGTGACGCTCAAGCAGGTCACGGTGGCTGCCTTGCTCGATGATGTGGCCGTGGTCCATGACGATGATGGTGTCGGCATCGCGAATCGTCGAGAGTCGGTGCGCGATGACAAAGCTCGTGCGGCCATGGCGAAGCTTCGCCATGGCTTCCTGGATGAGAACCTCAGTGCGCGTATCGACGTTGCTCGTCGCCTCGTCCAAGATGAGGATGCTCGGATTGGCGAGGAACGCCCTTGCGATCGTGAGCAGCTGTCGTTGCCCGGACGAGATATTGGAAGCGTCCTCGTCGAGGCGCGTCTCGTAGCCGTCGGGAAGTGTCCGGACGAAGTGATCGACATGCGCGGCTTGTGCCGCCGCGACGATCTCATCTTCACCTGCTTCGGGCTTCCCGTAGGCGATGTTGTCGCGGATCGTCCCGGCGAAGAGCCAGGTGTCCTGGAGCACCATCCCGAAGGCTCTCCGCACCTCGTCTCGGGTGAGGTCGCGATAGTCGACGCGGTCGAGTGAGATCCGCCCGCTATCGATCTCGTAGAAGCGGATGAGCAGGTTGACCATGGTCGTCTTGCCGGCACCGGTCGGGCCGACGATCGCCACGGTCGCACCGGGAGCCACATCGAGGTTGAAGTCCTCGATCAGCGGTTCGTCGGACGCGTAGGCGAAATAGACGTGTTCGAGCTTCACCGAGCCGGCACCTCCTATTGGCAATGCCAAGCGCGCCTTGAACGGTGGTTCGGCCGACTCCTCCTCCGCGTCGAGAAAGTCGAACACCCTCTCGGCGGACGCCATGCCGGACTGCAACAGGTTCATCTGGCTCGCGATCTGGGTGATCGGCATCGTGAACTGTCGCGAGTACTGGATGAACGCCGTCACGTCACCGAGGGACAGAAGACCCGACGCGACCCGATACCCGCCGACCACCGCAATGACGACGTAGTTCACGTTGGCGATGAACTGCATCGAAGGCTGGATCACCCCCGAAAGGAACTGCGCACGAAAGCTCGCCTGATAAAGGCGTTTGTTCTGCCTGTTGAACTCCTCGATCGTGGCCGTCCGTCTTCCGTAGACCTGCACGAGGCCGTGTCCGGTATGGGTCTCTTCGACGAGGCCGTTCAGGTCGCCGGTCTGATCCCACTGGAGGGCGAACTGAACCTGCGAGCGCCTCGCGATCAAGAAGGTGACAACGATCGCGAGCGGGATCGTGACCGCGGAGACTGCAGCGAGGATCGGCGAGATCCAGAACATCATCCCGAGGACACCACAGATCGTGAGAATCGACGTGAGCAGCTGGCTGAGGCCCTGTTGCACCGTCGTCGTCAGGTTGTCGATGTCGTTCGTGACGCGGCTCAAGATGTCGCCGTGGGGATGGCTGTCGAAGTACCGAAGCGGTAGCCGGGCGAGCTTCTCTTCGACCTCTCGTCGCAGCCCGAACATCGCCCGCTGCGCGACGCCTGCCAAGAGGAACCCCTGGCCGTAGTTGAACGCCGCGCCCGCCAGGTAGACGAGAGCAGCGAGGCCGAGCACCTTGCCGAGCTCGCCGATGTCCACGCCTTTGCCGGGCGTCACGTTCATTGCCGAGATCATGCTGGCGATCTGGCTTTCGCCGTGCGCGCGCAGCGACACGATCGCCTGGCTCTTCGTGACCCCCGGATGCAAGAGCTTTCCGATCACGCCGTTGAAGAGCACGTTCGTCGCGTTGCCGAGGATCCTCGGGCCGCTCACGGTGAACCCCACCGAGACCACGCCGAAAGCGAGCGCGATCGCGATGCGGAAGCGGTCGGGGCCGAGCCGCCTGAGCAGCCGGCGCAGCGTCCTCCAGAAGTCTTTGCTCTTCTCGACGGGAGCGCCAGCACCCATCGCGCCCATGCGCATCCCGCCACCGGGTCGCCCCATCACGCTGCGGCGTCCTCGCCTAGCTGGGAGACAACGATCTCGCGATAGGGATCGCAGGTGTCGACCAGGGCGCGATGGGTGCCCATCCCGACGACTCGACCTTCGTCCAAGACGATTATCCGGTCCGCGTGCATGATCGTGCTCACCCGCTGGGCGACAATCAGCACCGCGGCCTTGCGCGTCTCGTCGCGCAGCGCGGCGCGCAGCCGCGCGTCGGTTGCGGCATCGAGCGCGGAGAAGCAGTCATCGAAGAGGTACACGGCGGGCGCCTTGACGAGCGCGCGGGCGATCGAGAGACGCTGGCGTTGGCCTCCCGAGACGTTCGTGCCGCCCTGGTCGATCGCGGCATCGAGCCCCCCGGGCATGGTCGAGACGAAGTCGCTCGCCTGTGCGACCTCGAGGGCATGCCAGAGCTGGGCGTCGGTCGCGTCGGCGTTGCCGAATCGGAGGTTGCTCGCAATGGTGCCACCGAACAGATAGGCGGCCTGGGGGACAAGGCCGAGGGCGCTCCACAGCTGTTCGAGCTCTTGATCGCGGACGTCGACGCCGTTCACGAGCACCGAGCCCGCGGTCGCGTCGAAAAACCGCGGGATCAAGTTGAGGAGCGTCGTCTTGCCGCTCCCGGTCCCGCCGATGATCGCGCTCGTCTCGCCGGGCTGGAGGGTAAATGAGATCTCCGTGAGCACCGGGCGTTCGCTTCCCGGGTAGCCGAAGCTCACGCCATCGAAGCGAACGAGGTCCGAAGAGCCTGACGGTCGGATCGAAGTTGGCCGTCGGATCGAAGTTGGCCGTCGGATCGAGCTCGGCGGGTCGACAATCGATGGCGTGGTGTCGAGGACCTCTTCGATGCGCTCAGCGCTCGCCATCGCGCGCGGCATGAGGATCGCCACCATCACCGCCATCATCACGGACATGAGGATCTGCAAGATGTAGGTGAGAAAGGCGGTGAGGTTGCCGATTGGCATCGACCCCTCGCTCACGAATCGACCCCCGAACCACAAGACGGCGACGCTCGAGAGGTTGAGGATCACCATGATCGTCGGGAGCGTGAGGGCGAAGATCCGGTTCACCGACAGCGCCGTCGCGGTGAGATCGGCGTTCGCCTCGGCGAACCGTTCGGCTTCCGGCTTGCCCCGCACGAAAGCTCGGATCACCCGCACACCGGTGATCTGTTCGCGCAGCACCAAGTTGATGCGATCGATCTTGGTCTGCATGGTGCGGAACTTCGGCACGACCATCGTCAGCACGAAGCCGATGAAGATCGCCATCACCGGCACCGCGACGCCGAGGAGCGGGGAGAGTGCTGCGCCCTCCTTGATCGCGAGGATCACGCCGCCGACGCTCATGATCGGCGCGATCACCATCATCGTGAGCGCCATCTGCAAGAAGAGCTGGATCTGCTGGATGTCGTTGGTATTACGCGTGATCAACGACGGCGTGCCGAAGCGGTCGATGTCGCGCGCCGAGAACGACTGCACGCGCGTGAATACCGCCTCACGGATGTCCGCGCCGACACCCATCGAGGTGCGCGACGCGAAGTAAACGGCGACGATGGATACGACACCGAGACCGAGGGTGATCGCGAGCATGATCACACCGGTCCTCACGATGTAGTGCAGGTTCCCCGTGACGACGCCGTTGTTGATGATGTCGGCGTTGAGGTTCGGGAGGTAGAGGTTGCCGATCGTCTGGATCACGAGGAACCCGACGACGACCGTGACGAGGCGCCGGTAGGGGCGAAGGTAGGTGCGCAGAAGGCGGATCAGCACGTCCACCATTCTTGTTCGTGCAGGCTGCCCATCGGATCATCATCGTGCTGGGTCGCGAGCATCGGCTCGCGAGCACCCAATGCGAGACGTCGGGCAGACGATGCGACCTGGCGCGATCTACCCGAGTGATGCCCTGTCGAGCACCGGCCCGCCACCCCACGTGCCGGCTGGATCGGCGGCCTCCTGCTACTCCACGTCGAGCCGCGCCACCGAGACGATCGGACCGTCGACGCGAGCAGACTCGAAGTTACGTTGGCTGCGGATCGTCATCGAGCTCTCCATCACGAACCTTCCGACGCGCGTAGCGGGAGTTTCCTCCGGTTTGACGGACGCCGTCCCCAAGGCGAGCGGCCAGCGGCACTGACGATACAGATTGGCGCGCCGAACTCCGGCCCGAGTCGACAGACTTGCCGCGACATAACGACGGATCGTCGTGCAGGCCTCCCGGCCGCGACCGTCACCGAACAACCGGGTCCCACTCCAAGGTCCTCCGGGGCGTCAGGCGCGCCCCGAGGTGCCGATCTGTGCGCTCGCGCCGAAGGGTGACGGTTGTTGATCTGTGGCGCCGTTCTGTGTTTGGTGGGATGCGCGTGATCGCCAAATCGGGCGCGGTGGGCCGAGCTTGAAAGAGCGGTGACGGGAGCGGTTACGTGCACCAGGACGCCGCCCCGGCCGCCAACACGGATTGCTGCCGGCAGCGAGCTGACACCCAAATGGTACGAGGCATGCGGCCGTCACACGTCGCCCGGGCGGGCACCAGGGGGGACAAGGATCCCCCGGCCGTGAAGGCGCCCTCCTGCGAGGTCGTCCATGGCGTCGTTGACGGCCTCGAGCGGGTAAACCTGCGTGCGGAGTGCGACACGACCCTGGGCGGTGAGGGTCATGAGCTCGACCAGGTCGTTGTAGGTGCCGACGAGGTTGCCGACGAAGTTGATCTCGGTTGAGATGATGTCGATCGCGGGGACTTGGAGCACCCCGCCGTATCCGATGACGTAGTAGGTGCCCGCCCGGCGCAACATGGCGATGCCGTCTTCAAGGGCGCCGCCTTCGCCGACGAAGTCGATGACCGCCTCGCAGCCGCTTCCATCAGTGAGTTCCTTCACGCGGGCGACCTCGGTGCCATCGGCAAGTACGGTCTGGTCGGCGCCGCAGCTCTGGGCCAGTTCGAGGGACGCCTCGGACCGGTCGACCACGATCACGGTCGCAGCCGTCAGCGCCTTGAGCGACTGGATGCCGATGTGCCCCAGCCCGCCAGCACCGAGCACGACGGCGTTGGTGCCCGGGTAGAGGATGGCCGATGCCTTCTTGACGGCGTGGTAAGCGGTGAGCCCGGCGTCGGCCAGGGCGGCGACATCCTCTGGGTGCACCTCGGGATCGAGCTTGACGACCGAGCGGGCGCCCGTCTTGAGGAACTCGGCGAAGCCGCCATCGGTGTCGATTCCCGGGAAGGCGCCGCGTGAGCAGTGCATGTCATCCCCTCCACGGCACGCTCGGCAGAAGCCGCACGTGACCAGAGGGTGCACGATCACGGTGTCGCCCACCGCCACATGCTCTACCGCAGAGCCGACAGCGTGGACCCAGCCGGCGTTCTCGTGCCCGAGTGTGTAGGGAAGGCCGACGTGACTCTTTTCCTTCCACTGGCCTTCGACGATGTGGAGGTCGGTCCGGCAGAGCCCCGCGCCGCCGATGCGCACGACCACGTCCAGCGGCCCGGTGATCGCCGGATCCGGCACTTCCTCGACGGCCGGCCGCAGGCCGTAGCCGTGCAGCCGCACGGCCTTCATCGGGACCTCAGCCTTTGGAGATGAGGGTGTAACGGACGGTCTGGACCCGGATCAGGCCGTCGCGGAACACGAACGTGTCGATGCCGTCGTCCACCCGGTTGGTGCGAGCGTCCGCCTTCCACTCGAGCAGCAAGACATCGTCGGCGTAGACCTGCGTCGGAAGGTCCCACACCGCATCCGGGAGGTCGGCGAGCAACTGAACGAAGCCCTCCCGAACGCCCTCCTTGCCGCGCTTCACGCCCGCGGGTGTGATGAACAAGGCGTCGTCGCTGTAGTCAGCGACGATCGCGTCGAGGTCCGCGGCGCCGAGCGCCTGGCCATGGTGGGTGAAGACCTCTTGCGGAGTACGTGGAGCCATCTCGGTCCCTCCCTTGCGAGCACACGGCTTGTGAGCGAGTATCGCGCTCCCACCGCCTCGGTGCTCAGGGTGCGAGCAGCCACGACTGAGAGTGTTGCAGCAGACCCACGACATCGTCCCGCCTGTGGGATCGCGGGTTGCCCGGGGCTGCAGCTCCACTCTGGCTGGCCAGATCGCGTAATCTGTGCGGTCGCGGTTCCTCTGCCACGCGAGACCCATCGCGAGCAATTGACATCAGCTCGGAATTGTCGCGGAGGGCGACCGAACGTCCGCTTCGACGTGCCGTCTGACCTGCCGCGCTGCGCGCCCCCGACGTGCCGTTCTGCGTGGATCTCGTCTAGCGACGGCCGTCGTTATGGCGCGTCGTTCTGTGTCGGACGAAGACTCGAGATAACGGCTCCTCTCTGTCAAGAGGCGACGCGCTCAGCCGATGATTTCCGCTTCCGCGAGGAGGTCGGG
>Ga0209415_10019715_pt1 | contig 10533 bp, 8 predicted proteins | sample PeaSoiSIISIP2007_FD_187696 | JGI IMG/M metagenome (GOLD analysis project Ga0209415, IMG submission 187696) | Peat soil microbial communities from Weissenstadt, Germany - SII-SIP-2007 (SPAdes) (version 2) | ecosystem: Environmental > Terrestrial > Soil > Wetlands > Peat | place: Germany... | reverse complement strand
GGCCGTGGGCGTGGAGTTCGCCTCAATCTTCCACCGCTTTGGCTCCAAGATCACGATTCTGGAAATGTTGCCGCGCGCGGTGCCGGTCGAGGATGAAGAAATCTCCGCCGAGCTCGAGAAATCATTTCGCCACCAGGGCATTGGCCTCGGCATGGGCGTCATAGCTGGCTCCGGCCCCGGCGAATCCAAGGTCGATGTCGGAAGGGATCATCGACAGATCCGCCTCGGTCATGCCGAACTGACGAGCGATATCGGTGATCTTCAGAGCCTCTCCCGGATCGGCGGTCCAACGGGCTGCAAAGGTCTTGCTCTCGTAAGCGGCGCTGAATCGCTGTCCGCCCAGATACAGGTCGCCCTCCAATGCAATGGCCCCGCCGTCGCAGGCCAACCGAAGCGACGCCTCCACCACGGTTCCGGCGATGGGGGCCGACAATTGGCCCTCCACCTCGAAGAGCTTCCGGTCAGTGGCGTAAATCGCTTCGACCCATAGATCCTTCAGGATGACCTGCTGGAAATAGTCAGGCACGACGCAGGGAAGGTTCAGCTCCTGCCTTGCTCCTTCAAACAGATCGGCGATGGGTTGGGGAGCGCCGACCCGGTTGGCCGTGAACGTCCAGATCCCGCTACCGGCTTCGTCGGGAGTTCTGCTGGCGCGCAGATCAAAGGCGATGGCGCCCAGCTTGACCGTGACGCCGATTTCTCCGCCCACCTTGCGCTGACCGAACGGATCGTCGACTTCCAAGGACAGATACGGGTTATGCAGGGTGACGATGTTGCGGGGGCCGATTCCTCCATCCAATCGAACGGTGAAAGCGAACGACGACAGGCTGGGGGTGAAGGGGTTGAAGGTCAGTTGCAGATTGCCCAGCGAGAACCCCTGGATATCCAGAAAGCCGGCAGGCAGATCGGCCGACGCCACCGGCGGCGCTTTGCCCGTAAACATCGGCAGCGCCAGAGCCTTCCCCAGCCCTCCCGCCGGACGAAATTCGCCACGGGAAGAAAAGAACCAATCCCGAGAACTGTCACCGACCGGCAGGTTGACCGACGCGGTTACGGCCAGAACGTCGCTCACCATAAGGGAGCCGAAGAATTCCAGCCGCAGATCTCTCATCCCCATGAACTGGCCCGACAGGCCCAGCTGAGTGATGGTCAGTCCGTCGATGATCTGCCAGGGTCTGGCGGTTTCCACGCGAAAGGACAGATAATCGACCGTGGCTTTGGCCGGGGAAAAGAAAAGCTCGAAATCGCTCAACAAGAACCCCGGCAGCCCTCGCAGGGCATCCGGCAGGGACGGCGCAATGCTCCTCACGGCAGAGGTATCGGCGCCGCTCCAGTTTTCAAGCAGAGACACCAGGCTGGAAAACGCCTGTGGCAGATCGATCGGGCGGCGCAGCTGCAATCGCCACGCCCGGGGAATGGTGTCGGCGAACGGCACTTCGATGGAGGCGACGATGGCGAAGACATTCTCGCCCCGCCCCACAGTCAGAGTGCCATGCAGGGCCATCCAGCCGCCATTGCTGTCGAGCCCCCTCCTCAGCTCGAACCCCATATGCTCGAGGGCGACCGGAAAACTTGCCGGAGCGAAGCGGACTCCCAGGTCGACGCAGGCGAAATAGATTTCGTTGCCCCCCGACTCCTCTCCGTGGGAGTCGTAGACCAGCTCAAGACCGGGAACCACCAAAGCGTCGGGCAGACCGCCATCGACGAACCCACCCACCAGATCCCGATAATCGGCAGGCAGGAAGTCGTCCTGCTGATTGTCCGGCGCATCGACCCCCACCAGCCGGGCCACCGGCAGGTTCATGGCGGGAACGCGAAATTGCAATGCGATCCGTTTTCCCAGTTTAGCAAAGGTGATCTCCACCTCGTCCACCGCCACGCCCAACACGGTGGCGGAGCCTCGGAACACCACCCAATCCGATGTGGGAGACACCGATTTTTCTCGGATCGTCACCGTCATCGACCCGACCCTGAGCCATATCAGGAAGTCGCGGACCGCTGAAGATACATGGGGAAAACGAGCCCTGAAGTGATCGTCCAGAGACAGCGCCAATGGCGGCTGCCCGGAAAACGCATCGATGATATCCCGGATGGTAGCCATGGCTTTTACTCGCTTTCATCCATGGAATCGCCGTCTTCGTCTTCGCCCTCTTCCTCTTCCTCTTCTCGTTTACGTTTCAGCAACTCACTTTTAGCAGCCAAATCTCTCGCCCCTACCATCAGAGAAGCATTCACCGGAGGAACAACCAGGGGCAATGGATCAAGAGGCGCTTTTTCAGGATCGAAACGGCTTAGAATTGGCTGAAGCGTTCGCCACGAATCTGGCCTATTGAAGTCGGACCGAAGAATATATGTAAGCGCAGAATCGTCTTTCGCATAAAAAGAAAAGAACAAATTCATGACAAACCTATAATACACATCGGATGATGAACCATCAAAAACCAGCTGACTAAAAGCCGGGTAATCTTTCAAATTTGGAGTAGATACCGCAAATTCAGCTGATTCCTTAGCGACATGTTTTTTAAGAGATTCCAGTTTTCGCACATCAAGAACCTTGAAATTAGCTTTCATGGCCCTCATCAAATTATAAACGCCCACATCGTATTCATTGCATATCTTTAATATATCTGCCTTTCTGACTATGACCTTATGTTTAACCAACCCATCACCAACGCCACGCTCATGAATCTTGTCTGAGATTGGAATTATGTTGTAATCAAGAATTTTATCTTTTTTATCTCCGGCTTTTTTTGTTCTTTTTGCGCCTTTTGCCGCCATGAGAATATCATGAGAAAGATTATCTACAGTGTGCGAGACACTGAGAATAACGGATGACAATCCGCCATTTTCGATAGAAAAAACATCTTCCCCATCATCTCCTGTATATGCCAATTTTGTTTCAACTAAATTCGTATCCACCCCACCGCTAATCATCTTCCCAACTCTGTCGGCCGAAACAGACCTAATATCAGATGAAAACTCGCAGTTATTAACAACAAAAAAACCTGTATTTCTGCGTTTTCCGCAATCACTTGATGAGTACCTATACACCCTATCAAGTCCTTCGCTGTCAGGAAGGTCATGACACTCGTTTGCCGTTGCGATAATAGTAGTTGGCTTCAATGACATAAAATAGCTACTTGAACTTCCATCTGTATATTCTATCCAGTGATTGTTGTTTCCACTTCCGTGGTGATTCATTTTCATGGCCGTCAGACCATCGCCAATGAGACCGGATTTTTCCATCCCCTCAAGTAACGGTATTTCCATATTATTATATGATGAATTATCGATTCCGCTCAAATCTCCACACGTCAAATATTTAAATAACTTCCCACCGATATCCCACTCAATAAGAAAACATAAAGATGAATCATTTGGGCTGTACGGCTTTCTCTTCACCTTTTTCTTTCTTTTTTTATTTTTTTCTATTTCCTCATTACGAAGAAAGTCATTAAACGTATCGACTGACGGGTCATCAGACATATTCGAGATAACGCCCGCTCCCGCGATGCACATCATTCTTATTTTTTGACCACCCACCTGGTCATATGCATCATCCAGTCGGATTTCCACGTATTTACGCTCGGGGGTAAGAGCCTTTTCCAGAAAACAAAGCGGAATACGAGTGGCCGCCCCCACCGGGCGGCAAGCTTGCCGTGCAATTTCATCAATATATTTTGAAATATATTTTGCCGTTTTATTCTCATTCAGCGTAATAACAGGCATAGATGATTTAAAATCATCCACATCACCATCAGCATTTGCTACCTTATACCCTCCCATATCAACCCAGTGCTTAAACTCAATACCAGCACCAGCCAAATTTTTTGCATGATCCTCGTGGTAATGAGAGGCTATAAAGCAGTCAAACACCATCTTCCCTTCTCCAGGAAAGATGTAATTTGCCAAATAACGCCCGACAAGACGATCTCCCGTCTTCTCAGCCCCGACATCTATAAGTATTCTTTTTAGAATTTTCTCACCGGAGCGGAAAATAATCGCAGTGCAATCGCCGCCGATCACGTTGATGTGGTGGATGTCGAGAGTATAGGTCGGCACGATGTCTTCCTTTCACACTCAGGCAATCAGCCTCACAGGCCGTCGACCTTGTAGAGATCGCTGACCGCATCGCTGACCGCCCCCTGATCGACCATGGGGGTAACCTGCACGAAGGTGTTTCCGGGGCGGGTAACGGGTGAGGCAATCAACGCTTCCAGGCCGCTGGCCTGAGTGTTGTAGACGTACTCCCCGGGAATGGAGACGGTGACCACGAAGGCCGTCGGCCAATCGGCGGCAGGATCATAACTCCAGCAGGTCTTGATCTTGCCGCCCTGAAAAACGGCCTGGGTGATGACGGGTTTGCCGTAGGGCATGGGGTGCTCCTTGCTCCTAAAGGTCAGTGCTGGCGCTTGGTCCAGTTTTCGTAGTCGTCGGCATACAGGCTGTTGCGCATCTCCGCCGCCACGTTGGCGGGGATTGAGCGTGCGGCCACCTCTCCATCGCGCTGCATCATCAGATCTCCCACCAGGATGCCGTTGGCGATGAAGGTGGTTTTGTCGGGCGCCGGGATGGGGGCCGTATCGATCGCGCCAAGTTGCAGATTGTAGACACGGGCGGCGGGCCGGGCCTGGACAGCCACCACCATGGTATCGCCCGTGGCCGTGATCAGCCTGTCGCCGGGGCGCAGATCGCGGGCCATGACGGGACCATGGCTGGTGATGACCGGATGCGTGCCGGTGACTTGAACGCCGTCGCCGTTCTCGGCGTCGATCTCGATCATGGCAGGATCGTCCCCGGAAACGGTTCCACGAACGGCAAGGACCGGCCCGTCTGGGCGGCTCAACACGCGGTCGCCATTGACCACCTGCTCGATAGCCTTGGACGAGCCGTCGGCCATGGTCACCAGCGATCCGGCGGCCACGCAACCAAACTGCACCTGCATGGGCGGAATCTTGATGAGGGATGGCCCGGTCCGAAGCACCGGGTCATTGGAAATCCTCGTCACCTCATCACCATTCGTGGTGGAGACGCTGAGTCTCAAGGTCATGATCATCCGCTCGCCCTGGCGAAAGCAGCTATTGCCGAAGTTGGCCTGCGGAATGTTCCAGGCCAGATCCATGCCCTTGTTTTCCACGCTGACGCTCTTGCCCAACTCGAAGATGAGCGAACAGTGGCCGCCGCCGTCCTCGGGACGAAGCTCAGCCGTGATGCTGCCGATAGGCGTCCCGTTCGGCCTTATTCGCACCGGATGATTCAGAGAAATCCGCCCCTGAAGAGGAATGACGATATTCCGCTGCGGGTCGTGCGTCGGGCCATAGGTACAGTCCCGCTCGTCGCCATTTGCCCGATCCAGACAGAAAACAATCTGATCCTGCCCAGCTTTGACCGCCGGCGACTGGTTATGAATAGATCGAGGAAAGCCGATATGCAGGCTTTCATATGTTTCTTTTACCGCCAGATGCCCCTCGAAATCACCGACGACGAACACGGCATGGGCAATGGCCGCGCCTTCCGAAATCTTGAGGTCCGGCAGCGGCAGCCACGGGGTCATGACCAGATTCTCCTGGCTTCCGGCAAAGGAGATATTGACGGCCCCACCCAGTCTCGTCATGTGGCGATCGAGAATGTTGACCGACACCAGAGACACAGCCGGACGAAGATATCCTGACGAGTCCTTGCCCCTCCCCTCCAACGGCCCAGGCACCGAGGACAACGCCGAGGCCTGCACGAAGCCGTCCTTGCGCGCCACGAACTCCTCGATTTCGGTAACGGCGGAACGCGCGCCCTCTCGCGGCGCGAACAGCCCCGAGAAGGCTCCGTCCTCGGCCATCGGCTGCTCCAGCAGATGGTGGAGCATGGGGATGACGTGCTGATCCACCTTGTTGGCGTAGATGGACCACAAAACGCGCTGCCTTGCCTCTTTGTCCCGCATCATGTCGATCGGTTGCCGGGCTTCGGGGGAAGAGACATAGGCCTTCAACCCTTCAGCCAAAAGCTCTTGCTCCTGCTGGGCATAGGCCTGCGTGGCAGCCCCCCATGTCGTGCATACAAGCGCAATAACCGTGATCAGGGACTTAGAGACGAACCGCATTGCCATTCTCTTCCAAAATGCCGACGCCGATAACGGTCAGGCGGCATGACGTGAGACAGAATGGCTATGGAGTATCAGATGACTACTTTCGATTGTTATCGGTATTTATCTTACGTTAACGCCCATTGATCCGCCCTCCTGGCAGAGGTGGGAAAGCTGAATCCGAATGGCCCGCTTGGCGTGATACATTGCCAGGTCCGCTTGCTTTTGAATTTCGCTGAAGCTCTGGACTTGACTGTGACCGCCGGCCACGCCGATGCTGGCGGTGATCCGCAGACATTGCGACCCGATATCGGGCATCAGATATTCCACATCCGCCCGCAACTTCTCGGCCAACTGCTTGGCGCCTTCGAGATCGGTCCCCGGCAGCAGCACACAGAACTCTTCGCCACCAATCCGACCAACGGCATCACTGGCCCTGATGTTGGCCTGAGGTGTGGCGGCGACCTTCTTTAAGACGATGTCGCCGGCTTCATGTCCATGCTGATCATTGATGCTTTTAAAATGATCGAGGTCGATGAACAGGATGGCGATCGGCAGGCGGGATCTCTGCGCCTGGCTCATGGCGTTCTCGCACAGAGCGTAATAGGCGCGGGCATTGTAAAGCCCAGTCAAAGGATCGCGGGACGCCATCACCGACAGCTTGCGATTAGCTGCAGTTGTTTCGGCCAGTAGCGCAATGCGATCAATGCCAGACCAAACACCAGGCAATAGACCGTTCCACCCCACAGATAATAGGGGTGCAAGGCAGCGAGTCCCATATCCGCCGCCAGGATAAACAGCCCGGTGACGGTGACGCTGAACAGGATCAGAACGGTGGCAAGCGGTATTGGAAGCGTTTGTATTCCGCCCCATCCTTGAAAGCATCCAAGCCAAAGATGAACCGAGCGAACGTCATTCCAGCCTCCAGTCACGGGTTATGCGGCCCCGCTTATCTGACTTTCGTTATAATATGTTGGCCGTTGGTGCCCGTCACGTCTTAGGTGTATTCGCGGAACATCGGCTCAGCGCCTCGTCACCGCCCCCACATTCAGCCATTCGTTTCGACGCAGGACCATGGGACGAGAGCCGTTCTCGGGGATAGTGTCTTGGTCACTTGCTCGATGAATGGCTTTTCGTACTGGCCCCGTTGCGCCAATAGGGGATCAACCGTTCCGCTGGCCAGCAGGCTTTGATTGATGACCCAGGCAAAGGGCTTGATGCCTGCTCGGGCCAGATCCTCTTGTAGCCGCTCGGCTTCGTGCACGGGCGTTGCTTCAGCCAGGGTGACGATGATCGCCTTGGTGTAAGTCGGGTCGCGCAAGCGCGGCAGCAGTGATCGCACCGCCTCTGGCATATCGGCCTGGGTCCGCAGAACTTCCCGATGATAAGCCTCCGCCGCATCGAGCAGCAGGATGGTGTGGCCGGTGGGCGCGGTGTCGAGGATGACGAATTGATCCTGGCCCTGATCGACGGTACGGGCGAAGGCCCGGAATACGGCGATTTCCTCGGTACAGGGCGAGCGCAAGTCCTCTTCCAGCATAGCGCGGCCTGCGGCATCCAGGTTGCCGCCGGCCTTCGCCAGAACCTCATCCCGATAGTTGTCCACCTCTTGCTCGGGGTCGATGCGAGTCACGGTCAGGCCGGGAATATCCACATCCAGGGCATATTTCACATGGGCCGCAGGATCGGTGGTCGAAAGCGTGACGCGGTGCCCCAGACGGACGAGAGCAACGGCAATAGCCGCGGCGACCGTCGTTTTGCCGACGCCACCTTTGCCCATGGCCATGACGACCCCATGCCCGGCAGCGGAAATTTCCGCCACCAGTGGATCCAAATTGGGCGGCACGGTCGAAAGGTCCACCGAAGCAAGGGCGATGACCGGGGCTTCTATCGGCTGCCCCATCCCCCGCAAAGCCCCCAGTCCCACGGTCCCTTTCGGCAGGAATGGCACTGCCGTGCGCGGCAGTTTCTCCAAACCGATAGGCATTGCCTTAACCGCATCCCGGCCGCGGGCTGTCATGGCGTCGGCGATGGCGTCTCCCGGCGTGGCGGCGACGAAGACGCCGTTCAAGGCAAGCCGCAGATTGCTCACCCCGAGATCGGCAAGTTCGCCTCGGGTGCGTTCGGCCTCCCGCAGCGCCGAGGTTTCCGGGCGGCTGACCAGAACCACCGTGGTCATGGCGGGATCGGACAGTTGGGCCACCGTGGCGGCGTAAAGAGCCTTCTGCTTTTCCAGCCCAGCCAGAGGCCCCAGACAGGATGCACCGCCAGTCGAAGAGGCGATGAACTCGGTCCAGGCCGTGGGCAAAGTCAGCAGGCGCAGGGTGTGGCCGGTCGGGGCAGTGTCGAAGATGACGTGATCGAACTCGGCGGTGGTGCCGGGATCGCCCAGCAGCTTGGCGAACTCGTCGAAGGCGGCGATCTCCACCGTGCAGGCCCCGGAGAACTGCTCCTCCATGCTGTCGATAGCCGCAGCTGGAAGGATGTTTCGATAGGGAGCAACCATCCGCTCACGGTAATCGTGGGCAGCGGCCTCGGGGTCGATGTTCAGGGCATAGAGGCCCGGAACCCCAGCAATCTCGGTCGGCCTGGAGGACAGGGCCGTTCCCAGCACTTCGTCCAGGTTGGAGGCCGGATCGGTGCTGACGATCAAGACCCGCTTCCCGGCCTCGGCCAGGGCTAGACCAGTGGCGCAGGACAGGGAGGTTTTGCCCACCCCACCTTTGCCGGTGAAGAAGGCGTAGCGGGTCGTGATCGTCGGCAAGGCCATGATGATCTCCTTAGCAGCAGCCTGACTTCGGGGAGCAGCAGGAGCCGCCCTCTTTAGGGGTGATCTTCGGCTTTGCGGTCCCCAGGCCCAGCTTGGCCGCCAACTGATCCCGCGACAGATGGACGCCGGTCGAGACGATATGGCCGTCGATGGCGATGACCGGCAGACGATCCATGCCCGCCTCCATCTCCTTGACGACGGCCGGATTGGCGGCAAAGGCTTGCGGTTCGGTGCCAAGATTGTATCGCTGCACTTCGATACCCTGCTCGGCGACCCACTTCAAATCGGCAGCAAAGGCCACCAGAGCGGGATCAACCTCGGGGCCACAGACGCCGGTCGAGCAGCACATGGCGGGGTCGTAGACTTCGAGTTTCGTCATTTTTTATCTCCCTTGAAGGATGGAGCGGCTCAGATCAGGCGTTGCCCTTTGGCATCCACGACCAGCTCGCCATCTTCTTTGGTGAAGGCCCCTTTTTGTGGTTGGGGCAGGATGTCCAGGACCAGCTCGGACGGGCGGCACAGTTTGACGCCCAGGGGCGTCACCACGATGGGGCGGTTGATTAGGATGGGATGGGCCATCATGGCGTCGAGAAGCTGGTCATCGCTCAAGGCGGCATCGCCCAACCCCAGTTCGGCATAGGGCGTGCCTTTCTCGCGCAACAGGGCTCGCACCGGAGTTCCCATGCGGGCGATCAGGGCGACAAGTTCCTCGCGGCTCGGCGGCGTCTTCAGATATTCGATGACCTGAGGCTCTTCGCCGCTGTTGCGGATCAGAGCCAAGGTATTGCGGGAGGTGCCGCAAGCCGGGTTGTGATAGATGGTTATGCTCATGTCTGGCCTCACCATGGGGCACTAGGCTTTCGCCTCGTACCATCCCTTGCTGGAGTTCACGATTTTCACCACCGACAGCATCACCGGGACTTCGATCAGCACGCCGACCACGGTGGCCAGGGCGGCGCCCGACTGGAAACCGAACAGGCTGATGGCGGCGGCCACCGCCAGTTCGAAGAAGTTGCTGGCGCCGATCAGGGCCGACGGCCCGGCAACGCAGTGGGCCACCCCCAGCTTCTTGTTCAGCAGATAGGCCAGGCCTGAGTTGAAATAGACCTGGATGGTGATCGGCACCGCCAGCAGCAGGATGACCATTGGTTGGGCAATGATCTGCTCGCCCTGGAAGCCGAACAGCAGGACCAGGGTGGTCAGCAGAGCCACCAGCGACAGCGGCCCCAGCTTGGCCAGCAGATTGGGCAGCGCCTGCGGTCCACGGGCCACCAAGGCCTTGCGCCAGATCTGCGAGATGATCACCGGCACAACGATATAAAGCACCACCGACAGCAGCAGCGTATCCCAAGGCACGGTGATGGACGACAGGCCCAGCAGCAGCCCGACGATGGGGGCGAATGCCACCACCATGATGGTGTCGTTCAGCGCCACTTGGCTCAGGGTGAAATGGGGCTCGCCATCACAAAGGTTCGACCAGACGAACACCATAGCGGTGCACGGAGCGGCAGCCAGCAGAATCAGGCCGGCGATGTAGCTGTCGATCTGCGTTTCCGGCAGATAAGGGCGGAACAATGTGCTGATGAACAGCCAGCCCAGGAAGGCCATGGAGAACGGCTTGACCGCCCAGTTAATGAACAGGGTGACGCCGATACCCTTCCAATGTTCCTGAACCTGATGCAGGGCG
>Ga0209415_10019714_pt1 | contig 10534 bp, 10 predicted proteins | sample PeaSoiSIISIP2007_FD_187696 | JGI IMG/M metagenome (GOLD analysis project Ga0209415, IMG submission 187696) | Peat soil microbial communities from Weissenstadt, Germany - SII-SIP-2007 (SPAdes) (version 2) | ecosystem: Environmental > Terrestrial > Soil > Wetlands > Peat | place: Germany... | reverse complement strand
CGCGCAGCGTGCGCTGGAAGACCAACTGCGCAGCCGCGCGGAGAGCGACCCGCTCACCGGCCTAGCCAACTACCGGCACCTTACGGACACCCTGGATGCGGAAATCCGGCGCTCCAGCCGCACCGGAAAAGAGTTTGCCGTGCTGTTGTTCGACTTGGACCGGCTGAAGCACATCAATGACCTGCACGGGCATATGACCGGAAACCGCGCGCTGTGCCGGCTGGCCAGCGTGCTGTCGATCTCTTGCCGCTCCATCGATACCGCCGCGCGCTTCGGTGGCGACGAGTTTGCGATTGTTCTGCCGGAAACGGATGCGGAGGCGGCCATCCGTGTGGTCCAGCGCATCTGCCAGCACTTCGCGAACGACAGCGAAGAGCCATTGCTCTCCGTCAGCGCCGGCTTTTCCACTTATCCGCTGGATGGCGAAACGATTGAAGGCCTGCTGGCCGCGGCGGATCGCGCATTGTATAAGGCGAAAGGCCGGAAAAAATACTCCGCAACGGCGGGACACACGCTCTAGGTTTTCCGCAAGGCGCCCGATTGCCCCGATCGGCAGAAGAGAACACTCTGCAGTTTTTTTGTGGCGGATTCATCACGAGGAACCGCGTTTAGGCCGCCCGGCAACAGAACACAGCAAGTGTGGCTGTGCCACCCGGCAGGCGCGACGGGGCGGGATTGCTGCGGAGTCACTTGCGCCATTCGGGGGCTTCGGGTAGAACCGTAGGTGATGAAGGCGGAGATTATTGCGGTCGGGTCGGAGCTGCTGACGCCGGACCGGCAGGACACGAATTCGCTGTTTCTCACGGCGCAACTCAACCGGCTGGGCATCGAAGTCGTGCGCAAAACTATCGTGGGCGACGATGCGGAAAGCCTCGGCCGGGCGTTCCGAGCGGCGCTGGAAGGCGCCGAGATCGTGATTGCCAGCGGCGGCCTGGGTCCCACGGAAGACGACCTGACGCGCGAGACGCTCGCCGCCGTGCTGCGCCATCCCCTGGTGCAGAGCGAAGAAATCCTCAAAGACATCGAGGCGAAATTCGCGCGATTTGGCCGGCCCATGCCGCAGATCAACGCGAAGCAGGCGATGGTGCCGATAGGCGCCACGGTGCTCTCGAATCCGCGGGGCACCGCGCCGGGCCTGTGGGTGGAAGACGGCAAGCGCCTGGTGATCCTGCTGCCCGGACCGCCGTCGGAACTGGAGCCGCTGTTCGCGGAGCAGGTGGCGCCGCGGCTAGAGTTGCGCGCCGCGGGACCGCGGCTGTACGCGCGCGACTTGCGCACCACCGGCATGGGCGAATCGGCGGTGGATCAGGCCATCGCGCCGATTTACAAAGGCTACCCCGACATCCAAACCACGCTGCTGCACGTCCCCGGGGAGATTCAAATCCACCTGCGGCTTTGGTCGGAGGAGACCGCCGCGGCGGTGCGCCGGCTGGACGAAATCGTGGAGCGCATCGGCCGGGCGCTGGGCGAGATCCTTTTCACCACGACCGGCGAGGAGATCGAGCAGGTGGTGGCGCGGGAGCTTACCTGGCACGGCGCCACTATCGCGGTGGCGGAAAGCTGCACGGGCGGGATGCTGGGCGAGCGGCTCACGCGCCTGGCAGGCAGTTCGTCGCACTTTGCCGGCGGCGTCATCAGCTACGCCAACGAATTGAAGTCGACGTGGCTGGACGTGCCGCCGGGGTTGATTGAATCGAAGGGCGCGGTGAGCGCGGAAGTGGCGCAGGCCATGGCGGAAAGCGTGCGGCGGCGGTCCGGCGCGACGCTGGGCCTCGCAGTCACTGGAATCGCGGGGCCCACCGGGGCGACAGAGGAAAAACCTGTGGGGACGGTGCACATCGCGCTGGCGGATGCGGAGGGAGTGAAGGAAAAGATGTTTCGTTTTCCCGGCGACCGCAGCCGCATCCGCGCGCAGGCCACCGTCGCGGCGTTGGACATGGTCCGCCGGTATTATCTGAGCGCGCGGAGCCCGGCGAAGCAGTGAGCGACAACACGATGCGCCTGTTCGTTGCGCTGGAACTTCCACCCGCCGTGCGCGCCGCGCTGGGCGAGGTATCGACGCGGCTGCGGCCCCGCTCCGGACGGGGCGTGCGCTGGACCGATCCGGCCGGAATCCACCTGACACTGAAATTCATCGGCGAAATCGAAGCGGCTGCGGCGCAGGCGGTTCGCGGCGCGCTCGCAGGAATTCACCGGGAGAATCCCGTGGCGGTTGCCTTCCGCGGACTGGGCTGGTTTCCCAATGCGCGGCATCCCCGGGTGCTGTGGGCGGGAGTGAAGGCGGAGAGCGACGTGGCGGAGCTGGCCGCGGAAATCGAGCGCGTGCTGGAACCACTGAGGATTGCGCGCGAGACGCGGAATTTTCAACCGCATCTCACGCTGGCGCGGATCAAATCGGAAGAAGGCCTGGATGAACTGCGGCGAGAGGCGGAGCGGCTGGGGACGCCGGAGTTCGGCCGCGGCACCTACTCGGACTTTGACCTGATGGAAAGCAGGCTCCGGCCACAGGGAGCGGTGTACGCGCGCGTGGAGCGTTTTCCGTTTGCCGTTTCCGTCGATGCGGCTCGAGCGGAGGGGCGCTGAGGCGATGCCGCTCTGGCTGCTGCCGCTTGCGGGGTATCTGCTCGGCTCGATCCCGTTCGGCTACCTGATCGTGCGATTCACCACGGGCGCGGATGTGCGCGGCTCGGGCAGCGGCAATATCGGCGCGACCAACGTGAACCGCGTGGCGGGCGCGGGAGCCGGTTTGGCTACGCTGCTGCTCGACATGGCGAAGGGATACTTCGCCGTATGGCTGGCGGAGCGCGTGAGCGGCGGAGAAATCGCGTGGATGGCGCTGAGCGGATTGGCCGCCGTGGCCGGGCACCTCTTCCCGGTGTGGCTGCGCTTCCGGGGAGGAAAGGGAGTGGCGACGGCGGTCGGGGTGTTCGTGCCGCTGTGCTGGATGGGAGTGGCGGCGGCGGCGTTGGTATGGCTGGTGGTGGTCTCGATCTGGCGTTACGTTTCGCTGGCGTCTGTGGTGGCCGCTGCCGCGCTTCCGCTGTCCACCTACTTTCTGTACGCCCCGGGGACGAGTCACGCTCCGCCGCTCACCGTTTCCTTCTCGACGGCGATGGTTGCCATCCTGATCATCGTAAAACACCGCGCCAACATCGGGCGCCTGCTGGCCGGAACCGAAAGCCGGCTGAAATTCGGCGGGCAATAGAAGGGCGCGGGCCTCAGATGAAAAAAATCGCGATTCTGGGAGCAGGAAGCTGGGGCACGGCGCTTGCGCTGGTGCTGCTGCGGAGCCGCAAGCCGCATCGCGTGTGCCTGTGGGCGCGGCGGACGGAACAGGCGAAGGCGCTCTCGAAAACGCGAACCAATGCCGACTACCTCCCCGGGTTCGAGCTTCCGCCGGAATTGGAAATCACCAGCGATCTGGCGCGGGCGGTGAACGAAGCTGAGATCGTGCTCGGTGTGATGCCGTCGCAGCACGCGCGCGGGATCTATACGAGCGCGCTGCCGCATCTGAGCGCGGACGCGGCCATCGTGAGCGCCACGAAGGGACTCGACTCCCCCACGCTGGAGCGGATGACGCAGATGATTGCCTCGGTGGCCGCGCCGCGCTTCCGGGCGCGCGTGGCGGCACTTTCCGGCCCGTCGTTCGCGCGCGAGGTGGCGCGAGGCGACCCCACCGCCGTGGTTGTGGCGTCGGAAGATGAGGGGCTGGGAGCGGAAATCCAGGAGGAATTCGCGGGCCCGACCTTTCGGCTGTACACGAATACGGACGTGACAGGGGTCGAGCTGGGTGGCGCGGTGAAAAACGTGATCGCCATTGCCGCGGGCGTGTGCGCGGGACTGGGATTGGGACACAACAGCACGGCCGCGTTGATCACGCGCGGGCTCGCGGAAATGACGCGGCTCGGCTGCGCCCTGGGCGGCCGGCGCGAGACGCTGGCCGGGCTTGCAGGCCTGGGAGACCTAGTGCTGACCTGCACTGGGGCGCTCTCGCGGAACCGCAGCGTCGGCGTGGCGCTGGGCGAGGGACGAAAGCTGGAGGAGATTCAGAGTGGGATGCACATGGTGGCGGAGGGAGTGCGCACCACCGCTGCGACGCAGGAACTGGCGCGGCGGCACGGTATCGAAATGCCCATCACCGAGCAGATGCACGCGGTACTGTATGAGGGCCGGCCGGCGCGGGAGGCCATCCGGGAACTGATGGAGCGGCGGCTGAAAAACGAGTGAGCGGAAAGCGCAAGCCGGTATGAGGTCGTTGGCGACAGGCTATTTTGTGGCCGGAAACTGAATCGCATCCAAGTTCTCTGCAGCTAAGACTGGGCGAAGCCGTAGTGCCAGCGCAGGTTCCTCAGAAACACCGCGACGGCCTCTCCTCGTTGTGAGGCGGGCAAAAGGGCATTAGACTGGCGATTCGATGGGCGCGCCCAGTCCAATTCGGGGGATGTTGAGTCGCGTCCGGATTCTGTGGCTGGTGCTGGGCGCGTTGCTGCTGGTGAGCCTCGTCCCCATACTTCTGTTCCAACGCCAGGTGTTACAACTCAGCCAGCAAAAACTGGAGGACACGGAACGGCTGCAGCAGGTGGAAATCACGCGCCTGCTGGCGGAAGAGATTCTGCTGTTCGAGAACAGCCTGGACGAACAGCTCCGCGACCAGATCAAAATGCTGGAAATGGCCGGCGCCGTCTCCGATGTGAACGCTCCGCAGCACGCCGCAGACGTGACCCAGCGTCTGGAGGAGTTCGTCAAAAACAATCCGGACATCCTGTACGCCACGGCGCTGAACCGGCAGGCGAAAGGGCCCTGGAGCGGGAGTTTCCGCGCAGATCTGGACCCCTTCGTGGGGAAAGCGTTGCAGCGCGGGTTCACCATGTGCGCGCAGGGCGCGATGTTTTCGAGCGGGGCGCTGGCCATCGGCGAGGGGAAGGACACGATCTCCGGCCACGTGGTGGCGGTCCCGCTGATGGTGGGGCAGCAGCCGGTGGGGATGCTAGCGGTGCTGGTATCGCTCCGCCACATCGTGCAGCGGCTGGACGAAACGAGCGTGCGCGGGCGCGAGGTCTACGTGGTGGATTCGGAAGGCCACATCGTTGCCTATCCCCCGGCGAAGCGAGACTCCGAAGGCCACATCATCGAGCATGGCGAACGGCAGCGCTGGGTGGCCGGGGCGGACGCCAGCAGCGCGTACCCCATCGTGGCGCTGTTCCGGGACCTGCCGCGGGCGCTCACGACCGCGGAAAATCACAATTTCACCGCCGAGGTGGCCGGCAAGCGCGTGGAGATGCTCGGAACGCTCAGCAGCATTCCGGAAATGCGCTGGGCGGTGATCGCGCAGCGCAGCCTGGTGGACGCACAGGCGGACGCGGGGCTTCCGGAGCTGAGCCGGCAGGCGCTGTGGCTCGCTTCGTTGCTGACGTTCGCCTCCCTGCTGATCGGGTATTTCTTTGCCGTAGGGATCTCCAACCCGGTGCGCGCGCTGGCGCAGTCCACGCGGGCCATCAGCCGGGGCGAGTTCAGCCAGCGGGCGCCCGTGGCAGGCGCGGCCGAAATCAGCGATCTGGCGGCGGACTTCAACCTGATGGCGGAGGACATCGAGCGGTACATCGAACGGCTGAAACAGGCGGCGGAAGAGAACCGGGAGCTGTTCATCGGATCGATCCGCATGCTGGCCGCGGCCATCGACGAAAAGGACCCGTACACGCGCGGCCACTCCGGGCGCGTGGCGAAGTATTCCGTGATCATCGGTGAGCAACTGGGGATGGAGCCGGAGCCGCTGGACAAAGTGCGCATCTCCGCGCTGCTTCACGACGTGGGAAAAATCGGAATTGACGACCGCGTGCTGAAAAAGCCAGGGGCGCTGACCGATGAGGAGTTCCACATCATGAAGCAGCATCCGGTGAAAGGCGCGAACATCATGCGGCCCGTGCCGCAACTAAAGGAAATGCTGCCGGGGATCGAACTGCATCACGAATGCGTGAACGGCCGCGGGTATCCCTACGGACTGACGGCCGATAAGATTCCCTTGATGGCCCGGATCATCGCCGTGGCGGACACTTTCGACGCCATCACCACGAACCGGCCGTACCAGTCGGCCATGGATCTGGAGTTCGCGCTGAAGCGCGTGAGAGAGCTGGCCGGATCGCGCTTCGACCCCGATATCGTCGCCGCGTTGGAAGAGGCCGCGCGCACCGGAAAACTGAAACTGAGCGCGACGCTGGTGGAAGTGTAAGCGCACAACCGATGCCTTCCATGCTGAGCCGGCGAGTTTTTCTGGCACTGGCGGGAGCGCTCGTGAGCCCACGCATGATTCCGGCCGCCGGCAGCACTCCTCCCACGCTCGATCACATCCTGTTGGGCGCCGGCGATCTGGATGCGGGCGTCGCGGAGATCGAAAAGAAAGCGGGAGTGCGGGCGGCGGGCGGCGGGTCGCATCCGGGCGCCGGAACGCGAAACGCGCTGCTCTCGCTCGGCACGGAGCGATATTTGGAGATCATCGCTCCGGACCCGCAGCAGAGCGATTCTCGATCACCGCGCCTCGCACAGTTGGCGGGCTTGAAGCAGCTGCGGCTGGTTGGGTGGGCGGTGCACACCAGGGACATGGAGAGTGTGGTGCGGCGCCTTCGGGATGCGGGAATTGCCGCCACGGGGCCGAGTAAGGGCTCACGCGTGCGGCCGGACGGCAAAGTACTGCATTGGCGGACGCTCATCCTTCGAGACGACCGCGCGGGCCTGATGCCGTTTTTCATCGAATGGGGATCGGACAGCGTGCACCCGTCGGTCGACGCTCCCAGCGGTTGCAAACTCGCGTCCTTTGAGGTGGAAAGCCAGGACGAAGGGCAACTGCGAGACCTGTTCCAGAAGATGGGAATCGAAGTGAACGTGCGGCCCGGCGCAGGGCTCCTGCGCGCCCGGATTGCAGGACAGCACGGCGAATTTGAGCTGACTTCCTGATTTTCCCTTCGCACCAGGCGACCCTCCATCTCCTCCGAGAAAGCCGGAAAGCGATCCCACACAGCGTGAGACAGCAGGCCGGGCGTTCCGGCTGCATCTGCTAAGATGGGCGGGATGATTACCCTCTTTGGACCGCCGGAGCCGACGCTACTGGAACGGCTGAAGGAGTCGGTGGGCAAAACGCGCGAAGTGCTGACCATGCCGCTGGGCGAGCTGCTGGCCGGCGGGCGAAAGATCGACGACGAGCTGCTGCGAAAACTGGAGACAGCGCTGCTTTCCGCCGATCTGGGCGTGCGGACGACGCGGGAGGTGCTGGCGGCGCTGCGCGAGGAGGCGGCGCAGCAGAAAATCACGGATAGCAGCCAGGTGCGCGGCGAGTTGAAGAAACAACTGGAGCGGATTCTGCGTGCGCCGGCATCGACGAACGGGACGGCGCAGGCCACGCCGGTGGTGATTTTCGTGGTGGGGGTCAACGGAACGGGAAAAACAACGACGATCGGAAAGCTGGCGAACCGGCTGCGGCGCGAAGGGCGGAGCGTGCTGCTGTGCGCGGCGGACACTTTCCGTGCGGCGGCCGTGGAGCAACTGGAAATCTGGGCGGGACGGAACGGCGTGGAGATGATCCGGCAGAAGGCTGGCGCGGACCCGGCGGCGGTGGTCTACGACGCGATGACGGCGGCGCGCGCGCGCGGCGTGGACGTGGTGATCGTGGACACCGCCGGACGTCTGCACACGAAATCGAACCTGATGGCCGAACTGGAGAAAATGAAGCGTACGGCGGCGAAACAGGTGGCTGGCGCTCCGCACGAGATGCTGCTGGTACTGGACGCCACCACGGGACAGAACGGCCTGGTGCAGGCTCGGGAGTTCACGGAGCACGCCGGAGTGACTGGCCTCGTGCTGACAAAACTCGATGGCACGGCGAAAGGCGGGATTGCCGTAGCCATCGTGCGGGAACTGGGCCTGCCCATCCGCTTCGTGGGCACCGGCGAGCAGATTGACGACCTGCTGCCGTTTGACGCCGCGACGTTCGTCAATTCCCTTCTGGACTGAACGGCGATGGCAGAGAGACGCGCGCCGCGGCCTGCCTCTACTCCCGTGGAGCACTCTTCACTCGATTACAAATGGATGGCGCGGGCGCTGGCCCTGGCGCGGAAAGGCGAGGCGCTGGCGCATCCGAATCCGATGGTGGGTGCGATCGTGGTGGCCGGCGACCGCGCGATGGGCCAGGGGTTCCACACCTACGACGGCAAAAAGCACGCGGAAATTCTGGCGCTGGAGGAGGCGGGAGGACGCGCGAGGGGCGCGACTCTGTACACGAACCTGGAGCCCTGCTGCCACACCGGCAGGACGGGGCCGTGCACGGACGCAGTTCGGGCAGCGGGGATCGCGCGCGTGGTGGCGGCAATGCCGGATCCGAATCCGCGCGTAGCCGGGCGCGGATTCCGGATCCTGCGGCGCGCGGGCGTCGAAGTGGTTGCCGGAGTCCTGGAGACGGATGCGCGGCGGCTGAACGAGGCATTTGCGCGCTGGATTCGCACGGGGCGGCCGCTGGTGACGCTGAAAGTCGCGCTGACACTGGACGGACGCGTGGCGCACGAGAGAGATGCCGGTCCCGCTGGCGGCGGGACCCGCGCTACAGCGGCGCGCCGGGAGACGCGAGGCCGCGGGCCGTGGATCAGCTCCGAGATTTCGCGAGCCGAGGTGCAACGGATGCGGCATGCTGCCGATGCAGTGGTCACCGGAATCGGCACGGTGCTGGCGGACGACCCGCTGCTTACCGACCGCACGGAGTTGCCGCGGCGGCGGCCGCTGGTGCGCGTGGTGCTGGACTCGCGGCTGCGTCTTCCGCTGCGGTCGAAGCTGGCGCATACCGCCGCGGGCGACGTGTTGGTGGTGACGCGCGCCTCCGAAAATTCCGCAAAGGGGTGGTCCCTGAAAGAGGCGGGCGTCGAGATTCTACGCATCGGCCGGGCGCGCGCCGCGAAAAATACGCCGGGCGTCTCACCGGCCGCGGGACTTCCGCTCGAGAATGTGCTCGAAGCCTTGGGCGAACTGGAACTGCCCAGCGTGATGATCGAGGCGGGACCGCATCTGGTGGCTGCGGCGCTCGCGGCGGACGTGGTAGACAAAGTGGTTCTGTTCTACGCTCCGCGATTCCTAGGCGGGGACGCGCTGCCAATGCTGCCGATCGGAACGGGGCGCGAGGCGCGGGAGCGCAAGCGGCGCGCCGGCACTGCGGCGCGGCGCGTGCCGGGACTGCATGATGTGACACTGCGGCGGTTTGGGCCGGACTTTTCTGTGGAAGGATATCTGCACGATGTTTACGGGGATAGTTGAACAGCAGGGAGTGATCGCTTCGCTCGAACGCGGCGCAGAGGGCGGACGGCTGCGCGTACGGGTGCCGCAAATTGCGTCCGAGCTTGCCATTGCAGGGAGCATCGCGGTGAACGGGTGCTGCCTGACGGTGGTGGAGCGAGATGCGGAGACGATTGCCGCCGACCTTTCGGGCGAGACACTGCGGCGGACTTCGTTTGGAGAGTTGCAGGAGGGTACTCCAGTGAACCTGGAAAGGCCGCTCACGGCGGGAAAAGAATTCGGTGGGCATTTTGTGCAGGGCCACGTGGATGGAGTGGGGCGTGTGACGCGGCTGGCGCAGGAGGGCGCGAACTGGTGGCTGGGCGTACGCGTGCCGGAGGAACTGGCGCGCTACGTGGCGATGAAAGGGTCGATTGCAATTGACGGGATCAGCCTGACGGTGGCGGGATGGCGCGAGGGAATTGTGGAAGTGGCGGTCATTCCGTTCACCTACCAGCATACGAATGTCGCGCGGATGAGGCTGGGGGATGCGGTGAACGTGGAGTGCGACATCCTGGCGAAGTACGTGGAGCGGATGCTGGCTGGGCGGGACGAGCGGCCGGCGGGGCGGCTGACGGTGGAGCGGCTGATCGAGCAAGGGTTTTGAGGAAGTGACGAGGGATGAGGGATGAGTGAGGAGGGGAGGAGAAAGAACCCCAGACAGCAGCCTACCGTGACTGGGGTACTCGAGACGTGCCTGTACGCGGATGACTTAGACCGGACGGGGCGGTTCTACGAGGATTTGTTTGGATTTCCGTTGATGGATGGCGACGCGCGGCTGCGGGCTTATGGGGTGGCGCACGGCTCGGTGTTGCTGCTGTTTCAAAGGGGCGCGACGCGGGAAGAGGTCCAGACACCGGGCGGGGTGATTCCTCCGCACGACGGCAAGGGACAGTTGCACATCGCCTTCGCAATCGCCGCAGCAGAATGGGATGCGTGGAAGAAGCGCGTGGAGGAACGCGGCGTTCCGGTGGAGAGGATTGTGAAGTGGCCGCGGGGCGGGCAGAGCCTGTACTTCCGCGATCCCGATGGGAATCTGGTGGAATTGGCAACGCCGGGATTGTGGAACGTCTACTAGCGGCCGGAAATTCGCGATCCCCGCTGTGGTCTACGATAGGGAATTCGTTGCATCGAAGATGGGAGAAGAGTTAGGATGCGCGAACCCAAGATCCAAATCGGAAGATTCGAAGTAAAAGTCAAGCTGGCGCCAATTCTGATGTCCTGAGGA
>Ga0209415_10019713_pt1 | contig 10534 bp, 4 predicted proteins | sample PeaSoiSIISIP2007_FD_187696 | JGI IMG/M metagenome (GOLD analysis project Ga0209415, IMG submission 187696) | Peat soil microbial communities from Weissenstadt, Germany - SII-SIP-2007 (SPAdes) (version 2) | ecosystem: Environmental > Terrestrial > Soil > Wetlands > Peat | place: Germany... | reverse complement strand
CTGTTCGTCACCCTCGAGACGCGTAAGACGCTGTTCGTGGATCTGCGCGATATGAAGCAGACGGGCTGTGCCTTCGGCGATGTCTTTGGAGAAATCGTGAAGGCTTTGCAGATCGCGGGTCAAAAGCTCCACCGTTTGGGTCAGAGCCTCGTGCCTCTCGGTCAGCCGCTCCAGACGTTCGTCAATCGTCATCGCTCACCTCCCGCAAACACACAGAAGTTAGATTCAAGACTAATCCGCGCTCGCGCTGGCCGGTGCCGCGGCGATCGCCTCGACAATCTCCGGCGGCAGCCCGAAGCGCACGTTTTCCGGCATCACTTCCAGTTCCTGCAGGTTGTCGAATCCCTTATCGCGCAGGAACGTCACCGTCTCCTCGACCAGATGCTCGGGAGCCGAAGCCCCGGCAGTCAGGGCAATCGTCTTCACGCCCTTCAACCACTCCGCTTCGATGTCGTTACAGCTGTCAATGAGATGCGCGTTCGTGCCCAGATTGCGCGCCACTTCCACCAGCCGATTCGAATTGGAGCTGTTCTCAGACCCCACCACCAGCAGCAGATCAGCTTCGGAAGCCACCTGCTTCACCGCGACCTGCCGGTTCTCCGTCGCATAACAAATATCCTGCGCAGCCGGTCCCTTGATGTTGGGGAACTTCTGCTTCAGGGCCGCGATAATGTCTTTGGTCTCATCCAGGCTCAGAGTCGTCTGCGTGAGATACGCCACTCGATCCGGGTCCGGCACACTTAGATCCTTAACCTGGTCCGGCGATCCCACGACCTGGGTGACCAGAGGAGCTTCGCCCAGCGTTCCAATTACTTCGTCGTGATCCTTATGCCCGATCAAGATGAGTGAATACCCTTCCTTGGCAAACTTCACCGCTTCCACGTGCACCTTGGTCACCAGCGGACAGGTCGCATCAATCACTCGCAGCCCGCGCAGCGCGCTGTGCTCGCGCACCTCCGGAGAAACTCCATGCGCGCTGTAAATCACGCGCTCCCCGTTGGGCACTTCGTCTTCGCTATCGACAAAAATCGCACCCTTGCCGCGCAGTTCCTCGACCACAAAGCTGTTGTGGACAATCTCTTTCCGCACGTAGATCGGCGGCCCAAACGCTTCCAGTGCGATGCGCACCACGTCAATCGCCCGCACCACGCCCGCGCAGAATCCCCGCGGCTTTAGCAGCAGTAGAGTCTTCCCGTCAGTTTTCGCCAGCATTCCAGCCACGATATCCTCAGATTGTTGGATGCAAGAACTGCCACAAAGTCCCTGCTTTTAGGGTACACGATCCCCATTGTGGCGATAGTAATAAACTACTCGAAAGTGCCGGGATGGTCAACGTAAGCCAAAGAAAGCGCAGGAATTAGCAGCGAAAGGAGAAATCCCGCAGCGAATGGTCCCCGGCAAGAATAGAAGGGTTGCGCATCGATGATGATTTAGCCAGAGCCGTGCAATCGGCCAGCCCACAACCCAGCCGCGAAGCGGCAAAAGAATGCAGCCCACGGCGCAAGCCGTGGGAGGGACAAGCATTAGAAATGGCAAAACCAAGGAGGGCGCGAGAAGTAGTGACGACAATGCCGGACACCTGGACGCGGACGGCTCGCCGACCCCTCAGCGGCCCACCCTACCCCGCCCGTTCCGCCCGCCAAGACTCCAGCCCGGTCAACGTTCTCTCGTAAATCTCGTCCGGCGACCCGGCCGCCGCCACCGGAACCAGCAGCCCGAGCTTGGTATAGAACTCAATCAGCGGCGCTGTGCTGCGATCATAAGCCTCCAGCCGCACCCGGATCGACTCTGCCCGGTCATCTTCCCGCTGAAATAGCCTGCCGTCGCACCGATCGCACCACCCCTCAATCTTCGGAGGCCGCTCCGTCACGTGATACACAGCCTTGCATTTCTCGCAGGTCCTCCGGCCTCCCAGCCGCGCCACGATTTCACTGGTGGGCAGTTCGTAGCTCACCACCGCAGTCAGCGCGAGTCCTTCGCTATCCATCAGTTGTTTCAGAGACTCCGCCTGTCCCAGCGTGCGCGGAAAGCCGTCGAGGATGAAGCCCCCGCTGCAGCGCAGGCACACGATCCGTTCCCGCACCATCTCCCAGACGGTCGCGTCCGGTACCAGTTCGCCCCGTCGCATGTATTGCACCGCCTCCTGCATGGCGGGGCTCTGTTCGCACTCACTCTGGCTCCCGGCTGCGCGGAAAACGTCACCCGTGGACAAGTGACAGGCGCCCAGCCGCCGGTTCAGCAGATCGGCCTGAGTCCCTTTGCCCACGCCCGGCGCCCCCAGCAGTACCAGCCGCCAGGGAGTCGGCCCACTCTCTGGCACATCCTCACACCGAAGCGCGGGTCCTCTCAGCCAGGTTGCGCGATCCTGGTTGTTTTCCGGCTTATTCTCTAAGCCCATTGTTATGCCTATACGTGCGTATACCGGCTCTGGCCCCTTCTTGGCAGTGACAGAAATCACCGCCGTGAGCAGCCAGAGACACACGGTTTGCCCCTGCCGGGGTACGAGCCGCGCTTCGCTTGGGGCCGCCCATCCGATATGTGCTGGGTTGCCGCTGGCCGAATTACCCCCGGGAAGAAAGGGCGGCAGGCCCTTGTTCTCGACACAAGCGGTTCGGAACCTAATCCTACTTCGCCCGGCCTGTCGCCCTCGCAGCACAATAAATATGCCGCCCGACATTTTTCTGTGATCGGAATCACACACGGAGCAACGCGCTGTTAGGACACCCCCCCGCCGCCAGGCCCTTCCTCCTGTGGAAATCGTGCCGCGAGCATGGCCCGCTCGTGCCCCCCTCCCCCCACCCCGTGCCATTGTCGAAGTCCCGAAGCTGGCGCAATCTATGTGCATTAATCGCGGTGACTTTAGTCACCGATCCAGAAAATGCTAGAGTTCAAGCCAAATTCGACCCGCGCTCCCCGGGCTCAGTCAGCGTTCGATGGGCAGCAGCCGCGCCGCCTGATGCTCGCGCTGGTTCTGCTGCTGGTAGCGCTCGGCGGCGTTCTGTGGCATGACCGGGATTTCTGGTTTGGCACCGAACAATCGATTTTGGACGACGCGCCCGATTCCGCAGCCGCGACCAAGACTGTGGCAAAAGCGGTTCCGAGTTCCGCGATTCCGGCCCACGCGACCGCGGCGCCCGTCGCGAAGAAAAAGATTTCCGCCGCCCAGAATGCCGTCCAGAATGCCGTCCAGGATAAAAATTCCGCCGAACCGGCCTCGGATGCACCGGCCGTGTCCACCACTCGCACCGTGTTGCCTCCGTTGGACGTTGAGGTGGTTGCGGGCGACAAACACCACAAGCTTCATCCCGGCAGCAACGTGACAACGTTTGAGATTACGAATCCGGCATCGGCGGCATCGCAATCCGCAGGCGTGGCGCCGGCCACCGATGCCGTCGACCGCGAGCGCCTAGCCGCCAACGTGGTTCCACCGGCGCAGTCCTATCCTTTGTTGGCCCAGCAGATGAAAGTACAGGGATCGGTAGTGTTGCAGGCGCTGATCGGCGCCGACGGCGTGATTCAGAATCTCAAAGTAACCAGCGGCCCCGGCATTCTGGCTTCGGCGGCCGAGCAGGCGGTGCGCGAGTGGCGGTTCAAGCCCATCCTGCAGAACGGTCAGGCAGTCGAGTCCCAGGCCAAGATCACGGTGAACTTCACCATCAAGATCGCGGACGGCTCCGCCAAGACGACCTTAGCCGAGAGCCGCCCACTAACCATCGAGTCACTCGCCCGCTAATTTCAGCCGTTGGCCTTGATCATCTGCTCCGCGTGCTTGCGCGAAGTCTCCGTCAGCTTCGCCCCGCTCAGCATCCGCGCCACTTCCTCGGTTCGCTCATCTCCGGTCACAGCGCGAATCCCCGTGCGCGTCCGCCCGGAAGATTCCTTCTTCTCAATCACGTAATGCTGATCGCCAAACGTCGCAATCTGCGGCAAATGGGTCACGCATAACACCTGATGCGACCGCGCCAGTGTCTTCAGTTTCTTCCCCACCGCCTCCGCCGCACGTCCCCCAATTCCCGTATCGATCTCATCAAACACCAAAGTCCTCTGGGTGCCCCATTTCTCGCGTCCTTTGCGAGAAGTGGGGGTTTTGACGTTCTCCTGGGCGCCCCATCCTTCGCGCTTTTTGCGAAGGGTGGGGTCAGCACCCGCCTCCACGCTGGCCTTCAGCGCCAGCATCACGCGCGAAAGCTCGCCACCAGACGCAATATGTTCCAGTTGCCGCAACGGCTCACCCGGATTGGTCGAGATCATGTACACGACCTGATCGATCCCCGACCCGGTCCAGTTCCCTTCTTCTTCCGAAGTAGTCATCTCGATCCGGAACGTGACTTTCATCGCCAGATCGTTGATCTCCGCCTCCACCAGCTTTTCCAGCCGGCGCGCCGCCTCCGCGCGTTTCCTCGACAGCGCCTTTGCTGCTCGCAAATACTCCGCCGCCGCCCGAGCCAGTTCGCTGCGCAAGCCCCGCAGAATCTCGTCTTTGTTCTCAACCTCGGACAATTTGCGCGAAACATCCTGCCCAAACGCAATCACTTCATCCAGCGTCGGCCCATACTTCCGCTTCAGCCGATCGAGCAATGCCAGCCGATCCTCCACCTGCCTCACTTCTTTCTCGTAACCGGAGATCACCACGCTGCCTGGCGCATTGAACGCCGCAATCGATACCTGGGCCTCGAATCCCTTCAGCGCCTCCCTAACTCGCTCTTCCGAACATCGCGCCGCAACCATCGTTCCGCGTCCGCTTACTGCCTGCATCAATCTTGCGCGCGTGGCGACTAACTTCATCCCATCTTCCAGCCCGTACACCCCGGCGACGCATGCTGCCACATATTCCCCAACACTGTGTCCGAGCACCACCATCGGCTCAATTCCCCAACTCTTCCAAAGCTGCGCAAGCGCATATTCCACCGCAAACATTGCCGGCTGCGTGTACTCTGTCTGCTCCAGCAAATGTGTCGAGCCGCCCCACAGCACCTCCAGCAGCGACTCCTTCCATTCTCCTTGCAACACCTCCGCGCAATGTTCCATCGCCTTGCGGAACAGGGGTTGTGTCTGGTACAACTCCTTGCCCATCCCCGCGTACTGCGCGCCCTGCCCTGGAAATAGCCATACCGCACGGATGCCGTCGCGATCACGCACGCGCTCTCCCGGCAACGCGCCAGCCAACTTCTGCTGTATTTCCTCAACTGAACTCCCTGAAACGCACACGCGGTGTTCGAACTGTGCGCGTCCCGCATTCGCCGTGTAGCACACGTCGCCCAGCTGCGCGCCAGTCCGCCCAAGCTCTTCCACGTACTGTTCCACCAAAGTCTTCAGCGCTGCCTCGCTGCGCGCCGATACCGCCAGCACATGGAGCGGCCTTTCCATGCCGGCCGTGCGCGCTGACGCGACCGGCGCTTCCTCCAGGATCACGTGTGCATTCGTCCCGCTGAAACCGAACGAACTCACTCCTGCCAGCCGGCGCTTCTCTCCGCGTCTCCACGGCTTCCCCTGGACCGGAATTTCCACCGGCATTCCGCCCCAGTCGATATGCGGGTTCATCTGGTGAAAGTGCAAATGCGGCGGGATCTGTTCGTGCTGCATCGACAAAATCACCTTGATCAATCCCGCGACTCCGGAAACGGATTCAAGATGTCCCAGGTTTGTCTTCACAGATCCCACAACCAGTGGATTCTCCGCCGTACGTCCCGGCCCCAGCACCGCCGCCAGCGCGCGCGCCTCAATCGGATCGCCCAAAGCGGTTCCCGTCCCATGTGCTTCCACGTAACCGATTTCCCCTGGCTGCACGCCTGCGTTCTCCAGGGCTTGCCGGACCACTTCCTGCTGTGCGGAGAGGCTCGGCACCGTCAAACCGCTGCTGTGGCCATCCTGATTCACCGCTGAACCGCGAATGAGCGCGAGGATGTTATCGCCGTCTGCCACCGCATCCGACAGACGTTTCATTACAATGATCCCGCATCCTTCTCCGCGTACGAATCCGTCTGCCCGCGAGTCGAACGCCTTGCAGCGCCCGTCAGCCGCCATCATGTGCGATTTGGAAAATGCGATCCCGATTTCCGGCGATAGGATCACGTTCGACCCCCCGGCCAGGGCCATGCGGCACTCACCCATCCGCAAATAGAGGGAGGCTGTATGAACGGCAACCAGCGAAGAAGAACACGCCGTGTCGATGGAAAGGTTGGGGCCCTGGATACCCAGGGTGTACGAAATTCGTCCGCCCGCGACGCTGCGGGCGACCCCGGAAGCAAAGTATGCGTTGAACATGGAAAGGTCGCCGCTGCGGTGAAACAGTTGCGCATACTCATCACCGGTCAGGCCAACGAATACGCCGGTCCGGCAGGAACCGAGTTTGCGAGGATTCTGGGCCGCATTTTCCAACGCTTCCCAGACGACTTCGAGCAAAAGTCGCTGCTGGGGGTCCATTGCCGCAGCTTCTCGCGGCGAGATTCCGAAGAACTCAGGATCGAATTGGTCGATTTGATCGAGGAATCCGCCCCATCGCGTCGACATTTTGCCCGGCTTGTCCGGATCAGGATCGTAAAAGTCTTCATTGCTCCAGCGCGAAGCGGGAGTTTCCCCGACGGCATCCACTCCATTTCGCAACAGTTGCCAGAAGCGCGCCGGATTGTCCGAGCCTGGGAAGCGGCATCCGATGCCGATCACGGCGATTGGTTCGGTGCGCGCGCGATCCGTCTCGGTCAAGCGCGCCTGCATCTCCTCCAGGGCCAGCAGGGCCCGTTTCAGTGGGGAGAGATTCTGAAAGCGATTGGATATCGTTTCCATTGATTTAGAGTGACTCCAACTTTTTCAGAAGCATGGCTTCGACTTCATCGTCGGCCAGTTCTTCGAGCTCGCTGGCCCGCCCGGCCATCGGGTCGGCAGCCGGAAGTGCCGGCTCAAGCTCCTGCCTGAATTTGAGCATGTCGCGTTCCAGATAATCGACCAGGGCGTCCAGAGTCGGGTGGTCGAAAAAAAGTGTGGCGCTGAGGGGCCGTTCCAATTGAAGCGCGTTCCCCAACCGGTTGCGCAAGTCGACGGCCATTAAGGAGTCCAAACCCATGTCGATCAGGCGGCGCTTGCGCTCGATGCGTTCGGGAGAATCGAAACGAAGCATATCCGCAATCTGCTGACGGACCAGTGCGACCAAAATCTCATGTCTCTGAGCGGGTGAAGCATCCAGCAAAGCCGCGAGGTCAAGCGTGGCTTCACTGGATTTCCGCGCTTGTTTCTGTTGCTGCGAGGCGGCGCTTGCCAGAAGCTCTTTACTCAGGCGCGCTCCGGTGGACGATACTCTGGCCACGACGACGTGGCGGCCCAGAATTTGCGCAGGAGACTGTGATTCCGGAAAAGCCGCGATTCTTTCAAATCCGGAGTCTTCCAAAATGCCCTGCCAGGTTTTGGCCAACAGGAGTGGATGGTCCCCGCGATACCCGTCTTCGAAGCGCTGCCAGCCCTCGATCAGAGCAACCGTGATGTCCAGCCATGGCAGATAATCCGTCGCCTCGGACAGGATCAGGATTCCTCCCGGCGCGAGAAGCGACTTCACGTTTGCCATCGTGGTGCGAAGGTTGCGAGTTGCATGGATGACGTTGGCGGCCACAATCACATCAAAGCTGCCATCGGGGTATCCCTGCCCGGCGCCTTCCCGCTCAATATCGAGCTGTCCGAATCTCAGGAAAGGATAGGAAGCGAATTTTCGTGCTCCGTGATTGAGGAAAATATCCGAGACGTCCGTGAAGTGGTATTCGGCTGCGCCGGGTGGCAGGGCAGGCACCAGAGCAGACGCCGTGCTGCCCGTCCCGGCGCCGATTTCCAGGACGCGCACGAAGCCATTCCCGTGAGATCGCAAGAATCCTTCGAGCGTGGCTCGCGCAATCGAGTTGAAATAAACGGCCACTGGCGAGCTCTCGTACAGTTGTTCTGCCAGTGAGAACGATCCGCCGGGGAACAGCGTATCGAGAGGACTTTCCATACCGCTGAGAACTTCGTAGAGCTTTCCCCCGCACGCCGCTGCGTAGTCGAGGAAGATGCGGTCGCCCGAGAAAATATCTCCCGCCTCGTCCAGCAGCGCTTTGATTTCTATGCGTGGCAAGGGCTGGGCCGAAACAAAGTCATCGCCATCGCGCTCCAGCAAACCTTCGTTCGCCAGTTTCTTAAGCCATCTATGCAGGAGTTTTTCGTACGGCCCCTTAATCCTGCACTTGCCAATCAGTGATTCTGAGGAATGCCGTTCACCAGCGGTCTGAAACACGCCGAATTTCTTCAAAGTCAAAACAATATACGCCGAGGTGAGTTTGTCGAGCATGGCCCAGCGCAACGGGTACTTGGCGATCTCGAGGTCAATGGGGCATTGCTGGGATTGTCGAACCGCCGCTTCACGAATCCATTGCCATTGGGTGTCGTCATCCGTCCGGACAGCGGGATGTTCTGACGTTGCGGGCTTCCTCTCGATCCAATATCGTTGGCGTTCGAACGGATAGGTAGGCAGGGCCACGCGCCGCCGCCCGTACGGTTCATCAAATCCCCGCCAGTTGATCTCCGCTCCCCGCACATACATCTTCCCCAGACTTTCCAGGATCTGCGCCCATTCCCCACGACCCTTTTTCATCGACGTCGCCCACACCGCTTCTTCGCCGTTGATCGTCTGCCTTCCCAACCCGGCGAGCGTCGTCCCAGGTCCCACTTCCACAAATACCTGATAGCCCTGTCCCTTTAACGTTTCCATCGCCTGCTGGAACCGCACCGGCTCTCTCACCTGCCGGCGCCAGTATCCCGCGCTGATCTCTTCCCGCCCGATCTGCTTTCCTGTTACAGTGGAGATCAGCTGTACCTGGGGGGCTTCGTAGTGCAGCCCACTGCACTCTTTTTCGAACGCCTCTTCCATCTCCGCCATCTGCGGCGAATGAAAGGCGTGCGATACGTTGAGCCGCTGCACCCTTACACCATTCCTTTTCAGGCGTTCCTCGGCTTGTAATACGCCTTGCTCGTAACCCGAGATCACCAGACTTGCCGGGGCATTCACCGCTGCGATCGAAACTTGCTCCTCCAGCCCCGCCAGCGCGCCTCGAACACTCTCTTCGTTGCCAATCACCGCCGCCATCGCTCCGCGCCCCGAAACCGCCTGCATCAAGCGCGCCCGCGCGGCAATCAACTTCAATCCCTCGGCCAGGCCGTAAACCCCGGCCACGCAGGCCGCCACATACTCCCCAACGCTGTGGCCCACAACCGCTTTCGGTTCCATTCCCCAGGACTTCCACAACTCCGCCAGGCTGTACTCCACGGCAAACAGCGCCGGTTGCGTATACGCGGTCTCGTCCAACATGGAAACCGATTTGCCCCACAGCACTTCCACCAATGGCTCGGCCAGCTCTTCTCGCAGCAGTTCAGCGCACTCGTCGAGCGCCCGCCGGAACACCGGGTGGCTCCGATACAGCTCTTGCCCCATGCTCGCGTACTGCGAACCTTGTCCGGAAAACATAAAAACCAATTCGATCTCGCCATCTTTAGTTCCCGATGCCAGCGGCCCGGAAAGCAGAGCTTGCTTCATCTCCTCATGCGTTGCCCCTACGTAGACTGCTCGCTGGTCGAAATGCGCGCGACCCGCATTCGCGGTGAAGCAGATATCTCCCAAATCGCCGGTAGTAGAGCTGAGTATTCCGGCGTACCGCTCTGTTAATTGTTGCAGCGCATTCCTGGATCGGGCAGAAATAGTCAGGATGTGCAGGGGTCTTTCGCAATCGCGCTTCTGCGGCTCACGGGCTGGCGCTTCCTCGACAACCACATGCGCATTCGTTCCGCTAAACCCAAACGAACTCACTCCAGCCAGACGCCTCCCTTGGCCGCGGGGCCACGGCTGCAAGGTGACAGGAACATGGACGGGAACTCCGAGCCAATCGATGTGCGGATTTATTTCCTGGAAATGCAAATGTGGCGGGATCGCCTCGTTCTGTAGTGACAGAACAACCTTCATCAACCCCGCGACGCCTGCCGCCGATTCCAGGTGACCGAGGTTGGTCTTTACGGAGCCGACGATTAACAGATTTTCTTTTGTTCGCCCCGCGCCCAACGCGGCAGCCAACGCGCGTGCTTCGATCGGATCGCCCAGCGCCGTACCCGTCCCATGCGCTTCCACGTACCGGATCTCTTCCGGCTTCACGCCGGCATTCGCCAGCGCCTGGCGCAACAATGTTTCCTGCGCCTTCCCATTCGGCACCGTCAGGCCGCCGCTGCGCCCGTCCTGATTGATGGCTGAGCCGGGAATTAACGCGAGAATGTTGTCACGGTCTGCAATGGCGTCGGAGAGCAGCTTCAACGCAACAATTCCGCAGCCTTCGGCGCGCACGAACCCATCCGCCTTCGCGTCGAAGGCTTTGCATAGCCCGTCGGGCGCCAGCATGCGGGCTTTCGAAAAATTGATATTGATTTCGGGAGAAAGGATCAGATTGACGCCGCCGGCCAATGCCATCCGGCATTCCCGCGCGCGCAGACTTTGACATGCCAGATGCGCGGTCACGAGTGAGCCTGAACAAGCTGT
>Ga0209415_10019712_pt1 | contig 10534 bp, 9 predicted proteins | sample PeaSoiSIISIP2007_FD_187696 | JGI IMG/M metagenome (GOLD analysis project Ga0209415, IMG submission 187696) | Peat soil microbial communities from Weissenstadt, Germany - SII-SIP-2007 (SPAdes) (version 2) | ecosystem: Environmental > Terrestrial > Soil > Wetlands > Peat | place: Germany... | reverse complement strand
CTGAGCGCGGCGCGGAGCCGTGAGGTCACGGGGCCTGCCCCCGGCAAGGAGCGTCCGTCGACCGAGGCGATCGCCTGGACGGGAAGCGAAGACGCCGTGAGGAACGCCTCTTCGGCCCTCGCGAGGTCCTCCGGCGTCATGTGCTCCTCGAGCGCCGGGATGCCCTCGGCGCGCGCGATGGCGAGCACGCTGTCGCGCGTGATACCCGCAAGGACCCGGTCGAGCGGCGGAGTCCGCAGCGTGCCGTCCTCGACCACGAACACGTTGGCCGTCGGCGCCTCCGCCAGCCGGCCCTCGCGATCGAGCAGCACGATCTCGTCATACCCCCGTGCGAGCGCAGCCCGCTTCGCGACCATCGGCCCGAGGTAAGACGCCGCGACCTTGGCCTGCGGAGGGAAGACCTCCGGCCCCGCCTTTCGCGTGTCGCGCGGGATGCTGACGCGCACCGTCTCCGGCTTGAGGGCGGGTCCGCCCGCGGCATCTTCGGGCGTGATGACCGCGATGGCCACGCGCGCCCGTGTCCCCGGCCGGGGGACGACGTCGGCCTCCAGCATCGGTACGAAGGCCGACCACCGCACGAACGCCGAGGTGGCCTTGCTCGCACGCGCAGTCTCGACCGTCGCCGTCATGAGCTCGGCAGCAGCGTAGGGAACGTCGAGCCCCACGAGCGCCGCGGACCGGAGAAATCGCTCGACGTGCTCCCTGGGCCGGAACAGAAGCGGCCGCCCTGCTACCCCTGGGCGGAGAACGCCGACGTCGAACACCAGCGCTCCCCGCTGGATGCTGTGCGACAGCACGCTGACGCTGGCCTTGTCCCAGCCCGCCAGCACTCCGTCCAGCCACACGTCTGCACGGGCCATGGCCTCACCGCGTCGCGACGCGGGTGATCGGCACGTTGGTGTCGAGCACGTAGCCGCGCCCGTCCCGAACGAGCACCTCGCGTAGCCCGAGTCGTCTCAGCGACGCGACCGCCGAATAGACGCGTGTGGCTCCGGCCTTCGGGAGCATGCGCTCGCCCGGCCAACCGGCGGCTACCAGCTCCTCGACCGAGAGGGGCTGCGCGGGCGCCGTCTCGCGCTGCTCCGCCAGACGGGCGAGCAGTCGTTGCAGGGGGCGCCACCGCTCCACGCTGACCATCTCCCCCTCTGGAGTGCGAAACCAGAGGCCGAGCTCGCACACGACCAGGCCCCCCTGCGCGGCCTGCGTTCGCAGCGCCTCGACGGCTGGCTCGATCCGGCGCACACCGGACGCCGTACGAACCGCGGGCCCTGCCGCAGGCGGGACCAACGCGTGGGCTGACGGCTCGCGTCGCTTCATGCGCCTCGCGGAGGCTAGCTCATCTTACGGGTCGCGTCAGGGCTCGACGGCGGCGTCGCTGAGCCGATCGACCTTTCCGAGCCGCGGGAACCGCAGCGCCCACAGAGCGACCACCAGCAGCGTGCCCACGCCGCCGAGGACGACCGACGGCACGGCTCCGAACCACTGCGCCGTCAAGCCCGACTCGAACTCTCCCAGCTCGTTGCTGGCGCCGATGAACACCATGTTCACGGCGCTGACCCTGCCGCGCATGGCGTCGGGCGTGGCGAGCTGCACCAGCGAGGAGCGCACTACGACGCTGACCATGTCCGACGCCCCCACGATCGCGAGGGCCAGCAGCGACAGGGTGAAGCTCCGCGACAGCCCGAACGCGACGGTGGCCAGCCCGAACACTGCCACGCAAGCGAGCATCTTGGCGCCCGCGTGCCGCTCGATGGGTCGCAGCGCGAGGGCGACGCCCGTGATCGCCGCGCCCACCGCTGGCGCGCTGCGCAGCGCACCCAGCGCCCATGGGCCGAGGTGCAGGATGTCCCGCGCGTAGATGGGCAGCAGGGCGGTCGCCCCGCCCAGCAGCACCGCGAAGAGGTCCAGGGATATCGCGCCGAGCACGATCTGGTTGCGCCACACGTACCGCACGCCGGCGAGCACCGATCGCGCGGTCGGTGGCTCGGAGCGCGCCCTCGGAACGATGGGCGCCATGCCCGCGAGGAAACCAAGCGCAACGAACGAGCTTGCGGCCGAGATCGCATAGACGGGCGCGGCCCCTCGGGTCGCCGCGTATACGATTCCGCCGAGGGTCGGTCCCACGACCATCGCTGCCTGCCAGAACGAGGAGCCCCACGTCACCGCGTTCGGGAAGTGCTCCATCGGGACGAGCGAGGGGACGATGGACTGGTTGGCAGGGCCCTGGAACGCGCGCGTCACACCGACGCCGACGAGCACGGCGTAGACGAGAGTGACGTTTCTGCCACCGCTGCGTGCAATCACGAACAGCGCCACGGCGAGGGCCGACATAACGCCGTAACACGCCATGAGGATGCGCCTGCGATCGACCCGGTCGGCGACGTGCCCGGTCACGAGCGACAGACAGGCGGCAGGCAGGAACTGCGCGAGCCCCACCCAGGCCAGATCGAGCGCCCGCCCGGTCATGGCGTAGATCTGCCAGCCGATGGCCACGCTCTGCATCTGGACGCCCAGGGCGGCCAGCAGGCGGGCGGCCTGGAACAGGTTGAACTGGCGGTACGAGAACGCCGCCCACCAGGGGGCCCGTGCAGGTAGCACGGGCCCACTTCGGGCCTTCGAGCTTGTCGGAGCCCTCACCGCGGGAAACTCACGCGGGGCACGATACGTCACAGGGGTGAAATTTGTTCGTTCGTGGGAACGAACAGAACCCCGGAAACGTGAAAGAGAGCGAGCCCGCTTGCAGGGCGGCGCCGGCACCCGGTGCCTGCCCCAGCAGCGCGCACAGTCTCGAAGTCACGCCATCGCAAGCGTCGGCCTGCCGCCGCCGCCCAGGAGACATCCATGCGCAAGTCCATCGTGGTCCTCACGCTCGCGGCCATCCTCGCCACCCTGACGGCAGGCTGCATGCCCAACGCAGAGGGCGGCATCTCGGCCTTCTCGCCGCGTAGCTACCCGTACATACCGTCGATCTTGCCGGGCCAGTCCGGCAGCAAAGAGATTCACTGACGAGCCCGCGCGGCCTTCCGTCGCTTGCGGGGCGGGCGCGCGAGCGTGCCGCGACAGCTCGCGGCTAGGCAGCGACACGGGTAGATCCGTCGAAGGTCCGCCAGCGTGTAGTCGTCGTCGGTCACGTACCAGTAGTCGTAGACGAGCTCCTCGCCGGCTGCGATCGCCCGGATCGCGTCGATGTAGACACGTCCCCGGACGATGACGCTCTCGCAGTTCGGGTCGCACGAGTGGTTGATGTACCGCGCCTCGTTGCCGCCCTTGGTCGCGTCGATCACGACGTCGTCGTCCACCGCGAACAGGAACGTGTGGTGGCGACTCATCGCCTCGTCGTCGCAGAGCTTGTCGGCCTCTGCGCCGGAGATTCGCTTGCCCGTGTACTCGATGATGCGCTCGCCCTCGGCGAGGTCGCGCCCCGCGTAGACACCGCGGCCCTGGATGCGGGAACGGCGGACGACGACGGGGGCAGCTCGAGAAAGGCGTGCGCTCAACGCTGCCCCAGCGGAGTCGCGGGCAGGGTCTGCAGGTACGCCCACAGCGCGTGCATCTCGGTGTCGTCGAGGTTCTTCCACGACTCGACGGGCATGAACGGGTCGAGCTGCCGGCCGCTCTTGCGCTTGCCGGTCTTCATCAGGGTGTCGAAGTCCTGGAACGACCAGCCGGCCAGCCCGCTGGCATCGGGCGTGAGGTTGAGCGGGGCGGGGATCGAGCTCGGCGTGCCCGGGATGCGGCCGCCGCTGAAGTGCTCGCCGTGACAGCCGCTGCAGAGTCGGGCCATGAAACGGCCGTACTCCGCGGTCGGAGCCGGCGCCGGGGCGACCTCCTGCTTGCCGTGATCGATGCGGCGAGCGACGTCGACGATGAGCTGATCCTGGCGATCGAGGACCTTCGCCAGGGTCTTGAAGTTGGTCGGGTTGTTCGGTGCATCCGCAGCGGGCACCGAGCGCACGTAGGACAGGATGGCCAGCACGTCCGAGTCGGGGAGCCAGTTGATGTCCTGGATGGGCATCAGTCGCACCGACCGGCCATCCTTCTTCACGCCGTGGTGAATGATGCGCGCCAGCTCGCCGTCCGAGTACGCCGCAGCCACGCCATCCGGGCTGATGTTCGGACCGCACATGGTGCCCAGAGGGCCCATCTCCACCGGAGTGCCGCCGCCGAGGTCCGGTCCGTGGCAACCGCCGCGGATGCCGCACCCGGCCATCGACTCCACGAGGTGCTTGCCGCGCGCGATGACCACAGGGTCGGTCGACCGGGTCACGTTCGGGATGGGGATGTCGTAGACCTTGTCCAGGCTCGCGTCGAAGCGCGAGCACTCGACCCAGACGAAGATCCCGAAGATCGCCGCCACGACCACCAGCAGCACACCGATCACCTTGAGCAAACGCTTCACGATCTTCATCTCGCGTCCATCCTCCCTCGGGCGATCCGGCGATGTTATCGCGAGATCGCGCGCACCGTCACCACCGGCTTTCCCGCTTGCCGCGACGCGGCGAGGTCGATCACGCAGTCCAGGGCCCAGTCGTCGTCGCCGTCGACGTCCGACACGACCTGCACCACGCGCCAGCTCTTCGGCTCCTGCGTGATGCGCGTCTTGTCCGGCGCGCGCGCCGTGGGATCCACGCGCAAGGCAGCGTGCTCCGCGAAGAAGGGAGCGAGCGCCTCCTCGAACCCGAACGGGGCGCCCGGGTCATTCAGCGCCGCCGCCGCGGTCCAGTCCTTGCGCGAGAGGGCGCGAAGCAGCTGGAACATCGCGTTGCGCACGAGCACCGTGAACGCCTTTTCGTCGCGCGTGACGTCGATCTCGCCGGGCACCTCCTCGGCTGCGACAGCCGGAGCGACCCAGGCCTCGGGGTGGCGCATCCGCTCCCACTCGTCGAGCAGGCTGGAGTCGACCGCCTGGACCATGGCTCGAAGGAACACCTCGATCTCGTCGACCGCCGGCGTCTTGGACGGGGCCGGGACGGTCTGCACGAGCGCCTTGTAGACCTCGCTCAGGTACCGCAGCAGCGTGCCCTCGGCGCGACCGAGCTCGTACTCGCGGACGTACTCGTTGAAGTCCATGAACCGCTCGACCATCTCACGGGCGATCGACTTGGGGCGCACGTCGTCGCCACGCACCCAGGGGTGGACGAGCCGGAACTCGTTGAACGTCCCGTACACCAGCTCGCGCAGCGGCTTGGGGTACTCCATCTTCTCGAGCTCGGCGATGCGCTCCTCGTACTCCACGCCGGCCATCTTGAGCTCCGCCATCTTCGCGGTCTTGAGGGCGTCGAGCTGCTGTCGAAGCACGAAGTCGGGATCCTCGAGGATCGACTCGACGAGCGTGAGCACGTCGAGCGCGTGGGTCGGGCTCTCCGGATCGAGCCGCGGCAGGGTGTCGATGAGCCAGAGGGCGAGGGCGTGGTGCAGCGAGAAGTCCTCCTGCAGATCCACGTGCACCCGCACGCGCCGCGTCTCCGGATCGACCCCGACGAGCCCCGCCTCGGACAGCGCCTGGAACATGGAGGCCGCCTCGCGCCCGAGGATGCGCCGCTGGGCGCGCCGCTCGTGCGATCGATGGATGATGCGCGCCATCTCGCGGCAACCGCGGTCCTCGCGCTGCAGCACCTCGAGGATCATCCCGTGCGACACCCGGAAGCGTGACGCCAGCGGCTCCGGCAGCGAGGTGCACAGCCGGTCGAACGTCGAGCGGTCCCAGTGGACGTAGCCCCTCTCAGGCGGCTTGCGACGCACGATGCGCCGGAGCTTCGCGGGATCTCCCGCGGCCTTGCCCTCGAGACGTAGGTTTTCGATGACGTGCTCGGGGGCCTGGACGACGACGAAGCCGCGATCGTCGAATCCGCGCCGGCCCGCCCGCCCCGAGATCTGCTGGAACTCGCGCACGCCGAGGATGGCCGTCTTCTCGCCATCGTACTTGCAGAGTCGCGTGAAGAGGACGGTCCGGAGAGGAATGTTGACGCCGACGCCGAGCGTGTCGGTGCCGCTGATGATCGCCAGGTGGCCCTGCTGCGCGAGCTTCTCGACCAGCAGCCGGTACTTGGGGAGTAGCCCCGCGTGGTGCAGCCCGATGCCGTGGGCGAGGAACCGCCTGATCTCCTTGCCGTAGGGGGAATCGAAGCGCACCCGGCCGAGCTGCTCGGCGATGGCGCGCTTGCGCTCCTTGGACACGAAGTCCACGCTCATGAAGTCCTGCGCCGTCTCGGCCGCCGCGCGCTGGGTGAAGTTGACGACGTACACCGGGGCGCGGCCGGTCTTGACCAGATCGGCGACGGTCTCGTGCAGCGGAGTCTCGCGGTACTCGAAGTCCAGCGGGACCGGGCGCTGCGTCGAGCGGACCGTCACCGCCGGCCGGCCGGTGCGCCGGGTGAGATCTCTCTCGAAGGCGTCCATCGGCCCGAGCGTCGCGCTCATGAGCAGGAACTGCGCCCTTTCGAGCACCAGCAGCGGCACCTGCCAGGCCACCCCGCGCTCCTTGTCCGAGTAGAAGTGAAACTCGTCCATGACGACCGAATCGACCGGCGCCGACTTGCCCTCGCGGAGCGCCACGTTCGACAGGATCTCGGCCGTGCAGCACAAGATGGGCGCATCGCGGTTGACCGCCGCGTCCCCGGTCAGCATCCCGACGTTGTCGGCGCCGAAGTCCCGGCAGAGCGCGAAGAACTTCTCGCTGACGAGCGCCTTGATGGGTGCGGTGTAGAAGCTGCGCTTGCCCTCGCAGAGGGCGAAGAAGTGCGCGGCCAAGGCGACGAGCGACTTACCGCTGCCGGTGGGCGTCGCCAGGATGACGTGGCTGCCCGAGAGCAGCTCGAGGATCGCCTGCTCCTGCGCCGGGTAGAGTTCGAGGCCGAGCGCGCGGACGTGGCCGAGGAACAGATCGAGCAGCTCGTCAGCCGGGGTGCCGGCGCGCGGAGGCACCCGGTCGGCGAGCGACGGGGGGGTGGCTGGCTGAGTCACCCCAAGGCTCAGGCCACGGCGTGGCCCAGCTTCTTCTTGCCGTCCTGGAACAGCACCTCGATGCGCGTCGACTCGACGACGAGAACGAGCCCTTTTCCGAACTTGGGGTGCTGGATGAGGTCACCCTTGGCGAACTTCGACGTCATGGCGAAGGGGACGAAAGACTCCTCCGGCTTGCCCTCGACGTCGGCCCAGGTGGGCTCGGGCGGTAGCGGCTTCGCCCAAACGTCCTCTTCGCCCGAGCTGCGTCCCGAGCCACTGGTCCGTTGCTTGCTTCGCTTCATCGACATGGCGAGAGCCCCTCTAGCGCACTTCTCGGCCAGAGTCCCGCACCCTGGCGACGAGTACCTCCGCCGGCCCCCCCGCATGTGCGCGGGACCAGAGGGAGGGAGCACCGCGCCGCTAACGCTGCGGCGTGGGGCTCCGTGACGCCGCGGCCTTGTTGTGGGGTAGAAATCGGCATGTGCATGCTGATTCTGCCTAGGAGGCCTCGGGTCCAGCGGGATCGGGCACCGGGCGCGGGGCCTGAGAGCGGGCGCGCAGGGGTCCTCGAGCCGGCGGGCCGGATCACCAAGTGGAATCTCGCGGGACCGTGCACTTGCAGGTGCGGCATCGCACGTGGGGACATGGGACCGGGCGGGTTCCCCCAACTGGAGGCGGCGGGGCCGTATGAGCACCGCGAGCATGATCCCACCTGGCATCGGGCAGCCGCCCACTCGGGGCTCCGGCTCCCATCGGTTGGGGGATGGCGCGCTCCCAGGTGTCCTTGTCCAGTAGACGCTCGTGGCATCGACGGTACCTTCGGGCAGGCTCTGACCTGACGCTACCGCCGCCCGTCGCCGATGCGCAGCGTCGCCACCACTCCAGCGTGATCCGACGGCCACCGGCCCGGCGCCATGCCCGTGCGCTCCACGTCGAGCACGTCGACGTTGCCGCGTGAGAAGACTAGATCGATCCGCTCGTCCACGGAGGCCGGGCGCCTCGGATCCTCGAGGAAGAGCGGCCAAGTGAAGCCCGGATTGTGCGGGTGCACGGCGTGCCAGTCATCCACGAAGCCTGCGGCAACGATGTCACCGACCGTCGGGTACTGCTCCGGACCCGTCGGCTCCGCGTTGGCGTTGAAGTCGCCGCAGAGGACGACCGGCGTCGTGGCGCCCGCGAGCGCTTCGATCAGCTCTCCGGCCTGCGCGACCTGGATCTGTGCCGAGAAGTCCTCCAGGTGCGTACCGGCGACGACGTAGGTCTTGCCGCGGACCTTCACGTCGGCCCGGATGTAGCCCCGGGGAACCGTCAGTTGACCGAGCGCCGGCGTCCCGAAGGTCACCTGGTTGACGAAGTGGTGAGTCTGCACGTTCGAGATGGCCAGGTCGGAGTGCCGCAGATCGGTGCGGGCCAGCAGCACTTCGTGGTCGGTGGTGCGGACGTCGAACCCGAGCGCGCTCGGCAGCTCGAAGTCGGACTCCTGAAGGACGGCGACCGGCGCGTAGCTGAGGCCGCGGATCGCGAGCTCGCCGAGCAACAGATCGAGCTGATCGTGGACGACGCTGGTCGCCGGCGGCTGCATGATGGGTCCCGTGCTGAGGGTCGTCACCTCTTCGAGCATGACGAGATCCGGCAGCTCCACGCCGATGATGTCGGCGAGCCGGGCTGCGCGCCCGGGCATGTCGCTGGCCATGACCTCGTCGAACGTCTGAGCCACGCCCTCGAGCAGCTGGGTCTGGTCGGTGGCGCCGAGGATCAAGCCGAAGTCGGTGCCGGTATCCATGTTCTGGGTCATCACGGTGATGACCCGGTCGCACTGGTCTGCCGCTGCGGCGCGCTCCCCCGAAATGAACAACGTGGATGCGAGGGCGCCGAAGACAACCATGGTTCGAGTGAGCATTGGTCCTGCCTCCTCCGAAGTGTGCAGGCGGCGGTTAGCAAGACGCGGGCCCCGCTCGATGCCGGGAGGTGGACGTGTGCTACCCGCGCCGGGGCGCAGATTCGCGCAGGCGGCGCCGGAGATCGCAGCGAGCGGTGCCGAGTCGCACGCTGCAAACCTTGCCGCCGAGTGGAAAAAAAGCCGAAGCTCCCCTGTTCGAGGCCGACGCACACGACGGCTCCCGCGTGCGCCTCGCCGATCATCGCGGGCGTCGTCTTGTTCTTCTAGCCCAAGGACTTCTCCTTCTTCTGCACGCGCGAGGCGTGCGGGCTCTTGGGCGCCGTGGTCTTCGTGCTCACCTTGCCAAGCGGCGCAACGGCCGCATCAGTCACGCTCGCGGCGGCAAGAAGCCGACGCGCTCCAGCCACCCGTACCAGGTACGTCCGCGAACGGCGTGATCGAGGTACACCCAATGGCCGCCGACGACCTTCGTGTAGCTCTGGATGTGCCAGCGTGCGACGAGCTCACGCGTGTGCTCCACCGGACAAATCCGGTCGCCCTCGTGGGCGACGACTGCCATACGAGCCACGTCGAAGGCCGGGTCGTAGCTCAGCGGCGTGATGCGCCGCAGGGCCCGGCACGTCAGGTCGAGCACCTCGCCATCGGGGTGGAAGGCCATGCGGCTCGCCCTCGGCAGCAAGAAGCTCGTCAGGTCCACCGCGGGCACGACGAGGAAGATGAACTCCAGCGGAGCGAGCCCCGTGGCGTACAGAGCGCCCGTCAGCCCGCCGAGGCTCGCGCCGATCAGGCCGGTGCGGCGGTACCCCATCGAGCGCAGCAGCAGCACGGCGGAGTGCAGATCGTGCTCGTTGCGCACCCACTCCTCGATCGTGAAGGGTACGTCCTGGGGGCGCAGGAAGCGGTTGTGGGGAGGATCGTCGCTGCGGCGCCAGTGATGGGGCAAGTGGTAGAGGGCCACGTCGAGCCCCAGGTCGAACAGCTTGCCGATCTTGAACATGCGCTCGCCGCGAGTCGGCCCCGCCATGGCGAAGCCGTGCACGCAAAGGACGAGCGGCCGCGATGCCGTGTCGTCGTGGCGCCAGAGATGCAGGTAGCCCCACTGGTTGTTGCGCTCGCGCGCGAGCTCGTCGCGGAGCGCCGGGTTGTGGCCGTGGAAACGGCTCGGGTAGCGCAGCAGGATGCGCTCGCCGGCGCCGTGTGGCCGGGACTCGACTCGCTCGGTGTCCGGCGGCGTGTCTGGCCGGGGGAAGAAGGGTGTCCGGTCGTCCCACTCCGCATAGAAGCGCAGGCGCTCGACGTAGGCATCTCGCGACAGCAGGCTCTCGCGGAGCATGAAGTCGGGGATGCGCGTCAGAAGGCGGTCGGTGAGCCCGCCGGTGAAGTTGAGGATCGAGCGACCGGCATCTGTCATGTGTCGTCCCGGAACACACTATGACAGCTGTTGACCAAGATTCAATAGCGGCTACCTTCCGTGCATGGGTAGCCGAAAGCCGGTCGTCGTCTATGCCGCCAGCGGGTACACGGGGCGGCTCGTTTGCGAATCGCTGACACGGCTACGCATTCCCTTCGTCGCAGCGGGTCGCAGCCAGGCGCGGCTGGAAGGGGTGGCGAGCGAGATGCGGGCCAAGGGCGCCGATTGCGAGGCTCGCGCCGCGGAGCATTCGCCGCCGGCCTTGCGCGACCTTTTCC
>Ga0209415_10019711_pt1 | contig 10535 bp, 8 predicted proteins | sample PeaSoiSIISIP2007_FD_187696 | JGI IMG/M metagenome (GOLD analysis project Ga0209415, IMG submission 187696) | Peat soil microbial communities from Weissenstadt, Germany - SII-SIP-2007 (SPAdes) (version 2) | ecosystem: Environmental > Terrestrial > Soil > Wetlands > Peat | place: Germany... | reverse complement strand
CGCCTGCCCCGACGCCGCCGGTCCCGCGAACGCCGACCCGAAGAAGAACGGCTGCCCGCTGGCCCGTGTGGAGAATGGCCAGATCAAGATCTCGGAGCAGGTGAAGTTCGCGAACGACAGCGCGCGCCTCCTCAAGGACAGCGACACCGTGCTCAACGCGGTGCTCGAGATCCTGAACGCGCACGCCGAGATCGCGAAGCTCCGGGTCGAGGGCTACACCGACAGCAAAGGCTCCGCGGCCTACAACAAGACGCTCAGCCGGCAGCGCGCGGCATCGGTGAAGGCGTGGCTTGTGCTCCACAAGGTCGACCCGAAGCGCCTCGACAGCGAGGGCTTCGGTCCCGAGCGCCCCATCGACGACAACGCGACGGACGCGGGGCGGACGAACAATCGCCGCGTCGAGTTCCACATCGGCGAGAAGACCGCCGCGGACGCACCCGCAGCGACACCTGCCGCGAACCCGCCCGCCGCGCCCGCCGCGCCCGCGGCCAAGCCCTAGCGCAACCCGGATCTGTCGGACCGGCGCCTCTCCGTCTTCGGTGGGCGCCTCGGCAGGCAGGGATCCCCTAGTCGGAGTGGAAGCGCTGGCCGGTGCTCGCGTGCTCGAGGAGCGCGCGCGCGGGCGTCCAGCGCGCTCCGAAGCGATCTTCGTAGTCGCGCATGCGGCGGAGGATCTCGGCAGGCCCGACGGCGTCCACGTAGCGCAGCGGGCCGCCACGGAACGCAGGGAATCCGAGCCCCAGGATGGCGCCGATGTCCGCGTCGGCTGCGCTCCGGACGACCCCCTCGCGCAGGCAGAGGATGGCCTCGTTCACGGCACGGAGTCCCGCGCGCATCTGGATCTCCTCCGCGGGCAAGTGGAGCGTCGGCGCCTCGGCATGCCGGTCTCGCCGTCTCCGCGGCTCCTCACCGCCGGTCGGGCCTCGCGCGCGTAGAGGGCCAAGCGCCCAGCCCCAGGCGTGCAGCGCGGCATCGATCGCGGCGGGTTGGACCCCCTCCGAAGCCAGCCGGGCGGTCTCGTCGAGACAGGAAGCGGAGAGCCTGTCCACGTAGGAGAGCGCGCCGTCGCGGACGACGACGACGGTCTTGCCCTGCCGCTTGCCGAACGCGACCACGGTGGCGATCACGTCGGGATCGGTCGCCTCCGTCCGGACGACCTCGAGGAGCGGCGCCTCGTGGACGGGTGCGCCGTAGCGCATCCCAACCACGCGCGATGGCCGCTGACTCGCCTCGGCGAGCGCGGCGACCGCGACATGCGCGGTCGACGCGAAGACGGCGGCGGGTCGCATCGACGCTTCGAGCTCGCGCAGCCGGGCGCGTGGCTCGGAGAGCTCCGGATCTCCGGCGTCGATCACGAGGTCCGCGCGCGAGAGCTCCGCGTAGCGCGGGGCCTCGTCGACGGCCACGCCCGCCCGGGCCGTCAGGAACGCGATGCCCGCCGTGGTGAGCCCGATGCCCAGCACCGCGACGCGCTCGACCGAGAACGCGGTCGCCGAGGGATCGTCCGACCCGCGGTCCGCCGCGAGCGCATGGATGGCGGAGGCGACCTCTACGAGCCGGCGCGATCGGTCGGTCACCACGAGCTCTCCGAACGCGCGCGCTTCCGTCTCGGCTGCAGCGACGAAACCGCTCCTCGCGAACCGAGCGAGCACTTCGAGGACGCGGGGCGCCGCGGGTGAGCCGTGGCTCGGGTCGGCGCGCGTCTGCGCCCGTGCTCGGGCGAAGAGCACGCGCCGGGACAGCGCGAATCGCTCGAGCGCGCGGCGAGCCCGTGGCTCCCTGCCCCCCCAGAACGCGCCGTTCGACGCGGAACCACGGGCGCCGAGCGCGGTCGCACGTTTCGCGGCCGCCTCGATCATCTCCGCCCGAGGGCAGACCTCGTCGACGAGGCCTAGCCTCGAGGCCCTCGTACGGGACACCTCCTCGCCGCTCGTTCCGATCGACAACGCCGCTCGAAGGCCTGCGCGCCGAGCCGCCCGGAGGAGCCCGTTCCCTACGGGCAAGAGCCCCCAGCGCACCTCCGGGAAGCCCACGCGGGTCGCCGCGTCGTCGCTCGCGACGATCGCGTCGCACGCGAGCGCGAGCTCGAACCCCGCGCCGAGCGCGGGGCCGTGGATGGCGGCGACGAGAGGCTTGTCGATCGAGGAGAGCCGGCTCATGTGCCCGGCGAACCTCCGAGCGTATCGCTCGCCGTCGGACGCGAAGCGGAGCCCGCGGACGCCGTGGATGTCCTCGCCGACGACGAAACCATTCGTTTTGCCGCTCACGAAGATCGCGCCGACGATCCCGGGGTCGCTCCGGAGCCGCTCCGCGACGCCGTCGAGCTGGGTGAGCAGGGCCTCCGTCACCTCGTTCACCGCCGCCTTCGCGTCGTCGATCGTCACGACGGCGATGCGATCCGATCGAACCTCGAGCCTCAGGATCGCGGGGCCGCTGAACGTTCGTGTGAGCGTGTCGACCGCCGGCGCGGTCACCTCCTCACCCCGCTGCGCAGATGACCGTTGACAATGCCGGCGGTCACGACGGCGGAGAGCCCTTGTCCTCGCTCGAGCTCGCGACCTGCGGCAGGCGCTCGCGGAGGCGCGCCGTCAGCTTCACGAAGTCGTACCGTTCGGGCTTGCCGCCACCCGGAAGGCACGCGATGTCGTTCGCGGCCGCAGCGGCCCGAGTGCGGAGTGCGTCCTCGAGGTGAAGGCGGTTGCCGATCTCGACCATCGTCTCGTGCTCGCTCGTCGAGATCACCCCGTCGAGCGCCGCGAACCACGACGCGAGGGCGTACGTGAGCACCTGCTCCCACCGGGACAGGCCCGACAGATCGAGGCCGTCGAGCCCCCGCTTCTCCTTCGAGGCGCGCTCGATCTGCGCGAGCTCGTCGCCTTCGAGGCCGCACTCCTTCGCGGCGCGGAGCAGCCCCTCCCTCTCCACGCGTTGGAGGGAGCCGTCGGCCCAGCCGATGGCCGCGAGCGCGAGGAACGATTGGACCGGGAGCTTCTTATCCATGCGCTCGGATGATAGCGACTGGGCGGCGAAGATGAACCGACAATCACGCGCCGCCGCTGCGCGCGTCGGGCCCTGCCACGAAGGAGCCCCTCGGCGAAAGCTATGCTATTGAGCGAAATTCACTACTTCCGAGGCCCCGAGCCCAGGTCATGGTCGCCGGGCCCCACCGCGAAAGGCCCGACGTGCATGCCGACGCTCCCCGAGATTCTGACGAATGACGCGAAGAAGGGGGTGGTCGTCGACGACTGCTGCACCCTCATCGACGCGGAAGTGAAGGACAAGGGGGGGATATCCGGGCTCGCGATCAAGGCCGGCTACGGCGCGATCAAGGGGGTGAAGCCCGGGTTCGTGAAGCACGTCGTCACCGATCTTTTGCCCGAGTTCGCGACCGTGCTCGACCCGATCTACCAGGACGCGAAGCAGGCGGCGAAGCCCGTGGCGGACTACTTCACGGCGCACTCTTCGGACGTCGCCGAGGCCCTCCTCGCGATCACCGACGAGAAGGCGAAGCACTCGAAGAACAGCCTCGTCCGTGGTACCTACGACAAGCTGCGCGGCACGGCGAAGAAGAACGTGGAGGCCGCCGTTCCGCGCCTCGGCAAGATGATCGAGCTGCACGCGAGCTGACGGCCAGGAGCAGAGCGGACCATGGCGAGGCCGGCAGAGCGATGGGCGACGCGAGCGGCCTGCGTCACGACCCTCTGGCTTGCCCCATTCGCGGCGGCGTGCGGCTCGTCGACGGCGACCAGCGGATCCGGCGCGGACGCGACGTCCGGTCTCGACGCGACCCAGCGCCTCACGGACGCGAGCGACGCGACCCGATCCGCGGAGCCGGACGTGAGGAGCATCTTCGGTGGCGGTGACACTGGGGGCGCCCCTCCGGGCGATGCCGCGGCGGGCGACGTGAAGAGCGGCGCGAGAGACGGTGCGGGCAGCGACGCGGCGAAGGCCACCGATGGCGCGAAGAGCGCCGATGCGGGGCACGACGCGGGCAGCGCCTCGCACGACGCCGGCTCGCACGTGGACAGTAGCGGAGGGAGGGACGGCGGGGCGAAGGACACCGGGAGCGCGAGCTGCACGGTGGTGGCCGTTCCGACCAGCACGGCGGGGCTCGGCGCGTGTGCCGCCCCCGTCTCGGGCACGTGCGGCCCCGGAAGCCTCGCGGGCTTCGTCCCCAAGCCCGTCCCCCCGACCGGCGCCGCGCAAGGCCTGTGCTCGCCTTCCCAGCTCCAGTCCCTCTTCAACGGTTGCCTCGGCCCGAGCGCGACCGACGCGACGTGCACGACGGCCGCCAACGCCGCGATGGCCTGTTACAACTGCGCATTCACCGATCAAGGAGCGGCGGAGTGGGGGCCGCTCGTCATGAGCCTCGACGGCATCGCGACCGTGAACACGGGCGGGTGCCTCGAGCTGCTCGAGCCGTGCAACAGCGCGTGCGCGGCGACGTTCGAGGAGGACCTGGAGTGCGAACAGGCCGCGTGCGCGAGCAACTGTCCGGTGAGCGACTCGGCGTCGCTCATGGCTTACAGCAACTGCGCGAACACGATCGACGACTGCGCACCCAACGGTTGCGCGACCTACTCGGTCGGCAACGTCTGCTCGGACAACCTGATCGGCGCAGGGCATCCCGGCGCCGTGTGCTTCCAGAACGCGGGCGATTTCGAGGCTCAGTTCCTCGCCGTCGGCGCCATCTTCTGCGGCAACTGAGCTCGACGGGCGCCATGGCCTCCGCATCCGGGCGCTCTCGACTCGCAGGCGCGTTCCTCGCGCTCGCGGCGTCGTCATGGCTCGCAGCGTGCGCCCAGGACGACGTCCTCCCGAGCCACGAGGTCGTGGCGACCTGCGGCAACGGCGTGACCGACGCGAACGAGGAGTGCGACGTCGCGAGCCCGGGCTGCGTCAACTGCCAGGTCCAGCCCGAGTGGACCTGCACGGCGAGCGGGTGTACGCCCCTGTGCGTCGACGGCGTTGTCGGCTCGGGACCGGCTTGCAACAACCCCCACCGGGACACCGCCTGCGACCTCAGCGGGTTCTGGGCCGTGCGCGAGAAGAGCTACCTTCGCGACACGGTCTTCGGTGCGCTCCAGGTGTCGAGCCAGTGGTACCTCTACGAGATCTCCCAGACGGGAGACTCGTTCGTGATCGACGCGTCGCTCGACTGCGCCGTCCACGTGACGGGGAGCGCGACCATCGACTTTCCTCCGGCGACGAAGCGCGGTCAGATCTGGCTGAACCCGCAGGACGGCACGAACACGATGTGGCCGAAGCGCTCGGGGACCTCCATGCCCGTCGCGAACGGCTGCGCCGTCAGCCTCGAGCCCTGGTACTTCGTGTGGGGGGCGACGACGGCGTACGTGCCGACCAACTTCGAGGGGGGGGTGCCCATCGAGTCGCTCCCGCCGCTCCCGTCCGTCCCCAATCCCATCAACGACAACCTCTTCCCGCTGGGAGCCACCGATCCGACGACCGTCGGCATCCCGGGCTTCGGCACCGTGATCAGCGGCATCCTGCCGGGCCTCCGCTACTCCGCGCAGAGGAGCGTGACCTCGTTCGCGACCACGCCGGGAGCGTCGGTGGCGAATGCGGCGATGACGCTCGTCATGCCGGGGACGTTCGACGTGCAGGAGAACGTGCTCCGCGCGACGGAATGCGGCTCTGGGTGCGGCCTCCTCACGGCGCAAGCCGTTCCCGCGACGCCCGTGACGAGATACGTGCCGACTACGACGTGGACTTTCATCGGCAAGACGCTCGGCAGCGCGCGCGTCGCGCCCATCGTCGTCGCCGCGCCCAGGGTCGACGTCGACCTCGACCTCGAGACGTGCGCGAACGTACAGATGCTCCTCCCCCACGACGGAACCAGCCCCTGATGCCCTGCGCCCCGCCACGAAGGCGAAGCCTCGTCCGCGCGGCGCCGGTCGCGCTCGCCATCCTCGGGAGCGCGAGCGAGGTCCACGCGTCTCCGCTCATCGAGCTTCAGGGTTCCCTCGCCGACAACGCGGGGATGCAAGGCGTGGTGACGGGGCCCGGATCGGCGTCGACGTACTGGAACCCCGCGCTGCTCGTCGACGCGGACGAGAGCATCCTGTTCGCCTACTCCCTGGTCTCGGAGCAGGTCGGCGTCACGCTCTACGGGCGCACGGGCGGCGACGTCCCCGTTTCGGTCGGCGGGCGCAACATCACCTCTCCGAACGGCACGCCCATCTCGAACACGGTCGTCCCCACGGCGTGGCTCCAGAACGGCTGCCCCGCCGGCGTGCAGGCGGGCCAGTGTCCGGCGCCCGGCTTCGCCGCGAGGCCCCGGCAGTCGCAGGGGTCCTCCGGCGTCAACCGCTCCTACGGGGCCTTCGGGCTCGTGAAGCACCTCGTCCCCGATCGCTTCTCCATCGGCTTCTATGCGGTGGTGCCGCTCTCGAGCCTCACGACGGCCCAGGGCTTCTACCCCGACGAGCGGGAGGCCCTCTTCTCGGACAGCCTCCACCCCGAGCTCTACGGCGATCGCCTCACGTCCATCTCGCTCGCCCTCGGCGCCGCGTTCAAGATCGTCCCGCAGATCTCCGTCGGCGCGAGCCTTGGGCTCGGCCTCGCCAACACCGCCAACGCGAACTCCTACGTCTCGAACGCGAGCAACTACTCCACGCTCCTCGTCGACAACGGCGTCACGACCCAGGTCAATTTCTCCCCCATCGTCGGTCTGAAGTACGTCCCCGTATCGTGGCTCCGATTCGGCGCGAGCCTCCACAGCCCCGAGAAGTTCACGGTCGCCACCACGATCGACGCGACGCTCCCCTCCGGCACGACGTCCTCCGCCACCATCGACAACGTCTTCGACTGGATGCCGTGGTCCTTCAGCGTCGGCGGTGAGGTCGACGTCCTGTCTTGGGGGCGGTACACGATGGCGCTCACCGGTTCGCTCAAGTACGCGTTCTGGTCGAATTACATCGACAGGGCCGGCCAGAGCCCCGGCGTCTACGGCAGCGCGCTCGCGTGGAGCGACACGCTCAGCGGGACCGTGGGCATCCGGCACCGCTACGGAGACCTGCGCGGCTTCATCGACCTCGGCTACGTCCCCTCGCCCGTCCCGGAACAGATCGGCCGGTCGAACTACGTCGACAACGACCGCGTGCTCATCGCCGCGGGCGGAGACGTCCAGATCAAGATCGGACGCGCGCGGCTTCGGCCGGGGCTCCAGCTCTTCGTGAACCGCCTCATCCGCCGCGAGAACGTGAAGGACGACGCGATGATCACCGACGAGCTCCCCGACGGTTCGGTCTTCTCGACCACCGGGAAGCCGGTCCCCGGCTCGGTCGGCCTGCAAACGAACAACCCCGGATGGCCAGGGTTCGCGAGCGAGGGCTGGGTGTGGGGAGGCGGGATCACCATCGAGGTTCCGCTATGAGCTTCGAGCGCCTTGGACAGTGGGTGTTCACGCACCGGTGGCTGACGCTCGCGGGCTCGACCGTCTTCCTCGCCCTCGCCGTCGTCACGCTCACGAGGGGCGGCGTGCTCACGGGCCCGATCATCCAGGGCATCGAGGCGGAGCGCGCGCAAGCCGTCGTCGAGCAGGTGCTCGGCCACACGATGGACACCACGGTCGTCGCGCTGTTCCGCGCGAACGCGATGGACCCGCGCAACCAGGATTTCCAGTCCGCGATCAAGGACGCTCTCGAGCCCGTCCGTGCGGATCCTCACGTCCTCTCGGTGATGACGACCGACGACGCGCCCCCGAGCCTCGCGCTCGACATGGTCAACCCGAAGGCCCATTCGGTCTTCGCGCTCATCACGGTGAAGGGCACGTTCAAGGAGGCGCTCCAGGCGTATCCCGCCGTCCGCGCCAAGCTCACCTCGCCGGTCTTCACCATCGAGTGTACCGGGCGGCTCGCGTACGCGACCAACCTCGACGCCATCCTCGAGCACGACCTGATCCGCGCCGAGCTCATCTCGCTCCCGCTCGCGCTCCTCGTCCTCCTCCTCGTTTTTCGCACGTCCGTCGCCGCGATCCTCCCCGTCGGCGTCGGCGCGCTTGCCGTCGTCGGTGGCATCGCGTTCGTCCTCCTCATGTCGCGCGTGAGCGACGTCGCCCAGTTCACCGTCAACGTGTGCTCGCTGATCGGCCTCGGCGTCGCGATCGACTACTCGCTCTTCACCGTGAGCCGCTACCGCGAGGAGCTCGCCTTGGGGCACGACTACGAGGCCGCGCTCGTCCGAGCCATGGGGCCCGCGGGTCGCGTCGTGTGCTTCTCGGGGCTCGCCGTCGCCACGGGGCTCACCGGGCTCCTCTTCTTCGAGCACTCCTACCTCTTCTCGATGGGCGTCGGCGGGCTCGCGGTCGTCGTGCTGGCGGTCGTCTTTGCGCTCACGTTCCTCCCTGCGCTCCTCGCCGTGCTCGGTCCCAAGATCCACGCGGGCCGTCTCTCCATCGGCGCTATCGGACCGCGTGATGGCTTCTGGCAAAGGACCGCGGTGCGCGTCATGGCGCACCCGGTGCTCTTCCTCGTCCCGACCGTGGCGGTCCTCCTCACGATGGGCATCCCCTTCCTTCACCTCCGAATGAGCGCGGCCGACGTGCGAATCCTCGACGCGCGTGCCGAAGCCCGTCGCGGCTACGACACGCTCGTGAGGGACTTCCCACGAGAGGCCGAGACGCGCCTCGTGGTGGCCGTGGAGTACCCGTCGTCGCCAGTCCTCACGGAGAAGCGCATCGATGACCTCTACGATTTCTCGCGCAAGGTCGCGAAGCTCTCTCACGTCACGCGCCTCGAGAGCCTCGTCGACGGGGACACGCCGCTCGACAAGGAGGACTACGAGTCCATCTTGATTCACCCCTCCCCCATGACCGAGGCCACGGTGCGCGCCGGCGAGAAGCTCATGGTCTCTGACCGCGCGATGCTGCTCTACGTCCTCATCGACTCGCCCCCCGAGACGCCCGAGGCGCAGGGCGTCGTGCACGCGCTCAGGGCCATGGGGCGTGTAGGGGACGGCACGTTGCTCGTCGGGGGGCAGACGGCCAACGACATCGACACGACCGCGTTCATCCGCTCGCGCACTCCTCGCGTCGTCGTCTTCATCATCGCGACGACCTTCGCCATCCTCTTCGTCCTGCTCGGGTCGGTGCTCCTCCCCGTCAAGGCGGTGCTCATGAACGCGCTCTCGGTCGCCGGGTCGTTCGGCGCGCTCGTCTGGATCTTCCAGGACGGCCACCTCGGCCTCGCCCCCCCTCGCCCCGTCGAGCCCACCGTTCCGGTGCTCCTCTTCTGCGTGCTCTTCGGCCTATCCATGGACTACGAGGTTCTCATGATGAGCCGGATGAAGGAGGTCTTCGAGCGCACCGGCGACAACACGCGGGCGGTGGCGGAGGGGCTCGAGAAGACGGCGGGGCTCATCACGAGCGCGGCCACCATCATGGTCGTCGTCTTCTCGGCCTTCGCGCTCGCGCAGGTCGTCGTCGTCCGCTCGGTGGGCTTCGGGATGGCGCTCGCCGTGGCGCTCGACGCGACGCTCGTCCGCGTGCTGCTCGTCCCGTCGACCATGCGCCTCTTCGGTCCGCTCAACTGGTGGGCCCCCGCGTGCCTCCTCCGCGCGAGGAAGGCGATGGGGCTCGAGGCGCTCGGGCACTGACGCGTGGCAGGGAACGTCCTTCTCCGCGACGTGGCCGCGTCGGACTTCGCGCTCTTCCTCGAGAACCAGCGCGACCCGGTCGCGAGGAGCATGGCCGCGTTCGGTACCACGGACCCCGATCCGGAGGCGTACGCCGCGCGGTGGGCGCGGGCGCGCGAGGACGTGTCGACGCTGCAGCAGGCGATCGTCGTCGGGGGAGAGGTCGTCGGCTTCGTCGCCAGCTTCAAGCATGCCGCCGAGACGCACGTCACCTACTGGATCACCCGCGCGCACTGGGGAAAGGGCATCGCGACGAACGCGCTCGCGGGGCTCGTCGCGCTCATTCCAAGGCGCCCGCTCCACGCGAGCGCAGCCCGCGACAACGTGGGCTCGCGGAGGGTCCTCGAGAAGTGCGGCTTCGTCGTGACGGGGACCGAGAAGGCGTTCGCCGCGGCGCGCGGGGAAGAGATCGACGAGGTCTTCTTCGAGCTCAGGTGAGGTGACGAGTCCGAGCGCCCGTCTACGCTCCCGGCTGCTCCGCTTCGAGGAACCGAGCGCGCTCGCTCGCGGTCGGAACGTGGCACGCGTCGTACTTCCCGAAGAACCGGTAGCGCCGCTTCGCGAAGGCCTGGTAGCCGAAGTCGAGCACGAAGAGCGGAATCCACCGTAGCATCGTCGCGAACCAGAAGAGGCGAGGCCAGATCGCCCGCGACGCGCGGCCGTCCCACACGAGCTGCTCGCGAGGCGTGCCGGCGTCGAGCAGGACGTAGACACTGTCGAGATCGCGCGCGTCCCTCCCGTGCCTCGCGAGCACATCCTTCGCGAGCGCCCCCTGGAGATGGGCGAAGTGGAAGATCCCCGTGGGGTCGTGCGCGAGGATGAACGAGACGACGCCGTTGCAGAAGACGCACTCGCCGTCGACGAAGACGACGTTGGCTCCC
>Ga0209415_10019710_pt1 | contig 10535 bp, 11 predicted proteins | sample PeaSoiSIISIP2007_FD_187696 | JGI IMG/M metagenome (GOLD analysis project Ga0209415, IMG submission 187696) | Peat soil microbial communities from Weissenstadt, Germany - SII-SIP-2007 (SPAdes) (version 2) | ecosystem: Environmental > Terrestrial > Soil > Wetlands > Peat | place: Germany... | reverse complement strand
GGCTTCGTGATCATCCCGCTGATGCAGGGCGACGCCGTGCACACCTACCACTGGATGACCAACGCCCAGTTCCTGAATGCCGTCGCGCTGGGCCAGATCACCCCCGGCCCGGTCGTCGCAACCGTCGCCGCGGTCGGCTACGCGGCGCACGGTCTGCTCGGAGGACTGCTCGCCGCGCTCGTCGCCTTCAGCCCGTCGTTCTCCTTCATCGTGTTCGGCGGCGGGCGCTTCGAGCGGTTGCGCGAGAACCTCAACGCACGGGCCTTCCTCGACGGCGCGGGCCCGGCGGCGATCGGCGCGATCCTCGGCGCCGCGATCACGCTCGCCGGAGCCCTGCACCGAGACTGGCAGTTCGCGGTGCTCGCCGCCGCCGCGGTCGCGCTGCTGCTGGCGCGGCGAGGCGTGGTGCAGACACTGCTCGCGGCCGGCGTGATCGGCGTGATCGCCGCGTTGGCCGGCGCGCCGCTGCCGTAGCCGGCCGGCCACACCGCCCGCGGGCGGCCCGCTCAGGGCTTGAGCTTGTGACCGCTGCGAAACAGCCAGGCGCTCCAGGCCACCGTCGCCGCCGTCAACGCGGCGGTGATGCCCAGCGCGAGGGCGACGGGCACGTCGCTGGAACCGAGGAACCCGTAGCGCACGGCCTGCACCAGGTAGAAGATCGGATTGGCGTGGGAGAGCTCCCGCCAGGGCGAGGGCAGCTTCGTCACGACGTAGAACACGCCGCCGAGGAAGCTCAGCGGGACGATCACGATGTTCTGGACGAACCCGGCGTGGTCCCAGGTCTTCGCATAGATGCCGACGACGACGCCGAGCGAGGAGAACAGCGTGACGCCGAGCGCCACCGACACCACCAGCACGAGCGGATCGTGCAGCGGCACGCCGGTGATCGGCAGCGACAGGGCCGCGAGCGCCAGCCCGATCACGATCGCCCGCACGGCGCCGCCGAGCGAGAGGCCGAGGTTGACCTCCCAATTGCGCATCGGCGACGCGAGCACGTCGTTGAGGTAGCGATCCAGGCGCGCCTGGAACACCGACGAGGAGTTGTTGGCGTAGGCGGCCTGGACCATCGCCATGATGATCAGCCCGGGCACGATGAACTGCTCGTAGGGGACGCCGTCGACGTGCTTGATGCGGCCGCTCAGCGACAGCCCGAAGACGAGGATGAACAGGAACGCCGCGACGACCGGGGCCGCGATCGTCTGGCTCCACAGCTTCAGCACGCGATGGACCTCACGCGTGGCGAGCGCTCCCAGCCCGCGCCGGCGCACGACGGTCCGCGCGAGCGGGCCGAGCGCGCGATCGCGCTCCAGCACGAGGTCGCTCACGAGGCCATCGCCTTGACGTAGACGTCGGCCAGCGAGTCGGCGTCCCACTCCGCCAGCAGCGCGGGGGCGCTGTCGCGGGCGAGCAGCCGGCCGCCGCGGATCAGCGCGATGTCCTCACACAGCTCCTCGGCCTCCTCGAGGTAATGCGTGGTCAGCAGGATCGTCGTGCCCTGCGCATGCAGCCGCCGGATGTAGCGCCACAGCTCCATGCGCAGCTCGAAGTCCACGCCGGCGGTCGGCTCGTCGAGGATCACCAGCGGCGGCTCGTGCATCAGCGCGCGCGCCAGCAGCAGCCGTCGCCGCATCCCGCCCGAGAGCGCCGGCGCCCGCACGCCCGCCTTGGCGCGCAGATCGAAGACGTCCATCATCTCGCGCGCCCGCCGTCGCGCGTCGGCGCGACTCATCCCGTAGTAGCCGCCGTGATAGACGAGGGTCTCCTCGACGTCGAGGAAGCGGTCGAGGTTGACGTCCTGCTCGGCGACGCCGATCATCCGCCGCGCCACCGGCTCACGGTGGTCCACGCCGAAGATGCGGATCTCGCCGGCGCTGATGCGAATCAGGTTGCAGATCGCGCTGATCAGCGTGGTCTTTCCGGCGCCGTTGGGGCCGAGCAGGCCAAAGAACTCGCCGTCCGCAACCTCGAGGTTGAAGTTGTCGACGGCCAGCAGGCCGCCGTCGTAGCGCTTGGTCAGCGCGCGCAGCGAGAGGGCGGGGACGGACGGCATCGGCAACCGACTCTAGAGCACGGCCGCCCCGTCACCGGGCGCGCGCCGCTGCACACGGCGCTCAGAAGGTGATCAGCAGGCGGCCGCGCACACCGCCGGCCTCGAGCCGGCGGTGGGCATCGCCGGCTCGCTCGGGCGCAAAGGTCTCGGCGACGCGCAACGTCAGCTGCCCGGCGCCCGCCAGGCGGACGAGTTCGCGCAGCGCCGCCTGGTTGGTGGCGTATTCGGCGACCGAGACCGCCCGGATCTCGATGCCCCGCTCGCTCTGCCCCTGGAACGGGCGGACCGCGGCCAGCTGCCCGCCGTCACGCACGGCGGGCAGAATCGCCGGGCCAAGCAGCGCCGCGTCGAGCACGGCGTCGACGCCGCCGGGAAGCGCAGCGCGGATCGCCTGCGCGCAGCCGGCGCCGCGCGGCACCACCAGATCGGCGCCGAAGCCGCGCACGAGCGCCTCATCAGCCGGCGCGGCGTCGGCGACGACGCGCAGGCCCTCGAGCTTCGCGAGCTCGATCGCATAGGAACCGACGGCACCCGCCGAGCCGGTGACGGCGAGTGTCTGACCGCCGTCGAGCGCGAGCAGGTCAAGCGCCTGGCGCACGGTGAGGCCGTTCATCGGCAGCGTCGCGGCCTGCTCGAGCGTCGCGCCGTCCGGGACCTCGGCCACCGAGGCGCCGGGGACGACGACGAGCTCCGCCTGGGCGCCGCCGAGCGGCCGGAACGGCAGCACGATCGCGATCACCTGCCGGCCGGGCGACCAGTCGCTGCCCGGCCCGACGGCGTCGATCTCGCCGGCCAGCTCCATGCCCGGGACCCACGGCGGCGGCAGATCCTTCAACCAATCGGCACGGTGGCCGTCGCGCAGCCCGATGTCGGTGGGGTTGACGGTGGCCGCGGCCACCCTGATCCGAACCTCGCCCTGCCCCGGGACCGGCTCCGGCAGCTCGACGACCTCGAGCACCTCGGGACCGCCGAACCGCGGAACGCCAACCGCACGCACGGCCGCTACGCCCGCCCCGTGAACGGCGCGTCGTCGTCGCGCTCCACCATCACGCTCGTCGCCTTGACCCGCGCACAGACCCGCTGCCCTTCGCTCAACCCGAGCTCCTCGACCGAGTCGCGCGTCACCGCCGCGGTGATCCGGTGCGGCCCGGCCTGGATCTCCACCAGCGCCATCACGCCATCGACCTCGACCGACACGACGCGACCGGGAAAGCGGTTGCGCGCCGACAGCTGGTCTCCGGCCCGATGGCGCTGCGGATGCTTGCGCAGGCGCTGGACCTCCTCGACCGGCACGAGCCGCCGGTTGCGCGCGTCGCGCTCGGTCCGAACACGCCCGAGGCGGTCCCAGCGCCGCAGCGTGTCGACGCTCACGCCGATCGCCTTCGCAGCCTCGCCGAGCGTCATCTCCGCCATCGCGCCGATTCTAGCCCGCCGCGCGCGACGATCTCCGCGCCCTGCCCTCCCACGCATCGGCGAGCAGCTCGCCGAGCTCAGCAGCCGACACGCGATCCAGCCGGACGCGGACCGCGGCGAGCCGCCGACCCCACCAGACCTCCGCGTAGACCTCGGGGTCGCGCGCGACATAGCTGCGGATCCCGGGCTCGTCCGCCATCACGTTGAGGTGCTCCGGATCCCAGACCGTCGCGAAGATCCGCCCGCCGACACGAAACGAGGCTCGCCCGTGGTGATCTCGCTCCTCGACATCGGGCAGCGCGAGCGCAAGCGCGCGGGCCTGTTGCAGCGTTGTCATCGGGTTAGTGGTGGCTGGTTGGGGGCGTGCGCACGGCACGCTTCCGCGGACATATTGAGACGACGGGGCACGGCGAGGATACGACGCCGCGGCCTCGCGCTGCTACGGTCGCGGGATGCAGCGGGTCAACATCGGGGCGCCGGCGTTTCACTACGATCCGGAGAGGCCGGACGGCTACCGCCGCGGGTCGCTGCAACTCGGCCCGCTGATCGCCGCGGACCAGCTCGGGGCGACGGTCTATGAGCTCCCGCCGGGCCAGGCGATCTGCCCCTACCACTACGAGCACGCCGAGGAGGAATGGCTGCTGGTGCTCGCCGGGAACCCGTCGTTGCGCCATCCGCAGGGCGTCGACACCCTCGCTCCGTGGGACCTCGTGTGCTTCCCGCCGGGCCCCGGCGGCGCGCACAAGCTGACCAACGACACCGAACAACCGGTGCGCCTGCTGATGGTCTCGACCGTCCGCCTGCCGACGGCCAGCGTCTACCCCGACAGCGACAAGGTCGCGATCTGGACCGAGGGGCGGCTCGACGATCTGATCGTACGGCGATCCAGCGGCGTCGACTACTGGTCCGGAGAGACCGGCGAGCACTGAGCGCTGCCGGACCGTTTCGGCCGCGCAGCTGTCGATTTGCGGCGCTCGCGTTCGTCGTATGAGAGTGTGAGGCCCGATCGTCGGGCCACGAGCGAAAGGATGACGCGATGGCGAGCTACCTGATCCTGATCTATGACGACGAGGCGGCGGTGGAGCGCGCCGATCAGGCCTCCGCCCACGCGCTGCTCGAGGCCCATCGCGAGTTCGGCGCCGCCAACGGCGCGGCGATCAGCGGCGGCAACGCGCTGGTCTCGACCGAGTCGGCGACGTCGATCCGCCGCGACCCCTCGGGTGAGCTCACAGTCACCGACGGACCGTTCATCGAGACCAAGGAGGCGCTCGGCGGCTACTACCTGATCGAGGCCGCCGATCTCGACGAGGCAATCGCGATCGCCAGGCAGGTGCCGGTTCGGACCGGCGGCGTCGAGGTGCGCCCGATCCGAGTGTTCGACTGAGCGAGCGCCACGTGGCCGCCGGCTCCCCTCTGGCCGCTGCGATCGCCGAGGCCCACCGCCGCGAGTGGGCCTTCGTGCTCGCCGCGACGGTGCGCGTCACGCGCGACCTCGACCTGGCCGAGGAGTGCGTGCAGGACGCCTACGCCCGCGCGCTCGAGAGCTGGGCCGACGGCGGCATCCCGGCGAACCCCGGAGCCTGGCTGACGACCGTCGCGCGCCGGCGAGCGCTCGACCTGCGCCGCCGCAGCGCGAGGTTCGCGCGCTCGCTCCCGCTGCTGCTCGACGAGCGCTACGAGCCCGACGAGGAGCCGCCACACGAGGTCGCCGACGACCGTCTGCGGCTGATCTTCACCTGCTGCCATCCGGCTCTCGCCCCCGCCGCGCAGGTCGCGCTGACCCTGCGCTTGGTGTGCGGCCTGAGCACCACCGAGGTCGCCCGCGCGTTCCTCGTCAGCGAGACGACGATGGCGGCCCGGATCACCCGCGCGAAGAAGAAGATCGCCTCGGCTCGGATTCCCTACCGCGTGCCGGGCGCCGAGGAGCTCCCCGCCCGCACCGACGCGGCGCTGAGCGTCGTGCACCTGGTCTTCACGACGGGTCACACGGCGCCGGCCGGCGAGCGGCTGCTCCGCCAGGACCTGGTCGAGCGAGCGCTCGACCTCGCCCGCATGCTGCGCTCGCTGCTCGCGGCCGACCGCGAGGTCGCCGGCCTGCTCGCGCTGATCCTGCTGACGAACGCGCGCAGCGCGACGCGGGTCTCAGCCGAGGGCGAGCTGCTGCTGCTCGCCGATCAGGACCGCTCGCGCTGGGACCAGCAGGCGATCGCCGAGGGACGCGAGCTGGTCCGCGAGGCGCTGCGCCGCCGCCCGCCCGGCCGCTTCGCGCTGATGGCCGCGATCGCGGCCGTGCACGCCGAGGCCGCGAGCTTCGAGCAGACCGCGTGGCGCGAGATCGTCGCGCTCTACGACCTGCTCGGCGAGATCTGGCCATCGCCGGTCGTCGCACTCAACCGCGCCGCCGCGATCGGCCTCGCCGACGGGCCTGCGGCCGGCCTGCGCGCGCTCGACGAGCTGGCCGCGGAGCCTCGGCTTGCGACCTACCGCTACCTCGCCGCCGCGCGGGCCGACTTCCTGCGCCGGCTCGGCCGCACCGCGGAGGCCCGCGGCGCCTACCAGGAGGCGCTCCTGCTGACCGAGAACGCCGTTGAGCGCGCGTTCCTCGCCGGCCGCCTGCAAGCACTGGACCCCTCGCTTCCGGCGCCCGGCTGACGGCGCTCGGTCGCGAGCCTGACGCCGAGCCCGATCGCCACGATCGCTGCCGACGATTGCATGCCGCTACGCGCGCGGCAGCGTCACGGCAATCCCGCGCCCGGCGTAGAAGCGGGCGAAGCTGTCGCGATCGAGCCAGACCGCCCGGGCGTTGTCGGAGCGATCGCCGGCGGGATCGTGGAAGCACAGTCGGCGCGCGTCCGCCGAGCAGTCGATCACCAGCACGAGGTGCCCGCCGCGGCGGGCGGGCTCGGCCGCAAGCGCCCGGATCTCGGCGCTGACCGAGGCGAGCACGACCTCGTCCGCGGCAACGGCGCGCAGCAGCTCATCGAGCGGCAGCGGAGCCGCGACGCGCGCGGCCAGGCCGAACTCGGCCGCCGCGAACTCGACGAAGCCGGCGTAGATCAACGGCCCGAACCCGCGCGGCGGCCGCGCCGCATAGCCGCCGTAGGCGATCGCGCGCCGGCCGAGCTCGACGAGCGGCGGCACCGGCCCGCCACGCGCCTCGAGGATCATCTGCAGACACGCCATCCCGCAGCCGCAGCGCGCCCAGCGGACGTACTCCTGGCGGTCGCGCGCGCCGGCCTCGCGCCAGCGCGGGTCCTGCTCGAGTGTGACCCGGCCGGCCGCGATCTCGCCGGCCAGCTCGGGCGAGGCGTACTGCGAGCGATACGGGATCTCGGTTCGTGCGAGCGCCACGGGCGGGCAAGTATCGCCGAGGCCGCCCACGGCGTCGATCCTCGCTCCGGCAGCTGCCGTCACGCAGCGGTTGCACCACTGAGCACCCATGTGATATATCAGTGGGCGACCCAGGTGCTCGACTTCGATGCGCCGACGCGCTCGGCGGAGGAGGCGTTTCCGTGAGCAGCTATGACTTCGTCATCGTCGGCGGCGGGTCGGCGGGCTGTCTGCTCGCCAACCGGCTCAGCGAGGACCCCTCGACGCGCGTGCTCGTACTCGAGGCCGGCCGGCCCGACTACCTGTGGGATGTCTACATCCACATGCCCGCGGCACTCTCGTTCCCGATCGGCAACCGCTTCTATGACTGGAAGTACGAGTCCGAGCCCGAGCCGAACATGCACGGGCGGCGGATCTACCACGCACGCGGCAAGGTGCTGGGCGGCTCGAGCTCGATCAACGGGATGATCTTCCAGCGCGGCAACCCGCTCGACTACGAACGCTGGGGCTCCGATCCGGGGATGGGCAGCTGGGACTACGCGCACTGCCTGCCCTACTTCAAGCGCATGGAGAACTGCCTCGCCGGCGCTGACGAGTGGCGCGGCGGCGACGGCCCGCTGAAGCTCGAGCGCGGCCCGGCCACCAATCCGCTCTGCCAGGCCTTCTTCGAGGCCGTCCAGCAGGCCGGCTACCCGCTCACCGATGATGTCAACGGCTACCGGCAGGAGGGCTTCGCCGCGTTCGACCGCAACATCTTCCGCGGGCACCGGCTGAGCGCAGCGCGCGCCTACCTCCACCCCGTGATCGCACGCAAGAACCTCGAGGTCCGCTGCCGTGCGTTCGTCAACCGCGTGCTGCTCGGCGCGAGCGGGCGCGCCATCGGAGTCGAGGTCGTCGAACGCGGCCGGACCAGCAACGTCACGGCCGGCGAGGTGATCCTCTGCGGCGGCGCGATCAACTCTCCGCAACTGCTTCAGCTTTCCGGCGTGGGCAACCCCAAGGAGCTCAAACGCGCGGGGGTCACGGCGGTCCACGAGCTCCCCGGCGTCGGCGAGAACCTCCAGGACCACCTCGAGGTCTACGTCCAGTACACGAGCACGCAGCCGGTTTCGGTCGCACCCGCTCTGAAGTGGCGCAACCGGCCCGGGGTCGGCCTGCAATGGCTGCTGTTCCGCAGCGGGCCCGGCGCCACCAACCACTTCGAGTCCGGCGGCTTCATCCGCAGCAACGAGGACGTCGCCTACCCGAACCTGATGTTCCACTTCCTGCCGGTGGCAATCCGCTACGACGGCTCGGCGCCCCAGGGACACGGCTACCAGGTGCACGTCGGCCCGATGTACTCCGACGCCCGCGGCTCGGTGAAGATCGTCTCGAAGGACCCGCGGGTGCACCCGGCCCTTCGTTTCAACTACCTCTCCACCGACCAGGACCGCCGTGAGTGGGTCGAGGCGGTCCGCTGCGCGCGCCTGATCCTCACCCAGCACGCCTTCGACCCCTTCAACGGCGGCGAGCTGTCCCCGGGGCCCACGGTCGCGACCGACGACGAGGTCCTCGACTGGGTCGCAAGGGACGCGGAGACGGCGCTGCACCCCTCGTGCACCGCGAAGATGGGGACCGGCGACGACGCGGTCCTCGACCCGGCGACGATGCGCGTTCGAGGCCTCGACGGACTGCGGGTCGTCGACGCCTCGGCGATGCCCTACGTCACCAACGGCAACATCTACGCACCGGTGATGATGCTCTCCGAGAAGGCCGCCGACCTGATCCGCGGCAACACTCCGCTCGCGCCGATCGACCAGCCGTTCTATCGTCACCAGCGAACGCAGACGGCAGGGGTGCCCCCGGAGGACGCCCGGCTCGACTAGCGAGCCTCCTCGACGGGCTCGTGCACGCGCCGCGAGACGCCGTCCTCGTCGGCCGCCGCGGCGACGGCGGCCGCCACCGCCACGACGACGTCGCGGTTGAACACGCTCGGCACGATGTAGTCGGCGGCAAGCTCGTCGTCACCGACGCTGGCGGCGATCGCGTGGCCGGCGGCGACCTCCATGCGCTCGGTGATCTCGCGCGCGCGGACGTCGAGCGCCCCGCGGAAGATGCCCGGGAACGCCAGCACGTTGTTGATCTGGTTGGGGTAGTCGCTGCGACCGGTCGCGACGACCGCCGCCAGGCCCGCGATCTCGTCGGGCGAGACCTCCGGTGTCGGGTTGGCCATCGCGAAGACGATCGCGCCGGGCGCCATCGTGCGGATCCCGGCGACCGTCACGGCCCCCGGTTGCGAAACGCCGATGAACACGTCCGCGCCGGCCAGCGCCTCGTCGGCCGAGCCGGCGAAGTTCTCCGGGTTGGTCGTCTCGGCGTAGCGCTGCTTGACCGCGGTGAGCCCCGGCCGCCCGCGGTAGACCGTCCCGGTCCGGTCGGCGCCGATCACGTGGCGCACGCCGGCCGCCTGCAGCGTGTCGGTCACCGCGACGCCGGCGGCACCGACGCCGACGACGACGACCCTGACCTCCTCGATGCGCTTGTCGACGACGCGCAGCGCGTTGAGGAACGCCGCCAGCACGACGACCGCCGTACCGTGCTGGTCGTCGTGGAACACCGGGATGTCGAGCGACGCGCGCAGCCGCTGCTCGACCTCGAAGCAACGTGGCGCGGCGATGTCCTCGAGGTTGATCCCGCCGAACCCCGGAGCGATCGCCTCGACGGTGGCGACGATCCGGTCGGTGTCCTTGGTATCGAGGCAGATCGGCCACGCATCGACGCCGCCGAACTCCTTGAACAGCTGTGCCTTGCCTTCCATCACCGGCATCGCCGCCAACGGCCCGATGTCGCCGAGCCCGAGCACCGCGCTGCCGTCAGTGACGACCGCCACCGTGTTGCGCTTGATCGTCAGGTTCCAGACCGTTTCCGGATCCTCGGCGATCGCCTGGCAGACCCGCGCGACGCCGGGCGTGTAGGCCATCGAGAGGTCATCGCGCGTCTTGATCGGCGTCTTTGACGCCATCGCGATCTTGCCGCCGAGATGCAGCAGGAACGTTCGGTCCGAGACGTGCTCCACCTCGACTCCGTGGATCTGCTCGCAGGCGGCGACGATCGCCCGCGCGTGAGCGTCGTCGGTGGCGAGGACGCTGACGTCGCGCGTCTTGTTTCCCGGGCTGACACGCACCAGGTCGATCGCGTCGAGCAGGCCGCCGGCGTCGGCGATCGCGCGCGCGAGATCGGCGAAGCTCCCGGGCCGATTGTCGAGGCGGACGCGCAGGGTGAGGCTGAACGATGCCGAGTGATGCGCCATTTGCCGCTCTCCGTTTCCGGCCCGTCGCGCAACGCGGGCTCCCTGTTGACTGCGAGCACCAGATTGTGCCGGGAACGCGCGAGCGACCGCCTGCTCGTTCGGCCCTTGGGGCCTATCCCGGGCGGGAGACGCCCGCCCGGATGCGCCCGGGAGGCGTCGCGGGTCCGTCGTCCTCGCGCTCGCCCAGGCCGCCGGCCAAGGCTTCGTGCTGCGTACTTGGCCTGCTCGGTCCACGACCACCCGGGACCCACGATCGCTCCCGGGATAGGCCCGAAGTAGACTTCGGCCGATGGACTTCGGCGTCGGCTATTTCCCGACCCACGACGGCATCGGCCCGGGGCCGCTTGCCCGAATGGTCGAGGAACGGGGCCAGGAGTCGCTCGTCTTCGCCGAGCACACGCACATCCCGGCGAGCCGCGAGAGCCCCTACCCCGCCGGCGGCGAGCTGCCGCC